>Ga0182014_10002430_pt1 | contig 23496 bp, 26 predicted proteins | sample 612S2DmetaG_FD_120489 | JGI IMG/M metagenome (GOLD analysis project Ga0182014, IMG submission 120489) | Permafrost microbial communities from Stordalen Mire, Sweden - 612S2D metaG | ecosystem: Environmental > Terrestrial > Soil > Wetlands > Permafrost | place: Sweden: Stordalen | collected...
ACTCCGCGATCGCCGCGTCAAAGTCGAGGTCCGCTGGGGCACCGGCGCCGGCGTCCGGCGGAATGGTGAAGAAGCCGAATCGGAACCCACCGACCGGCGGAAAGTACATCTCCCCTTCCGGCCTCGATCCATCGTCAGGAAACGAGGCGGTGGAATCCGAACCCCAGAGACGGTGAAACCCATTGCCCGGCGAGAGAGCCAACGTCACCGGCGCCACCATCTCGTCGCCCACAATCACTGCCTTACCGTTCTCGTCGTGACCCGTCACCACTCGGCGTACGTCCATCTCCGCTCCTCGCGATCATGGCGGCGACGAACCGTTCGCCGTCGCCCACTGACACCTTCAAGCAGGAGCGTACGTCATCGAGGTCCTGCCAGGAGCCCAGACGGTGACGACGCTTCGCCTCACCGTCGGTGCACCGGGGGTGACCCCTTGGGAAGCGTCAACTCAAGGGGCCCAGCGCTCGAGCGAGCAGGGGCCTCGGCCGTTCGTCGACGTGCCAGTTGTTCCACCTAGCCAGAGGACCGCGCGTGGAAGGCGACGACGCGATTGGCGGAGGTCGCGAGCAGCAGCCCGTCGCCGACGCCCGGCGTCGGGAAGTGATTCGCGGGTGCACCAATGGACGCCTGCTGGCGCAGCGTCCCAGTGGTTGGATTGAGACCGTAGAGCGAGCCGTTCTGGCCAATCGTCCACACCAATCCCGCAGCGACGATCGGGGGGCCGGCGCCCTTTTTCGAAATCCAGAGCACCCGCAGCGACGGCGGCGACGCACCGACGCGAACAGCGACGGGCCCGCTCAGGCACGGTAGGTAGACCGTGTCGCCCACGATGGCGCTCCCTCCGTCGATGTCGCTGCTGCAGCCCGAGGCCAGACTCGCCTTCTGCCCCCCTATTCCACCCAGTCCGCCGCCGTTCAGCAGGTAGACGATGCGTGACTTGCCCGCGAGCACGACCTGCCCGTCACCGAGCAATGCCGGCGCCGTCGACATGTCGAGATCACTGGCGTTGTTCTGCGCCCACGTGGAGGGCGCGAAGTACTGCTTCAACCGCAGGGCCGGCGAGAGTTCGAGTGCTGAGTCGCTGTAGTCGTAGGGCTTGTTCGCCGACGTGACCGAGCCATTGCCGACGCCGACCCAGATGTCGCCGCTCGCGTCAACGACCGGCGCGGCCCCGCCCATCCAGATCGCCCCCTGGCTGTCACCCGTCCCGGCGTCGACCGTGTAGAACGCTGGCGCGGAGCCCGCCTCGTTCACCGCCGCGACCCGGCCCCGGTACGCCGCGCAGTCACCGTAGTTTCCGCCCAAGGCGAACACGACCCGGCCCCGATCGAGCGTCAAGCCCGTCCGTTGGAGCAGCGCGGCGGGATTCGATCCCGGCGGATCCACGTCGCGCCTCAGTTCAATCGCCCCCGACGTCGCGTTGAGTCCCACCAACACGTGTTCGGGCCTGGCCCGTACGAGTTCCTCTGCGACAACGAAGATCTCATTCCTCGAGGAATCGATCACCGGCGTGCCAGTGATGCCGACAACGGGCGAGATGTTGCCACAGGGCAGCAGCGATGACGGCACTGCGCTCGCGACGTGCTTGGCCCAGATGACCGCCCCGCTCGAGGCCGAGAGCGCGTACACCATGTCCTGCTCGGTGGCGACGTAGACGTCGTTCGACGCGACGAGGGGCTCGCCGTAGAGCTGGCCGTTCAGTGCAGAGGACGTCCACGCTCTCTTCGCGGTGTCGACCGAGGTGATGAAACTGGCGTCGCCTGACCCGCCCGGGTCACCGTGGTACAAGCTCCATGAATCTGCCGAAGCGGCAGCGGTCGTGCCGTTGGACGCGCCCGCGAAGTTGGAGCCCGTCGCGACAGATACTAAGCATCCGAGGGCTAACGGAATCAAGCGGGATCGTCGGGACGGGGAGCGAGGCATCAGTTGTCCCGGTTGGGGAAAAAGCGTCCTCGGATCTCTGACGAGGTTCGGACGTTGCACGGCTTTCCATCGCGAGAGACAGCCTGCAGCGGATCGTCCGACACGGCGTCGCTGCTCACTAGCCTGTCGACAATCTCAAGTTCAGAGTCGTTGTTGGTCGCCACGACTTGGCTCTTGCGTGAACGCCTCATGCAGTGCGGATCGGTTGCGAGATCCTTGGAGATCGACTTCTCCACGCTAAGTACTGGTGAACGTGACTGATCTTGTAGAAGCAAGCCGGTAGGGACGGTGGGTAGTGACCACTCATGCGCTCTCCTGAACCGTGACGACGAGGGCGAGATCCAACGTCGGGTGCTCACGCGGAGCCAAAGCACTTGCCGCAATTCTGCACAGCCACTCGCATAGCGTAGGCACGTTTCGCCACGGCGAAGCCCAGGTGTTGCTACTTGTCGGCCTGTGCCTTTCTTCTGAGTTGCTGGTCAGGTTCCATGGTGAATTCCAAACGGCCGCCGGTCACGACAACAATGCCGGAGATCTTAACTTTGGCGAAACATCGACCGAGTTAGATTCGGCCATGGCTAGGGCGAGAGAACCGTTCACCGTCGAGGACGGCCCCCAGGGAAGGACGTTGGTCGTCACGGGACCTTGGAGTACCGAGGCGGCTCGGCTCCTGAGTACCGGAGACGTCGACGGGCTGCACCTCAACTACGAGAAGGGCTTCAGCGAGGACGACCTCTCGTTCTTCGCAGAGTGGCCACTTCGCCGGCTGCAGATCGTGGACCGCACGTTGGTCGACCTCGGTCCAATTGGCAGGTTCGCGGATTCGCTCGAGGAGCTTTCCGTTCGTGTCTCACCCGAAGCACGTCTCGAAATCGGGGGCCTCCAGAAACTTCACCAGCTGTCGAGCGACTGGAGGGTGCTTCGCCCACTGTCGGGCCGAGTTCACACCCTCGAATCCCTCGTCACCTGGAATTTTGACGGAAGCGACTTCCGCCCGCTGAACAACTACTCGAGACTGAAGAACTTGGCCGTACGCGAAGCACCCCGCCTGCAGTCGTTGCGGGGCATCAACGTGATGAATTCGCTCTCCGCGCTGAATCTCCATCTGGCCCGCCAGCTATCTGACATCTCGGACCTCGCCGAGTCGGGATCAACACTGAACAAGCTGAGCTTCGATTTCTGTTCGCGAATTGGACGGCTCGATGCGCTCAGAAGCCTTCGACGCCTCCGACTCTTGGGAGTGAGCGACTGCAAACGCATCGAGTCGCTGGCCCCGCTGGGTCAACTGACCCAGCTTGAGGTCCTTCACGGATGGGGCTCGACGCGAATCGTCGACGGCAATTTGTCGTTGCTGCTGCAACTTCCACGGCTTCGAGAAGTTCGCATGAAGTCGCGAATCGAATATCGCCCATCGGTCGACGAAATCACGACGGCGATTCGTCGCGGGGAGCCCGTCGATGCGGCCGGGAAGCTTTCCGGTCAGGTCCACGAGCGCCTCGCACACGACGAAGGAATCTCGGAGTAACCGAAATCCGCGGCGGCTCTCCACTGACGCACCCTGCGCGAAACGTGTCAGCGACGACGCCTCTTCAAAGCCGACTAACCATAGAGCCCCTTTGTGTCGAAGAAGCGATTCAGGGCTAGAAGATCGCGCCGCGCCTCGAACTTCTCGGACCCGGTGTCACTCGTTTGCGGCAGCGATGCCAGTTGCTCGAGTTGTCGCACGGCCATTCGATAAACGGTAGCGTCTGATGCGCCGTCAGCAATGGTTTCGGTCAAGTCCGCTGCGGCACGACGAAAATACATCGACGTCTCGTACGAGAGCGCGCTCGGCCCCTGCTCCCATGCTGCTTTGGCGGCGGCAAGATCGCCAGATGAAGAGGGAGCCGCCGACCGAGATTGCGCAAAGGCCACCAATGCTCCGATCATCAGGACGATGAGAACGACACCAGAAATGGAACGAAGCCAAAGTTCGCGCGTCGTGCCAGCTGCCATCATCGCCGAGACTATCCACCGGTGAAATGGACCGATGCACCAGCCTGCCGTGGAGAGAACCCGCGGCCGAGGACTTGTGGGCTTGGTGCAGTCGTGCTGAACGGACCGGAGTTGACGAGCGGCTCGAGGAACGTTGCGTGGGATTTTGGTCACGTTGCCCGTGGGCTCGCATGGAAACGATTCCGATGCGACGACCAAAGGCGGTGTCGCTCGACTCAACATCGCGCTGAGTCGAGCGACACCTCATCCTCAACCTGCGATGGTCAGCGAGGTTGAAGCGAAAGAATTGGTCAACTCTTGAGACTCACGGTCCCTGACAAGGTGCTCGTGAATGCCGGTGTCTGCGATCCGCTGTCGACTCCCGAGATCACGAAGGAGCCAGTGAACTTCAGCGTCCCGCTCGCAGTCGCGAACACGCCCGTGCCGCCAGTCACCTCGGCGGTGCCGGAGAGCGTCACAGTTCCCGCACCATCGGGCGCGTTAGCCGACGAACTCACGACGGACAGGTCGAGACTGCCGTTCGAACCCGCAAGGGTTCCGCTCCCCGTGAAGGTGAAGCCTGCATTCGTCGAGGTCGTGGGGACCTGGCCAGAGCCGCTCAATGTGCCTGTTCCAAGATCCGTACCGGTTCCCGTGCCACTGATGGAGGTCACGGTCGGCGAAGCCGAGGTGGAGTTGTTGTTGACGATGATCAGGGACAGGGTTCCCGTGTATTTCCCGCTGAAAGCCACGGACGAACTGGCGGTGGTTGTGGTGACGGGTACGGCCTTCGGTGTCACCTTGTTCGAGGGCTTCGAGTTTGCGCTGTAGCCGGCCTTGTTCCTGGCCTTGATCGTGAACGTGTACGACGTCCCATTCCTGAGTCCCGTGACGACGCGCTTTGTCCTGGTCGCCTTGCATGTCCTGCTCGCTGGGTGCGAGGTGGCAACGTAACCTGTAATCGGGGCACCACCCGTCCTCCAAGGCGCCAACCAGCTCAATGTCGCCGAGGCGTGCCCAGCGACAGCGTGCACCGATCGAGGGGCGGTGGGCACGGTCGCCTTCTTGGCAGCAGCACCCACTGGCGCGTCATCACCAAGGAGAACGCGATTGAAATCAAACCAATTAAGGGGAGTCGTCCCCAACGTACGTGTTGCATAAGCCACAACCCTTCACTTCGTAATTACTTCTGTTGAAACCAACCGAATTCTGGAGATCTCCACATTTGAGAGAAGAAGGTGATCACGCTCGGTTCACATACGACTATCCGGATTCACACAAGACCTTCACAGAAAGTGAGCATCGAGGGATCGAACTGACGAGCAAGTGATTGTGCGGCCGCTGCCAACGGATGGAGTTGTTCTGACGTGGGGTGATGAATCGAACCGGAAGGAATCATCGTCCGGAGGTGTCCATGCCGTCTGGTGAGATCAATTCCCTGCATGAACCAAGGCTGGGGCTTTCGCCAGCAGTCGCAAGGGCCATGCACCGCGATACCTGTCGGACCGCGGACCAATCGTTGGCGGCAAATCACAGTTTGGGATCCATGACTATATGGACTAAGGACCCTGGTGATTCTCACACGCCTCAGTAGAATGTTGATGAGGAAAGTTGATTTTCAACGCCTTTCCTGACCACGGAAGGTGGTGCGTCATGGCTGGAAAAGTCACCAAGGCCAAGGGCCAAGCTGAGCAGGTAGCGGGGATCGTCACCGGCAAGAAGAATCTTGAGTCAAAGGGCAAGTCCGATCGTCGAGTTGGTGAGGCCAAGGAAAAGGTCGGTCATGTCAGGGAAAAGGTCGAAGAGGCGACCGAGAAGTTGGAGAAGAAGGCCGGAAAACTGATCGACAAGTCCGGCGGCGGTGCACCTCGTAAGTAGACCTTGTCACCCGTAGGGCCCTTGACAATAACTGCGGAGACACTAACTACCCAATCACAAGGGGAAACTGATGATCATTCTTGGCCTGCTACTTCTTCTCATTGGGTTCATTACCGGAATCGCCATCCTTTGGACAATCGGAATGATCCTGGTGGTCGTAGGGCTGGTGCTCTGGCTCCTGGGAGCGCTCGGCCACGCCGTCGGAGGTCGTCGGCACTACTTCTAACCGCATTGCCGGGTTGCGCACCGCGAATACGCTTTGTGACGCTCCAAGTTGCAAAAGTCACGAACCTGGAATCCAGTGTCAATGGCAATCCGGCGCTGACCGGCGTCGAGAGATTGGAGAAGAGCAGCATCACTGGCCCCGAGAAGCATCGTCTTGTTCGACAGCGGGTGGTGATCGAACCGACGATCAGTCGACGAAGTCCGCTGGTCATCGCATGTGCAAGCATGTCGTGATGCGCGAAGCGGTACTCAACGTCGGAACTTTCACGAAGTCGTTGCTCATTCATCTGGCCCATGAGACCGGCACCTTCAGCAAGGCCGGCCTCGACGTACGGGAGTTCTCGGTGACTTCGTCACCCGGCCAGTTCAGTTCGCTGTCAGCGGGCGAATTAGACCTCGCGATCACCAGCCCAGACAATGTCCTCGCCTATCGCTTCTTGCCGCAGAACCCCTTGGGTCGAATGCTTCCCGTGGAAATCGTGAGCGCAGTCGATCGTGGCCTCGGACTCTCACTCTGTCTGGCGCCCTCGGTGGATTCGGTCGAAGACGTCCGAGGTCAGGTCGTCGGTGTCGACGTGCCGCAATCGGGATTCGCGTTCGTAGCCTACGAGCTGTTGCGGCGAGCGGGCTTGGAACCTGGTGACTACGAGATTGCGACACTGGGCTCAACGCCGCGCCGAACATCGGCGCTCATCGCCAACGAGTGCACGGCCAGCATCTTGAACGCCGGCAACGAACTCCGCGCCAAGAGGGCGGGCTGCACCTTGGTGAGTCGCGTCGACGAGATCGGTCCGTATCTGGGAACCGTGATCGCCACACTGCACACGGAATCGTCCAAGGTCCTCGACACCCGGCGACGCTTCGCCGACGTCCTGCTCGAAACGTCGCAGGAGATCGTGAACGGAGAGAGGGAATCCGAAGTGATCCCTGCGGCGATGTCGCTCCTGGAACTGAGCGAGGACGACGCTCGATCCCACTACGCGTGCTTGCGCGATAGAGCGAACGGGCTCGTTCCAAGCGGGGTGGTGGACCGCGCTTCGATGGTCACGTTGCTTGAGCTGCGTCGACGGTATCTGCCCTCGAATGAGCTGGACGGAGTCCTCGATTCGCTGCCGGCCTTTGTGCTCGAACAGGCGCTCGCGTAGCGCTCGGGCCCTCCTGAGCACCTCGGCCGTCGCACTGCCCAACCAGGCCTCGCGTCTCCGGATCCCCCTCGTCGACGCTGGACACGTCGTTCGGCACTGAAATTATTTCGACGCGACCGCGCTCTGAGACATTCCTAGTATGTGCTGAATCCCAATGGTGGCGTGGGCAGGGATGCTCCAAGTCCAATTGAGCACTTCGTGAGACGGGACGGCGTATGGCACTGAGAGAAGAGATGGACGACGCGGGTGTGAGTGCGTCGGGGCGACTCCTTCGAGACCGGCCCGTGTGGGGCCCCTTCATTGGCGGTTCATTCATCATTCCCGATGATGCCGAGACGTTCGAAGTCTTGGAGGCAGTCAACGGGACACGACTGGCGCTGATGGTCGCGGCGAGCGACGAGATCGTCGACCGTGCCGTGATCGACAGTCGACGCGCGTACGAAGAGGTGTGGCGTCTGGTGTCTCCGAAGGAGCGCGGCGCCCTCATGCGCGAGGTGGCAGTCCGAATTCGAGCACACGCCGACGAATTAGCCGAGCTGGTCGCGCGAGAGGTTGGCAAGCCCAAGCGCGACGCCCTGCGGGTGGACGTGGTCTCGAGCCACTCGAGCTTCGACTACTACGCAGGCATCACCGAAAACGTCCATGGAGAGATCCTCGATCAAGGCCTTATCGAAGCGCGCGTCGTCTACGAACCCTACGGCGTCGTCGCGGCGATCCTTCCCTTCAACTGGCCCCCGATTCATTTCTCAAAGAAATGCGCGCCGGCGCTGGCGGCGGGCAACACCGTGGTGATCAAGCCGGGAGAGCAGGCCCCACTCACCGTGATGCGTTTGGTCGAGATAGCCAACGAGGTGTTGCCCCCCGGCGTCATCAACGCCGTCGGTGGCATCCACGCCGGCGTGTCGCTGGTGGCGCATCCTCGGGTCGAGCGGGTCTCGTTCACGGGGTCAACCGTCACCGGACGCAAGGTGATGGAGGCCGCCTCGAAGAACTTGACCTTCGCCACGCTCGAGTTGGGCGGGAAGAACGCCCTAATCGTCCTCGACGACGCTGACCTCGAGGAGGCCATCGCCATCGCCATCGAAGGCATGTTCTACAACCAGGGTGCCGCCTGTACGTCGACTTCGCGCATCCTCGTCCACCGGTCCCTCTACGATCAATTCGCTCAGCGCTTCGTCGAGGAGACCGCGAAACTGGTGGTTGGTGACCCCCTGAATTCCGCGACCGACATCGGGCCGCTGGTCGATGCGCGTCAGCAGGAGCGAGTGAAGGCCTACGCGAAGGTGGGCGTTGAGGAGGGGGGCCGGCTGCTCTATCAAGGTGTGGTCCCAGATGACCCGGCATTCGTCGCTGGGTTCTTCGTCGCCCCCGTCGTTCTCGGCGACGTCGAGCCGGGGATGACCGTGGCCCAGGAGGAGATCTTCGGTCCGGTGGCCTGTCTCATGAAGTACGACACCGACGACGAGGCGGTGGCGATCGCCAACGGCACCGAGTACGGCCTCACTGCGGCCATCTGCACCCGTGACGAGGTCCGGGCGGCTCAACTCGCGCCGCGCCTCGAGGTCGGCATGGTGTTCGTCAACAACTACACCCGGAGAGCTTTCATTGGCTCCCCCTTCGGCGGTGTCAAGGGCAGTGGCTACGGCCGCGAATACGGAGCAGAGACCTTGCACGAATTCGTGAGGGCGAAGAACGTCCGGTACCCCTCGGGCCGCGGCCCCATACCGGGATGGCCGCCGCGAAGTTGACTTCAAGCGCTGGAAGCCGGGCCAGCGGCTCGATATCCGGCGCTGCGCGGCGGGTCGACACCATGATCGACAGTTGCAACGAAGATCTGGGAACATGTATTCGCTGAAAAGAATTCACACTCCCGCTCTGCGGCTGACTGGAACCAGCAATACGCAGACGTTCGAGTTGCAGTAACCACCTCGCGACGACGTCGCGAACAACGCAATTGGGGGGAATCATGTATTTCCAGGATCGCTACCTGACCGAAGAGCAGCGGATGATGCGTGACACCTGCCGCCAGTACGTTGACCACGTCGTGATTCCTTTTCTTCAAAACGACCGCCTGCGCGAGTGGCGGATGGACCCCCTCGATCGCCTGGCGCCTCATGTCCTCGAGCAGGCCGACGCCGCCGGGCTCCGGGCGCTCGGCGTGCCGGAGCGTTTCGGGGGGATCACGCTCGAGCCCGCCACGCAGTCCCAGACGATGGCGGTCATCGCGATGGAACTCGCGCGGGGCGACTCGGGGCTCGCCGACAAACTGGTGCAGAACTGGAAGATCTCGGTGCTGATCGCCGCCTTCGCCTCGGAGGCCCTGCAGGAGTACTGGTTCACGCGCTATATGGCCGAGCCACAATTCCTGATGGCCCACTGCCTTACTGAGCCGCATGGTGCCTCGGACCGTTGGCTCCCGTACAACGTCCCCGAGATAAACATGGACACCAAGGCGGTCCTCGAGGGCGACCACTGGGTGATCAACGGCCGAAAGCAGTTCATCAGCAACGGCTACGACGCGTCGCTCTACGTGGTCTACGCCAATACCAACAACACGGTCGGCATGCAGAAGGGCACGTCGAGTTTTCTCGTGCCCCGCGAGACGCCCGGCCTGGAGGTCACCCACTGCAACGAGACCATCGGTGGCCGATTCATGAACAACGGCGAGATCGTCTTCGACAACTGTCGAGTGCCTGCCGATCACCTGCTCGTGCGCGATGACGCGCTCGGAAAGGCCGGCATCTACTTCCGCCCCGGCAAGATCCTGGTCGCCGCGAAGAGCCTCGGCATCGGGGTAGGGGCTTACGAAGAGACGGTTGCCTTCGTTCACGAACGAGTTCAGGGTGGCAAGGTCCTCATAAAGCATCAAGCAGTCGCCCTGCGGATCGCCGACATGGCCACCCGCCTCGAAGCAGTTGCCGCACTGCTTCGCCACGCGGCACTCGCCGTTGACGAAGGATCTCCCGATGCTGACGCGCTGTGCAACATGGTGAAGGTCTTCGCATCCCACGAGATCGTCCAGGTCTGCCAAAACGCCATGGAGTTGCACGGTGGTTACGGGGCAATGCTCGAGGTGGGGATCGAGAAGTACATGCGCGACGCCCTCATCAATCTGCACTCGGACGGGACGACCGACGTCTCCAACTTCAAGATTGTTCGAGCGATGTTCCCTCAGACTGCTGGCATGTACGCGGGCTCGGAGTAGGCGATCGTCTGCGCCAAGATTCTTGGCGGCTGGGAATTCCCGGGCCCCCGACGATGTTGACGGCTCGCAGCCATCATCGGGTGCCCTCGGTCCCTTGACTGCGAGGAGCGCCCGGATGCGCTGTCGGGAAGTCAATCTGAACCCAGACCTGCTCGCAACTGGGCCCATGGCTCTTCCTTGAGGGTTCGGACCGCTATTGTCCGACCGTATAGCGGTTTCCTGAACCTGGGCTTCGCGCGACGAGACGAACGAAAGCGGGTGCGTCGTGAGGTACTTCGAGGATCATCCCGTTAGAGCGCAGAATCTACTCGAGGCCCTCCCTAGCGGCGCCGTCCTCCTGGATGGTCGTGGCGTCATTGCCGATCTGAACCAGCGCTTCGCAGACATGACTGGTTACCCACTCGAAGAACTCGTAGGTCAGGACATCCAGGTACTGGTGCCACCCCGGGAGCACGATAGGCACGTCATGACTCGCATCGAGTCCGGCGACGATCTGAGCGCCGCCCAGACAGTGCGCAATCAGGACCTCACTCTGCTGTGCCGTGACGGAAGTCAATTACCCGCCGACTTTGCATTCTCGCGGCTCACCGTGGACGACGAGTCGTGGATTGTCGTGGAAATCCGTGACAACACCGTCCAGAAAGCGGCAGAAGATGCTCGCGTCATGCGCGAAGGTCATGCCATCGGATCCGAAGCCTCCATCGCCACCGCGCTGGCGCAAAGCGAGCAGCGCTTTCGCCTCGCGTTCGAAGGAAACATGGCTCCCATGGTCTTCAGCGATCAGGACGGCCTGTTCCTGGCCGTGAACGACGCCTTCTGTCGGATGAGTGGGCGCAGCAGGGAGGAACTTGTCGGGCAGGACTCGAAACACTTCACCTACCCCGAGGACATCGGCATCACTGAAGAGGTCTACCGGCGCATCAAGTCTGGCGAAATCGACGAGTCCCGTTACGGCAAGCGCTTCTTGCACAAGAACGGGCGAATCGTCGTCGCCGAAGTGTCGATCTGCGCCGCCCGCGACGATACCGGTGCGGCGCTCTACTTCATCTCTTCGGTGCGCGACATCACCGAGGAGCGAGCTCTTGCTGCTCAGCTCTCGTTCCAAGCACTGCATGACCCGCTCACGGGACTCGCGAACCGATCGCTCTTCGATGATCGGCTCGTCCAAGCGCGCTCGAGAACCGCACGTGAAGGAAAGCTGGGCGCCCTCTTACTGCTGGACCTGGACGATTTCAAGGGAGTCAACGATGCTTACGGCCATCTCGTCGGCGACCAATTGCTTGTGACAATCGCGAACCGCTTCGGACAGGTCACTCGCTCGTCAGATACGTTATGTCGTTTCGGAGGTGACGAGTTCCTCTACCTGGCCGAAGGATTGACGGCACGCACCGAGGCCAAACTTATAGCCGAGCGTTTACTCGACGCTCTTGCCGAGCCGTTCTCTTTCGATCGGGTCAAACTCGAACAACGAGCAAGTATCGGAATCGTGGTCTGGGACAGTGACAGCCCGGACAATGTCGAACTCGTCCAGAACGCCGACGCCGCGATGTACGAGGCCAAGCGTCAGGGCCACGGCCACGTCATCATGTTCACCGACGGCATTGGCCAAGAGGCGGTGAACCGTTTTGCACTTGTCCAGGAGCTGCGCCACGCCATGACTTCCGGAGAACTCATGATGCACTATCAGCCAATCATCGATCTTGCGACCACCGCTGTGGTCGGCTTTGAAGCGCTCATGCGCTGGCACCACCTCGAGCGGGGATGGGTGCCACCCGACGTATTCATTCCGCTGGCCGAACAGAGCGATCTCATCTTGGAGCTGGGTTCGTTCGCACTGCAAATGGCCATGACTGCGGCCAAGTCCTGGGAGGTGAGCGACCCCGAGACCGGCTTCCCCTACGTCACCGTGAATCTCTCGGCCCGCCAGTTTCACGATCCGGGCCTCGTCTCGCTGATCGAGCGTGAGTTGCAACGAAGCGGACTCGAGCCCGAGCGTCTCATCCTCGAGGTCACGGAAAGCGTGGCGCTCGTGGACATTGCCGAGACGATGAACGTCATGGAAGCGCTGAACCGGCTCAAGATCGGTATCGCACTCGACGATTTTGGAACGGGGTACTCCTCACTCTCCTACCTTGCGGCCCTTAATCCGCGGATCATCAAGATCGACCAGTCGTTCGTTCGTCCCAAGCACGACAAGGAACGAAGCGACACCCTGCTCGAGGCGATAGTCACGCTCGGCAACAAGCTCAACATGACGGTGCTCGCAGAAGGAATCGAAACCAAAGACCAGCTCGATCGTCTTCACAGCCTCGACTGCGACCTTGGCCAAGGTTTCCTGTGGTCACCAGCTGTGCCTGCTGAGGAGGCCGCAAGCATGCGCAGCAGATTGCTGGACGATTGAACCTCGACAACTTGCACTGGCGCCACTTTGCCAACCTTGCGGTCGAAGGCAGGGAACCCCGCGACTGAACTAGGAGACTGTGTCGTATTTGGCGTGTGAGCCAAATAGGACGATCGGAAGATCAGAGCGTGGTCTACCCAAGTGACCTGACCGACGCCCAGTGGGACCTACCCAAGTGGCTCGACTCCCTTGCCAGTCTTCCACGATTATTGCTTACCCTACAGTGCCTTCGATGGAGCTGGGCAGGTGATGGGACTGCAGTGTCGGTTTCGATTATCGGCTTCGCAGCGGTAGGTGTCATGGAGCGGGGGTCTTCAGGCACCGAATCCAAATCGTGCACCCGTTTGAAAACCTGTCCGGTAGCGTCGGTTTGGTCCGGTCATGTCGGTTTGGTCTGTGGGATGAAACGTGGAATCCTCTCGATCGGAATCATCACGTGTGGGTTCATATCGGGGCCCGACACCTCCGATCTGTCACCAAGTACTGGCGTTTTGATCCTTCAGTGGCTTAACTCGCGTTGCAGTACCACATCGTAAAGCCAGAGAAGGTTGAGGACAGCTCGGCATGACCGAAGCGTGCCAACATTGAGATCCGTGTCTCATCAACCGTCCCGCCGATCGCATCGGCGATAATTTAACTGTGGCGTCTCTCTCCACATTCCTTGTGATCCTCGTGTTCGTCGCAGCATCTGGGGCGACATGGGTCACTGGGGTCGAACTTTCGAAATCGACGGATGAACTTGATCGACGCCTGGGAATCGGTGACGCAATCGGCGGGATGGTGCTGCTTGCCATCGCCGGCAGCCTGCCGGAGTTGGCGATCACAATCTCCGCGGCAGAGTCGGGCCACCTCGGCCTGGCGGCTGGAAACCTGATCGGCGGCATAGCGACCGCAACGATGGTGCTTGTCGTGTGCGATCTCTTTGCCCCGAGACCTCTGACATTCCTCGTCGGATCCCTCGTGCCGGTGCTTGAGGGACTGCTGGTTGTGCTGACCGTGTCAGTGGTGCTCATGGGCGCGTTACTGCCAAAGTCAGTAGTCATAGCGGGGCGCTTCAGTCCAGCGTCTTTGGCGGTCGCGGTCATCTGGATCGGCGGAATCTGGGTACTGAACCGTACGCGATCGCATCCAAAGTGGGAGGTGGTGATGGCGGGCAGTCAGCCCGGGCGCCCTCATCGCCGCGTCCGTCATCCGGTCGCCGACGCCGCGCGCGCAAAGCATTCAACGACGCGTGTTGTGATGCTCTTCGGCGTATCGGCGGCGGTGACATTCTTGGCGGGTGTCGCGCTCGAGATCAGCGGTAACGAACTGGCAAACCGCGCCGGCATCAACGGGGTGGTCTTCGGGGCGACCGTCCTGGCGTTAGCGTCAGCACTACCGGAGATCAGTTCGGGAATCGAGGCCGTACGCCTCGGCGACCATCAACTCGCGATGGGCGACGTCTTTGGTGGCAATGCGTTTCAGCTGTGTCTTTTCGTGATAGCAGACCTCGTTGCCGCGAAACCGGTGCTGCCGACAACCGGTGCCGCGATCGCTTGGCTTGCTTCGCTCAGTTTGGTGTTGACCGTGATGTACGTCGCCGGTGTGATCGTGCGCCCTTCACGACCGAATCGGCTAGGACCCGAATCGATCTTGGCGCTGTTGTTCTACGTGGTCGGAATTGTTGGGCTGCTTCGAATCGCCGGGTGAGCCGTGGTCGGTACACCCGTCGGACCGACGAACTAGCACCTGGCCAGCGGTCGACCGGAGACTAGTTGCTTGCCGCACTATTACCGAAGAGTACCTTTGGGATGAACAGCAATTTCAGAAAAGAAGGCTCCTATGGGTCGAAGTCGTTTTGGTTCAGTCATATTTGTGGTCTATGTCGTTATTGGTGTCTTCGTGGCCAACTCCCGCAAGTATTTCGTGCACCTCGCAAGCTTCCATGCTGTGGTCTCGGCAGTACTTTCCGTCATCTTGTGGCCTCTCCTGCTGGGGGGTGTAAGTCTCCACATTCGATGAGCAGGGGAACCCCAAATACTCCCACGGCGTGGGATTAAACGTGGGATTTCATCAATCATCGGACCGTTGCGATGTCACGATCAAGACGTATTGACGAAAGTCACTGGGTCTATCGTGCTCGCAATCTGGTACAATAAATGGTACGGCTATTGGAAAGGAGAACTACGCGATGTCCATCACCGCAAGCGAGGCTCGAAAGAACCTTTTCCCCCTCATCGAGCAAGTGAACGAGAACCGTGAGCCGATCGAGATTACGTCGAAACGAGGAGACGCAGTTCTCATGTCTCGTGCCGATTTCGACGCGCTCAACGAGACCGCATTGCTCCTGCGGTCGCCCGCCAATGCACGTCGACTCCTCAAGAGTTTGGCTCAAGCCAATGCCGGCGAACGCAGTATTCACAAGCTTTCGTAGTGCGATTGGTCTTCACTCCTCTTGGGTGGGAGGACTATCTCTTCTGGCAAGCTAACGACAAGGCGACCCTCAAACGCCTCAACCGCTTGCTCGAGGAATCGGTGCGTAATCCATTCGAAGGAATCGGCAAGCCTGAACCGCTCCGACACGTGTTGGCCGGCTGCTGGTCTCGTCGGATTGACGAGGAGCATCGCCTGGTCTACCTCGTCGATGGTGATGACATTGTGGTGCTGCAAGCTCGCTACCACTACGGAAAATGACACTTGGTAGGGCCGGTGGGGATCGAACCCACGACCGAGGGATTATCAGGTGGCTGCGAACGGTCGGAATGGTCTTGTGGTGTCGGAATCATCCGGAATCTTCAGGAATTCCCGTCCGATGGTGTCGGTCTCGTCTGGTGGAGTCGGAATGGTATGTGGGATAAAGCGTGGGTTTTCGTCAACGATTCTTCAAGGCGTGCGGGTTCCATTCGGAGCGCCGACTTGCACAATATCCGAGTAGAGGGTCCGGTCACGACCTTGGTCAACTTGAGCTCACCCGAGATAGGAATGCAGGACTTAGGGCGACCAAAAGACTTCTAACAACACTTCAGGGCGACAACTCATCGAGAATCACTCTCTAGAGATGTCTTGAAGGTGCCGAAGGTCGGAGGCATCCCAAGGGCACCGCAATGCAAGGGGCGTGAGCCGCAGAAGCCAGGCGTTCGCACCTCGCATCGTCCTTCTATGTGGTGCTGGTACTGTCATCGAAGGAGAGCATTCGGAAGGAATGGTAACCATGGCCGCAGTCATTGTCATCATCGTCATTGTGCTCATTTTGGTGCTGGGTCTTTGGGCGGCCTATAACACGCTCGTTAAGAAGCGCAATCGGACCCAAGAGGCCTGGTCGGAGATAGACGTCGAGTTGAAACGGCGTCACGACCTCATTCCCAACCTGGTCTCGACCGTCGAGGGCTACGCTTCCCACGAGCGAGGCACATTCGAAGCAGTCACTGCGGCGCGCGCCAACGCAGTGTCGGCTGGTGCCACCGGCGACCCGGCCAAGATTGCTCCTGCGGAGGACGTCCTGTCAGGGGCACTGCGCTCGCTGTTTGCGGTCGCTGAAAACTACCCCCAGTTGCGCGCCGTAGAGAGCTTCGTCCAACTGCAGGAGACACTCACCGCGACCGAGGACAAGATCGAATACGCCCGCCGCTACTACAACACCAGCGCTCGCGACTACAACATCTCGCTTCAGTCATTCCCGCGCAACCTCATCGCGGGACCCTTCCACTTCACTGCGGTCGCATTCTTTGGCGCTGGCGAAGCCGATCGCGAAGTTCCCGTCGTTACATTCCCGGGTTCGGCTGCTGAGGGGACGGCGGCCCCGCCCGCGGGTCCTCCCTCCGCCGCTGGCGAACAGGGCCCTCCGCCAGCGACTTAAGCAGCTCAGCGACGGGTCAAATCTTCTCGCCCGAGACGATCTTCTCTAGTGCAGCAATGCGCTCCTCGATCGGAGGGTGCGTGTCGTAGAGGCGGTGGTACCACGATTCGTGATGGCGCAGCGGATCGTCGATGCACATGGACGCGGTGGCGTGATTCATGTTCTTGAAGGGTGTGTCGTTCCGCTGAAGCTTCTTGAGGGCGCTTAGTAGCCCGGCAGGATTGCGAGTAAGTTCGACGCCGCTCACGTCGGCCAACGATTCACGACGACGCGAGAGGGCGAGGCGGATGAGCGGTCCAAAGATGAACCCGACTATCGCGAGCAGCAGGCCCGCGACAAAGATCACGATAACTATCTGACCACCATTGCGTCCGCGGCCCCGTCCCATGCTCGCGAAGAAAGCGCCACGCCAGAGCATGCTCGCCAACAGCGCCGCCATGCCGATCATCGTGCCAACGACAAGCAGCAACCTGATGTCGTGGTTCTTGATGTGGCTCATTTCGTGGCCTGCGACCCCCTCGAGTTCCTCACGATTCATAGTGTTGACCAGTCCGGTCGTGAACGTGATGGCGGCCTTGTCCGAGCTGATGCCTGTGGCAAAGGCGTTGGGGGAAGGGTCGTCAATCACGTAGACGTCAGGCTTGGGGATGCCCTCACCAATCGCCAGGGCGTCGACAATATCGTGCAGTTGCTGGTAGTGAACCGGGTCGGCGGGCACCGCTCCCGAGACTCTCAGGACGAGGCGAGTTCCCGCCTTGAGCGAGTAGAGAATACCGCCTATCGCCAGGACTGCGCAGATCGCCATCCCGATGAAGATTGGAGACGGTCCGTACTTGATCGTCTGCGGGAACCCTTGCGCGTTGATAATGGTACGTGAGGACAGGCTCATAAAGAGCAGTCCACAGACCGCGCCAAGGCCAATCCAAATGACGAAGAATAGACCTACGAAAATAACGCTGCGACGGTTGTTGCTGGCGATCTCGTTGTACATGCGAATGAGCCTATGGCCATTTTGGCAGCGAGTCTTCGCCGGCCTCACCTGCAGTCCCAGGCCTCTGGCAAGTATCTCTTCTACCTCGATCATCCATACCGGCGTATGGGGCTGATGTCGGTACGGATGCCAAGTGAAACCTATTTCAACATCAGCACCATTTCACCGCTTAAGTCGGAATATGACTTACACGTGGGATGAAGCGTGGGTATCTCCCGTCGCGGGTTTGTATTTTGTCCCTCCGAATTTCTTCAACTTCACTTAGGTGGCTTGAACGCCCATTACGGCAAAGGATCGCCATTGTTTGGAGGCACCCGCCTCACAACGACATTGTCGAAGTTGCTCCGGTACAAAACGATTTCACTGCAGAATTGAACGTGGTAGGGCCGGTGGGGATCGAACCCACGACCGAGGGATTATGAGGTGGCTGCAAACTTTCGGATTGGTTTTGTGACGTCGGAATGATCCGAGTTTCAAAGGGAAACCCGTCCTGTGGTGTCGGTCTCGTCTTGTGAAGTCGGATCGGTATGTGGGATTTTCCGAGGGATTCTCTTCCAATCAAATCGGCCGCGACCACGACTCGCCTGACAGTCTCCCTATGAATTCGCAATCGACGTCAGGCGCAGAGGATTTCCAAGGCTGCCTTGACTCGTAGTCTGGTGGGAACATCGAACCCGACCCAAACCCGATCAGCATCGTTTGAGAGCCGCAGCTGCACTCCTCGGAGGAGTTTCACGTCGTCTGCTGAGAGGCTCTGGCGAACTTCCATTGGATCATCAATAATCGAGATGAGTCCTACCAAATCTTCGCCGTGTCGAGGCTGATCGGCCGTCCTTGGGTCAACCATTGCGTACCCCTTCACGACAATGGCCCCCACGAGGAGCGGTACCCTCAACTCAACTTCGGCGGCGTCATTGCTGTAATGAATTCGAACCAGCTCTGACTTCTGCAACGCGCGCCGGCCGCCGGGAATCGCTAGGCTTCGAATCTTCCCGACAATATCGAGGTCCGCTGGATTGGAATCATCCGGGCACAGCACATCAATCTGAGCAAGGTTGCTGACAAACGAACAGCGGGCGACTTTGTCATTGTCCCAGGCATCGGAGGGGATTTCATATCCAGCTTGCTGAAGAGTCCACGTCACGTCTGCGAGGATTTTCGGATCTGCGCACATGTCAACGAGTACGTCGGCATCCCGTGTCTGCTGTGTCCTTGGAAGAGTCCTCCCGATGTCGCGACTTGCGATAAGCACCATCATGCCGCCGACTAAGCACCAGTTCTCAGTTGGGATCCTCGTCGCAAGTATCCTGAGAGCTCGAAGAGATGCCTCGTGTCGAGAAAGCAAGTCTGAAGTGAGATCAATCTCACGCATGAAGGCGGCCTCCGACGAGCCGGTCCAGCAGAGTGTCGGCTGCTCGGTCTTCACGATCAGCAAGATCGAGCCACGCTACAAATCCATCGACGAAACGGCAGCTCTGTTCGAAGGGCCACACCTCGTTTCCGACAACATGAAGGAAAAGGTTCGCCCCCGCGAATGTTGGATGAACAGCGTAGTCTTTTTCAAACGAGGAGCGGTCCTCCTCGCGGAGGTAAATATCGAGCGAGTCCGATGATTCGACTGGGGCACCGACGTCGCTCGCGGCTGACCGCCCTCCAAGTACTCCTCGCTGGTCTTTCTCAACTCGCTTCAGCAATCCAGGGTGCACGTAGCAGTCAATGTGGCGCGCCCTTGAACGCAGTCGGCGACGAAGACGATCAAGCTCATCCTTGCCAAACCTCTGATGCGCTGCAAGTCCTTCCCGAATGATTCTCCAAGACGAAACTTCGCTCAAGGGTCTGCCAGCTGAACGCAGCCCATTGTTTTCGAATGCTCGCAAACCCTCAACCGGAATCGCCCATTGCCAGCCGAGTCGATTTGCGGGCATCTGGCCAGCCTGCACCATCGCTTCCACCCGACGACGAGATACATTCAGTCTCTTGGCGACCTCAGTCAAAGTGAGAAGTTCATCAGACATAAATGTATTATACCAAAGTTGGAATAATAAATCCAAGTATGAAAATTACTGATTATCAGGACTATTGCTATTCCTCGCTGTCGAAGTAGTCCTCGGAAGTGCCAAGGGGGCCACCCTGCAGAATTCTTTCATCGTATGGATTCATCTCGGACGACCACCGTACGCAAGATCCACTTGTGATGGCAAGTAGGCCGTTCATTGCTACGGCACCAGTTTGTCGCAGAGTCGTAGTAGCGGTTGATTGTGCGGTCTCGTGAATATTCAAAGATGCAGACAAGCAGAACCGACGTGACGAGGGTCGACGGAGACCGAGCTAGTCGAACAAGGAGCGAGTAGTTGAAATCGACCGGTCGTCGAAATACCTAGTCAGAGGAATGAGTTGCGTTCAAATTGGAAGGTACGAGCTTCTCGGATCGGCCCACTGGCTGGCAGACATGGCAGAGTCTGTGCAGATGAATGTATACTTGTTTTATGACCAACATGCATGCCTACTCGCTCTCCATCAGTGACGCCGCGAAGCGTGGCGTCCCGGGTCTTGCCCGCGACGCCGAGTCCGGCTCGTCGATCGTCGTCGAGCGCAACCACCGACCCGTGGCGGCGATCATCGGTCTAGAAGAGCTCCACCGCTATCAGGAGGCCGAGCGAGACCTGCGTGACCTTGCAGTAGTGCTCATTCGCACCGCGACCGACACCGGCGAGCGGGCCTCACTCGATGACGTCTTCACACGATTCGGATTCGATCGGGCGAAGCTCGAGCACGAACTCGACGAGGACCTGGCCGCTGGTCGCGAGTGACGCCCCGAAAGGCCGCGAAGAGCTCAGCGTCGGACCAATCAGCGCAGCGCCGAAGTGGCCGACATCCCAACGCGCACCACACTGAACTCCGCTTCACGAACGCCGCCGTTGACGACCTACTCGCACTGCAGAAGAAGAACCGTTCGGCGCTCGGTTGGGCGATGAAGAAGTTCATCCTCATCGAGCGGAACCCCGAAGCCGGTGCACCGCTCGGCGGAGGACTACACGGTTATCGCAAGTTGACTGTCAGCGACCGTGACTGGCGGATTGTCTGGCGGGTGACCTTCGACGACACTGGAAATCCGATTATCGACATCGGTGAGATCTGGGCTGTGGGGGCCCGAAAGGACAGCGAGGTCTACGAGGAGATGCACCGCCGCGTGACGTCTCTGCCGGCTGGCCCCCAGACCGCGAAACTCGAAGAGGTCCTGGAGCTGTTGGAAGCGAGTCTCGGCAAGAAACGCCGTCCGACGCCAGCTAGGGTCAGTCCCGATGAAGCGCCAGCGCCGAAGTGGTTGGTCGAGGATCTAGTCAACGTCGCGGGTTACGTCCGTGAAGAGGTGGAGCTGCTCTCCGATCGCCAGGCAATGTCGGCTTGGGTAGCGTTTCGCTCTCGCGCCGATTGACAGCATCGCTCTTTTCGATTAGCAGCAAGTTGGACGAACCGGCACGGTAAGACCGCGAAGGACCAGTGGGTGCGCTTGCCCCGCGACATTGCCAACGGTCCAAAGTATTTCAGAGTTTTGAAGCCGTTTTGGTTAGTCAATCTGTTTTCAATCCACTGCGAGCGACGTAGTCATTGATCGCGTCGCTGGCACTTTCGATGTCGGACAGCCACTCGAGGTCGCGTCAAGTCACAGACTGACGGCCTCGGCGACGATCTCGTCCTTGACCGAGGAACGCAACCCACGGGGCGTGCAGACGTCGACCTTGACACCGAGCTCTTCTTCGAGCTCGCAGCCGAGCGCCAGGATGTCGAGCGCGTGCGCGCTGTCGTCGAAATCGACGAGGAAGTCCACGTCGCTGTCCGGCGTCTCCTCGCCGCGAACGACACTGCCGAAGAGACGGACGTTGCGCGCGTGGTAGCGAGCGGAGATGGCGAGTACCGCGTCGCGGTGCGCGAGCACCAGCCGACCGAGCGGCGAAGTGGCGGTGATAGACCGTTCCATGCAATTCACTCTACTAACCGACTTTTGGACGAGGGCTGCTCAGAAGGCTTGCGAAGTCGCAGACTGGAGGGAACTTTGACTACCCGCGTCGTTGCCACCATCCGGTCGATGACCGCCTTGCGGGCGTCGGAGAACGCGACGTCGGACTTCTTCTTCGCCTTGCCGGGGGTTGGCTTCATCAGTTCTCCTTCATTGTCAGAATACGGGTCATCGGGATGATTCGTAGTAGCGGTTGATTGAGCATTCCACCGCGCGGTGTCTCGAAGGGCGCCACCGAATTGCTTCTGACCAGGGATATTGATGTACAATCCGCGGGAGATTTCGCGGAGAGCAAGTTTCATCGCTCATGAATGCTTGGTGACGTCGATGTCCATGCACGGCCCAGCTCTGCTCACGGGCAGACTTGCCTACTAACCACGTTTGGCCGTTTTCGATGCACAGATGCGGCTATTTTGGATGCGCATTGACACTCCTCCATCGCCGTCCAGCGCGACAGCTTGCCCAACATGAATCCAAATCATTTTCCCCTCTCTTCGCTGGAAGGAATAGATTCCACGATCTTCTGGGTCTGCAGTGAGGTAACTGACAGCACGTCTTCCCAACTCCAACAATCACCAGGCCCAAAACATCTGACCTGAAATACTGTGGCGCCTACGTTGCCTGACACAATGGTTACAACTTGATTTTCTCCGGAACGACGCTTCATTTTCTTAACTCTTGCAGCCTGACTGCTTTCAAGACTCAAAGCATTGAGTCTTTCGGCTGATATAACCTCAAGGTTTTCCTTCGAGGTGGCCTCGTTATATAACACCCGCTGTTCAAATTTGGAAACCCAATCAATTGCATCAGGAGTCGATGCCATTCTTAGGATCCAAATGACAAGAGACTGCGAGGTGCCCGCATTTCCCAGGGACCTAAGCGCCATGACAGACCCTCGTCGCCTAGCGCGACTATCCGTTTCGTCCACGTATCCCGCAATGCCCGGACGCATCGTTCGATCGCCAAGGAGATTCCAACCCGACCAAGGAAGTTCGCTTACTGCGAGCAGGCAAGGCACCGATTCACTACGACCTTTCGTTGAACCACCTTGAGCCACAAGGAATCTGACAAGAGTCCTTAATCGCCTTAGCTGCTCTCTCATTAGCAAAAGCCCCATGCGCATGTCCCGCCGTTGGCGAAGAACCTAAATACCCAAACGGCACCGCCGAAAACGATGGGCGTGGCGGCACCAAGAACCTCATTTCTAGTGATAGTGCCACCACTTCCGGAGCCATACGTAACCGTCACTGACACCGCTGCAGTGATCACATCTGCTTGGTTACCGCTTCCTACGGTTTGCGTTTGGCTGTAACTGTATGAATAACCGTCGGCGAGTGTCATATAGTTGGACGAAGCAGATGCCGTAGTCGAGAAACTTCCCGTTGCCCCGCCAGCGCTGACCGAGACGCTGCCATCGCTCCCGATAGCGAAATTCGAGGCAGAGTTGGGGCCAGCAACAGTGACGCTCGTTGACACCGAGATGCTGCTCCCTGCAGGCCCATCGAAACTCACCTCGGTAGGCGAGTAGGTCAAGACCGGTGTCTTGCCAGTCGTACCCTTGCTCAACACGACAGGCTTCACATTCTTGACTGTGGCTTTCATCGTCCCAGTCCCCGGAGCGGGTCTAAGACCCAGGGCGTCAGAAAGATTCAACGGATCATCGTTCGTGAACGCATACGGCTGATCCGTTATCTGCACCATGGGGTCGACACTAATGAACTGATCAGTGGTCGGATCGTAGTAGCGGTTGTTTAGATACTTTCATCACTTTGTGCCAAATACTCCCACGGCGTGGGAATAAACGTGGGATTTCATCAATCATCGGACCGTTGCGATGTCACGATCAAGACGTATTGACGAAAGTCACTGGGTCTATCGTGCTCGCAATCTGGTACAATAAA
>Ga0182014_10002432_pt1 | contig 23490 bp, 22 predicted proteins | sample 612S2DmetaG_FD_120489 | JGI IMG/M metagenome (GOLD analysis project Ga0182014, IMG submission 120489) | Permafrost microbial communities from Stordalen Mire, Sweden - 612S2D metaG | ecosystem: Environmental > Terrestrial > Soil > Wetlands > Permafrost | place: Sweden: Stordalen | collected...
CGCTCCACCTGGCCCAGGCCTGGCCCATCCTGGATTCCATTCTAAAAGCTCCTTCATCTGCTTTCCGGTCCCCTCACACCAGCCAATGAAAATCCACCGGATAATTCCAGAAGAACCCTTTTTTCTGGCTGAACAAGGAGCTTTGCGCTAGAAACGAGCAGCCAACACACCGACAGAACTGGTTATGAGCGATTCAGATTCGGGATTAAGCAGAGCTTCGGTTCAGAGTTCGCGTAACTGCGGCCAAATGTCCCCGACTCCGCTTTCTCCACCGCGCCGCGACATAGATATGGACGACCAGACTGAACTCGGCGGGTATGCCGAGGTGCCGCAAGTTCAGGAAGCTTTATTGGCTCTGAATGAGATCTTGCTGCCGGTTTACATGCAAGCAGATCGGGAGGCGCTGGAACACCAGAGGGCCCACCGCCGACTCACAATAATCTCCGTGCTGGCCGGCACAATCGCGGTAGTCCTCGCCATTACTCAGCTCGCCGTCGTTCAACTTTCCGCTGTTGTCGCCGAGCAGGTCGTTTGGGTGAAGGGGGGTGAGTTGCTCGCAGTCATTTTAGGGCTGCTTTCCGTTTCCCTCGGCATCATTGCGTCTACGCAAAACTCATGGCTGCGCGAGCGGCATAAGGCGGAGCGCTGCCGACTGCTCAAGTTTCGCTTTCTAGCCCACCGTGCCCTTTGGTGCCAGGGAATGGGTGGCATCGAGGTCTGGCGGCACGAGCTGCAGTGCGAGATCGAACAAATCCAAGCCATTGATCGTAAGAAGGTTAAAGCTTGGGCGGATGTGGATAAGCCCCCCCATGCTCCCTTGCCAATTTCGACTTGTGCCTTGTCCCCGGCCGCCTTGCGCGCGTTAATGGGCTACTACACCGCGAAGCGACTAACCCTCCAAAGTGCGTACTTTCACGAGCGGTCCATGCACTATGAAGGACGGGACCGCAAGCTGCGCCTCTTGCCAGCGGCCTGTTTCTTTCTGAGCGTCAGTTTCGTCCTGCTTCATTCCTTGATGGACTTACTGTCGAAAGGGGACACCAGATCTCACTTTTTCAGTATCTGGCTCGTTTGGCTAGCCGCGTGCCTGCCGGTCCTCGGCGGTGGCGTCCGAACCTACCGCTCTGCGCATGAATTTGCCCGGAGCGCTAGCTTATTTCACGCTAAACATCACAACTTGGAAGACTTGAAAAAGGAATTGGAACACGCGGATACTAACAACCCTGACGACATCATGCATCTTATTTGGAAGTGCGAGGATTACCTCGAGCGGGAACACCGCGAATGGCTCTGGCTAATGCTCGAAGCGGAGTGGTTTGGTTGAGGGATGCTAGCGCAAATGCCATGCGAAACTGCCGGTTGTCTAGTTGAAGTATTTGATGCAGTTATGGCTCGGCTAAGTCATTGACGGTCTTGTCGCTTGTTTCGCTCTTCCGCGGACGTCACCGCGCGCGTGTGGGATGTGGGTTTGGGGCCTTCAAGATGGCCCGATTGGCTGCTGCAACTGGTCGGAGTCCTTTACGGCACCCGACTCAACTAACGGTAGATGGCGAATTCACGATATCCGAGTTTTGGGACTTGGAAGACTTGGCTTTGTTGATGTTTGGCATGATGTAGATGTGTTGGCTGTTGTTGTGGTCTTCCCATGTGATGGTGACCTCGTTCAGGGTGCTGACGATGGTGTGGGATTTTCTCATTTTTGGATTGCGCTCTTGAGCGCTCTCAAGACAGCTTTGAGCCCCTCAAACGGCAGTGAAAGATTCGGATGTGTTATCACTTTTGTTATGACTTTTCTTACTGAACTGAGACTTTCTAAGTAATACCTTGATGTTGTTGATGTTTCTCAAGTTGGCGGAAGGGGTGGGATTCGAACCCACGGTACGGTTGCCCGTACGTCTGATTTCGAGTCAGGTGCCTTTAACCACTCAGCCACCCTTCCGTTTTACTGATTATACGCGCTAGAATCGCATTTTTGCCATTTTCGCGCTTGCGTTTTCTATACTGCCGTTCTATACTATCCGCGTGATTGACGATCAGACCGATAATACCGAACAACGCTGGCAAAAAACGCCCGTGGCGAACCTGGTCCGCCACGTTCAATCAGGCAACTACTATGCCCGAATCCGCGTCCGGGGCAAGCTCATTTGGAAGACGCTAAAAACCGACCGCATCAGCGTTGCCAAGCTTCGCTTGAGCGACTTCCACAAAGAGGAACGCCACCGGGCCGATGCGCATAAGGCCGTAGCTCGCGGCAAGATGGCCTTTGGCCAAGCCCTGGAAACCTACCGCGAGCGGCTCAAAGGCGACCAGTCGCTAAAAGACCGCAGCAAGACCTACCGCGAGGAACGCATCGCCGCTTTGCTGAAATCGTGGCCCGAACTGGAGCAAACCGACGTGGCCCAAATCTCCAAAGGCGATTGCCTCTCTTGGACTGCGCGGTTTGGGCAGGCCAGCCCTTCGGCCTTCAACAACACTGTCGGCACGCTCAAGCTGGTTCTGGGCCTGGCGGTTGAGGCGGGGGCGCGGTATGACAACCCGGCCGTCCACATCAAACGCAAGAAGGTTCGGCAGAGGCTCCTGCAGCTTCCCAGCCAGGACCAGTTCAGGGAGTTGGTTGCGTTCATCCGCAGAACGGACGGCGGATGGGGCAAGCGTTGCGCCGACCTCGTGGAGTTTCTGGCGTACAGCGGTTGCCGCAAGGGCGAGGCGGCCCGCGTCCACGGCAGGGACTGCAACTTTGAGAAACGGGAAATCGCAGTTCTGGGCGACCCGGCGACCGGAACCAAGAACTGGGAGATCCGCCGCGTGCCGATGATTCCCGACATGCATCGACTGCTTGAGAGCATCAAGAGCGATAGGGGTGAAAAGGGCTTCCTGGCCAATCCCGTAATGCCCGTTCACGAGTGCCAGGGGGCGATCAACTCGGCTTGTAAATCGCTCGGGATTACCCGTTTCACCCATCACGACTTGCGCCACCTGTTCGCCACCCGATGCATTGAATCCGGGGTGGACATTCCGACCGTCTCGCGCTGGCTTGGCCACAAGGATGGCGGCGCACTGGCCATGAGGACCTATGGGCATTTGCGCGATCAGCATTCGGCGAACATGGCGCAAAAGGTCACGTTCTCCGAGACCTGGCCGAAGGTAGCGCCGCAACCCTCGGCCGAGAGTTCAGCCCCCAATCAAGCGACGGTATGAAGAAAGCCAGAAATGTCATCGCGGTTCGCACCAAAGCGCGCTCCAAGCAGTCAGGGAGCGCGTGCGCATATTTGGGAGTAACTCCATTTGTTTTGGGACAGTTGGTGGAGCTCGGTCGCGTGAAAATCACACGGCCCGAGGGCGGTGGTCGGCCCTACTTTGCCAAGGAGGACCTTGACGCTTATTTGGCCGCTTCTGCACCAGAATTGGCCTGTAGAACCGAGCCGGTGGTTTTGGGCTCCCGCACCTGAGCCTTGAACGTGCCGTCTTGAAGGTTGCGCCGGTGCGCAATGCCTAAGGAATCCGTACGATGTCGCCACCCTTCCCGCAACGCAGCGGTGTACGCTGAAACATCCCGCCATGGACCCCGTTTGCCTGACAGGTCCACCACCGCGTAATGCTCGTTCTTCAGATCGACGACGATGCCGTTTATGACCGAGGGAATTAGATCTCGTAGCCGGCGGCGAATGTCCGGGTCGGATAACTCCTTCTGTAGCTCCTCCGATGCAGCATTGAGCTCGGCGATAGTGTTGCCGTTTGTGGCTTTAAATGTGTTCAGAACATCCTGCCATGCCGTTGGAGCCGCGTTCATTTGCCAATTCTGTTTGAGCTGCTTCTCGAGTTCCACCTGCGCCGCCAACTTCTCGCCATTAAGTTTTCGCATTTTGTCGGCAAGCGCTTTGACTGGCACCTGAGCTATCAGCTCGGCCGCGTCAGCGAGTTGCTGATCGCAAACGCGAATCCGCTCCCGCAATGAATTAATCCGGCTTTGAAGCACTTGCTCCTGAGAGGCGAGCACGTGTGCCGGGTAATTTTTCAAATAGCTGCCGAAGAAATCCATCTCGATTGCGTCCATGCGCAAATAATGACCCGCTTTGCATCGCCCCTCCCGCGTGTTGCAACACTCAAAGCAATGATTTATTTGCCCGGACGCCAGCGGGCGCCCTTGATGTGTGCTGACTGGACCACCACATTCAGAGCACTTCGAGCGGTTTCGGAAAAGGTTGCGGACAGGAAATCCCGACCGTGGCCCGCCCCGGCGGTTTGAGTTCTGGGCGAGAGCCATCTGCAAGCGTTCCCACTCTGCGTCAGTGACGATGGCCGGATAGTAATGATCCAGGGTCTTGCCGCAGAGCTTGGTAGTGCCCACCAGCAGCGGTGAATACAAAATGTGGCAGACCAAAGACCTGTTCCAGTGACGAGCACGCGGAGTTGGAATCCCTTCGCCGCAGAAGGCCCTGGCAATCTCGTAGGTGCTACGGCCATCAAAGGTCATATCCACGACTCGACGAATCACCTTTGCCAGATCATTGAACTTGAACGCTCCCGGCTGCCTGGAATCTCCGACGAAATCCACCCAGCTTGGCATATGAACCCCGAGGTCAACCGCGTGGCCTTGTTCCGCTTGCGACAGCTTCTTTCTGAAAGACCCCTTCGCCAGCTCGGATTTGCGCTTCGACTCCTGGTTTGCCCGATGAAACTCGAACATCAAAATGGCCCGCTTAGTGACCTCGTTCTCATCTCCTTTCGTTAGGAACAGGCCATTGCTCAGGAAAAGAACATTAACGCCGCACTTCACCAGGGTCCATAGCGTGGAATCCGCGCAGTCCAGCTCCGCCCGACTGAAACGGTCGGGGTTTTCAACAACAAGTGTGGGGCTGGGCAGGAGCAAACCCTTCTTTGCCGCATCGAGGAATCGACCCAGCGCGGCTTTTACCGTGAAATTCTTGCCTCTGAATGCTGAGACGCCAAGATCGGAAATGCAAAGAGACTCATCAAATTTCCATCCTCGGCGCGCACATTCGGATTTGCACTGCTCAAGCTGACGGTGCTCGCTTGAACCAAGCGCCTGCGTGCCGTAGGAGAACCTCACCAGGCTGTAAGCCGTTACTTTCGGCGGCGCAAGCGAGGTATGGTCTGCTTCAAATGCCGTGTCTTCAGGCATATAACGCTGTTTGGCGCAGTATGTTGAGATGCAAAGTCTGGCTGGCCGGAGTTTGCATTTGAACACCGGTTGTGCCGTTGCCCCGTTTGAAGCTGACAGTAAATGGAACGTTGCCCATACTTTCCCTATTATATGGCGGGCGCAGGTGGCGCCGTTGCCGAGGTACCGCGCAGGAAGCGCGCACACTGGACCAACTCCAGATCGGAATGGAAACCCCCGGCCTGGCGCCCTGACCGCCTTTGGAAAAGTTGCCGACAGACCGCCGCACAGGTTCCTGTCAATATTGTGAACAAAACCTCTTGCACGGAGCCTCGGGATGGGCGAGATTCTGCGGCGTGAGGCAGGCTCGGGCCAACCACAATCAAGGCCGAGGGACGACCGTCGCCCCACTGAAATCCACAATTAAGCGAGCCGCTCCCTTGGCCGCAGTCGGCGCACTTTTGGTCGTCTCGGCCTTCGTCGCCAGTTCGCTCCTCCTGCACCGTCGGCCAGCGGTGAGCGAATCCCCGAATACGACTCCGAGCCCGTCGAGGGCGAACGCGCCCCGCACGCTGTCCGAACTCTTGGCGCTGAAGCCCGACAAGCTGGAAGGCATCGACATCGCGCTGATGAACCTGCTTTGCGCCGAGAGTTTGCCGGGCGCAGAAGACCTGAACGTTAGCGAGCACCTGGCCACCCTCGACCAATGGGCGCAGCACGCGAAGGGGGAGATAGATCGGAATTACCACCACTTCCGCGAAGACCCCGCATATTACTACCGCTCGGAAGCGTTCTACAAGATGCTGATGCTGGCGGTTGTTGTGTATGAGGATTTCGGGATTCGGTACAACCCGAAATGGATTGCTTCGCCCTCGGAGATTCGCGGGAACGACCACTTCTTCGCCGACTCGCGCGACATTCTCATTCACGGAATGGTTGGGCCGCAGCGGATGGGTACGTGCAGTTCGATGCCCGTGCTTTACATCGCACTGGGACGCCGACTCGGTTATCCGCTCAAGCTCGTTACGACGAAGCAGCACCTTTTTATGCGCTGGGACGGCCCGACGGAACGGTTTAACATGGACGCGACCGGCAAGGGCTTGGACAAATACGATGATGATTACTACAAGAGGTGGCCCTTCCCGCTCACCGCGCAGGAAATCAGGGAACAGGATTACCTGAAGTCGCTTTCGTCACGCGAAGAACTCTCCGTATTTCTGTCCATCCGAGGTGCATGCCTGACGGACGCGGGGCGCCTGGCCGATGCGACGGCAGCGCTTGAGGCGGCGTACCGCCTCGCGCCGAATTGGACTGGCAACCAAGTCATGCTCGCCGAGGCGCGCCAGCGACAGCAAGGGCTACCGACCCCTCAACTGGTCTTCGTCCGGCAGGATATGAACCGGGCTCGGCCAATTAATCCACTTGAGCCTGACCCAATGCGGCAGATCCAGAATCTTGGCAATCCGGCGCAAAATCCGCCCCCAAATTTTCCTCCTAACCCGAGTTCGCTTCCCCAAACTCAACCGCAAATTAAATATCCATGAAAAACCTGACACGCAAAATTGCGAGTAGCGGCGCTCTTTTTGTAGCGCTTTGGACAGCTCAAACCGCCATGGGCTGGTACGACCCCTCAACTGGGCGGTGGTTGACCCGCGACCCAATCGGAGAGCCCGGTTTTCAAGTGATGCAGCGTGCTGGGAGAGGCATCACCTCTCCGTCCACGGCTCGTTGGATAAACCGCGATGGGAACCTATACACATTCGTTGCCAACAATCCGGTTGACCGAGTCGACCCGCTTGGTTTGAAGATTTGGGTGTGCAGCGTCGAGACTTCGGGGTTTCCGTTCTACGGCCTTGGAACTCATGCGTATTTCTGGGACGACCGAACCGGAACGCCCGCAAACAAACGTGAATGCGGCAAGGAAGGCTCACTCGGCTACGGCGGAAACTCATCAGGGAACATTGGGCCTTCAAGCGGGGAGACTGCAAATCCGTGGGACGGAAACGGTTCCCGCGGGCAGACACGGTGCTTTCCGGTTGACGGCAGTGACGGCAAGGAGGACGCGGTCATGGGCTGTTGCAGAAAGACAGCTAACAACGGCATCTTTTTCCCTTGGATAGATGATTGTCACAACTCTGTAAATGACTGCCTCGGGAACAATGGGCTGAAGTCGCCGCCTCACACGCGTGGTTGGCTACCACCGAAGCCCACAGATCCCGTCGCACCGCTTCCGATACACCCCTTCTGGCCATGAGGTCGTCCCGTCATCTCAGCGAAAGTGAGTTACGGCCTTTTTTGGGTAGCGGTGCTAGGGGCTACCTTCCATTTCCGCATGGTTAACTACCGCATCCTTGCTTTCGCTTGGCTGGTCTTTGGGTTCGGTGGCTCTCTCTTGACCGGGCTGGAATGCTGGCGGCTTTTCCGTGAAGGCGATGCCGTTTCGGGTGGCCCCGTGTTGAGCACGCTTATCGGGTTGGCGTTCTGCGCTCTCTCTGCTGCCACAGGCTTCCGCCTCCTTCAGCCTAAGCGGTGGTCCCGAATCGTGACAGCGGTCCTTGCGAGCCTACTGATTTTCTACTGTCTTACCTTTCTGGCGATGGTCGGCTTGCGCTTTGGCTTGCTCGCCCTCTTTGCGAGCCTTGTCGGGTTAATTCTCGGTTTCTATAGCCTTGTTGTCATCTGGGTGTTGAAACCGCGCGGAACCCAGCCTCTTTGAGCGTCCCAACAGGAACACCCCTACGGCAGCGACAGAGAGAGGGCATGCGCCGAATCGTGCGGCTTATTGGTTCCCTCGCAAGCATCGCCAGTGGTGCTGCATTATGCGGCTGCGTCGTAGCTCATGGGCCATATAACCAGCCATCTCGCGTGAAGCTTCATCTGGAGTCACCGACGCCGCGGGTGTACACCGTGCATGTGGCGAGCAAGGCAGATTTCCCCGTCGGCGCCGATGGTCGCGTCGTCGTGGACGTTCCTCGCCTCGGCCTTGGGCACGCGACCAACCTGTTCGGCCCGGCAAAAGTGAGCGAATCTTCTGCCTACGATATTGCCGCCATTAATTTGAAAGAAGGTGCCAGAACTGTGCGCAAGTTTTCCCTCAATGACCTGAAGAAGCTCCCCACCGACAGCGACGGCTACACCTTTGTGAAGCCGGAGTGACGACATTCTTCCTGCGTCGTGGCTGGGTTTTAACCTCGCTTCCGATCTGCCGGTAGCGCACTGCGGACAATACGTGCGTCGGCTGCGTCAGATGGCAACTGCGGTCCTCTCTGGGCCTTACTCGGTCCTCAGGAGCTTGAGCAACTCGGAGCGCGGCACCAACAGCTTGCCGCGCAATGCCCGGCACACTTTGAGTTTGCCGCGCTGAACGCGCCGGTAGACGCTGAAATAATTTACGCCGAGCAGGCCAGCGGCTTCCTGAACGGAGTAGGCCAACCGCCCGGTCTGCGTCCCATGTTCTGGGTGTTTGGGGGCCTCTGTTGGTGGAGGCGCGAAGGTGGCAACCTGGTTGCCTTCTCCACCCTGAACCGGCTCTGCAAGATGCGTTGGCATTTACCTCCATTTTAGTGCCGGGCCGGACAAAATGTTTCGGGAAGTTTCGGCTCACCTTTCTGCTCATTTGCTTCTCATGGTTCTTCTCATGCTGTGCCCGAAGCCCCCGGTTTTCCGGCCATTTTCGTGGAGATTATCTTCTCACGAATCTTCTCATTGCCTGAGAAGGTAAACTCGTACCAGGTCCGGCGTGCCGCGCCCTTTTTCTGCAGGAAGCCGCGCTTGACTAGTTCGGTCAAGTCGCGATTCGCAGTGGCGCGCGGCACAAGGGCAATCCTCTCGTAGTCTGGGCGGGTTAATTTCGGATGCGTGATCGCATATTCCAGGGCGTCGGTCCGACGGGAGCTGAGATTTAGTTCGGAGAGCACCTCCCTGGGCGAGACTGCGCGCCGAAACACGATGCGAAAGGAATCGGCGCTGGACTCGAACTCCGGCTCCGGGACACCAGCGTCGCGGCAATCCTGCAGCATCCGCCCCGTCCCCGTGCCGAACTGCTCAATGTACTTAATTAGGAAGAAACACCGAGCGATGAGCTTGTTTCGCGGTTTCGATTCGTGGGGCCTTTTCAGGTCCTCAATGCTCAAACCTGGCGGCAGACCACCCGGGTTCCACACCTCCAGCCGGTCATCAAAGATCTTCAGGACCCCGTTGGCGCTGTCTGCATAGTCACGGTGGCAAAGAGCGTTCATGACCGGCTCGCGGACTGCCTCCAAGGGGTATTCCCAGCGTTCGTTGCGCTCCAACTCGCCCTCCAATGTCACCGCCATGCTCGTGTTGCGCTGGATGAGAGTCATCGCCCCTCCAACCTGCCCGATGATGTCAGCTTCCATCGGCTTCATGTCGAGAACGGTCAGCTCGGTGGTCCCCTTGAACCGCGCGCACTCGGCCAATTGCAGACCGAATGGAAACCCTCGGCTCGCGGCCGACTGTCTTCAGAAAAGTCGCCGACAGACTGCCGCACCGGGATCCTGTAAATACTGTCAACAAAATCCTCTTGCACCGAACCTTGGGATCGGCGAGACTTTCCGGCGTGAGGCAAGCTCGGACCAATATCAATCAAGGCCGAGGGACGACCGTCGCCCCACTAAAATCCACGATTAAGCGAACCGCCCGCCTGGCTGCGGTCGGCGTAGTTTTGCTCGTCTCGGCCTTGGCCGCCATTTCGCTCCTCCTGCACCACGGGCCAGCGGTGAGCGAATCTCCCAATTCAGAACCAAGGCCGCCGAGCGGCAGCGCGCCCCGAACGCTGCCTGAAGTGTTGGCGCTGAAGGCCAACAAGCTTGAAGGCACCGACATCGCGCTGATGAGCCTGCTTTGCGCCGAGGGTTTGCCCGGCGCAGAAGACCTGAACGTTAGCGAGCGCCTGGCCGGCCTCTACCAATGGGTGCAGCACGCTAAATCCCCCCCAATTTTCCTCCTAACCCCAATCCGCTTCCACAAATTCAAACCCAAAGTAAATATTCATGAAAAATCTGGGACGCAAAATTGCGAGTAACGGCGCGCTTTTCGTAGCGCTTTGGACAGCTCAAACCGCCATGGCGTGGTACGACCCTTCAACTGGGCGGTGGCTGAACCGCGACCCAATTGGAGAACCCGGTTTTCAAGTGATGCAGCGCGCTGGGAGCAGCATCACCTCTGCTTCCACGGGTCGCTGGATCCACCGCGATGGGACGGCGCGCCTCGGGGCCAACCAGTACTTGTTCAACCTGAACGACCCTTGCGACTTCGTGGACCCGGAGGGCCTAACTGTCTGGGTCTGCTCGAGAAAGACTGATTGGGGGATCGGTAACCATGTTTACTTTTACGATGACGGCGCGCCGGCCGGGCACTCCCCATCGTGCAGCCAACAAAACAAGTCCGGTGGGGCCGGGACGGTTACTGGGCACGATATCCCACCCAGCGATCCAAACGCCCACTGCACTCCGGTGGAGGGAACCGGGGATCCCGGCGAAGAAAATGATCGGGGACGCGCGATCATGAGCTGTTGCGAGGACGCCAAGAGAATGAACAGCGGGCCTTACATCCCGTTTGCTAACGACTGTCATAACCACCTTGACAAATGCCTATCAGCGGGAGGTAATTACTACCCTATTAGGCACCCACGCCTCGGCGGCCCAACGGTAACACCGATCTTTACCCCGATGCCCCTCACGCCCCGGATGGCCACCCCGTAACACCTATGACCTATGGGAGGTTTCCGCTCCGGGACTGGGGGCCGCTGGTGGTGGGTGGCGGTGGCATTCGTTCTGGGCTGTATTGGCACGGGGAGATGCGGCTGCTTCACCGCCATTGATGGAAGGGTGTTCGACGGGCTGACCCGGGACTCGGGCTTCCAAGGCGCGCCCGGCGTCTGCCGCAGCGGTCCAGGGACTAAGCTCTTTCTGACGGGCCAAACGAATGACGGTGCGACGCTTCTGCAGATTGTGTCGCGCGAAGGTATAGCCTTCAAGCGATTTGCCTCGGGGCCTTACGCGGTTGATGACGACGGCAATCCCGTCGCCTGGGCCACGAACCTCCAGGCACACACGTCTACCAATGGTGCCACCAAGGCGCTCGCATTTGCTACTGGTGAGGAGATCCCAGTCGTGGTCCCTGGCGCCTTCCCGAGCACTTTTGAGTTCTCTCCCGGCGGGGAGTTCTTTCTTTTGGACCAGCCCGCGATTCCCGCGGCAATGCTGCCGGGTTGGGCGTCCGCTGCCCAACCGGTCGCGTTCCTCACTGCGAATGCGACGAACATCGGCGGATACGCGCCGCGATGGCAGGCTGTGTTTCGAACCAGCCAGCCGACAAAGCCGCTATTCCGCCTCCCGAACGATTTCTACGGGCATGGCGTTTTCACCTGGGGCGACCTGGTTGTGGTGTCTGGCTTCAAATTTGTCTTCGGAACGGGCTCCAAACCCGGCCGCCCCGACCTGCAAGGAGAAACGGCATGGGCCCTAGCTTTTGGCCATCGGGAGCCCGGCTATGAACTCACCAGACAGTTGGATCTGTCCAGATTCACCGGTGTCCTCGACATGGACCCGGTCTCGGGCATGCTGCTGGTTCGGGGCAAGGGCGAGATCTTCGCGGACTGGGGCTTGTTTGACCCCAGAACCGGCAAATACAAGTCACTCGGCCGCGCTGGAGCGCACGGTCTGTTTCTGGACTGCCAGTTCTCAAATTATCTCGGAAGCCGCTTTCATTAATTCACTCTCCTCCCGGGCCCTGGGACCGATCGCCCAGCCTGCGAGTTTCTCGTCTCTGCAATGGAGGGATCGTTGTCAGCCGGTGCGACTCCGAGGGCGGCGTGATAGGCCTTGAACCTCTGTACTCCAACCCAGCCTCGTCCCCCGACGCAGATCGATCGCAGCGATCAACAGAGGTGTCTGCGCCAGCGCTTTTGAGCTGGACAATGGGGTATCTACCATCCCCTTGGAGCTTATTCGGTCTTCAAGAGCCTGAGCAGTTCGGAGCGCGGCACCAGCAACTTGCCGCGCAGTGCCCGGCACGCTTTGAGTTTACCCCGCTGAACGAGCCGGTACACGCTGTAATAGCTGACGCCAAGCAAGTCAGCGGCTTCCTGGACGGAATAGGCCAACCGCCCGGTCTGCGCCGCATCCTCGGCGTGCTTGGGGGCCTCCGTTGGTGACGGCGCGACGGCGGCAACCTGGTTGCCTTCTCCGTGCTGGACCGGCTCTGCAAGATGCGTTGGCATTTACCTCCATTTTAGTGCCGGGCCGCACGAAATTGTTGGGAAATTGCAAAACGCATTACCGCGAGATTTCAACGCCATACCTCCGGCGCTTTCCGCCCCGCCCCCGCGACAACTACGCCGGGTGAGGTTGTGGATTTCGGGATCGCTCCGAGCAGTATTTTCATTCGTCGGGTGACGCATGATCGGGAGGCTGTTCGCGGGAAAGTCCTATACTGCTTTTCTATACTATATGCCCTTTTCGCGGCCAAAAATGGCTAACCAGAATCAGGGCCAAAAGTGAGAAAACACCGGTGAATACAGGGCGAATCAGCGATGGCAAGGGGTAGCCAAAAGTGGCCAAAAGTGCCATTTACAATTTCGAGTCAGGTGCCTTTAACCACTCAGCCACCCTTCCGTCGGCTGCCCGATAAGATGGTGCGCGCTGCAGGGCTTGAACCTGCGACCCCTTCCGTGTGAAGGAAGTGCTCTTCCACTGAGCTAAGCGCGCGACCAGTGCCGAAAAGCCTCTTTTAAACGCAAGCTTTTGGCAATCTGCTGCCAGGTTTCGAGCAGCTCAGCTTCGCCATGCCGCGGAAGTTTGGCAAGTCGAAAACGGTCGAAAACAGCCGTTCGCATCGGAAACGCCCGGATTGACCTCCGCCGGGGCGTCAATCGGTCAGGCGGGCATGGGACGGACGCCGAGCGGCCAAGCGGTATTGGCGCAATCAAGTTTATAAACGGGGGGACGATGAGGCTTAGGTGCATGAGCACTTCGAGAATTGCCGCAGAATCCCCATGAACCACGGCGAGCAGACCCTATCTGAGCCCGGGATACGGGATCGGACTCCCGGCAACGATTCGGCGCCATCGAAGCGCCGAGCATCGTCAGCCACGGAAGTACCTGGTTGCCAATGGGATGCGTTGAAACCTCTGTGCCGCGGTTGCCGGATGACTATCATCAGGCCGCCCGCGATGCCCTCTCCCACTGCCCCCGTAGCGCGTGCGGGTCCCGCCGGAGTCTCGCCGTAGTACCTCTAACCCCGGGTTAGAGGTACTACGGCGAGGCTCCCTTGAGACTACGGAGGGACTACCGCCCTATCCGCGGGAATGGGCCGGGAGGGTGGCGGTGGGTGAGGGGCCAGAGACTGGCCTGTTGGGGGAGCCGACCTGGGCTGGAGCGATCAACCGAGACTCCGGCAACCGGCCAAGGACCAAGGCCGAGGCGCAGCCTGGCCACTGATGCAGGCAGGCAACCTTTGCCCAGAGCTTGACGGTGGTAGTCGGGGCAGGAGAGGTCGGGAAAGCGTCGGCACGGGTTGCGCGCGATAGATAACCGGAGCCCAGCACGGCTGGCGGCATTGACTATTCCCGAGTCGAAGGCCGGCCAAGTGTGCTGAGAATAACAGTGGCGCAAAACCTGATTTGCGCCCAAGCGGCACTTTGGCTCAATTTAATACTTGCCAGCCGGGTGATAAAGCGTAAAAGGGAGACCGGAACAAGGTCGAGAAGGGTTGCTAAACGGTCGTCTGACTTTCGAGACTATGAGAAGAAACGGTGAGTTTGTAACAAGCTGCTGGCTATGGATTACGAGAACGAAGCGGCGGGTCAGCCGAGCTGACTTCGCTCCGCTATGCCTTGCCTGTTTATGATTTACCACGAAAAAACCCCTGCCCTGGAAGAAAGCCGGGCTGGCCAGCCCGATCCCTACTCATTGCCGCAGCCGGCGGTGGCCCGGGAGATTAACAACCGGGCAGTGCGGACGAAGGCGCCGTCCGGCCCGGAACCGTGCGCGTTGCTGGAGAAAGCCAGGAAGTTCAAGACGGCCGAGCAACTGCGGGAGGTTGGGCTTTACCCTTATTTCCGCACGATCTCCTCGGCGCAGGACACCGAGGTCATGATCAAGGGCCAGAAGGTCCTGATGCTAGGTTCCAACAGCTACCTGGGCCTGACCAATCATCCGAAGATCAAAGCGGCGGCGCAGGCCGCCGTGGAGAAGTACGGCACTGGTTGCGCCGGCTCTCGTTTCCTCAATGGCACACTGGACATCCATCTGGAATTGGAAGCGGCCCTGGCCAAACTGGTTAACAAGGAGGCGGTGCTGCTCTACAGCACTGGATTCCAGGTCAACCTGGGAGTCATTAGCGCGCTGGTCGGCAAAGGCGAATACGTGCTGGGCGACAAGAGCAACCACGCCAGCATTGTCGAGGGTTGCCTGCTCGCGCAGGGGAGGTTTCGGCGCTTTGCACACAAGGATATGGCGGCGCTGGAGAATCGCCTCCAGAAACTGGAGCCCGAAGCCGGCAAACTCGTGGTGGCGGACGGCGTCTTCAGCATGGAAGGCGACATTATTCCTTTGCCGGAACTCTGCCGCATTGCCGGCAAATACGGCGCGGCGGTCATGGTAGATGACGCCCACTCGATCGGCGTCCTGGGCAAAAACGGCGCCGGCACCGCCAGCCATTTCGGCCTGACCGATCAGGTGCATCTCATTATGGGCACCTTCAGCAAGTCGCTGGCAAGCCTGGGCGGGTTCATCGCTTCGGATGCCGAGACAATCGACTACCTTAAGCACTATTCCCGGCCGCTCATTTTCAGCGCCAGCATGAGCCCGGCCAACGCCGCGGCGGTGCTGGCCGCGCTGGAGATCATGGCTCAGGAGCCGGAGCGTGTGGCCCAGCTTTGGCGCAACACCCACCGGATGAAGCGGGGCCTGCACGATCTGGGCTTCAACCTCGGGGATTCGGAAACACCCATCCTGCCAGTGTATTGCCGGGATCTGATGGTCGCCTTCAAACTCTGCAAGCGGTTGCAGGAGGAGGGCCTCTTTGTCAATCCCGTGGTTTCGCCCGCGGTGGCGCCAGGACAGGAGCTCATACGCATCAGCCTGATGGCGACGCATACGGACCGGCAGGTTGATTTCGCCCTGGACAAGCTGGGCAAGGTAGGCAAAGAGCTCGGCCTGATCTAATTGAAGATCTTGCTCACAGGAGCGAGCGGCTTTGTTGGCAGCCATATTCTCGATAGCCTCCGCGCGCGAGGCCTTGATACCGTTCTTCTGCTCAGGCCCACCAGTAACACGCAATTCATCGCATCCCATTTGCCGGAGGTCGAACAGCGCCCGGGCTCGATCAGCGACCCGGAAAGTCTCCGGCCGGCGATGGCGGGAATTACGCACGTCATTCACTGCGCCGGCGCCACCAAGGCGAGCCGGGTTTCCGGGTTTTACGAGGTTAACCACGCTGGGACGCGCAATGTTGTCAACGCCGTCAACGCGCAAGGCGGTCAGGTACAGCGGCTCGTGCATATTTCCAGCCTGGCCGCCGCGGGACCTGCTCTCCGCGAGGCCCCGGCTCGCGAGGTGAACCCTCCTCGTCCTGTCTCCGAATACGGCAAGAGCAAGCTTGCCGGCGAACTCGAAGTAAGAAACCACTGCCGCGCCGAGCATGTCATTCTGCGCCCCCCGGCGGTTTACGGTCCGCGCGATGCGGAATTCCTGAGGTTGTTCAAGGCCGTGAAGAGTCACGTACTGCCAAAGCCCAGCAACGCGCAGGCATTAAGTCTGGTCTTTGTGCAAGACCTGGCGGAAGCCGTGGTGACCTGCCTCACTCACCCGACCGCAGTGGGTCAGACATATTTCGTCGCTTCCCGGGAAATCGTGACTGCACGGCGCATGGCCGAGGAGGTCGCCGATCAGATGAGCGTGTGGACCTTGCCCCTGCCGGTGCCCACGGCGCTGTTTTGGCTGATGTGCCTGGGCGGGGAAGTATCGGCCCGTGTAACCGGCAAGCCCAGCGTCCTGAGTCTCCAGAAATTCGCCGAGTTGCGCGCCCCGGGCTGGGTGTGCGACCCAACCCGGCTGGCGCGAGAAACCGGGTGCACGTGCCCCACCACCTTCAGGGCCGGCGCAGCTCAAACTCTGGCCTGGTATCAGCAGCATCATTGGCTGTGAAAAACTACACCTTTGTTGACTACGCGACTCAAGCCTACCTGGCGCTGGTGGGGCTGTTGATCCTTCTCTTTCACAACGCCACCGTGCCGGCCTGGCCGCGGCTGCTGGGCGCTCATGCAGCCGGCCTGGTGCTGGTCCATTGGCTGATCCAGGCTCATGCGCGGAGGAAACCGGCCCCACCGCTCGATTTCCTCCGCCACTTCTACCCGGTGTTGCTTTATACGGCGTTCTTCGTCGAGACCGGCTCGCTCAACCGCATGTTCTTCCCGGATTACCTCGATCCGATGGTCGCACGATGGGAGCAGGCGCTCTTTGGCTGCCAGCCTAGCGTTTTGTTCATGCAGAAGCTCCCCTGGCTGGCCGTGAGCGAGCTCTTCTATGTCTCCTATTTCTCGTATTATATCATGATCGGCGGCGTGGGGATCGCCTTGTACCTTCGCAGCCGGCAACAATTCTACCACTACGTGTCGGTGGTCTCTTTCCTGTTCTATGTCTGCTACCTGATTTACATCTTTCTGCCCGTGATTGGCTCCCGGGTGTTCTTTCACCAGGTGGACGGCTACACGTTGCCGGAGGCAACCCAACAACTGGCCCTGACGGACGCTTATCCCGAGGCCGTTCAGGCCGGCGTCTTCTTTCGCATCATGCGGTGGGTTTATCGCGTGTTCGAGGCCCCGGGCGCGGCGCTGCCCAGCAGCCATGTCGCCGTGGCGTTGTGCACGGTGTTCTTCTCGTTCCGTTACCTGAGACCCATTCGCTACATCCATCTCGCGGTCGCCCTCTTGCTGTGCCTTTCCACGGTCTATTGCCGTTATCACTACGCTATTGATGTCCTGGCCGGGCTGGTGGCTGCGGCAATCGCAATCCCCACGGGCAATTGGCTCTATTTCAAGTTCAGCCGACGCGACCCGGAGCCCGAGGCCGAGCGGCAGAAGCCATCACCGCAATGACGTTGCCCGGACCCGGCGTTCGCACGTCCCCGATTCGCAGCATCCGTTCTGTAATCGCCGCGCCACGCCAAAAGATTGTGTATCGCGGCTGCCGGAGCCTATATTACCGGCGCGGTCGGCCTTAAGCGGCGGGCCGAAAGCTAGCTGTTATGCTCATTCATATTTTGAAGTCGAAGATCCACCGCGCGCGGGTAACGGGAGGCAACGTGAACTATGAAGGCAGTCTGGGCATTGCCCGGGACCTTATGGACAAAGTAGGGCTGTTGCCTTACGAACGAATCCTCTGTGGCAACATGGCGAACGGTGAACGCTTTGAGACCTACGCCATCCCCGCCGACGCCGGCTCCGGCCACATCGTCCTCAACGGCGCGACCGCCCGGCTCGGCAAACCGGGCGACCGCCTCACCATCATGAGCTTCGCCGCGGTGGATGCTTCGGAAGCCAAGTCCTGGAAGCCAAGCGTGATCGTGCTGGGCGAAAACAACATGATCGTTCGTTGATCGCCCGCCGCCCGCTGTGAAGCCGAAGCTCTTGGTCGTGGAACTTTGGGGCCTGGGCGATCTGATCATTGCCACCCCGTTCCTGCAGGCGGCAAGCCAACGGTACGAAGTGACCCTGGTGGCGAAGCCCTACGCGGTGGACCTGCAGAAGCGGTTCTGGCGAGGCGTGCAGGTGGTGCCGTTCGTTGCGCCGTGGACTGCATTCAAATACAAAAACAAGTACCGCCTGTGGGCTTGGCCCTGGGGCGAAATGTTGCGGCTGCGAAACAGACTTACCGCCGAGCGGTTCGACATCGGACTGTCGGCGCGCTGGGACCCGCGCGATCACCTTCTGCTCTGGCTGGCAAAGGCGAGAACGCGCCTGGGCTTCCCCCGCCTGGGCAGCGGACTAAGCCTCGCGCAACGGCTGGCGCGCCCGGAGCCGCAGGCGCACCGGTACGAGAACTGGCGCGTCATGGCCCGGGAGCTGGGTTTCGAGATGCCGGCTCGTGACGCCCTGATGTTGCCGCAACTGCGTCCCGATGGCGAAGTCCTGGTGCATACCGGCGCGGGCCAGCCGGTGCGCGTCTGGCCCTTGGAACGTTATCGCGGGCTGGTCGCCCGGCTGCGCCAGGAGCATTATCGCGTGCAAGTCGCCTGCGATCCAGACCAACAGCGGTGGTGGCTTGAAGCCGGGGAAAAGAATATGGCCACCCCCCGCACGGTCGCCGATTTGTTGGCGCTGGCGGATCGTGCGGGAGCGTTCATAGGAAACGACTCGGGGCCCGGCCACCTGGCCGCCTTCTGCGGCGTGCCCATTTTCACCTTGTTTGGCCCGCAGTTGCCTGAGTGGTTTGCACCCCTGCATCCGGCGTCCCAGTGGTTGGAAGGCAAACCCTGCCCCTATAAACCTTGTTCGGATTACTGCCGGTTTCCGATCCCTCGCTGCATGGCTAATTCGAGCGAGGAGGAAGTGTGGACGCTGGTGAAGGCGTTCTTGGCGCGAACCTTGCACCCCTGCCATTGAGAGGGACGGCCTCGGCTCGGTTTCCCGAGTACCTCACATTCCTTCCGCCAGCAAGTCCAGTGCCCCTGGCGCGATTCTTGCGTCGGTGCCAAGCCTTCTGAACGCTTGCTGCCTTCGCCCGCATGCAGCAGATGAACCGGCGCCGGCGTCACTCGTCCGGCGTCACTGCGGCGACCGCCCAGGATCAGCACCGAACGCGTTGGCTGATGGGTAGCCTTGGGGTAGCTTTAGGGTGGCTTTAGGGTGGCTCTGGGGTAGCCTTGGGGTGGCTTTGGGGTCGCAATCCGTTGGCTATCAACAGGCTTTGTGGTGGCTTTGATGTCGCTTTGATGTCGCTTTGGGGTAGCTTGCGCCAGTGAGCAGTGTGTGTCTCAATTTGAGACAGCCACCAGCCTAGCCCTCAAGGCCATCATGTTTTTTTGTAATTACAGCTCATAGACTAGCGTCCTATGTTCAGTGAAGTTAGGATTTCGCAGACCTGCAGTACCCGCAGGATGGCAAACGTCGTGCTTACTCATCAGCGTGCGTATGCCACACGCCATAGTTTCAAGCAGAGCTGGTTCCATGAGAACAAGCCCGGCGGCCGGCTATGCAGTATGGTCAAGCGTTCTTACGCCTATTCTATGGGCCCTTTGCCTGATTGCCCAATCTCCGCAGGCGGCCCAGCCAGCCGCCTGGTGGACCTTCGATGACCCGGCCGCGTTGGGCCGCGACTCCGCTGGAACCAACGACGCAGCCTTGGTGGGCGATCCCCTTGCCTGCTCCGGCGTGCGTAACAACGGAATTCTGATGAACGTGAATGGTGAGGGCGAGTTTCTGCGTGTGGCCGATGCCCCCAGCCTGGAGATCACAGGTCCCCTGACGATCCTGGTCTGGGCCAATGCCACTGCCGTGGACCGCCCTTACGCTCTCGTCTATAAAGCCACCAGTTGGGACGACGGCCAGATGTCCTATATGCTGGATCTGGATTGGGGTCCTGTGGGGTACTATCCGCGCTTTGCCGTCACCTCCGACGGTTACGCCAGCGGCTATGCAGCAGTGGACAGCCCGGAGGCGCTTACGACCGGCCAATGGCACTTAATTGCCGGTGTTTATGACGGCACAAATCTCATGGTCTATCTCGATGGACAGTTGGAAGCCAGTCTGGCGTACAGTGCTGGCATTTATCCGGGGACCGATCCGCTCTACATCGGGTGGAATTGGTGGGGGACCTGGAACGGCGCGCTGGATGAAGTTCGAGTCTTCAATGTTGCGTTGACCCCGTCAGAAATGCTTGAAGAATTTCAAAGCACGGAGCCTGCCCTGAACGCCTCCTTGCCCGGTTGCTTTGGGCGCGTCGGCCTCGGCCAGGCCCGGACTAACCAGGTCATCGTGAGTGATGATGGGGCTGGCGAGTTGAACGTGGCACCTTTGCAGGTAAGCGGGCCGGACGCGGCGTATTTTCAGGTCCTGATCCCGACCGGCGGTTTTATGCTTCAGCCCGGCCTGACCAATGCCTTCACCGCCCAAGTCCGGTTTGCTCCCGACGCGTTACGGACATATAGCGCCCTGCTCACGATCAATAGCAGCGCCAATAGCATCTCGATTCCTCTGGCCGGCCAAGGTATCAATGACAGAACTTTCTCCCTGGACCTGCAGCAGCGCGACGGCTCCGGCGAGATCACCGTCACCCGCCAGACCTTCCACGGCAGCCAACTCGCCACGCTCGTGGTGGACACTTGGGATTCCCACCCCGATCCGGAAATGGCCTCCCGCACGGCTGCGCTAGTGCCGCGCATGAACCAGGCCTTGGATGCGGCACGCGACCTGGGGATCACCGTCATTTTTTGCCCCTCCGATTGCCTCGCTGATTACGACGGCACCTCTTATCGGAATAATATCATGAACGCGCCCTTCCACCCGATGAGCGACAACGGATTCAACCCTCCGGCGCCCCCTTACAATGATTCCGACGCCGGCGACATGGTGCCGCCGAGCAAGACCGTGCCGGCTTACCCGCCGCCGACCCATCAACACCCTGATCTGGTTATGAAGCCCGGTGACCTTGCCAGTCTCAGCCGGAATGAAATCTTCAATTACTGCGCTGAAAATGGGATTACCACTCTCCTTTACATGGGGGTCGCCGCCAACATGTGCCTGCCTTATCGCGATTTTGGCATGGTTCCAATGAAGCGATTCTGCAATCTAGAGCCCATCATGGTGCGCGACCTGTCTGATTCGATGACGCTCAATGGCCGCAGCCCGACCGATTATTCGGCCGTGGACTTGACCATGACACCGGATCGCGGGCACCGCGAAGTCACCTCCCACAACGAACAATACATCTGTCCGACCATCGACGCCGCCCAACTGATGCAGCAGTGGGCCCCGAGCGCCTATTCCTGCCTGGTCTCCAGCCAGCCCAATCTGCTCTGCTACTGGCGGCTCGGTTCCAAGGCCGGCTACCAAGACTGCCTTGACATACAGCGGACGCAGGGCTGTTGGTGGTATGACCAAACCAACGGACTGGGGTTCGGCGCGGCCGGCGCAATCGTTCAGGATCCCGATACCGCCATGCAGTTCAAAGGTTCCACAACCGTGCTCATCAGTCCGATATATCGCGGCCATATTCCTACCAACTCACCTTTGGTCAGCCTCAGTGCGACCAATTTCACTTTGGAAGCTTGGGTCCAGGCCGCCGCTTTGAACACCAACCAGTGGTTCTTTGCTCACGACAACGGTTTGGACAATGGCGTGGATGTCCTGTTGGGTTTGGACGCAAGCAACCATTTCCAGTTCATTGTCGGAACTGATGCGCAGGGTGGCGGCTATGGCGACGTGCTCGAAAGCGCCACCACGGTCATGCCGGACGACGTGACCTCGAATCGTTGGTTTCACATCGTCGCCGTGCATGACGTCGCTCAGGCAGCCGTATTCCTCTATATCAATGGCGACCTGGATAGCCAAGGCGTTCACGTTTGCCACCCGGTTAGCCTCGACTTGGCTCCCCATTTGGCTAGCCGCGGCACGGTCGCAGTGGACGAAACGGGAAAGCTGAGCAACCCCGGTTTTGATTTCCTCCAGGGCGCGCTGGACGAAGTGGCGATCTATACCGCGCCCCTCGACAGCGATTTGGTCCGCCTCCACTACCAGACAGCCCAGGGCGGGAATGTCGTCATCGAGCAAGCCAGCTCTGCCACTGCGCTGGTTTCTTCCGAGAACCCGTCCGTACAAGGGTCTAACGTGACTTTCACCGCCACGGTGACTCCGGTTGCCCCGGCGACGACGACGCCCACCGGCAGCGTCCAGTTCTACACCAACGGAGTCGTCTGTGGCAGCCCGATGCCACTCAGTAGCGGCGTGGCCAGCATTACCGTTGCGTTCTTCGAGATCGGCGACAACAACGTGGATGCGACCTACCTCCCCGACAGCAACTTCCTCGGCAGCGCTGACAACCTGGTGCAGTTGGTGAATACGACTCCGCAACCGCCGATCACCGTTAGTATCAAGAACAACGGCGAAGCGTCGGTGACGGTGTCCTTCTCGGGCACCCCGGGACTGAAGTACATCGTCCAGGCCAAGAATGATCTGGAATCGGAGACGGCCTGGGAGAATGTCTCGACCAACTCGGCGGGCACCGACGGGAATTGGACGTTCACAGATAGCACTGGGGACTACCCGGCGCGGTTTTACCGCGCGGTCATACCGTAGGCAGTTGTCGAAAGGCACCGCTGACCGGGGAACATCTTGGCGCCCCGCTCAGCGTTCTATCTAGAGCCCGTCCCCAAGCGCGCATAGAGTCGTTATCGTTGATCGCGGTGAATATTCCAGGATTGGGAAAAGGGACGGATGCAGCGCTCAAGTGGCTGTTTGAAGAGAGTTGCTCAACGCGATCTTCTTCCTGGTCAAGACTGGCTGCTAGTGGCGAAATCTGCCCAGAGACTTCGCTCCGTGGCGCACCGTCTATCACGACTTCCGACTCTGGAAGCGCGATGGCCTGTGGAACCAGATTCACACCCATCCGCGAGAACATCACCGATTGGGCGTGGGAGCAATTCCGCCGCCGCTATCCGGTCAAGCTCCCCAGCCGCACCAGGCGCAGCATGGGCTCCGCGGCTTCGCGGGAGCGGGCGAGGTCCACTTCGAACTCCGCGACCCAATCGTTATGCTCCTCCGGGTCCACCAACATCTGCTGGGCCCGCCAGGTCCGCTTATCCTCGGCGGGCACCACATAGGTATGGCGGACGTTCCGTGCGTTCGGGTCCAGGCATATCCGCTCGTGCTCGGTGTGGTAGGCGTCCAACGCCTGCTGTAATCGCTCGGTAGTCCAAGGCTGGCCGTCGGGGTCTTGCGGTGAAGAGAGGTTGGCAAGGGCCGGCTCGAACTCGCCATTCACCAAGCCGCGCAGGAAAGTGAAGATGCGGTTGCGGATAGCCGAGGTGAATGCCTTGGTGTCGCGGGTGACGTCCGCGGCGGCTTCCTCCGCGCCGGGCGGGCGGACTTCTTTGGTTTCGGCGCGCTGGTAGCTGGGGTTGCGCATCTTCTCCCACTCGTCGAGCAGGCTGGAATCGATCTGGCGGATCATGGTGCCCAGATAGAGCTCCATTTCCCGCACGGCATCGTCCTTGGCACTGTCGGGGACGGTTTGGCCGAGGACTTTAAGGACGCTGTTCAAATGCCGCAGCAGGACGCCCTCGGCCCGCTGGAGCTCGTAGTCGCGGATGTAGTCGGAGAAGGAGCGAAACGACTCGAACATCTCCCG
>Ga0182014_10002434_pt1 | contig 23487 bp, 21 predicted proteins | sample 612S2DmetaG_FD_120489 | JGI IMG/M metagenome (GOLD analysis project Ga0182014, IMG submission 120489) | Permafrost microbial communities from Stordalen Mire, Sweden - 612S2D metaG | ecosystem: Environmental > Terrestrial > Soil > Wetlands > Permafrost | place: Sweden: Stordalen | collected...
CATCTCGACTCCGCGCCCCACGGCGCTCCGCTCGGGATGACAGTGGTTGGTGAAAGGCCGCCGCCATTAGGTCGTGAACGCGGAGGGGTTACAGGGCTTGGGTGGCGGTTTCGGCGCGGTCTCCGGCGAGGTGGGCGTTGACGGACTCGTCGAGGAGCGTCCACGTTGGGCCCTCCACTTCGACGATCGCGTAGGCGGCGTTTTCGACGCGGATCGACCAGAAATCGCTGAGCGGGCGGCCGGCGATGTCGAGCAGGGCGGCGCGGACGATCGCATCGTGCGTGACCAGCAGCGTCGGCGCCTCGATGCGCAGCAACGCGCGGAAACGGCTCCAGCGGGCGGCGACGTCTGCGAGCGACTCGCCCTCTTCGAACGCCACTTCGGCCGGACGTTCGCGCCAGGTCGTGTAGCGCGTGGGATCGTTGGCGGCGATTTCATCGCGCAAGCGGCCTTCCCACGTTCCGTGCGCGATCTCGATCAACGCGTCATCGGTTTCCAGCGGTACGTTTAGGCGTTCGGCCACGAAGGTGGCGGTCGCGCGCGTGCGCTGCATGGGGCTCGCGATGATGCGCACGGGCGCGGGATCGGCGTGCGCAAACGCTTCCGCGAGCGCGAAGCCCTGTTGGATGCCGCGCGCCGAGAGCGCGGATTCGCGACGGCCCTGGTAACGGCCGGCTAAATTCCACGTCGTCTCGGCGTGGCGTGCGATGTACAGCTTCACGATTAGAGCGAGAGCGAACGCACCGAGTGAACGCCGGGGATCCCCCGCAGCGACGCGAGCGTCGCATCGTCGGCCGGACGATCGATGCCGAGCACCATGATCGCGTCGCCGCCGATCGCGTTGCGCGACACCTGCATCGTGGAGATGTTCACCGATGCATCGCCGATGATCGTGCCGACGTGCCCGATCATGCCGGGGACGTCGTGGTGCTGGGTGACGATCATCTCGCCGATCGGCGGCGCATCGATTTCGAAGCCGCCGGCTTCGACGATGCGCGGGCTGCCGTTGACCGACGTGCCGGTGACCGTCATCGAACCGCCGGTGATGCGGAGCGCGCCCGCATACGGCGTGGGCGAAGCGTCGGGCCGCGCTTCGACGCGTATGCCGAGCTCCGCCGCGATGCTCTCGGCGTTCACGATCGAGACACGCCGGTCGGTGGTCGTTTGCAGCAAGCCCGAGAGAAACGCGCGAACGAACGCATCGGGCGGGATCGCGGTGAGATCGCCCTGCAGTTGCATCGCGTAGGAGCCGTGCGCGTCGCCGCTGGCAAACTGCGGGAAGAAGCGGCCCATGCGGTACGCGACGTCGAGGAACGGCAGCACGCGGTCGGCTTCGGGGCCGTCGGGAACGGGGGCGTTCACCGCACCCATCCCAGGCGCGCCGAGCAGCACGCGCGCGACGTCTTCGGCGAGTTCGTTCGCGATCCGCGCCAGCGCTTCGGTGGTCGAGCCCCCGAGGTGCGGCGTCGCGATCAGTTTCGGGTGCTGGTGGAGTTTGGCACCGATGCCGTCGGGCGGCGGCGGTTCGACCGCGACGACGTCGATCGCGGCGCCGGCAATCGCGCCTTCATCGAGGGCCGCGAGCAGCGCTTCTTCCACGATCACGCCGCCGCGCGCGCAGTTGATGATGAAGGCATGCTTCTGCATCAAACGCAGCTTGTCGAGATCGATGAGGCCGCGCGTCTCGCCGTTGAGCGGCACGTGCAGCGTGACGATGTCCGACGTGCGCAGCAGCGTTTCGAGATCGACGAGCTTCGTGTCGAACGCGTCGGCGCGCGCCGAGGCGATGTAGGGATCGTGCGTCTGCACGTGCATGCCGAATGCGCGAGCGCGCGTCGCGACGTTGCCGCCGATGCGGCCGAGACCAACGATCCCGAGCGTCTTGCCGGCGAGTTCCGTTCCCACCAGCTTGAGGCGGTCCCAGCGGCCTTCGCGCAGCGACTGCACGGCGCGCGGAATGTGGCGCGCGAGCGAGATCATCAAGCCGAAGGTGAGTTCGACCGCGGAGAGCGTGTTCGCGGCCGGGGTGTTGAGCACCACGACGCCGGCATCGGTCGCGGCCGGCACGTCGATCGAGTCGACGCCGACGCCCGCCCGCGCCACGACGGTCAGCTTCGGGCCGGCCGCGAGCAAATCGCGGTCGACGCGGGTTTCCGAGCGCACGATCAGCCCGTCGGCGGTGCCGAGGGAGGCTTTGAGGTCATCGCGCGAACGGCCGACCATCGAGTCGACCGTGATCCCGGCCTCACGGAGAATTGCGAGACCCTGCTCGGCAAACGATTCAGCGACCACGACGCGCTTAGACAGGCTACGATCCATCGTCGAGCGTAGTTTGTCGCTCTTGAGTCCTCGCCTGCGTTCGACGACTGCAATTCTCGTCGCGTTTGCGGTGCCGCTGGGCGTGTACCTCGCATCGCTCCGCGGCGACGTCTCATTCTGGGACACGGCCGACCTCCAGACCGTGCCGTACATCTTGGGGATCCCCTACCCGACGGGCTTTCCCGGCTACGTCCTCGTGGGCTGGCTGTGGAGCCACGCGTTCGCCGTTGGTAGCGTTGCTTGGCGGCTCAACGTGCTCGCCGCGATTGCATCGGCCGGCACGGCCGCGGCGCTGGCGGCGCTGTTGATCACGCTCGGCGCGGCGACGGCGATCGGATTCGCCGCATCGCTGGCGTTCGCGCTGGCCGCGATTCCGTGGACGCATGCGACCTATGTCGACGTGCACCCGGTCGGCTTCTGCGCGGTGGCGTGGGCGGCCGTGTACGCGGCGCGCTGGAGCCGCAGCGGCATCGCGTTCGATGCGGCGGCGTTCCTCGTTGCGACGGTGGCGGCGCTCACGATCGACAACAGCACCGTGCTGGCGTTGCCGGGGCTCGCGTTGATGTTCTTCACGCGCCGGCCGCCGCTGCGGCGCGGGCTGCTTGCCGCGCTGGCCGGCTGCATCGCCGTAGTCGCAATATACGCCTATCTCCCGGTGCGCAGCGCCGTCGTCACCGCGGCGCGCATCGATCCGACGCTCTCACTCGGGCTCGCACCCGGCCGGCCGTTTTGGGACGACGGACATCCCGCGACGTGGGCGGGCTTCACGCGCGTCGTGACCGGCAGCGACTTCTCGCCGCACGAAGCCGTCATCGCGATGTTCACGCCCGCGGCGATGCGCGGGGCGGTCGACGATTTCGCGCCGCTCGCCGCGCACGATCTCGGCGGCGTCTTGCCGTGGCTGGCGCTCTTCGGCGGCGCGATGCTGTGGTGGCGCACGCCGCTGCTGCTGGCCGGTGGAATCGTCTTGGGTCTGCTCCCGGTGCTCTTCGCGGCTGCGTATCCGGTCGAGTCGGAAGCGACGCGCTATTACTTGCCGGCGCTCTTCGTGCTCGCAGCGGCGGCCGGATACGGCGTCGCCGTGCTCGACGCGGGGATGCACGGTGCCGGACGCTATGCGGCCCTCGCGGTCGCAGGTCTCGCGTGGGTCGTCTTGCTCGGCGACGACCTCAGCGCCAGCTCGCAGCTCTTCGCGCAACCCGCGCAGCACGACGGCCGCGATTTCATCGCCCGCATCACCTCGACGACGCCGTTGCATTCCATCATCGTCGCGCCGTGGAATTACGCCACCACGCTGGCCTACGGCGCCTACGTGCTGCACGGTCTCGACGACCGCATCGTGCTCACCGCGGGCCCGCACGAATTTGAGCTGCGTTACCGCCGCTGGCTGCGGCAGCATCCGATCGTCGTGATCTCCGACGACGCCGAAACGTTTACCGGCTTTCACGTCCGCGAGCTCGATGACGGCTCGCCGCACCTGTATGCGCTTCGCTAACGTTGCGGCGCGTGCGCCGCTGGCGCCGGCCTGCGCCGCCGGACTGCTCGCGTTCGTGCTCGCCGCGATCCTGGCGCACGGTCGCAGCACGCCCTATAACAACTACGTGTTGCTCGCACAAGCGCTCGTGCACGGACAGACCGCGATCGCGTGGCCGGGAGCGTGGATCGACGCGCTGACGTTCGGCAATCGCTACTACATCATCGAAGGGCCAACGCCCGCGATCGTGCTGTTGCCCTGGGTCGCGGTGTTCGGCACAGCGAACCAAACGACGCTCGCGTTATTGCTATGCGGCGTCGCGGTCGGGGCGTGCTGGCGCACGTGCGAACAGCTCGGCGTCAGCCGTACGACGAACGTGTGGATCTGCGCGTTTCTCTTTGCCGGCACGCAGCTCGCGTGGTGCGCGATGCTCGGCGACGTGTGGTTCGTCGCGCACGTCGCGTCGGCGGCGTGTGCGTTCCTTGCGCTCGCCGAACTCACCGGGAAAAAGCGCGGGTCGCTGGTCGCGCTGGCGCTGGTCGCCGCCGCGTTCTCGCGCTTCTCGCTGGTGCTGGCGATCCCGGTTTTCGCGTGGCTCGTGCTGCGCGATCGCAGCGCATCCGAGCAGCGCCGCGCGGCGATCGGCTTCGGTGCCGTCATCGCGCTCGGCGCCGGGCTGTGGGTAGCTTACAATCTGAGCCGTTGGGGAGTCTGGTCCGACATCGGCTACACCGCGTGGTACAACCAAGATTCGGCCGGCTCGCCGGTCGGATCGCCGTTCCAACTGCGCTACTTCCCGTATCAGCTGTGGTCGTTTTTCTGGCAAGGACCGCAGTTTCTCGCGGCGTGGCCGTTCGCCGTGCCGACGCTGAACGGCATCGCGATGACGTGGACGAGCCCCGCGCTCGTCATCGCGCTCTTCGCGCGCCGTCCGCGCCCGCTGGTCATCGGTCTGTGGCTGGCCACGCTGCTCGTCGCCGGACCGTCGTTCATCTACTACGTGAACGGCTACGCGCAGTTCGGCATGCGGCACGCACTCGATTTCGAACCGTTCGTCGTCGTCTTGATGGCGCTGGCCATTCCCACGCGCGTCCCGCTGCTCGCCAAAATTGCGATCGCGTGGTCGGTCGCGGTGGGTCTCTGGGGTATCTGGTATTGGAATGTCTTCTACCGGCACTAGGGTCGCGCGCCGGATCGTCGCCGACGCGCTTCGTCTAAACTGGTCCGGCCTCGAAGTTCGGTTCGCGGTGCGCTGCACCGCGGGGGTTGCGATTCCGCTGATCGTCTCGGCACTCGCCGGTCAGCCTTTGGCCGGTGCATCGGCGGCGTACGGGGCGCTGGTGACCGGGCTCGCGTCGCGCCAAGGCGTGTACCGCACGCGCGTCGGCGCGATGCTCGCGGCCAGCGCGGCGCTCGCGATCTCGGCGTTCGCGGGCGCGTCGACGGGAGCGTTTCCGGTCCTCAACATCGCGCTGCTCGCGGTCTGGACGCTGGTGTTCGGTCTGGTCGGGGTACTGGGCCGCTCGGCGATCGTCGTATCGGTAAACGCGTGTGTCGCTTTCGTCATCTTTTCCAACGCGCCGTACGACACCGGCATGCCCGCCGTTCACGCGCTGAACGTTTTTGCGGGCGGCGTGCTGCAGATGCTGCTGCTCGTGCTCGTCTGGCCGCTCGGACATTTTCGCGCCGAACGCTCGACGCTCGCCACCGCTTTTCGCACGCTCTCGAACTACGCCGGCGGCGTGCACGCGGACGATTTCGGTTTGCCCGACACGCAATCGGTGTCGGCCGTCAGCGCGGCGCTCGCCGATCCGCAACCGTTCGGCAGCCGCGCCGAAATCGCGGCCTACCAAGCCCTGGCCGATGAGGCGGAGCGTTTGCGCGGAACGCTGGCTGCACTCGCGACCGAACAGCATCTGCTGGCGGAAACCGGGATGAACGACGTCGCGAGCCTCGTGCGCAACGCCTTGGTTGCGGCCGGGCCGTTGCTGGATGAACTTGCGGCGGCGCTGACCGCAGGGCGCGCGCCGGCAGCGCTCGAGGAAGAGCGGCGCATTCTCACCGGCGCGGTTCGCGAATTAGAACGCACGCCATCCGATACGGCACCGTACGTGCACGACGGACGCGCACTGGTGAGCCAACTGCGGGCGGCGATGCGCTCCGCGACGGCCGCCGCCAACGGCGGGCTCGTCGTCGGCGATGTGACGCTGAGCGTCGCGTGGCCGAACGCGACGAAGCTGCGCGAGATGGCGAACCGCCTCCTCGCCAACTGCTCGTGGGACTCGATCTATGCCCGCCACGCGATCCGCCTCACGGTCACGCTGACGATCGCCGTGATCGCGCAGCACCTGCTGCCGCTCGCGCACGCGCAGTGGATCGGGCTGACCGTGATCCTCGTGCTGCGGCCCGATTTCGCCACGACCTTCACGCGTGGTGTGGCACGGGTTGCGGGGACGGTCGGCGGCGCGATTCTGGCCTCGATCGTCGCGGCGTTTCAGCCGAATGCGGATGCCTACATCGTGCTTGCGATCGTGTTCGCGGGTCTGGCCTTTGCGCTCTTCAACGTGAGCTACGCGATCTTCAGCGCCGCTATCACCGGCTACATCGTCTACCTGCTGGCGTTTGGCGGCGCACCCGAACACATGTCGGCGTTCGACCGCGTCGTGGCGACCGTTATCGGCGGCCTGCTCGCGCTCGTCGCCTACGGTGCGTGGCCGGCGTGGACGCATTCGCGGGTCGGCGACGACTTGGCCGATCTCATCGACGCGCAACGCCGCTACATCGGCCAGGTGCTGCTCGGTTTCGCCGAAGAGAGTTCCGATGAGAAGAAGATCCGCGCGGCGCAAGTTGCGGTGTGGCGTGCGCGCTCCAACGCGCAGGCCTCGGTCGATCAGATGGCCGGTGAACCGGTGCGCCCGCGCGGCGTCACGCTGGGCAAAGCCCGCGGCATCTTGTCGGCGACGCGGCGTCTCGGGATCGCCGCGTTGACGCTGCACGCCCGCGTGGTGCGCATCGCCGGCGCGCCGCACGCGCTGATCGATCGTTTCGCCGGCGATCTCGATGTCGCACTGCACGCGCTCGTCCATGCCCTGCGCAGCGGTGAGGCCCCGATGAACCTGCCGCCGTTACGCGCCGATCAGGTTGCGCTGCGGCGAGCGCTCAACGAGCAAGGTGACCCGGCTGTCGAAGTGGTCGTCGCAGAGACGGACCTCATCGTGAGCGGGGTCGAGAAAGTCGCGAGCATCCTCGCGCGTTAAAGTCCGTGTGCGTCGAGCCAATTCAGGAAGATGTCGGCGACCACGTCGTGGCCGTGCTCGATCATCATCATGTGGCCGTGTCCGGTGAGGCCGCGATCGGCGAGCCAGATGAAATCGGCACCGAAGTACGCGGCGACTTCCTCATCGACGGCGCGCGGATGGCGCGGATCCGAGTCGCCGGTGATCACGAGGATGGGGATGCCGGCCAACGCCTCGGGACCCGCAACGCGCACGCCTTTCCCGTGGAGGTTATTGCGCTCGTTCATTGCGCGCGGGCTTTCGGGGACGAGTCCGGCCAGATACGTTTCGAATGCGGGATGCGGAAAGCGTTCGCTGTTGGCCCACATCTTGAGCGCCGTCTCGCGCATCGGCTGCACCGGCGATGCTTCGGAAATCGCCGCCGCCGGATCGCCGGCGGGTTGCAGATTCGCCGGCGGCCCCGGCGCGACCGCAACGATTGCGGCGATGTTGCGCCGATCCAGTTCGGCCGCGCGCCAGCCCACGACGCCGCCCATGCTGTGCGTGACGAGGACGGCCGGTCCGATCTGCGCCAGTTCGTCGATGAGCGCAGCGGCCGCGGCTTGCATCGACATCATGGCGAAATCCGGCGGCATCGCATTGACGCCGTGCCCGGGCCAATCGAACACGTATGACGTGCGCCCGTGTGCGGCGGCGTACGGCGCCCAGCCGCTGCGTCCGTCGGGGGTTTCGACATAGCAGGCGCCCGTATGGGAGCCGCCATGCACGAATACCAATGGTGTTTTGGAAGGTACGCCGGGCGCAGCGGCGATCGTGGTCCTGAGCACGCTTGCTTCAGTAAAGCGAATTGCGGGTTAGTCCTGCCGTGCAACGGGTAGAATACATCTCGTGGACGATCGCAACATCATCGCCCGCGACGGAGGCGGCTCCGTCGCAACAGCCAGTTTTCTGGCCCTCCTCGTGATCGCCGCGATCATCGCCGTCTGCATTTGGCAGCCGTGGGACAACACCACGGCGCAACGCTTCATGACGATCACGACGCAACAAGACCGCAGCAGCCAACACTAACCGCATCGACGGGAGAACACGACCATGGCCAACGATAGCAAAGAGAAACTCAACACGCTCAAGCACGACACGAAGGACACTGTCGACGAGATCAAGCAGCGCGCCCAGGCGGCCGGCGAACATCTCAAACGCGACGTGGCCGGCGATAGCATGCCGATCGGCGACCGGATCGTCTCGAACGTGAAAGAAGTCGGCCACAAGACGACGGCCGAGATCGACGCCGCCAAGCGCGACGTGCGCCACGGCGCCGACGACAAGGTTTAGCCGGCCGGCTCGGGGTACGCCCTGCGCATAATGGCGCGCAAGGCAAAAGCGGCGGAACCGCTGGCGGAATACGTGCGCAAGCGCGATTTCACGGCGACGCCGGAACCGAAGGGAACGAAGCGCAGCGCCTCCACGGCGTTGCGTTTTGTCGTCCAAAAGCATCACGCGTCGCGGCTGCACTACGATTTCCGGCTCGAAGCGGGCGGCGTTCTGGCCTCGTGGGCGATTCCCAAGGGCCCCTCGCTCGATACGCGCGAGCGCCGGCTCGCCATGCACGTCGAAGATCATCCCTACGACTACCGCACCTTCGAAGGCATCATCCCGGCCGGCAATTACGGTGCGGGGGAAGTGATCGTGTGGGACGAGGGCACCTACAGGCTGGCCGAAGGCACCGATCCCGTTGCGGAGATCGGCAAGGGCAAGATCAAGTTCATCCTGCGCGGCAAAAAACTGCACGGCATGTTCACGCTGGTCAAGATCAAGGGCAGGGGCGGCGAGGGCGGTGACCCATGGCTCTTGATCAAGGATAAGGACGAGTTCGTCGATCCGAACTACGACGTGAATGACCATCCCGAAAGCGCGAAGACCGGCAAGACGCTCGACGACATCGCAGGCAGCAAGACCGCAAAGCAATGGAAAAGCAATCGCGCGGCCGCGCCGGCCAAAAAACGGGCGGTGGTCAAGCGTGCGAAAGCCGACCCGCTGCCGCACAACCTGACCCCGATGCTGGCGACGCTGGTCGAGGCGCCGTTCGACGACCCGGCGTGGCTCTTCGAGGTGAAGTGGGACGGCTACCGTGCGATCGCCTCGATCGATGCGGAAGGAAAGGTTGCGCTGACTTCGCGCAACGGCCTCGACCTGCTCAAACGTTTTCACGAACTGTCCTCGATCGGTGCGGCGTTCCGTTCGTTGCCGGTCATCGTCGACGGCGAGATCTGCGCGCTCGACGCGGCCGGGCGTTCGTCGTTTCAGGCGCTGCAGCAAGTCGACGTGGCCGCGCGCGTGACGAAGAACGGCAGCCGCACGCCGTTGACGTTCGTGGCGTTCGATCTGCTCTATGCCGACGGACGCGACTTGCGCGCTCTGCCGCTCGAAGAGCGCAAGGCGAGGCTCGAAGAGCTGATCGTCCCCGGCCATGCGGTGCTGTATTCCAAGCACATCATCGGCGAGGGCAAGGCATTCTTCACACTGGCCCAGCGCGAAGGGCTCGAGGGGATCATCGGCAAGCGCCGCGATTCGCCCTATCGCATGGCGCGTTCGCGCGACTGGTTCAAGATGAAGGCCAAGCACGAAGAAGAGTTCGTGATCGGCGGCTGGACCGACCCGAAGGGCAGCCGGTCGGACTTTGGCGCGCTGCTGCTGGGGTATTACGAAAAGGGCAAACTCGTGTTCTCGGGTCAGGTCGGCACCGGCTTCAACGCGAAGCTGTTGCGCACTATCGGCGCCGAGTTGCGCAAGCGCGAACGGAAAACGTCGCCGTTCGTCGAGGTGCCGCGCATGAAGCCCGAGCCGCACTTCGTGAAGCCGGAGCTGGTCGCGCAGATCGCGTTTGCGGAGTGGACGAATGACGGTCTGTTGCGCCAGCCGGTGTTTCTCGGTTTACGCACCGACAAGGCGGCGTCGGAGGTGACGCGCGAACGGGCGCAGCCCGGTTTGCGTCGCGCATGACCGCCTCGGTCAAGACCGCGCTCACGGTGGGCGGGCGCGCGCTGCAGGTGACGAATCTCGACAAGGTGCTGTGGCCGCGTGACGGTTACACCAAGGGCGACTTGATCGCGTATTATCGCGCGGTCGCGAAATGGATCTTGCCGCACGTGCAAGGCCGGCCGCTGACGCTCGAACGCTATCCCAACGGCATCGACGAGGACGGCTGGTGGGAGAAACACATCCCGCGCGGGTTGCCCGAGTGGGTGCCGACGGTGAAGACGGCCGCGAGCACGCGGCACGAGCAGATCGAATTCATGATCTGCAACGACGAAGCGACGCTCGCGTACGTGGCCAACCTCGCGGCGGTCGTGTTGCACGTCTGGTATTCGCGCGAGCCGACCCTCGACGTCCCCGACTTCATCCTCATCGACCTCGATCCCGGTGAAGGCTGCACGCTCGCGACGTTGGCGCGCGTCGCGCTCGCCGCGCGCGACGAGCTCGCTACGGTCGGCGTCACACCGCTGGTGAAGACGACGGGCGGCTCGGGTCTCCACGTGGTCGTGCCGCTCGAGCCGCGCTACGACTGGGAGCAGGCGAAAGGCTTTGCCGAGCTGATCGCGCGCCGCATCAACACCGTGGCGGCCGAGTTCACGACCCTCGACCGCACGATCGCGCGGCGGCCGAAGGGGACGGTCTACCTCGACTACGTGCAGGTGGGCAAGGGGAAGACCTACGTGGCGCCCTTCAGCGTCCGGCCGCGCGACGGCGCGCCCGTTTCGATGCCGATCCCGTGGTCGGAGGTCGAGGCCATGCGCCGCAAGCGAGCCAAGGGGACGGCGGCGGAAATGACCCGCTGGAACATCGCCAATGTGCCCAAATTGCTGGCAAAAGAGGGCGACCGATGGAGCAAGGCCTGGCAGCCCCATCGCCTCGAACCGGTCATAGCGGCCGCCCGCTCGCTCTGGAGTTAGGCAGACCGGCGTTTCGGGGGAAAGACGGAGACATGGCACACGCGATTTGGTCGGGAGCTATCAATTTCGGCCTGGTGACGATTCCGGTCAAGCTATTCACGGCCGTTCGCACCAGCGATTTACGCTTCAACTTTCTGCACAAGAAAGATAACGGGCGGATCTTCAACGAGCGCCACTGCACCGTGTGCGACGAGAAGGTCGAGTACGCCGACCTCGTGCGCGGTTACGAGTACGAGAAGGGCCAGTACGTCACGTTGAGCGACGCGGACTTCAAGAGCGTGCTGCCCGAAGCGACGCAGTCGGTGGAGATCGTCGAGTTCGTCGCTCTCGATCAGATCAACCCCATGTACTTCGATACGCCGTATTATCTCGAACCGGAAAAGAAGGGCCGCCACGCGTACGCCCTGCTGCGCGAATCGTTGCGCGAAGCGAATAAGGTCGGCATCGCGAAGGTCGTGATCCGCTCGCGCGAACACCTCGCGGCGCTCAAACCCAACGGCGAAGCGCTGGTGCTCGAGCTGATGCACTTTGCCGACGAGCTGGTCGCGCAAAGCGATTTTGATTTTCCCGAACTCAAGGAGAAGGTCGCGCCGGCCGAGCTGAAGGTGGCGAAGATGCTGATCGACACGATGAGCAGCGACACGTTCGAGCCCGAAAAATTCACGGATGAGTATCGCGAAGCCGTGATGGCGATGATCGAGGCGCGCGTGGCGGGCGAAGAAGTCAGCGCGCCGGAAACGAAGAAGCCGGCTGCGACGAACGTGGTCAACTTGATGGACGTTCTGCAGCGCAGCCTCGAGCAATCGAAGCGCGGCGGAGCGCCGGCACGCGGCAAAGCGCTTGCGTCCATCAAGGAACCGGCGGCCAAGAAATCCGCCTCGGCCGCCAAACCCAAACGGAAGAAGAGCGCGGCCTGAGCGCTACTCGATCAGCGTCGGTTCCGGCGCGCCGCCGGAGCCGTGAGGCGATTTTAGCAGCAAGACCGTCGGAATCGAGATGAGGAACACGATCGCGCACACGCGGAACACGTCGTTGTACGCGATCGTTTCCGCGTTGAGCATCACCATGCTCCAGATGTTCGTGAGCATCGCCGACTGATTGGCGACGCCGTGCATCATGTTGGCGACGTTTTGGTTTGCCATCGTGACGCCGGACGCGAGCGTGGCGTACGCGGAATCTTGATCGCGCGTCTCGATCAGCTGCAGGATCGCGATACCGAGGCTGCCGCCGAGCTGGCGAACGAGCGTCGAAACACCGGTCGCGCCGCTCATCTTCGCGCGTGAGATATCGCCCAGCGTCGCGGTCGTGAGCGGCACCCACATGAAGCCGATCGCGAAGCCTTGAATCGCGCGCGGCCAGAGCGTTTGTTCGAACGAGGCTTGCTGGTTGAGCCCGCCGACCAGCCAACAGCCGAGCGCAAACACGACCAAGCCGAAAGCGATGCAGATGCGGAAGTCGATCCACTTCCCGATCCGGCCGGCGATCGGCAAGCTGATCGCCGTTGCAATCGCACCCGGCAAGAGCGCGATGCCCGTGCCCATCGCGGTGAAGCCGAGCACGTTCTGAAAGTACAGCGGCATCATCAGCGCCGATCCGAACAGGCCGAAGCCGCTGACGATCCCGATGATGTTCCCGCCCGTAAACGAACGCGAACGGAAAACGCTGAGGTCGACGAGCGGTTTGTCATCGTTGAGCTCGCGAATGATGAACGCAACGATACTCCCGACGGAGATGATGGCCATGATCAGGATCGTCTGCGAGCTGAACCAGTCTTCGGTTTGGCCGCGCTCGAGCACGTACTGCAGCGAACCCACGCCGGCCGCGAGCAAGCCGAGCCCGATCCAGTCGACCGGGGTCGTGTCGCGCTTCACGTAGCTCTGGTCCTTGATGAACGCCAGGGTCATGAAGAACGCCGCGATGCCGATCGGCAAGTTGATCCAGAAGATCAGCGGCCACGAGTAGTTGTCGACGAGGTACCCGCCGAGTGTCGGACCGATCGCCGGTCCGACCATTGCGCCGAGCCCGAAGATCGCCATCGCGCCGTTGCGCTTCTCCGGCGGATACGATTCGAACATGATCGCCTGGGCCGTCGGCTGCAGCGCCCCGCCGCCGATGCCTTGCAAGACGCGATAGGCAACCAGTTGCCATACCGACGTCGCGGTACCGCACAAGAACGATGAGACCGTGAAGATCACGATGCAGGCCGCGTAAAAATTCCGCCGCCCGAAGCGCGCGGTGAGCCAGCCGTTCAGCGGCATCACGATGACCTGCGCGAGGATGTAGCCGGTCGCGACCCAGCCGATCTCGTCGATCGACGCGCCGAGCGTGCCGGCCATGTTGCTTAGCGCCACGTTCACGATCGACGTGTCGACGATGGCCATGATCAGGCCGAGCATCGTCGTGATGGTGATCCAAATGAGCGGGACGCCGCCGGCGTCCGTCGCGGCTGCCGGCGCTTTGGCCGGCCGGCCCGCTACCAGGGACGCGATGACGCGCCTCCGTCCGGCCGTTCACTTGTAGGTAATTCTTGCATGACGTTTAAGTCATTTTACCACATCATGGCGTACGAGGTCACCAAGCTGGTCAACGGCCGGCCCTACCGCTACCGCGTCCGTTCCGAGCGCGATCCGGACACCGGCAAGGTGCGCAACCGCTGGACGTACCTGGGCCGAGGCGACACCGGCGGGACCCAAGTCGCCGCCAAGCCGCGTCCGAACGCGCGCGAAGCGCTGCTCGACGCGCTCGAGCGCTTGCTCGACCGCAGCGACCCGGGTGAAGTCACGGCCAATGCGGTTAGCGTGGAAGCGGGTCTCGCCCATGGCACCTTCTACCGCTACTTCCACAATCGCGTCGACGCCATCCACGCGCTGACCGCCCGCTTGCGCGAGCAGCGCGCCGTCGAACTCGGCCTCTTGGACGAACCGCCGTCGGACGTCGCGGGGGCGCGCGTCGCCCTGCGAACGTGGACGGCCGCGCTGCTGCACGCGCGCATGCAGCATCACGGTCTCGTGCGCGCGCTCTACGCGCTCGCAGCGCAAGATGCGGAGATCCGCAATACGCTGCGCGAGCGCCGCGACAGCAACGCGCAACGTCTCGCCGCCTGGTTAGCCGCGCTCGCCGAGCGCGGCATCGTCACGCTGCGCGACGCCGAGTCGACGGGCGCCGTGCTCTTCTCCATGCTCGACGGGATCGGCCGCGAAGCCGTCGCCGCGGGTGAGCCGCTCGAAGAACACCGCCTCGCCGCAGCGGTCGACCTCGTCGAGCGCGCGGTGTTCGGTACGTCCGCCTAGGCGGTGTTCGGCTCGACGCGCAGCGCCGCGAGGCCCATGATCAACGCCGCCGTCGTCAAGCCGAACGTGATCGCGACCGTCGGCGCAACGCCCGCCGCTTGGAGTACGTAGGTCGAGATCACGGGCATGAACATCCCGCTCACGCTTTCCAGCGACGAGGCGGTACCGAGGATCGTGCCGCGCATATTATCCGGCGCGTGCGTGGAGAGCAGCGCCGGAATCGTTGCGTTGACGAGCGAGAGGCCGAGCGAGAAGCAGCTCACCATCACGATCGCAAACGGGATCGTGTGCACGAACGGCACGATCGCGAACCCCACCAGTAACACGACGAAACCGATGTTCGAGGAAACGCGATCGCCGAACGCGTCGGTCATCCGGCCCACGATCGCGACCTGGCAGATCACGCTCGCCAAACCGAACACGCAGAAGAAATAGCTCGCGTTCGAAGCGTCGAATCCGAACTGCGCTTGCAGCACGAGCGTGAACACCGCGAACCACCCGTAGAGGCCGAGCGAGAACACGAGTTTCTGCCACAAGATCGGCGCCACGCTGCGCTCGAGCAGCGAAGTTTTGATGTCGGCGAGCGACGCCGTCTTCTCTTCCGCGTTCTTTTGCCGCGATTCCGGCAGCACCAAAATCGTGACCACCAGCGTGATCAGCTGCAATCCGGCGGCCAGCAGAAACGGCGTCGCGAAGCCGTAACGCGCAACGAGAAATCCGCCCGCCAGCGGACCGAAGACCAGACCCGAACTGAACGCCGCCCCGATGTAGGCAAAGGCGCGACCGCGCTTCGCGGGCTCGACCAGATCCGAAACATAGGCCTGCGTGACACTGATGTTGCCGCCCGAGAAACCTTCGATGACGCGGGCTAAAAACACGATGCCGATGTTGGGCGCGAAGGCCAGCATCGTCCAGCCGATCGTGGCCCCGATTTGCGAGACGATCAGCACGGCTTTGCGGCCGATGCGGTCGCTGACGTTCCCCCACACCGGCCCGCCGATGAACTGGCAGAGCGCGAAGGTGGCAAAAAGTCCGCCGACAACGATGTCGGGCGCGCCGAAGTGCTTCACGAAATACGGCATCAGGGGGATCAGGATGCTGAACCCGAGGATATCGATAAACGTGATGCCGAGGATCGGCAGCAGCTTGAGGATCACAAGGACCCCAACATGACGAACATCGCCGCGGTTTCTTCAAGTCGCCCGGTGGCGCTGATTACCGGCGCATCGGCCGGCATCGGGTTCGCCTTCGCGCAAGCCTTGGCCGAACGCGGCTACGATCTGATCGTTACGGCCCGCCGGCGCGAGCGGCTCGAGGAACTCGCCGCCGGCCTGCGCGCCAAACACGCGGGCATCCGCGTCGAGATCATCGTTGCCGACTTGGCCGGCGCTGCGGCGCCCGAACAGATCGCGGCCGAGATCGCGCGGTTGGGAATGGATGTCGAGCTACTGGTGAACAATGCCGGCTTCGGCACGCACGGCCGCTTCGAATCGATTGCGCCCGCTCGCGAGCAAGAAGAGATCGCGCTGAACGTCGCGGCACTCGTCGCGCTCACGCACGCGTTCTTGCCGGCGATGCTGGAACGCGGTCACGGCGGCGTGATCAACATCGCTTCGACCGCAGCCTTTCAGCCGGTGCCTTGGATGTCGGTGTACGGCGCGAGCAAAGCGTTCGTGCGGTCATTTTCCGAAGCGCTGCACGAAGAAGTGCACGCGCGCGGCGTGCGCGTCTTGGCGCTGTGTCCCGGTCCCACTGCAACCGAATTCTTCGATACCGCCGTCGCGCCGCCGCGCGGTCCGATTCGGACCGTGCGCGACGTCGTCGCCACCGGCTTACGTGCGTACGAAAAAGGTGCGCCGGTAGCGATCGACGGCCCGAGCAATCAGATCATGATCCGGCTAGCGAGTCTCATGCCGCGGCGTTGGACGACCAAGATCGCCGGCCGCATCATGCACCCCTAGGGAAACGCCTTAGATCGGCGCTCCGCCCTGTTTGCTCGCGATGATCGGGCGGCCCGGATTGGCGGGATCGTACTTCATCACGAGCAGCCCGCTCTCGCCGGCGCCATGCTGATCGTTCACGCTGAAATCGTAGATGCCGCCGGCGCCCGGGAAGCCTTTCATTTTCTCGATCGCCGCGTGGATCTGCGGCGCGGTTGCATTCGTGCCGAGCTGGCGCAGTACGGTGACCACGATCAGCGCCGGATCCCAGGCGAACGCGTGCGACACCGTCGGCTGCGTGATGCCGTCCGCGGCGAGCGCGGCGTAAAAATCGTCGATCGGCTTCTTCTGCGGATCGTTCGCAGGCCGGTCCCGGTTGAAGAAGCTCGCGCCCGAACACGTTAGCTCTTTCGGCATAAACGATTTCAACTGGTTGAGCAGTACCGGGCTGAAGTTTGCCGCCGACGTGTAGATCGGCACGTCGAACCCGACGTCGCTGAGCCCGTGCAGTGACGTTCCGAACGCGGTACCGTTGGGCAAATCGTAGATCATCTGTGCGCCGGAGGCTTTGATCTTCGCGGCCTGCGCGGCGATGCTCACGTCGGTGATGCCGAACGACTCGATGTCGACGATCTTTATGCTCTTGTTCTCAGGTTTCTTCAGCGCGTCTTCAAGCGACGCGAGATTGTTTTGTCCCGATGCATCGGTCGTGACGATAACGCCGATCTTCGTGATGCCGCGTAACCGGTAGAAGGTCACGCCGATGCCGGTGAGATCGACGGTCGGCGCGCTGGTTGCAAAAACGTAGCTTCCCGGCGTGGGCAACATGTTCGGCGTGAGCGCATAGAGCACGGGGCCCACACCGTCTTTCACCAAGCCCGCCATCGCCTGCGACTGCGCGGCGATCGAGGAGCCCAGCACGACGGCCGGGTGGCTCGGCAAGAACGACTGAAAGAGTTGCACCGCTACCGCGGGTGACGACTGATCGTCGGAGATTTGGAAGTGCAGCGGCGTGCCGCGAATGCCGCCCGTGCGGTTCACGTACTTCTCGAAGGCGAGGAGCCCGGCTTGCTCGTCGGCACCGAGGTTGGCCGCGGGACCGGTCAGCGAGAGAACGACGTTGATTGTGTACGGTACCGGTTGCGCGGCGGCGGGTGCCGCCACGGCCAGCAGGGCCGCCACAAAGAAGGTCAGGAGCCGGTGTACGAGTCCGTTTTGCATCGTGCTCCCTAGTGGACAAAACTGAAGAAAACCTTCACGATAATGACGTGCTGACGAAAGAACAAAACCGGCTCGTAACCGACACCGATCCCGGTACGCCGGGTGGCGAATTGATGCGCCGCTATTGGCAACCGGCGGCGCTCTCGGAGGAACTCGGCGCGGAGCCGCTGCCGATCCGTCTGTTCGGCGAAGATCTCGTGCTCTTCCGCGACGCCGACGCGAAGCCGGCGCTGGTCGAGCGGAACTGTCCGCACCGGCTGGCCGACCTGAGCTACGGCTATCTCGATCGCGGCACACTGCGCTGCATCTACCACGGCTGGCTCTTCGACGGCACGGGGCGCTGCTTGGAGCAGCCCGGCGAAGCGGCCGATAGTACATACAAAGACCGCGTCCGGCTCAAAGCCTACCCGTGCTACGAGAGCAACGGCATCATCCTCACCTACATGGGGCCGGGCGAACCGCCCGCCATTCCGACGCTGCCGTTTCTCACTGCACCGCGGGAGTCGGTGTGGGTAACGAAGGCGCTGCACGACTGCAACTACCTGCAAGCGAACGAAGGCAACGTCGACCCGCAGCATCTCTCCGTGCTGCACCGTATGTTCCGTCCCAGCGACGCGCACCAGGCCGACAACGAACGGCTGATCGGCTTCGACGCCGCGCCCGAGATCGAGCTGGAAGATACCGCATTCGGTTTCCGCATCTTCGCGATTCGCAACAGCTCCGCCGGACGCTACGTGCGCATCACGAACTTCATCATGCCGAACAACTCCGCGTTCCAAGGCGGACCGGTGCTCGATCCGGCGCTCGAACGCATCGACGACAACTCAACCTACCAGCACCACTGGCACGTTCCGATCGACAACGAATCGCATTGGAAGTACCAGGTCTACTATCGTCTCGACGGTCCGGTCGATCCGGCGTATCTCATGCGTGCGGTCGGAGCCGAGGACGAAGCCTACAACCGCCGCCGGCGCGCATCCAACCGCTACTTGCAAGATCGTAACGAACAAGGGGCCAATACGCTCGCCGGGATCGGCTACAACTTCCAGGATCAGGACCGTTACGCGACCGAGAGCCAGGGCCGCATCCTCGATCGTTCGCGCGAGCATCTGGCCGGCACCGATAAGGGCGTGGCGCTGATGCGCAAGTATCTGCTCGCCGCAATCGACGACGTGCAGGCCGGTAAGGATCCGCTGCTCGTCACGCGTGACCCCGAAGCCGATCCGTTCGCCGAATTGGTCGTGATCGGTAAGGAGGTTCCGGCCGGAACCGATCTCACGACGCTCTACCGCCGCGAGAAATCAGCGGTCTGAGCGGCGGCCCATCCAGGTGACGAGGTTGCGTACGTAGCGTTTCGTATCGTCGAGTAACTGTGGATTCTTGGCGATCGCGTCGCTCGGCGGCTCGCTTAGGAACGACGGACAACCCGCGGCGATGTCCCAGTTGTAGTCGACGAAGTGGTGGAAGGTCGACTCGGCCCAACCCTTGCCGCTGCCGTCGTGGCCCTCGAACGCGACGGCGATGTTGAACGGCCGTCCGGTTTCTTTGCTCGTGCTGCGCACCACCACGCGCGCGTCCGGCTCACCCTTCGGCGCACCGACCGAACCTTCGTGCGGATGCGACGGCAGCGTTGCGACGCCGGCCAGCACCGGATGCACCGGCTCGACTGCCGTGATAGTTTGCACGTCGCCGTTGGGCCCGCTGTAGTAGTTCGGCCACTCGATCGACGTCGTCACCGTATCGTCGTTGACGCGGTTGCGCGGATCCGGATCGGGATTCTTCGAGTGGAAGTAGTGCGCATCGCCGATGCCGCCGAGGTTGCACACCGACACGCCGAGATCCATGTGATCGCGCGTGACGAACACGTGCCCGCCGCGCTTGCGAAAGCGCGTGATCGCCCCGCACTCAAACGTGGTGATCCCGTCACCGGTGTCGACGGCGAAGAGCCAGAGCTGATCGAAATCGCTCGTATCGAGCGCGGCCAGCACGGGGTCGTTGCCGTCGGCGCCGTTCTCACGATCGCGCGCAGTCACGTCCGCAACCTTGGCGAGTTCGTCGCGCAGCAGCGAAAAGCGCCCGACGTGCCAATCGTCTTCGGTGTACGGAATCGTCGTCTGTAAGAGGACGCGGGGCCGGGCGCTCATCGCGCGGCCTCCTGCTCTCGCTGTTGCGCTTCGGCCGGCGTGATGTCGAAGCGCATGATGCTGTTGCGCCGCAGCAGCTTCACGGTCGCCGCACCGATCGGTCCGGCGGTCATGATGCGGTGCAATGCGTCCATGCCGTCGACCGGCGCATCGCCGAGCGCGACGATAACGTCGCCGGCTTCGATGCCGGCCGCCGCGGCCGGACTCGTTTCCTCAACGCCGTGCACGAGGATGCCGTGCGTTTGGATCAGCCCGAGAAGCCGCTGCACGTAGCGCGGGATCGCCACGTCGGCGCCGGCGACGCCGATGTAGCCGCGGCTGATGCGCCCGTCGCGAATGAGCAGTCCGGCGACGCGCTGCGCGGTCGTCGCGGAGATCGCGAAGCCGAGGCCGCCGCCGCCGCCCGCTACGATCGCGGTGTTCACGCCGATCACCGCGCCGCGCGCGTCGACCAGCGGTCCGCCGCTGTTGCCGGGATTGAGCGCCGCATCGGTTTGGATGATGTCGTCCATCAGCCGGCCGTTGCGCGAGCGCAGCGAACGCCCGAGCGCGGAGACCACGCCCGCCGTGACGGTACATTCGAGGCCGAACGGATTGCCCAGCGCGATCGCGAGCTGCCCGGGCCGGATCGAGCGCGCGTCGCCGAAGATGGCCGGGATCAGGTCGCTGCCGGCGATGCGCAGCACGGCGAGGTCGGTGTCGGGATCGTCGCCCGCCAGCACGCCGCGGAAGCGGCGTCCGTCGAGCAAGGCGACGTCGATCTCGTCGGCGCCATGGACGACGTGCGAGTTGGTGAAAACGAAGCCATCGGGCGTGGCGATGAAGCCCGAGCCGCTGCCGGCCCGGCGTCCGCCGCGCCGGACGTCGATCCCGACGACGGAGGGGCTGGCACGTTCGACCGCGCCGATGACGACGCTCGAATACCCGTCGGTATCGAGCGTTTCGGAGATGGGGAGTACGTTGAGGGACGCCATGTGTGCTCACCTCAAACATCGCAACCCGGCAGACGAGTTGCGTGGTAGCGTGGGTTGGAGTGGAAACGAGCGCTGTCCGGGCCCCGGGGATCACCGCCGCGCGCTGGTTTCGCACCGCCGCCGCGATCTTTTTCGTCTTTCTTTGGGGCACGGCGTTTGTGCCGAGCAAGATCGGCTTGCTGGCTTCCTCGCCGTTGTGGTTCCTCGTCGTCCGGTTCGGCGTCTCCGGCGCGGTTGGGCTGGCCATCGCGGTCGCTTCGGGCGCCGCCTGGCCCCGCGGGCGGCGCGCGTGGGCTATGATCGCCCTGCTCGGTGTCCTCGCCAACGCGATGTACCTCGGCCTCACCTACGAGGCGTTGCGGCATTTGGCGGCCGGCATCGGATCGCTCGTTACGAGCGCGAACCCGCTGATCTTGGCTCTAGCCGCGCCGGCGTTTCTCGGTGAGCCGCTCACGCGCTGGAAGTCCGCGGGAATGCTGCTCGGCTTCGCGGGGGTGGTCGCGATCATGATCGCGCGCAGCGGCAGCGGAACGGCTCAACCGCGTGACGTCGCCCTCGTCTTCGTCGCCACGATCGGGAGCGTTGCGAGCACGATCGTATTCAAAAAGTTCCTGGTCGAGATGGACATGCGCATGACGACGGCGCTGCAGCTCTTCGCGGCAGCGTTCGCCTTGCTGCCGTTCGCCGTGGTGACGGAAGGCACGCCGCACGCGACGTTGGGTTTTCCGATCGTCGCATCGTTCGTGTATCTCGTGGTGGTGATGAGCGTCGGCGGTTCGCTGCTCTGGTTCTGGCTGCTCGAACAGGGCGAAGCCAGCCGCGTAACGGCGTACTATTTTCTCTCACCGGTGTTCGGCTTGCTCGTCGCTAGCCTTTTCGGCGAGCCGTTGTCGCTTCGCGATTTGGGTGGACTTGCGGCGATTGCCGTGGGTATCGCGATCGTCCAGCGCGCGTGACGGGAAAATATCGCGTCCTCGCGTTGATGACCGGCGCGCAAGCCGGTGCGTCGGTGGTGCAGCAAGCCGTCGGCGTGCTCGCGCCGTTTCTCATCCTGCAATATGGTTTGAGCCAAGCGCAGTTGGGTTCGCTGTTCACCTCGCTCTACATCGGTTCGGCGCTGTTCACGGCGTTCAGCGGCGTGCTCACCGACCGCTTCGGCGAACGCACGATGGTCGGCGCGAGCGGTAGCCTGATGGCGTTTGCGCTCGTCGCGTCGGTGATGGTGCCGAACTATACGTGGCTCGTGGCGTGCATGGGGATTTTCGGTGCGGGCTACGCCGCTTCGACGCCCGCCGGCGGTCGCGCGATTCTTTCGTGGTTCGATCGCGATCGCGGATTTGCGATGGGCATCCGGCAAACCGGTGTGCCGGTGGGTGGACTGCTCGGTGCCTTGATGTTGCCGTTTGTCGCGTTGCACTTCGGCGGTTATCGTGCCGCCCTGCTCGTCGCGGCTGCGATCGTCGTCATCACGACCGCGACCGCGTGCATCTTCTATCGCGAAGCAGTGGCCGACCGTCCGCCACCGAGCCGCTTCACGGAAGTGCTGGCCGGAATGCGCCGTCTCGCGCGCGACCCGCGCTTGATCGCGACGACGCTGACGTGCATGGCGCTGGTGAACGCGCAGCTCGCGATGAACGGGTTTCTCACCGTCACCGCGGTGCAGGTGATCGGCGTGAAGCCGGAGTTCGCCGCGTCGGCGTTCGCGGGCGCGTTCGTCGCGGCCACCGTCGCGCGGCTCTTCTGGGGCTGGTACAGCGACCGTTTCATGCGCGAAAGCCGCATCGTGTTGTTGGGCGGCTTGTGCGCGTTCTCGGCGGCGGCGTCGCTCGGCTTTGCGCTCTTGCGCCCATCGCTTGCGGTGCTGTTGATCCCGGCCGCGTTGTTCATCGGCTTCTGCGGTGCGGGCTGGAACGGGGTCATGGCGGCGGCGCTCGCGGAGATCGGCGGCGCCGACCGGGCCGGCAGCGCGCTCGGCCTTACGCTAACGGCGATTTTCGGAACGTCGGCCGTCGGACCGCTGGTATTCGGGATGATCGCCGACCGCACGTCGCTCGACACCGCATGGGCCGTGAGCGCCCTGATCGCGGGGCTCGGCGTGCTGCCTGTGCTCTGGCTTCGCTCGCACGAACGTCGCACCAAGGAGCAAGCAGCCTAAGCGTTACGGAGGCCTCGCGGCCGCCGGTACGGAAACGTCGGCGGCTGCGCCCAGGTGGCGGAATTGGTAGACGCGCTGGTTTCAGGTACCAGTGGCCGCAAGGCCGTGGGGGTTCGAGTCCCTTCTTGGGCAGTTGATCGTGAATGAAGGCCGACGTGCACGAAAGTGCGTCGGCCTTCATCGTTTCCGTCCGTCGACGTGCGCCGTTTTCGCTGACGTCCGGGAATTCGGCCGTAAGAACGGCCGTAAGGTCGGAGCGAGGTATCAATGGCACGGGCGGCGCCATAAGAGCCCATCCGTTTTTTGGGTTAGTAAGCGACGATGGAGCTCCAGCGCGACCGTTGTTCACGCTGCATGACGCGGATGACGTCGCAAGAGTTATCGATGTGCTTGAACGTTGGCTAGCGCTTCGGAAAGGCCGACATGCGTGGAGTATGGGCAAAGAGATGAGATCGCGGCGAGTGGTAGGGGAAATACGCCTCACTGCAACCCCGTTTATGCTCTTTTCGGCAAAACCAGTGTTGCGCACGGAGCCACTCGGTTCTTCACCCTAGCGCCTGCTTCTCGCGCTATAGCCTTCGAAAAAATAACATCACCGTTTCCAACGCTCTGCTTAGAGAGCTTCATAAACGGGCATGGTCCGAATCGCTTTACACGCGCAATAGAGAAGCGTATACTCTGGGTGTCTGCAGATAAAGACCGGTCATGGAAAAGGAGGGTGGTTGGACTCACAATACCCACCTCAGCATCAAGTAGTGTCGCGCAAAAAGTTCCGCGCTGATAG
>Ga0182014_10002435_pt1 | contig 23484 bp, 19 predicted proteins | sample 612S2DmetaG_FD_120489 | JGI IMG/M metagenome (GOLD analysis project Ga0182014, IMG submission 120489) | Permafrost microbial communities from Stordalen Mire, Sweden - 612S2D metaG | ecosystem: Environmental > Terrestrial > Soil > Wetlands > Permafrost | place: Sweden: Stordalen | collected...
AATATTTTGAACTGCTACGGTTCCGAGTGAACACGCTTGGACCAAAAGCCTTACAAAGTAGGACTTATTGAACTTCCGTGAACGTCACTGAACCCAACGGGGCCGCATGGCATGCAAGGGGTCAGATTTTCTTGCATCACCAAGTAGCCACGGTCCAAGCCTCAACCAATACTGGCGGTCACAGCCAAGAGAAGTCTCCAATAGCCAATTCACGGCGCTTCAACTACTCTCCCCTAGACCCCGGCATACGGGCTTGGGGCCGGCGTTTACGTTGCCGTAACGATGCCGGGTCATCGCCACGCTCTGCTCCAGGAGCCACCGGGGGCCTTCAATGGCGCCCGATTGAGCCAGCGGTCGACGGTCGGTCGATACACCGTTGTCGAGCAATGCGCCGACTGGAGCGAGCTCGGTGCTGAGCCAGCGCACCTTTCCAATAGCTGCACTCCGCGCGACAAGTTCGTCGACACTCTCTCGCGTCACGTTCGCCACGCTCTTCACCTCGCTGCCAGCGCTGAAGACGATCTTCGCCCCGGTTATGGCGACGATGGTGATCGCAAAATTAGCCTGGACAGCACTAAAGGATTCATCGATTCGCACGACTATTGGCGCCAACGTGTGGCGATAACGCTGAACATTCACTTCCACGCTCAGTCCTGACTCATCACGGGCCCGAGCGCCGACATTCTGCCACCACTCCGTCAGTTCGTTCCGCGCAGCGTCGGCGTCAGTGACTTGGGGCCAGCGGCGCAGGCAATTCACGTAGTTGTGCCCTCCCGCCTTGGCGGTGGGTCCCACGCTGCTGCGCTTCCAGCCGCCGAAGGGCTGCCGATTCACCACCGCGCCGGTGACGCCTCGGTTTAGATAGGCGTTGCCCGCCTCCACGTGATCGATCCAGTACTGGCACTCGGCTTCGTCGAGCGACTGCAGGCCCGCCGTGAGACCGAAGGGCACTTCGCTCTGCCACCGCAATGCGGTGGCGAAGTCGGGTGCGGGCATCACGGCGAGGACCGGGCCGAACCACTCGTGCTGGTGACTCCACGATCCAGGTCTCACTCCGATCTTCACGCCTGGACGCCATTGCAGCCGGGCCTCGTCGAGCGCCTCGGGCTGAACCAGCCAGGACTCACCGAGATCGAGCTGGTCCAGGGCGCGCGCGAGCATGGGCTCAGCGCTGCGGATGATTGGGCCCACGGTCGTGGCCAGGTCGTAACCCGGCCCGACCTGCAGGCTCTGCACGGCGTCGCTTAACTGTCGGAAGAAGGCCGGGTTCTCGTAGATCGATTGGTCGACGATGGCGAGGCTCGCGGCGCTGCACTTCTGCCCAGCGTGTCCGAAGGCTGACTGCACGACGTCCTTCACCGCGAGATCAATGTCCGCGTAGGACGAGATGATGATGGAGTTTTTGCCGCTGGTCTCGGCGAGCAGGTTGATGTCGGGCTTCCACGAGGTGAAGAGCCGAGCAGTATCGAACGAGCCCGTGAGGATCACGCCGTCGACGCCGTCGTGAGTGACCAGATGTCGCCCGCTGTCGTCATCGCGGGTCGGCACGAACTGGAGCACGCCACGAGGCACGCCGCCTGCCCAGAGATGCTGGACCAATTCGTAGGCCGTGGCCACGGTCTCGGGAGCCGGTTTCAGGATGACCGCATTGCCCGCGGCGAGCGCTGCGCAGACGCCGCCAGTGGGAATCGCGTAGGGGAAGTTCCATGGCGGCACCACCAGCACGACGCCGAGTGACGCTGAACTACCGAAACCCTGCGCGCGCGATGAGTAGAAGCGAGCGAAGTCGATTCCTTCGCTGACCTCAGGGTCCGCTTCGCTGACCGTCTTGCCGGCGTCGCGCGCCATGACGGCAATCGTCGAGGCGCGATGATCCTGCATGACCTGGGCCGCCCGGTTGAGGATGACTTGACGGTCGGGGCAACTCAACGCCGCCCAGCTCATGGAGGCGGTTCTGGCGCTCGCTACCGCGACATCGATCTGCTCATCGGTCGCCACGGCGTAGCGGTACCAGACGGCGCCGTTGTCGCTGGGGTCGCGGCCTTCCTCGAACTGCTCGCCGAGCACCTCAACTCCATCGATGGTCATCGGGATTTGACGAACCGGCAGTGCGAGCACTCGCACAAGCGCGCTGGTGACTTCGTGCACGTACGCCGGGTTCGTAGGATCACCGTCGGCAACATTGTCGAACTTCCCTTCCGAGTGGGTCGAGACCACAGCATGACGCCGCGGCGTTGTCACCACGTGGTGGCGCTGCTCCACCGAGTCGAGAAACCGCTGCTGCTGCTGGGCGAAGACCTTCGGGTCTTGGGCGATGTAGAAGGCCGCCTTCAGGTAGTTCTCGTCCGAGGTGTTTTCGTCCAGGCGACGAACCAGGTACGCCACCGCTGCCGCGAAGTCGTCGTGACGGGTCACCGGTGCGTAGAGCAGCACGGTCCTCCCGCTCTTGACGATGGCGAGCGCCTCGGCGTTGGCCATTCCCTCGAGCATTTCTATATCCAGTTGACCGAGCACCCCGCGCTCGCTCGCCACGTCGAGCGCCCACGAAAGGTCGAAGAGGTTGTGGCTGGCCACACCGACACGCACTGCATTAGCGTGTTCGGGCCGCAGGCTGATGTCCAAGAGCCGCGCGTAGCTGGCATCAACGTCGGCCTTCGAAGCGAACGGTGCCGGGGTCCAGCCGTGCAGTTGCGCCTCAGCGTGCTCCATCGCGAGATTCGCACCCTTGACGAGTCGGATCTTTATCTGGCCGGCGCTGGACTCGAAGCGAACCTTCGCCCAGGCCAAAAGCTCATCGAGGGCTTCGTGGGAATCAGGCAAGTACGCCTGAAGAACGATGCCCGCCGAGATACCGACAAACTCGGGCTCGGACAGAACTGCACGAAATCCGTCAACAGTGAGGCGCAGGTCGCGGTATTCCTCCATGTCGAGATTGACGAAGACTCCGTCCCGTTGCGCCGCGCGATAGAGGGCACGCAACTGGTTGACAACTCTCGCCAAGGAGCCCTCGTGGTCGATGGTCGTGATTTGGCTCACAATTGCCGAAAGTTTCACTGAGATGTAGGTCACTTCATCGCGATGCATCATTTCGAGCACCCGCTCAAGTCTTTCGTTGGCCTCACGATCGCCCAACACGGCTTCGCCGAGAACGTTGATGTTGAGGCGGATCCCCTCTTGCTGGCGAGTAGCCAGGAAATGGCGAAGCGACGGCGCTTCCGAAGCCAGGATGAGGTCCTTGGACAAGCTGCGGACCTTAGAGTGAACCACCCGGACCGCCACCGAAGGGGCGAGGCGAGACAGCAGCGCAATTAAGCGCAAACCCGCCGCATTGAAAGCGCCGAAGCCAGCCACGGAGGCTCGCCCGGCTGCACCGCGCAGAATGCCCGCTGCGCTGGCGCGCGCACTGACACGCATCACTTCGTCGGTCAAGGTCATTGTCACTTCTATGGCGTTGCGATCTCGAAGCAGGCGGGCGAAGCGCCGCCGATTGGCACGTTCGTGATGCTTGCGTAGTCGATCGGCGTCAAGGATCAGTTGACGAGCGTGCGAACACGACTCCAGTGCCAGAGAATCCAGTGAACGGTCGGTGCCGCAACTCATTCGAGACGAGCCTTCATAAACGCCTTCCTAACCATTACGCGCCTATATCAATGTCCAAAGACTCATTGACCTAGCACCCCCGCTACCTCTCAGTCGCGCAGTTCAGCGCCAGGGGATACTGAGATGACAATTTCGTAAAGCGAACCGCCGCCTCCCGCGAACTCCATGGCCTCGAAAACCTCGGCGGCGTGCGCTGCATTCTCCGCCCGCCATGGATCCTCAACCCATCCTCGGTAGGCATCTTCTGACTCCCATAAAGCCGTCACCATCGTCAGCTCCCCGCCTTTGATTGGTGAATGCAGCTTTGAGCCAAGAAAGCCTGGCTTGCGCGAAGCGTGCTCGAGCACCTGCTCCTCTTCGAAGAACCTCTGAATCGCACTGTGATCGCCCCCGATTGGCTTGAGGAACAGCACACTCTCAACCACATGACCGTCTGACATCTCACTCGCTCCTTCGATCGACTCAAGCTAACTATCGCCTGCACAATGGGCCTACGTTAACAGGTAAGACGAGTATAGGTAATTAAGTCGCCGATAATGTTTGTATAAATCAAAAAGTCGCGACACCTCAGGCGCGTGAAATACTCTTTCAGCGCCCAGCCGATTAGTCGAGACGAGAGATAGGGGCCGTGCGTAAGCCGTTGGCAGATCGGCAGGGTATCGGCGGTCTCTATCTCCCGGCGATCATCACCACTAGGTGAGCCGGAGCAAGAGTTTGGATCGTCCCTGGCCTTGCGTACCAGTCGATAAAGGTGTTGTTTTGGGTCACAACATTATCGAGCGCACGATTCCATCCGGTTGGCCGCGCTGAAACCTCCATGGCGTTGAATGATGGGCTAATAGTCTCTTGGTCTGCCGGATCGCGCCTCAAGGTGACAACTTCATGTGACCCTTGAGGTAGTTCCTCGTGCGCATCTCTGGATGCGTTGAATCCTTGCGGAATTCCTGCCATGGCGGGGCTCATCGACTTTACGTGGCCCTTCGACGCAACAATTGGTCTAGAGCAACCGCGATCAGAATCAGTACGCCAAACACGACACTTTCGTAATTGGAATTTATGTTCAGGAGTATGAATCCGTTGCCGATGAGTTCAATTATGAGCGCACCAACCACGGCTCGCCAGATGGCTCCTTCGCCGCCCATGATGCTGGTCCCGCCGATCACTGTTGCCGCGATCGCCATCAGCGCAACGGTTGAGCCGATGCTTGCGTCCGCCGATCCCGTCTGCGATGCATTAATTATTCCTGCGATGGCCGCACAGCCGCCACTGAGTGCAAAAGCGACGACACGATAGAACGAGATGGAAATTCCCGAAAGTCTCGCGGCTTCCGGATTACCTCCGATTGCGTAAAGTCCCCTGCCAAATCTGGTGTACGCGAGCAAGATACCTGTGAGCACCGCCACTCCGATGAATACCCATGAAGCGACTGTAAGCCCTAGGACATCATTGTTCATGACCATGAAATGCGGGGCCATTGACTCCTCAACGTTCCCTGCCGTCATGATGGTCGCCAGGCCTATGAAGGCGTAGCTCGAGGCCAGCGTTGCAATGAAACTATTCACTCGCCCAAAGGCGATGACCGTGCCGTTCACCGCCCCCAATCCCAATCCGACGATGAGCGCCAGGGCAAATGCTCCAAACGGCCCGAGGGTACTCGTCGTCATCACCGCCACAATGGCGCAGATCGCGTAAACCGATCCCTGGGATAAGTCAAAGCCCCCAGCGACGATGGTCAGCGTCGCCCCGCATGCGGCCACGCCGCCCATGCTCATCTGATTCACGATGTTACTCAGGTTCGCTTCTGACCTGAAGGCCCCCGATGAGACCGCCAACGCGACGATTATCAGGATAAGGAACACAATGATTCCGTAGTCTCGTGCGGAGAGTTTCCGCTTCGTCACCACCAATGAGGTTTGAAGAAGTTCAATATCGCTTGGCTTTTCCTCGACTTGTTCGCTCACGGCGTCACCACCTTCGAAGTCGACCCAAAGGCCGCCGTCATGATCTTCTCCGAGTCGTACGTACCTTCGAATTCACCGGTAATCCTTCCCTTTCGAACCACCAATATCCGATGCGCCAGACCTGTCAGTTCTTCGAGTTCGGAAGATATGAGCAAGACCCCGATGCCCGCAGCGGCAACTTCAATGATCATTTCGTGGATGGCCTGCTTGGCCCCAACGTCGACGCCCCTCGTCGGCTCGTCGACGATCAGAATCCTCGGGCTGCACGCGAGCCACTTGGCCAGGAGCACCTTCTGCTGGTTTCCGCCTGACAGCACCCCCACCGGCAAAGTGGAGTCGCGCGGCCTGATATCTGCTCGCGCCATCCAATGCGCCGCTTGCTTAGCCAACGACGTGGGTACTACAAAGCCCCAGCGACCAGCTTCCTTCAACCTGCTGAGTGCCAGATTCTCATTAATGGGACGCTTAAGGATCAGGCCCTGACCTTTGCGATCCTCAGGTACCATGACCAACCCCGCGGCGATCGTTTCACGGGGGCGTCGCGGTCGGAATGGCTTCCCGCCGTCGATCTGCACTGTTCCTCGATCGCATACGTCTGCGCCCGTTAGGCAGCGAGCGAACTCCGACCGGCCAGCTCCGATGAGGCCCGAGAGCCCAACGATCTCTCCGGCCTTAACCGTGAGACTGATGCCCCGAACCATTTCGCCTCGCGCGATATCGGACGCAACCAGCACTGGCCGCGCATCGCTCGCGACCGATCGCTTTGGCTGGTACAACGAACCCAAGGAGCGTCCGACCATCTTTCGAATCAGGCTCGCCTCGTCTTCTTGCGCCACTGGATTGGTGCTGACCAGGTTCCCATCCCGCAAGACTGTCACGACATCGCTGACCTGCAGCACCTCTTTCAGGTGGTGGGAAACGAACATCACCGCGACGCCGTCATTAGCCAAACGCCGAAGAAGCGTCAGGAGTTGGGTGGCCTGCTCCGAGTCGAGCGACGCCGTAGGTTCATCCAGAATCAGGATCTTGGGATCGTGGGCCAGACACCTCAGAACTTCAAGAATCTGTTGATCTGCAAGTGACAGGTCTCGCACTATCGCATCGGGATTCAGCCGGAAGCCGCTCCTTTGACAGATCACCTCGTATCTGTTCATCGCCGACGACTTTCGCAGGCTGCCAATTCCGACTATGGGGATTCCTAGGAAGACATTCTCCAGGACTGTCCTTGCAGGGACGGCGGTCAACTCCTGGGTGGCGATCTCAATCCCGGCCAACCGTGCGGCGTGAGGACTGCCACTGCGGATTGGTTCTCCGTCCACCAGGACCGTGCCCTTATTAGCATGCACTAGCCCGGCCGTGATACGCAGGAGCGTCGACTTTCCTGCTCCGTTTTCACCGACCACGGCATGAATTTCGCCGGCGTCAAAGGTGAGACTCACGTCATTGAGGGCACGCGTCAGTCCATAATCCTTCACGACACCTTGAATCTCTAACAAGTCACTCCTCGCCACACGAGCCCTCCAGTTTCAGCATCCCCGGGGAGTCAGGGATGCTGAAACTGGAGGACGTAGCGTTGTTCTTAGTCGTTGTACTGTCCAGCAATAGATAGACCTAGAACGATCGGCCGCACCCAGATACCACCCGCTGCGCCCAAGCCAGCTGAGTCCGTCGCGAGTGGCGGCTTCTTGCCATCCAACTTCTCAATCGCGAACTTGGTTGCGTTGAATCCATCCGTAACTTCAGCAATTCCGTATGTCCCATACCAGGTGCCAGCCTTGACAAAATTGACTGCCTGCGTTGAACCACCGTTGCCGATGATTTGAACGGTTGTATTCTTGTCATTCTGCAAAGTAATCGTTGCACCTTCCATGGCCTGCGATGAACCGATCACCACATTGATACCGGGGTTCTTGGTCAGCAGGTCCGCCATGACAGACTCGCCAGTTGCGGCAGCGTAACCACCAGTTGGTGTACCAACGAGGTCAATCTTCGAGTCGGTCTTCAGCTCCTTCACTACTGCGTTTGTACGTGCTACGTCCAGCGGGAGCGCCGGGCTGCCCTGCATGTACGCAACTTCGCACTTCGCCAACGAGCCGCAAGCCGAAATCGCCATATACGCCAGATCTGTACCATTCAGAACTGAGTTCTCGACCACAGAAATCACGCCCTTAACCTGAGGCGCCACCTCTGAGTAGTTGCTGCCCACCTGAGTGAACTCGGCGGCAACGACGATGCCAGCTTTGATTGCAGCCTTCACTTCGGGCACAACAGCGGTGCCGCTATTCGACTGCACGATGAAGATGTTGTACTTCTTAGCAACAATTGCAGTCTGCATCTGCTGAACCTGGGTCGTCGAACTGAAGTTAGGGTCAAAGAACGTTGCCGTTCCATGAGCCGCCTTCACAGCCTTTTGAACACCTGCCCATGTAGCTTGAGCAAACGAATTCGCCTTAGCAAATCCGAAGAACGCAACGTGTGGCACCGGGGTCGAAGCCGCCGACGCCGGCGAACTCGACACGAGCGGAACGAGCATCGAACAACCCGCCGCAATCGACACTGCCCCAATGAGCAATGACTTACTCTTAAACTTCATTAACTTCCCCCTTCATTCAAAGAACGCTCAAACTTTGCGCGTCCCCAAACACCTACATCGAACTGCTGCTTACTTTGTGAGCGATTTCGAGGTTCTCTATCGGCGGCCTTTACGGCCACTGCGATCGCAGAACCTATACCAGGTTGCCAAACCACTTCTCCATCTGCTCTTCACTCACAAAACCGTCTAGAACGTCTGCTTGGACCGACTCGGATGCCCGACGCTCAGGATCTCCGTATCCTCCACCTCCACCGGTTCGCGTGGTCACCCGGTCCCCCCGGTGCAAAAGCATCATGTTGGTCTTCAAGAGCACCGTCGTCTCTCCGCCACGCACTACCTCAACTTCGGGTGGCGTTGCGTCGAGTCCACCAAACAGTCCCCACGCCGGGGTTACCGACCTCTCGAACCACAGGCTGAGCGACGCCTGGTCCGCCTCGATCTCGTAGACCCGTTCCACGCCGTTCCCACCGCGCCACTCTCCCCGTCCGCCCGAATCTTGACGAATGGCGTAGCGACTGATGCAGATTGGATACTTCGTCTCAACGACCTCGATCGACATGTCCTTCAGCGAGCCGTTGACGTTGTTGATGAGGGCATCCTGCCCATCGCCACCGGACCAAGCTCCCCAGCCTCCAACCGTGGCCTCGTAGAGCAGGAACTGCTCACCGTTACTGGTTCGACTATCTCGGCCACCAATGCCCACGACCATCGAGTCTCCGTAGCTCGCGCCGGCCGCCTGGGCCGGCACCACCTCGGAGAGCGCCTTGACAACGAGGTCGATCAATAGTCCCAGAGGAGTGAAATACCACTCGCAAGGTGCTGGTTCGATGGCGCCGAGCATGGAACCATTCCTCACAAGGACGCTGAGAGGCTCAAAGCAGCCCCCATCCACCGGTCGGTCAGGATTCACGAGAAGTTTGTAGGCAACTCGCGCTGCACTGACCGCCTGCGGTGCGCCACAATTGACCGGGCCCACGGCCATGTCGTCGGTGCCGGTCAGGTCGATGACCATGTTCTCGCCATCTATCACGACCTTGACCCGCACCCAGAGAGGCTTGGTTTCAACACCGTCGTTGTCAATGCATCCCTCGGCCTCGTACGTGCCGTCGGGAATCGCCGCAATGGCCACGCGCTCCAGGCGCTCTGTCTGAGCGAAGATCTCGTCACGGGCCAGACAAACGGTTGAGTACCCGAATCGGTTGATGACCTCGGCGAGCCTTTCCTGCCCACTCTGCACGCACGAGATCTGCGCGAACAGGTCACCGCGGGCCGGATAGGCAAAGCGACTGTTGCGCGTCAGCAAATCGACGACGTCGTTGCGCAAGTTACCACCATCGACTACCTTCGTCGGTCCCACGCGTACTCCTTCTTGATAGATGCTCGTGGAGTCGGTCGGCGAACCTGCATCTTTTGCACCGACGTCCAGCCAGTGAGCTCGGCAGGTGGCGAATCCGACCAACTCCCCATTTGCGAACGCCGGACCGTAAACCGTCATGTCGTGAAGGTGCGTTCCCGCGAGGTAAGAGTCGTTCAGAATCCAAATATCACCCGGGCACCAGACCTCAGCTCCGTACCACTCCTCGGTCAGGCGCGTCACAACTTCCAGGTTGCCGAGAAAGATTGGCAATCCAGAGGACTGGCCCAAGATCCGGTGCTCTCGATCCAACAGCGATACGGCGCAGTCCTTCATCTCATAGATGACCGGCGTATAGGCCGAACGAATAAGTGTGGCGTTCATCTCATCGGCGGCCGCATTCATCGAGCCACGAATGATCTCCGTCGTCACCGGGTCAATTGTCGTTGCTTCAGTAATTGTCACTGTTCTCCACTCCCTGCGCTTGGCTTACATTTCATTTGAATTACGTATTTCCATCCACCGACTACGACCCGCTAGCTAAGACTGGTCTGTCGAGTCAACCTCAGGCAACCCAAGCCGTCGACATCCAATCGCCAGCCCGGCGGCACCACTGTCGTCGCCGTCTCTTCCAGCACCAATGCCGGACCATCGAGCCAGGCACCTGGATGCAGTGAACCACGCTGAACGCTGACCGCTTCGACCTCTTCACCATCGAAGACCATGCGGTGAGATTTCCCGGTGACCTGCTCGGGACGCTCCTCCTCGCGAACGAGTGATCGACGATCAATGGCGCCGACCGCGGTGCTACGCAGCGTCACTATCTCAATCGGAGCCCCTTCATTGCTGTGGCCGAACCTCCGCCGGTACGCCTCGTGGAACAACTCTGCCGTGCGGCTCGCAAATTTTGGATCGTCCGGGCTCAAATCATTCGGGATGGGAATAGTCAGCGTGTATTCCTGGCCTTCGTATCGCAAATCGATAGCTCGGCGAACCGTAACCTCTCCGGCCCCCGTTCCCTGCTCGGATACGCCTTGGCGGCCGGCACCGGCCATGGCTTCGAAACGCTGGATCAGCGCCTCCGGCTCGAAGCTGTCGAGGTGAGCAAAGAGCGCATCGCTCAAGTCCTGTCGAAGGTCCGTCTGCAGCATCCCCCACGCCGAGAAAGCGCCAGGGTAACGCGGAACGATCACCGTCGTGATGCCGAGTTCCTCGGCCACAAAGGCCGCGTGCACCGGACCCGCACCGCCATAGGCGAGCACTGCATAGTCGCGAGGCTCGAGCCCCTTCTCCACCGTGATGGTCCGTATGGCCTGCGCCATCTTGGAGTTGATGATCGACGAGATGCCTTCAGCTAAGGATCGCACGCCGAGGCCGAGCTGATCGGCTACTCCCTTGACTGCAATCTCGGCCAGCCCCAGATCAAGATCCACGGTTCCACCGGCGAACCAACTCGGATCCACTCGACCAAGCACCAAGTCCGAATCCGTCACCGTTGGCTCTGTACCGCCTCGGCCGTAACAAGCGGGTCCCGGCTGTGCGCCGGCACTACGTGGGCCCACCCTCAGGCCACCACCCTCGATGAACGCCACTGAACCGCCGCCCGCGCCAATTGTGTGGATCTTGGTGACCGCGGCCAGGATCGGCAAACCCTCGAGCGACGCTTCGACGTCGATATCAGGCTCGCCCTCCACGATCAGGCTCACATCGAAACTGGTACCGCCCATGTCGACACAGATCAGATTCAACATCCCCAGCTCTTGAGCGAGCGCTGCTCCGCCTACGGTTCCGCCTACCGGTCCCGAAAGCAGAGTCTGCAGACATTGGCGACTCGCTACTTCGGCTGTCATGATGCCGCCGTTTGACTGCATGACGTGTAGCTGCGCGGATACGTTTCTGTCGGCCAGATTCTTGCTTAGGTGCGACAGGTAACGACGAACACCTGGCGCGATATAGGCGTCAAGCACCGTCGATGAAGTCCGTTCGTATTCCCGCCATTCCCGCGCAACCTGATGAGAAAGGCGGATCGGGAAGTCGTCGCCGAGTTCAACGGCCAATATTTGAGCGGCGCGAAGCTCGTGTACCGGATTGACGTAGCTGAACAAGAATGAGATGGCAATGGCACCAAAGCCTTCGTCCTTAGCCTTTTTCGCCACCTCTTGAAGTGCCGCAACATCGAGTGGCGTGCGTTCTTCGCCGCGGTAGTTCAGTCGCCCCGGTATCTCGAAGATGTCCCTCTTCGGCACCAACGGAGTCGGCTTTCGATAATGAATATCGTATAGGCGGTCCCGATTGCCGCGTGCGATGTGGTACACATCTCCGGCGCCTTCGGTTGCCAGCAGCATTACACGCTCCCCGCGACGCTGCAAGAACGCGTTCAAACCCTGGGTCGTGCCGTGGACGAGGAAACTAATCTCATCGAACGACGGAACGACTGAGTCGAGCCCCGTGAGAATGCCCTCGGTCAGATCGCTCGGGGTTGTGGAAGTCTTACCCACTGTCACCTTACCTGAATCCAAATCCGCTGTGATTACATCCGTGAAGGTGCCACCGATGTCCACAGAAACCCTGTACTGGTCCATATGCTCTCCGCTTCTCTTATTCTTTGGAGGTAACGCCGTGGGGCGAACTTCCGGTATCGGCTTTGCTAGTCCCATTGGGGACTCTGCGCATATGATCCCTGGCTAGTTCACCAAGGGTCTCTTGAACGAGGGGCTGGGACAGCACCCAAAGGACCGAGGCGTCCTGATCAGTATCGTTGCGAAGACTGTGGGAGCGAGAGGAATCGATGTGGATCGAGTCACCTACCCGTAACTGGTAGTCATGACCTTCCACGACGTAGACAACCTCACCTGAGACGACCCACGCGAACTCCTCGCCCAGGTGGCCATACGATACTTGCTCGGTGAGCGTGGGCTGCACGGTCACCAGGAGCGGCTCAAGAATCCGATTGCTGATCTGCGCGGCGAGGAATCGATAGTCACGGTCACCAACCCGAACGGGCGTGATCTCTCGTGCGTACTCACGTATCACTTGACATCCGTCGTGGCCATGGTGAAGTTCCTCTGCCACCGGCAACAGCTGTGCGACATCGACGCCTAAAGCACGGGCGACGGAAAAGAGCGAGGTCAGCGCCAACGATGAGCGCCCCCGCTCAACCAAAGACATGAAACTGGGCGAAAGACCCGCTCGCTCCGATAGTTCGTCGAGTGTCATTCCCCTCTGTCGGCGCAGAGCCCTAATGGCCTGGCCCACGGCACGAACCTCGTCCGTTTTGAGGCCCGACTTGCTCTCGGTGTTAGATGCGGCGGAGTTGATTGCCATCATTGTGACTCCACTGCCTGTACAACCTCATCAGAAGCATCAAATTGGGCATACTCAACCGAGGCCACGGCCTGTTCATTCTGGCTGGCACCGCGCATCCCCCGCATGAGCGAGAACTTTATATTACTCAAATTACTTTGTCAATAGCAAAGTTCCACTTTCTTTCGGCGATCAGCGCGCGCCCGGCTTACCGGCAAATTAGGGCACTGATATACATGTCGCACCCGCCTGGGATAATTAAGGCATGACGAACAACACGCCACACTTGCCAAATTCCCTCATTGAGGCTGTCCGTTACTTCGCTGACGCCGACCGCTGCTTCGAGTTCGTCAAGATCTGCGCTGGGCTGATGGCCCTGTGGTCTGCCCCCGTTGCGGCCACGACGAGACTTCGTTCTTGACGACGCGCAAGATTTGGAAGTGCAAGGGCTGTAAGCGTCAGTTTTCGCTCAAGGTAGGGACCATCTTCGAGGACTCGTCTCTTGGCTTCGATAAGTGGCTTCCAGCCATTTGGCTGATCGCCAACTCCAAGAACGGCATCTCGTCGCACGAGTTGGGCCGTTCTCTGGGCGTGACCCAAAAGACGGCTTGGTTCATGAACCACCGAATTCGTCTCGCCATGGCAAGCGGAACCTTCCAGAAGTTGTCGGGAACGGTCGAGACTGACGAAACCTACATCGCGGCCTCGCCAAGAACATGCACGTCGTGGACCGCAAGCGCAAGATTCGCGGAACTGGGGGAGCCGACAAGGTCGCCATCCATGGCGCATTGGAGCGCGGCGGTCCTGTCGTAGCAACTGTGATCGAAACGGTCTCGGCTAAGACCGTTCAGGCAAGCATTCGTGCTTGGGTAGAGTCCGGTGCAACCGTATACACGGACCAGGCATCTGCCTACATCGGCCTTAACCGGGATTATGGGCACTTCTCGGTTAATCACGGAACTGGCGAATACGTGAATGGCGACGTTCACACCAATGGGATCGAGAACTTCTGGTCCCTCTACAAGCGCGCTTGGAAGGGCACCTAGACCCACAACGCTCCGAAGCACACCGTTCGCTACGTGGACGAAAGGACGTTCTCTTTCAACAACCGTGACCTGAACGACCTTGAGCGCATGGTCGTGATGGCTTCTGCCGTTGCAGGCCGGCGTCTCACCTACGCCGAGTTGAAGGCTGGGAACTAAGCCTTTTCGTCCTTTGGAGCAATCTCGGACTTGGGCACCTTGAAGAGTTTTCGGGCCACATCCGCGAAGTGTTGTGCCTCGGACTTTGCCTTTGTTTTCTTGGGCTTTCGAGACATTTTTTCGTGACGTGTCGCCATAAGCACATGCTAGGTCTACAGGGTTACGATTCAGCATGAATGATGGCGACTCAGTCGGTTTACCCATCTCCCTCCAAGGGTAGGTGAACCATGACCACGACGGATGACATCAACGCCTTGTTGGATGACGCCGATGAGCAGATCGGAGTCGCCCAGGCCCTTCACGACCCAGCACTCAGTGATGAGAAGGAGCGCCGACGCTTTCGCACCCGAGTCAAGAACGTATTGGAAAACCAACGTTCGGCGCTCGATTACCTTTCGGTAGGAATAACTGAGAAGTACGGAAAGCCAAATGGCCTGATCTACTACCCACTTGGGCAGTCTGAACAAGACTTCGCAGCCCAAATGGACGGCAAGATGCCCGGCGTAGCGGCAGCACGACCTGACATTGCCGATGCGATCAAAAGGCACCAGCCCTATCTGCAAACTCACGAATGGCTCCGGCAGCTCAATCAGTTGACCAGGGAGCACAAGCACAATCGCCTCGCCGTACAGATGGTTCGCGAGACGTATTTGTGCCGAGTGATTGAGAAGCGAACTGGGGCCTATGTCGCTTGGCAGGGACTTAACCTGCTCCCTGGTCGTATCGAATCGATGGGCGGGACGATCGAACTCAGGCCGAACCCGAACCGGAAACCCGCATCGCCGCTGCTTTTTGAACTCGCGGGCCCCACGGGCTTCATGGTGTTTGGTGTTCCCGTTGACACCGAGACGCAGCAACCCATCCCGTCGCCTGAACTCGACGTTCAAAAGGGACCTATCGAACTGTGGTACTTCGCAACCCCCCATCTTCCAGTAGTCGTGGGGATTCGCGATTTCCAGCGCGGGGTCAGAGAAGCCATCACAGACATAGTTCATGTCGCCCCCCTGTAGCGGCCCAGTAGCCGAGTCGCCCGCCCCCAGTCCTCACGCTCACCCGCCTCTTCATCGAAGGTGCCAACGCGCGACCATGCGAGGAGCCCCTCTATGGCGTTCATCACCTCGCAGAAATCGGCGTAATCGAACCCAGGCGGAAGCTCCGCCTTCATCGGGAGTCACCCCGCACATCACCTTGCCAAGATGGCGGGTGCGTGAAGTATGTCAGTCCCCAAATTAGACCACCGGACATCCGGACTGGACCACGGTGCGCACCCGTTGGACATCCCACAATGCTGCAGGGTCGTCAAATGGATTCCCATCGAGGAGGACCAAATCACCTGGGTTCCCAGTAGCAATCCGACCAAGCTCTCGGCGGCCAATAAGGTCCGCATTGACAGAGGTGACTGAGCGCATCGTGTTGAGAATGCCATCAGTTTCCATCTGCAATCGAAGGCCGATCAGCTGGTCATCTTCCAACTCGCCCATCAGGTCGGAGCCAAATCCAATTTGCACACCAGCGGAGCGCGCTCGCACGATCGCATCCTTGCCCGCATCAAGGACCTCACGGTTCTTCACCTGGGACTCCGGGGCAAGCCCGAGATCCTCGCCTCTACGGTCCATGGCATCATAGGTGATGAGCGTCGGAACAAGAAACGCTCCCTTGGCCGCCATCAGAGCGGCCACCTCGTTGTCCAGCAGGTTGCCATGTTCGATCGAGCGGATCCCGTTATCGACAGAGTGGCGAATCGCTTCAGGCGAATATGCGTGTGCCGCCACGTAACTGCCGCGCCTGGCGGCTTCATCGACCACGGCTCGAATCTCACCAGATGAATACTGCGGCAGACGAATGGGATCGTCAAGGGAGATGACACCACCCGATGTCATCATCTTGATGGCGTGCGCTCCACGGCGAAATCGCTCGCGTGCGGCGAGGCGCACGGCATCCTCGCCGTCGACAACCTCGCTCGTACATCCACCGTGAAAGCATTGGTCGAACCTTGAGGAACGCGGATCACCGTGCCCGCCTGTTTGACTGAGTGCGGCGCCGGTGTACAGATATCTGGGTGACGGCAACAGTCCTCCTGCGATCGCATTCGCCAAACCAGCGTCACCACCGGCGACATCGCGCACGGTGGTAAAACCACGACGAAGGGCCGAAGACAAGCGATGTGATGCGGCCAGGGCAACGTAACTTAGCGGCGTCATCTCGATGACGTCACTGTGCAGGCTGATCGCGTACGCGTGAAAATGGGCGTCAATGAGGCCCGGGATGACGGTGCGGCCAGCCGCATCGATGCTGCGATCGTCGCCGGTTGCTTTCACGTCGCCAATCTCAACAATCTCGCCGTCGATGATTCTTATTCCGCCTTCGGAAAGTTCCGATGACGACCCGTCAAAGATGAGTGCGTTCGTAATTCTCAGGCTGCCACTCATGATCTAACTTCGTCGGCTAGAGAGAGAAGGAACGGCGACTCCCGCAGTCGAACGGAATCTTCCTCGCAATTGTCGCATTCCTTCGGCCCCGCAACGAACATCGCTTTGCTCACTTGGTCTCCAATTATTCGAACTTTGTAGGTCGTGAATTTATTGCTTCCAGTCAATTCTGATGCTAGCCACCTGCACTTTCTAGATTCCTTGTTTCCGATTTGCGTAATCCAAATCAAGTTTCCACATATTTGAACAATGCATGTCTAATCATCATCTTTGCCTGACTCGAAGCGCCGATCTGGATTCGATTGTGTAGAGAGTTCTGGTATGGCGCTCGCGGTGAATTCAAGACGAGTTCGCTCAATGTTTCGCCGTGCCGCGACTCCAGTCAAGTTTTTGAGGAAATCCGCCGAGCTGAACGCTCACGTCAACAAGGGTTCTGCCTGAGCACCCTTCGAGCATCGCCATGGCGCCAACTCGCAACTGGCACGCAACTCATTGCGGGGCTGCTGACGTTTCACTTGTGACCTTGACCTGAAAATTTCGCGTCCTTAGTGCCCGTAGAGTGCCCGCGACCAAGAAAAATAAAGAACTAGTCACTGGAAACACCAGTTGATCAGTGCTTTTCTCCCTTATAGTCACAAAGGACTACCACCCTTTCAAGGTGGCGGCACAGGCTCAAATCCCGTCGTGGGTGCGGAGGCTTTTCGCCGAGACTCTAGCAATTCAATGGGGCTTGGCGATGCCGCAATTCACCGTCAGCGACCAACGACGACCACGAGTGTCCTGCGTTACGTGCCTATCTAGTGCCCACGGCGCACGCAAGAAGTCAGCAACACTCTCCCGCAATGCGGCCACGAAGGTCAACGTGCCGCATTGCTGCGCCTCGGCTACTCCCCGAACACTCCGGCTATCAGTTGGAGCGCACGACCGCGACCTGAAGGGGTCGATGAACTAGCCCCGATCATTCACGAGGCCTCGTGAGCTGAAGTCCGCCCGTCCACGGAAAAGCCCTCCTCGCAGGGGAAACTGGTGCTGTTGACACACCCAGATTCCTCAAAGAGAAGGGCACTTCCAAGATGCAGATTACTTCGACCAATCGCGTAGTGGTGGAACCGGGTGGCACGGGCGTCGTGGCCCACGTGGGACTGCACGCTTTAGGCGCTTTTGCCGATCGTTTGGGGCTCGGTCATTTACTCTCTTCGCGGATCACACCGCGGGGAGAACGCCTTCCGGTGCACGACCGCGGCAAGGTGCTTACTCAAATGGCGCTCGTGATTGCCGGCGGTAGCGAGAGTTGCGCGGACGTCGAGCACCTGCGCTTGCAGAGAGACCTCTTCGGTCACGTGGCCAGTGACTCGACGGTGCATCGCACGTTTCACGAGTTGGACGACGCCGCCCTCGCCGAGTTGGCGAGGGCCACCGCTCAAGTGCGCGCCAAGGTGTGGGACCGGTTGGCCCTCACGGGCGCCACGAGCCCCGTCTATCTGGACATCGACGCCTCACTCATCGAGGTTCACTCCGAGAACAAGCAGGGCGCGGCCCCCAACTACAAGAAGGGTTACGGCTTCCACCCGATGCTCTGCTTCGCCGACGCGACCGGCGAGGCCCTGTCGGCAGTGCTTCGTCCGGGCAACGCCACTGCCAACACCGTCGCTGATCACGTGCGTGTGCTCGACGGCGCGATTCGCCAGTTGCCAGAGACGATTGGCACGGGCCACTACGTCGGCGATGACGAGGTCCTCGCCACCCGGTCCGTTATCGTGCGCGCGGACTCGGCCGGTTGCACCACCGGATTCCTCGCGGCCGCTCGAGCTCGCCACGTGGGGTTCTTCGTCACCGCGCGGTCCAATACCCAGGTGATGAACGCCGTTTTCGACGCGGTGGGTGTTGAGGACGTCTGGTTGCCGGCCCTCACCCAGGACGGCCAACTGCGCGAGGGTGCGGCGGTGGCGGAGCTCACCTCACTAATTGAGCACAGCACCCTGCCAGAGGGGACCCGGCTCATCGTTCGTCGCGAACCGCTGCACCCGGGCGCCCAGCGCAGCCTCATTCCCTCGCTTGACTTTCGCTACTGGGGGTTCTGGACCGATCAGGACGGCGACCCCCGTGAGCTCGACGCGACCATGCGCGCCCACGCGCACGTCGAGAACCACATCCAACGACTGAAGGACTCCGGTCTTACCGCGATGCCGTTCACCAGCTTCGCCGCCAACGCCGCGTGGCTGTTCGCCGTGTGCCTGTCGGGCGACCTCGTTCGTTGGTTCCAGCTGCTCTGTCTCAGCGGTCCTTGGAAGAACGCGCGACCTAAAACGCTGCGCTGGGGACTGTTCCACGCGCCGGGCCGACTCATCCGGCGCAGTCGCCGACTCGTCGTGCGCGTGATCGATGGTTGGCCCGCGACCAAGGTGCTCACCGACGCCTACAAGCGCATGGCCCTCATCACCTGACTCAGTCGTCACCAAAGCAGCCCACGATCGCGAGAATAGGACTCACCACGACCTTCGGTCGTCGAGCCATTGTCCAAAACGCGAAGTGAACGGCCGCACGACTCGATCAATGGCTAAATCGCGCCAACCATCCTGAGCGAGTTCCTGAAAATGGATCGAGAGCCCTCAACCGACTTCTCGTGAATGATCGGGGCTAGGTTCACAGAAATGAGAAGACGGGTGATCGCAAATCTCGTCCTTGCCCAGACCAGTTTCTTCACCTTCCTCGCGGCCGCTGTCGCTGTAACAACGGCCGGATTCCAGCGCAATCACGGTCTCAGTTTTTATGGGGAACATTGGTCAACGGCAGTCCCCTTCGGAGCCGGTTTCTTCTTTTGTGATTACTTTTTGCTGCGCGCCGCCAACGAGCTACCCAGGGAGGACCACGTCTGCAGAAGACTCGCGACACTCATCAACGTTTTGACCGTGCTGCTTCTGTTCATTCTGCTGACGCCGGACACGCTCGACTCCTTCTTCAACTGGAGCCACATCGCCGATAGTTCAATGCTCTTTCTCTACGAACTGTGCTTCGGCGTCTGGCTCTATCTACGATGCCATAGGGCCACGCTGACGCTCGCACTCCTGACGCTTCTCTTTGCGGCCGGCGTCTTGGCGATGCTCTCCCAATTCCATATCGTCTTCTACCTGAGCGAAGGAATCCTGATCTTCCAGTTGATCTTCGGCATTCTGCTGACTTACTCCGTGGCGAGGTTCCTGACGGAGACATCCTTGACCACTCCGAGGTGAGCTCTCGCCGTCTGCGCGATGCGAACCCGGCTATTTCTGGACGCTATAAATTTAGAATGTAATTTGGTCGGCGTCGTGGTTGGTGTGGAACCACCACCGTCACCCGTCAGGGGCACTGCGATTGGATGCTCAATCAATGGTGGGGACTTTTCGTGGCCACGGACAGCTCATCGGAATACGAATCGGCGGCCGACTCGATCAACTGATCGCGGCAAAATGTCAGCGATCCCGTCAACAACTATTTTGAATTGAAGCGAACAGCAGTGAACTCGCATGAACTGAAAGCATTGTAAAACAGGACTTCTTGAACTCCTACGAACACACCGGAACCTGCTGGAAGGGCAAGGCGTGCAAGGGCGCCCAGTCTTTCGAATCAATTCTCAAATCGCACCGTATCCCTCGTCGACACTTGCGGACGGAGGTGGCAAGAGACCACTTCTCTTCACGCACCAAGAAGTGATGATTTCGCCAACTCCAACAGCTCCAAGGAAGACGACCAGAAGTGGACCCGTGTAGCCCCAGGCAATCGGGGAGCCGGGCGTCCAGAGGAAAAGGACCAGTGAGGAGAGGACCCCGCCAGTGGAGAGAACCACGCAGGTCCACAGCCCGATGCGCCCCCCAGGAATCCGAAAAGGCCGTTCAAGGATTGGATCGAACTGGCGTAAACGCACGATAGCCGAATACATCAGCAGGCGCGGCAAGATCGTCACCGCGGAAGCGGCGGCGAACAGCGCGTAGAAGAGGTTGTTCTCGGTCTTTAGGAAGATGCCAGCAAAGAGCAGCACGCCGGTCGTAACGATGCCCATCAGCACCGTGGCCCCCGCGGGCGTGCCCGACGAATTCTCCTTCATGAAGATCCCTGGGAGTTCACCATTGCGAGCAGCCTCCGCCGCCATGCGATTCGTGCCGAGCGACCACGGAAGAATCGCGGTAAAGATTGTGCCGATCAGGATGATTCCCAGTATCCATGGGATGATGAAGCTCACGCCGCCAAAGATCGACCGGTACATGACGACCATGCCCGTCGTGAGCCCGAGCACCTTGAGCGGGATCACCAGCAAGAGCCCGACGATCGCGAGCAGCTGGACCACCGACAACGTCACGCCGGTGATCGGGACCGCCCACAGCATGTCCTTCTTGGGGTTCCTACTCTCGCCGGCCAGTGACGCGACGAGCTCCATGCCGAGGAACGACGTCACCATGGCCGGAAGGTACACCTTGGCGGAGCCGAAGTTCGGCAGCATCGCGTGAACCGAGAAATGGTTGGCCGCGACTCCGCGATGAAAGTACAGCACGAAGGAACCGATGATCGTGACCAAGAGGAGCAACACCACGGCGGCGGAGCTGACATCGGTGATCAGCTTGCCGACCTTCAGATTCATGAGGCTGATCGCCACGGTGAACCACACAAGGGCGATGCAGACCAGGGACTGCTGAAAGAGCGTGGCGCTCGACCACCCGAGGGCGACGATTCCCCCGGTGCATAGTAAGTATCCGGACGGCAACCACAGCGCCACGTTCACCCAGTACCAGTAGCTCGTGCGTGCCGCCATGCGCCGGCCGAATGCCCGATGCACCCAGTCGTAGATCCCGCCTTGATAGGGGTAGGCCGTCGACAGTTCGAGAATGATCAGCGAACTGGGCAGTAGGAAAAGCACGCACCCGAGGATCCACCATCCGACCACCGATACCCCCATGGCCGCGAAGTACGTGACGGTGGCGCCGACCATCGTCAAGAAGATGAAGGACACGACGTCTTGGCGACCAAGCACCCTCCGTCGGGACGGATGAGTCAGTCCCTCGTTGAGAACGCTGGATGGCTCTTCGGTAGTACTGCTCATCGCGCTACACCCTGATTGAAAATCCGACGTTGCGATTGAACGGTGATAACCCATCCCCCGGTCAGGATGAGCTGAACGCGCTTTGAATGTCCCGGTTGAGCGTTTGACGAGAGCCTGTCCGAATCCATTACGACCCGTCTGAGGAAGTGGCTTTCACATCCGCTGGCTCTAAGGAGGCCTCGAAGGCTGCGGTGACCGTGCCACGAGATTCAATCTTTCGCAGGGGCCAGTAGACCACGACCCCGACGACGAATCCAACGTAGAACGAGATATCGGCGCCGTCCATTGCCTTGGAAATTTGTCCAACCACGAGAGAGGTATCCATGAACGGAATCATCGCGCAGAATCCGATGACCAATGCAACCAGGGCCGACCATCCTTGGACCAGCCGACGAAAGTCCATGAGGTGCGCAAGTCGCTCGTGAGTGAGCGATTTACGCACGTAGAGCCAGTCGATCACGAGGACTGAACAGAACGGGGCGATCCAGTAAGAAGCGAAGAGAAGGATGTTCTCGAATCGTCCTGATGTATCGCCCTGATGCAGCCAAAGAATCAGGAAGAACGCCAGAATCGTTGAAAAGAGCGCGGTCCAGTTTCGCTTGATCCGTATTCCGCCCGCCTGGATGGCGAGTGAGCCGGAGTAGTCGTTCATTGCGTTGCTGACGACGGCTCCGGACACGATGGCGAGCAGCGCCAGGACTCCGAGGAAGCCACCACCCAACAGCTTCTGCACGCCGGCCGCCGTCTGGTTGGTTAGCCACTTTGCTCCCGCTAGCCCGATGGTGTACATCCAGATGTAGGAAATCGCAAGTCCCCCGAGGGTCCAAAGGAAGATCGGAATCGAAGGCGAGTCTTTCTTCTGGTAACGGGAGTAGTCGGCCGCGTAACTGGCCCAGCTGAAACTGCCGCTGAAAGCGATGGTTGACATCAGAACGAACATTGCCACCGCGAGATTCCCGTGCACTGTGCCGTGCATGGGGAGGTTCCCCTTGTCAAGAATTTTCCACGAAAGAATGACGTAGAGCACACCTAGGACGAGGCTTCCCCATTTCTGCGCCTGGTGGATGACTTCGTAGCCGAGAAAACCAATGGCACCCTCCAGAGCGAGAACGATGAGGACACCGACAAAGAACGGGACATGGAAGAAGAGCTGTGCGGCTTCACCTCCAAACAGGCCCACCAGCCCGTCCCAGGCAACGGAACTGAGCCACTGCACCGCAGCGGGGACTGAAATGGTCTTGCCGAATGGCAGACGAGCCAGCGGCAGTTGGCCCATCCCGGTCTTGGGGCCCCAGAGCGTCAGGTACGCAACGGGAAGCGCCCCAAGGATGATGCCGATGACTATCGCAAAGAAACCGGACCAGAATCCGAGGCCCAAAGTGATCGCCAGCGTTCCGACGAATACTCCGGAGAGTTGCATGTTCGGAGCGAACCACACTGTGAAATTCCGCCACGAAGCGCCATAGCGCGCATCTTCCGGGATCGGAGCCATCCCATGAGACTCCGCTGCCCACTCGCCGTCGCGAGTCGGCCTCGAACCTTCGAATACGCTCTCTGACATCAGCCCTTCAGGATAACCGCGGCGTAAAGACATGGAGAATTGCGCAGAGAATTCGTAGTGAATCGTAGAGCTTAACTGAGGATCCCTGGGCCATGAAAAGAGTGCCCGGAACTGGACCGCCCCCGCAACCGAGCAAAAAGGTGACGGGTTTGATCAAGACGGTCCGTTCATTCGTCTGAACAATTCCTAACCTTAGCGCCCGTGGAGCGCCCGCATGAAAGAAAGCTCTCATTTGAGTTATTAAAAATCACCATTGATGAGGGACTTTGAGGTAACACTAATCGACCAGTCTTCAGCTTCCCAAGCTGAGAACGCGGGTTCGATTCCCGTCGCCCGCTCCAATCCAGTCCTCGTTGCGGGGGCTGGGCTTTGCTGTCTTGAGGAGTGTTGCACTCATTGCCACTGTTCGC
>Ga0182014_10002437_pt1 | contig 23470 bp, 25 predicted proteins | sample 612S2DmetaG_FD_120489 | JGI IMG/M metagenome (GOLD analysis project Ga0182014, IMG submission 120489) | Permafrost microbial communities from Stordalen Mire, Sweden - 612S2D metaG | ecosystem: Environmental > Terrestrial > Soil > Wetlands > Permafrost | place: Sweden: Stordalen | collected...
CGGGCTGCCGTTCGCCTCGGCGGGCGGGCTGTCATCGGCGATGCTGGCGCTGATCTTCATCCAGGCGGCCTCGGCGGCCTGCTGCTCGGCGGCCTTCTTGGACCGCCCCTCGCCGGTCCCCATGACCTGGCCGCCGATCCGGACGAACGCACGGAACGACTTCTGGTGGTCCGGGCCGCTCTCCTCGACGTAGTACTCGGGCACGCCGAGCAGCCGGGCCGCGGTCAGTTCCTGCAGCGACGTCTTCCAGTCCAGGCCGGCCCCCAGCCGGGCCGAACGCTCGATGACCGAGTCGAACAGCCGGTGCACGAGGCCGCTGGCCGCGTCCGCTCCGCAGTCGATGTAGACCGCGCCGATCACCGCTTCGAGGGTGTCGGCCAGGATGGAAGGCTTGTCCCGGCCGCCGGTGCCGTCCTCGCCACGGCCGAGCCGGACGTAAGCGCCCAGGTCCAGCCCGCGGGCGACGTCGGCCAGCGCGGTCATGTTGACCACGGCGGCACGCAGCTTGGCGAGCTGCCCCTCCGGCAGGTTGGGATAACCACGGAAGAGCGTGTCGGTCACGACCACGCCCAGCACCGAATCACCAAGAAACTCGAGGCGCTCGTTGGTGGGCAGGCCGCCGTTCTCGTACGCATAGGACCGATGGGTCAGGGCACGCTCGAGCAGCTCGTCACCGAGCTGCACGCCGAGAGCGGACGGCAGCTCGGCAGGGTCGCGGCCCGCAGCCGCCCCGCTGTCACGGGGCCCATCCCTAACGACGCCCACAGACGCCTCCTCCAGGCACTCTCGCCTTGGCCTGGTCAGCGACCCCCGCTGTGGGCGCCGCCGGAGCGGAGCCACATTCTGCCGACCGTGCCGAACATGGGTCAGGACGGCATCAGCACCTGGCGGCGCCGGTACGTGCCACACGTCGGGCATGCGACATGCGGAAGCTTCGGGTCGTGGCACTGCGGGCAACTCACGAGCGTGGGCGCAGCGGTCTTCCACTGCGAGCGCCGCGAACGCGTGTTGCTGCGTGACATCCTCCGCTTGGGAACCGCCACCTGGTGTCTCCTATCGGTCCCCGGCGCCGTTCGGGCGGCCGGTCTGGTCGTGCTGGTCAAATACATCAAGCTGGCGCAGCGTCTCCCACTCGGGGAGAACCGCGTCCTCGTGCCGGTGTCCCGGCCCGGCATCCGCCAGCCGGACCCCGCACTCAATGCACAGGCCCGGGCAGTCTTCCGCGCAGAGCGGCGCCAGCGGCAGTGCGAGCACCACCGCGTCGCGCAGCACCGGCTCCAGGTCGAGCAGGTCACCCTCAAGCAGCAACTCGTCCTCGTCGTCCTCCGCCTCGCCCGGCTCGTACTGGTAGAGCTCCTGGAAGCTGGCTTCCACCGAGGAGGTCAGCGGCTCGAGGCAGCGCGCGCACTCCCCCACCACGGGAGCGATTGCGGTACCGGTGACGAGAACGCCTTCCGTCACGGCCTCAAGCCGCACGGACAGCTCGACATCCGCCCCCATGGGCACTTCCGCCAGCTCGACGCGCAAGGACTCGGGCGCCGGGACGGTACAGCTCACTTCCCGCGCGGCGCCGGCCTGGCGTCCCAGGGCTCGTGTGTCGAAAACGAGTACCCCGCGCGGGTCAAGGGTGGTTGCGGACTTCCTGCGTACATGAGGCATGAGGGTTACCGGGATTGGTCAGTGCTGGAACGGTCAAGCTTACAGAGAGCTGGCAACGATTCCCAAACCCATCAGGCCGCCGTCCCATTCCCCGCGATTACCTACCGTAGCTCATGATTCGGCGAGACGGGCCCGGAGCCGGCCGATCACCGGTTCGGGGACGAGCCCACTGACGTCTCCGCCGTACTTCGCCACCTCCCTGATCAGGCTGGAAGACAGGAACGAGTACAGCGGATTGGTGGTCATGAACATCGTCTCGACCTTGGCCATACTGTAGTTCATCTGCGCCATCTGCATCTCGTAGTCGAAATCGCTCACGGCGCGCAGGCCCTTCACGACGGCGGAGATGCCGTTGGTCTCACAGAAGTCCACCAGCAGGCCGTGGAACCGGTCCACCCGGACGTTGCCGTACTGCGCGCTGACCTCGCGCAGCATCTCGATGCGCTCGTCCACCGTGAACAGGCTCTTCTTGGTGATGTTGATGAGCACGGCGACGATGACCTCGTCGTAGAGCCGGGACGCCCGGCTGATGATGTCGAGGTGCCCGTTGGTCACGGGGTCGAAGGAACCGGGACAGACGACTCGACGCATGCTGATCCACCTCTTTCGCTTGTCCGGCTACGATCCAGCGCCAGGCGACGCCGGGGCCGCATCCTGTGCCCGCTCTGCTACGGTCCCGGCGGCGTGACCGTACCAGAGCATGGCCTCGCCGTACCGGCGCGAGCGGCCGGCCAAAAACCCCTCCGGCCAGCGCAAAGGCCCTGACCGGGCGGCACGTTCGACGATAACGAGCGCCTGCGGCGCGAGCCAGTCCCCCGTCCGGAGCGCCGCCAGGACGGCGGTGACGTCATCGTCGCCCAGGGCATAGGGAGGATCGGCGCACGCCACGTCGTACGGCTCATCCCCGGCGGGCAGGCCACGCGCGAGCACCCGCTCCACGCGGTCACTGACCAGGCGCGCACCCGGCAGCCCGACCGCTTCGATATTGGCGCGGATCACCCGCGCCGCGGCAGGATCCGCCTCGATCAGCAGTGCCGCGGCCGCGCCACGGGACAGTGCTTCCAGGCCGAACGCACCTGAGCCGGCGTACAAGTCCAGAACGCGTGTTCCGTCGAAGGAGCCCAGCACCGATCCCGCCGCGGCGAACATCGCCTCGCGGGCGCGATCGCTGGTGGGGCGGGTCGTCCGCCCGCCCGGTACGGCGAGCCGCCGCCCTCGCGCCCGGCCGGCAATGACGCGCGTCATGTGCCTAGTCTGCACGGCGACCACCCATGCGGACTACGGACCAAGGTCGCTGTGTTGACCCGGGGGGCGACCCCCCGGAACCCCCCGGATGCGCTTCGCGCCCCGCGGTGGTACTTCGCCGGTCGCTCGCCGTTACCTGCTGGGGGCGGCGCCGCGGACTTCTAGGTGGCCCAGCAGGATCCGGGTGGCCTCGGTGATGGCGTCGACGGCCTCGTTGAATGCCTCGGCGTTGTGCGCGGCGGGGGCACGGAAACCGCTGACCTTGCGCACGTACTGCAGGGCAGCCGCGTGCATGTCCGTCTCGGTGACGTGCTCGGTGTACGGCTCCCGCAAGGTTTTAATGCTCCTGCACATGTCATGACCCTACGCCGCCCGGGCCCCGGCCAGCACAGCATGCGGGGGGTCCAGGGGGTCGTCCCCCTGGGCTGATACCGCCGTAACCGGCCCAGCGAGTCCCGGGCTTCAGCCCGGGCGAGTGGCCGGTGCTATCGGCGAGCACCCCACCGGCCCTACGGCGAGGCGATCGCTACCGGCCCAGCGAACCGGGCCGTCAGGCCCGGTGAGTGGCCGGTGTGCCGGCGAAGTACCCCAGCGGGGCGCGGAGCGCATGCGGGGGGCCCAGGGGGGTCGTCCCCCCGGAAATTACGTTTTATCCAGGAACTCGGCGCGCTGGGGGCCCAGCAGGTCGCCGATCGCGGCGGAAAGCCCCGGATGCCGGGCCAGGTCCGGATCCCCGGCCACGACCGCGGCGGCCTCCTCACGGGCCTGGTTGATCAGCTCCTCGTCCGAGAGCAGGCTGAGCAGCTTGAGGCTGGAGCGCCGGCCGGCCTGCGCGGCACCCAGCACGTCGCCCTCCCGGCGCTGCTCCAGGTCCAGGCGGGACAGGCTGAACCCGTCGACGGTGGCGGCCACCGCGTCCAGCCGCTCGCGGGCCGGGGAGCCCGCCTCGGTCTCGGTGACAAGCAGGCACAGGCCCTCGGCCGTGCCGCGGCCGACCCGGCCGCGCAGCTGGTGCAGCTGGGAGACCCCGAAGCGATCGGCGTCCATGACGACCATGACGGTCGCGTTCGGCACGTCGACGCCCACCTCGATGACCGTGGTGGCGACGAGGACGTCCAGGTCCCCTTCGGTGAAGGCACGCATCACGCGTTCCTTCTCCTCGGACGGCATCCGGCCGTGCAGCGCGGCCACGCGCAGTCCCGCGAGCGGCCCGTTCTGCAGCGCCGGGGTCACGTCGAGCACGGCCAGGGGCGGCCGCCGGCCGTCCGGTGCGCCCCCGTCCCCGCCGGCGTCCTCCCCGGCGGCGTCGCCTCCCGCGGCATCGGGGTCGTCCGGGCCGGTCCCTGAGCCGCCGTCGTCCGGCTCACCGGCGTCGGTGCCGCCGACCCGCGGGCAGACCACGTACGCCTGGCGCCCGCGGGCGGCCTCCTCGCGGACGCGCTCCCACGCGCGCTCGACGAACCGGGGCTTGTCGGCCGCGGGCACGACGTGCGTGACAATCGGCGACCGCCCCGCCGGGAGCTCGGTGAGCGTCGATACCTCCAGGTCGCCGTAGACGGTCATGGCGACCGTCCGCGGGATGGGCGTAGCCGTCATGACCAGGACGTGCGGCCGTCCGCCGGGCGCCTTCTCACGGAGCGCGTCGCGCTGCTCGACGCCGAACCGGTGCTGCTCGTCGATCACGATCAGCCCCAGGTCGGAGAACCGGACGTGCTCTTCAAGCAGAGCGTGCGTGCCGATCACGATGCCGGCGTCGCCGGTGAACACGTCGGTGAGCGCTTCGCGCCGCGCGGCGACGCCCTGTGATCCGGTGAGCAGCGCCACCCGGGTCGCCTGCTCGGCGCCGCCCAGCCGGCCCGCCTGCCCGAGCGGCCCGAGCATCGCGCTGATCGACCGGAAGTGCTGCTGCGCGAGCACCTCGGTCGGGGCCAGCAGCGCGGCCTGGCCGCCCGCGTCGATGACCTGGAGCATGGCCCGGACGGCGATCACGGTCTTGCCCGAGCCGACCTCGCCCTGCAGCAGCCGGTGCATCGGGAACGCGCAGGCCAGATCGCCGGAGATCGTCTCACCAGCGGCGCGCTGGCCGTCGGTGAGAGTGAACGGCAGCCGCGCGTCGAACGCCGCGGCCAGCCCGCCGGGCATGGGCGGGCGCGGGGTGGCCGGCATCGCCGCGGCCGCGTGCCGGCGCTGGGCCAGCGCGGCCTGGAGCACGAAGGCCTCGTCCCACTTGAGACGGCGGCGGGCCCGGCGGTAATCGTCGACGCGCAGCGGCCGGTGGATGGCCCGGATCGCCGTGGCCTGATCGCCCAGGCCGTGGCGCTGGCGCAGCTCCTCGGGCAGCGGATCCTCGCCCGCGTCGAGGGGATCGAGCACGGTCTGGACCGCCCGGGCAATCTTCCAGGACGCGATCTTGGCGCTGGCCGGGTAGACCGGGATCAGCTCCGTGGCGTAGTCGGCCGCGATCTCGGCGGCGAGGCCCGGCCCGCTCGTCTCGGGCAGCATCTCGCACTCCGGGTGGACCAGCTGCCGGCGGCCGCGGAACGAGGAGACCGTGCCCGCGAACAATCCCACCGCCTCCGGGCGCAGCATCTTCTGGTAGAGCCCGGCCCGGTGAAAGAAGGTCAGGGTGAGGCGGGCCCTGCCGTCGGTGACGGTCACCTCCAGGCGGTCCCCGCGCCGGTTGCCGTTCGGCCTGCGCTGGGCCAGCACCACCTTTGCCAGCACCGTGACGTGCTCGCCCTCCTGGAGCGAGGACAGCTCCGTCAGCTCTCCACGGGTCGCATAGCGGCGGGGATAGTGCCGCAGCAGATCCCCCACGGTCTGCAGGCCGAACGCGTCGCTCAGGGGTTTGGCCGTCTTGGCCCCGAGCGCGCGGTCCAGCGGGTCACGCACGGTCGTCATAGGGGCAGGATAGAATCGGGTACGGACAGAAAAGTGCCCGGATCGCCAGAGCCAGGGTGGATTCCGCTGGAAGCGGGGGCTGGAGCCACCGGACGCGCTGTGCTCACGCAGGCGGCGTTCGGCCGCTGGTTCGCGCCCCCGCCCTGCGTCGGATACCCTTTGACGGCTGTCCCCCTGCGCGTCATGCGCGGACGGCACTCATACCATCTTCGACTTTGGAGTGACCCGTGGCTTCCGTCTGCGACGTATGCGGCAAGGGGCCGGGCTTCGGCAACAACATCTCGCACTCGCACCGCCGCACCCGCCGCCGCTGGAACCCGAACATCCAGACCGTCCGCGCCATGGTCGGTCGCACACCCAAGCGCATGAACGTGTGCACCTCGTGCCTCAAGGCCGGCAAGGTCGTCCGCTAAAGATCCGCACCTCGCATCCCGGGCCGCGCCGCGCGCCCCGGGATCTTTGTGTCTCCCCGTCCCGTGCGCCCCGGCCGTCCGGCGGTGGACGTCGTCCCGCCGCCGTGCTTACGATGGGCTCAGCATGTGGTTGCGCCTAGGGTTCCGGCCGTGGTCCGTATAACGTCCGTTTCGGCACAATCAGGGCCACGGGGACTGGACCGAGCGGCGCCACGATGCGGCGGCCCGTCGCCGCACCGACACCTGACGGGATAAAAGCCCTGAGGGCTCCTATCCGCATGCCCCGCGACCGCGGGGCCATCGCGAAGGGGCCTTCCCACGATGGGCTTTCTCGCTGGCGCACCGGCCACCGTCACACCGGCCACCGTCACACTGGCCACTGTCACACTGGCCGGGCCGGCTGGCTCCGCCGTTTCCGCCGCCGTACTCGCCGCCACGCTGAGCGCAGCGTGTGCGCATGCCGCCTGGAACTCGATCGCCCACGCGATCCCGGACAAGGTGGCCTCGTTCACCCTGGTCAACCTGGGCGGCTTGGTCTGCGCCATCCCGCTGGCCATCCTCGCGCCGCCTCCCGCCACGCGCTGCTGGGGCTATCTGGCCGCCTCGGTGGTCCTGCACGTGGCCTACAACGGGCTGCTGATGCTGTCCTACCGGCTGGGCGACTTCAGCCAGACGTACCCGCTGGCCCGGGGGACCTCTCCGCTGGTGGTGATGCTGCTCGCGGCCGTCTTCGCCGGCGAGGTGCCCGGGCCGGGCCAGTACGCCGGGGTGGCCCTGATCAGCGGCGGCCTGGGGAGCCTGGTGCTGGCGGGCCGCCGCGCGGGGTCCTACGACCGCCGGGCGGTGCTCGCGGCGATCGCGACCGGGCTGACGATCGCGGGCTACACCACGGTGGACGGCATCGGCGTGCGGCTTTCCGGCAGTACGTTCGGCTATACGGGCTGGCTGATGATGACCGAGGCCGCCGTGGTCCCGGCCGTAGCGCTGGCCTGGCAGCGGAACAGGCTGCTGCCCGCGCTGCGCCCCGTGTGGCATATCGGGCTGCTCGGCGGCGCGCTGAGCGTTCTCGCCTACGGGCTGGTGCTGTGGGCGCAGACCCGGGGTTCGCTCGCGACCGTGGCCGCGCTCCGGGAATCCAGCATCATCCTCGCGGCCATCATCGGGAGCGTCGTCTTCCACGAACGATTCGGGCGGGCCCGCATCGTCGCCGCCGGTTGCGTGACCCTCGGGATCCTCACCCTCTACCTGGCCTGACAGCCGGGCGGGGCGGGCCGCCTGGGTGGCTTGGCCGGCGCGTGGCCTAGCCGATGCAGGGGCGCAGGCGCCAGGCGTGGTCGACGGGGCCGATACCGGCGCCGAGCGGGAAACCGGAGCGGATCGCGCCTGTCACGTACTCGCGCGCCCGCCCCACCGCGTCCGGCACATCCGCCCCCTGGGCCAGGTACGACGCGATCGCCGACGCCAGCGTGCAGCCGGTTCCATGGGTGTGCGGGGTGGCGATCCGCTCTCCGGCGAAGCGCCAGACCCGGGTCCCGTCGAAGAGCACGTCCACCGGGTCACCGGCGAGATGACCGCCCTTGACCAGAACCCAGCGCGGGCCAAGTTCCTTGATGGCACGGGCCACGGCCCGCATGCCGTCCTCGTCGGCCGCCTTGATCCCGGTGAGCTGCTCGGCCTCGTCGAGGTTCGGCGTGACGACGGTGGCCAGCGGCAGCAGCGACTCGCGCATCGCGTCGCCCGCGCCCGGCATCAGCAATGAATGACCGTGCTTGGACACCGCCACCGGGTCGATGACCAGCGGCGCGCGGACGTCAGCGAGTATCTCCGCCACCACGCTGACGTTTCCGCTGGACGCCACCATGCCCGTCTTGATCGCCTGCACCGGGATATCGGACAGGACGGACACCAACTGGGCCCGGACCGCCTCCGGCGGAAGATCCCAGAAGTCCTGCACGCCCACCGAATTCTGCGCGGTGACGGCGCACACCACGCTCATCCCGTACACGCCGAGCGCCTGCATCGTCTTCAGATCGGCCTGGATCCCCGCTCCGCCGCACGAGTCGGACCCCGCGATCGTCAGCACACACGCCGGTGTCACCGAGCCAGCCATATCCCCACCCTAAGCGCAGCCCGCCTTCCCGGGTTTGTGCCGTCAGCGGAAGTGGTCCCAGCCGACGGCGCCGGAGTAGGCGCGGCCATCGCGTTCCGGCGGGGTCAGGCGCACGGGCCGGGCCGCGTGACCTCACGGCCGGTCTGGGTGGTTCTTGCGTCGTTGTTCATTGCTGTCTTTCCGGACGTGCTGATTCACGCACGCCTTATGGTTCTCTCGGTCAGGTCCGGTAGGAGTCTCGTCGGTGCCGGATGGAGTGGATCTCCACAGTGTGCTTGTCCTCGTTGATGCGGTAGATGATCCGGTAGGTCCCGCGCCGCGCGGAGTGGTAACCGTCGAAAGGTTCATCAAGTGGCTTGCCGACGCGGTGCGGGCTTGTAGCGAGAGGCCCGTCGATCGTCTCCATGGCAGCGGCAGCGACGTCGAGCGGCAGGTTCTCGTGCAGGTTGCGTCGGGCTTGCCTGGAGAAGATGACGGTGTACGGGCGTTCGGCCTCTGGTCCGGGCGCTTGCGGATCGCCGGTCACAATGTTCCGCGCCGTCGCCGCTCCAGCTCGGCGCGGACCTGCCCGGCGTCGAAGGTATCGCCGGCGGCGAAGTCTTCACGGGACTGCCGCAGGTCGGCGAGCGCCTCCTCATCGCTGAGGATGTCAAGGGTCTCTTGCATGGATTCGTACTCGGCGACAGAGATCAGCATGACGTCGGCGCGGCCGTTGCGGGTGATGGTGAAGTGATCGTGCTCGCGGGCGACCCGGTCGGCGAGTTCGGCGATCCGGGCCTTCGCTTCCGTGATAGGTATGGTCTCCATAGAGGTCAGTATAGAAACCGGTCATAATTCTGGTCAATATTAAGGTCTCGTATGCTTCGCCCGTCGGCCTCCTCGGCCTCCTCGTTACAGCCGGCGATGAACGTCTCGTACAGCCCGACGGCGCACTCAGGGGCGGCCACGGCGATCCGCGCGGCGACCGATTGGACTCGTTGACAGGGGAGAAGGACGCGTGTTCGGAGATGTAGCGGCCGGGCCGGAGCGCTTCCTCCATTACGACTTCGATGGGATCGCTCGCTGGACGACTCCGTTGAATCGCTCGGCTCGGAACGCGGAATCATTACCAAGGCGGAAGTAGATGTGCCCCTCGAGCGTGCCATCGGGATTGAGGGCGGCCCATTCCGCAGTTCCCCGCACCGCTTTTGATAACAATCAGTAAACTTAGATTAACCTTAAGTAATGGAGGAGGGCAACTTCTGCGACTCCGGCGCGGGTTGGTTAGCGGAAGTGGTCCCAGCCGGGGGCGGCGGAGTAGGCGCGGCCGTCGACGAGGACATCATGGCCCGCGCGGACCGCGCCGATCACCAGCCAGCGTGCCGGGAGCGGCACTCCGGGCGGGAACGTGGCCACCAGCGAATGGTCCTCACCCCCGGTCAGCACCCAGCCCAGGGCCGTTGGCCCCGGAGCGGCCGTCGGCCCCGGAGCGGCCGTCGGCCCCGGAGCGCCCGGAGCACTGGCCCGCAGGGCGCGCACGGCGGGCTCCAGTGGGGCGGTGTCCAGGGCGGCGGTACGGACGTCGATGGCGACCCCGCTCGCGTCGGCGACGTGCCCAAGGTCGGCGAGCAGGCCGTCGCTGACGTCGATCATGGCGGTGGCGCCCAGCGTGGCGGCTTGGGGCCCGGCGTCGTAGGGGGGAGCGGGCCGGAGATGCGCCCGGACCAGCCCGGCCAGCCAGGCCATCTCCGCAGACCGGTCCGGGACCCCGGTACCAGCCGGGACCCCGGTACCGGCCGGGTCGGTGAGGCCGGCCTCGATCAGGGCCAGGCCCGCGGCCGAACGGCCGAGCGGGCCCGCGACCGCCACGACATCGCCGGGACGGGCGCCGGAGCGCGTCACCGGGTTCCGGCCCTGCAGGTCGCCGAGGCCGGTGACGGCCAGGAGCACCGTGCCGAAACGGGCCACGTCACCTCCGGCTACCGAGGCGCCCGCGCGGGCCGACTCGGCCGCGAGACCATCCGCGACGCCGAGGGCCCACGACGCGGGCAGGTCAGCGGGCGCGGCGAAGGCGACGAGCAAGGCGGTCGCGACGGCGCCCATGGCCGCGACGTCGGCCAGGCTGCGCACCGCGGCACGGTGCCCGATGTCCGCCGGGCCGGCCCAGTCCCGCCGGAAATGCCGTCCTTCCAGCAGGAAGTCCGTAGTCGCGACGACCCGGCCGTCGGGCGCGGCGAGCACCGCGGCGTCGTCACCAATCCCGACGACCGTCCCGGGGCCGGGCCGCATCCGCGCCGCCATCTCGGCGATGAGGCCGAACTCGCCCAGGTCCCCGATGCTGGGCCCCTCCGGGTCCGGACGCTGCCTGTCCAGAGCCGGATGGCCACCGTCCGGGCGCCCACCGTCCGGGCGCCCACCGTCCGGGCGGCCACCGTCCGGGCGTCGGGCATCCGGGTCCGCCGAGCCTGGATGGCCGGGGCGGTCATCGCCGGCGCGGGCGGTGTTTTCGCCGCGCCGCCCTCGCTGATTACTCACAAATCCGGGCCATCCGTGAATTCAGACGATCTCGCCCTGTGGGGGCCTTGCGCACTAAGGTAGCGTTGTTTCTTCGGGCTAATTTCACTGTCGATACTGTGCCCCTGGAGGACGTCATGGTTCAGGCATACATCCTGGTCCAGACGGAGGTCGGCAAGGCCGCCGACGTCGCCAAGGAGATCGCCAAGATTGTCGGGGTCACCCAGGCGGAGGATGTAACCGGCCCCTATGACGTCATCGTCCGGGCCGAAGCAGACAACGTTGACGAGCTGGGCAGGCTTGTCGCTTCCGGAATCCAGTCCGTCGAGGGGATCACGCGTACCCTGACGTGCCCCGTCGTCTACATCTGACGCTGGCGACCTGAATCTGACGCGATCGCCGGCGTGCCTCCCGCTTCAGGCGGCCGCGCTAGCCGGCCGCGCGGAGGAGTTCCGCGGCGAGAGCGGCCGTCCGGCGTCCCAGCCCGAGCCGGGCCGCGGCACGCAGGTCCTCCGGTGTGTCCACGTCCTGGCGCAGTCCCTCGATACCCGGCAGCAGGAGCTCAGCGGCGCCCCCTTCGGCGTGCCGCCGCCTGGACTCCGGCCCGAACCCCGGCCGGAAGGGTACGCCCGGCGCCGCCGTGTACAGGGTCGTCCCCGTGCCCTGCAGATCAGGCACGAACGCCGCCGGCCACAGGGCGGCGCTGCGGAGGGCCACATCCACCTCGGCGGCCCGCAGTGCGGGCAGATCGGCGGACAGCGCGGCCAGTGCTGATCCCGGCCAGAGCCGCTCCGCGCACGCCGCTCCGTAGGTGAGCGCCGCGTTGAGGCCGGTGCGCGGCTCGTCCGGAACGACCGTCGCTCCCACCGCGGCCAGATCCCCCGCCGCCACCGGGTCGTCGGTGACCACGATCACCTGCGCGGCCGTCCGCGACGCGACGATCGCGCTGACCGTATCGGACGCCATGGCCAGGGCGAGTTCGGGGCGGCGCGGTCCGGCGAGGGGCGCGATCCGGGACTTGGCGCGGGCAAGTAGCTTGACGGGGACCACCACTGCCCAAGCAAACGGGGCATTATCGGTCATACGTGTGATCCTGCCTCGACATTGAACCACCTCAACCAGGAGACTGACCTGATGAAGATCGGAAGCCCCGCACCATGAGCAAGCAGGAGCGAAGCTACTCACGCGGCTGGCGGCGCTTCTCCGTGCTGGTGCTGCAGCCGTTGCTGCATGCCCTGATCAAGCAGAAAATGCAGGGCCGGGAGCACATCCCCCCGGATGGGGGCGTGATCCTGGCTCCGAATCATCTCTCGTACGCCGACTGGGGCACGGTGGCACTGTTCAGCTACGAATCCGGGCGCTACCCCACCTTTCTCATCAAATCCCCCATCTTCGGCGTCAAGGTCATCGGCCCGATCCTGCACAAGCTCGGGCAGCTTCCGGTCTACCGTAATCGCGGTGACGCGGCGCTCGTCCTCCGGGACGCCGAGCGTGCGGTCCGCGACGGCGAGTGCGTCATTGTCTACCCGGAGGGCACGGCCTCGCGCGACCCGGATCTGTGGCCCATGAAGGCCAGGACCGGCGTGGCCCGGCTGGCGCTGGCCACCGGTGCGCCGGTGATCCCGATCGCGCACTGGGGCGCCCAGGACGTGCTGCCGTACGGGACCACCCGCCCGCACCTGGTGCCGCGCAGGACGGTCCGCATGGTCGCCGGGCCGCCCGTGGACCTGTCCGCGTTCCGCGGCCTGCCGCTGAATTCGGCCACCCTGCGGGACGCGACCGCCGTCATAATGGCCGACGTGACGGACCTGCTCGCGGGCCTGCGCGGGGAAACACCGCCCGCCGTCCCCTACGACCTCGCCGCACGCGGGAAGACATCAATCAGCCGAACGGACCCGGCCGAGAGCCCGGCCGCCAGCAGCGACACCCCTCAGGACCAGCAAGGGCCGGCCGGCGGGCCGGAGGCGGGGGCCCGCCCGACGTGAAGGCGGCCATCATGGGGGCCGGGTCGTGGGGGACGACATTCGGCCAGGTGCTCTGCGACGCCGGAACGCCGGCCGTCGTCTGCTGCCGCAGGCCCGAGCTGGCCTGGGTGATCAACGAAACGCACGAGAATCCCGACTACCTGCCGGGCATAACGCTCACCACCGAACTGCGGGCCGAGGCGGACCCCGTCGCGGCCCTTGACCACGCTGACCTCGTAATATTCGCTGTCCCTGCGCAATCGCTGCGGGAGAACCTGCGGCACTGGGCACCGTTCATCCCGGCCGGCGCGCGGTTCGTCAGCCTGATCAAGGGGATCGAGCTGGACACGTGCAAGCGGATGACTGAGGTCATCACCGACGTGCTCAACGTCCCGCCCGCCCGGATCGGCGCCGTCTCCGGGCCGAACCTGGCCCGCGAGATCGCCCAGCGGCAGTACGCGGCGACCGTCGTCGCGTGCTCCGACGAGCGGGCCGCGGTCAGCCTGCAGCAGGCTTGCCACACTCCCTATTTCCGGCCATACACCAACACCGACGTGGTCGGGTGCGAGCTCGGCGGGGCGGTCAAGAACGTCATCGCGCTGGCGGTCGGCATCGCGGTGGCGATGGATCTCGGTGACAACACCCGGGCCATGCTGATCACGCGCGGGCTGGCGGAGATCGCCCGGCTGGGCGCCGCCCTCGGCGCGTCCCCGCAGACCTTCGCGGGGCTGGCCGGCCTGGGCGACCTGGTGGCGACCTGCGCCTCGGCGCTGTCACGGAACCGGACCTTCGGGGAGAACGTGGGCCGCGGAATGTCGGTCGCCCGAGCCTCCTCGATGAGCGGCCAGGTCGCCGAGGGTGTGAAATCGTCGGAGTCCGTGCTCGCCCTCGCGCGCAAGCACGGTGTGGAGATGCCCATCACCGAGGTCGTGGCGGCGGTCATGCACGATGGCCTGCCGGTCGGCGAGGCCGCGATCATGCTCGCCTCACGCTCGGCGAAGCCGGAATGGTATGGGTCGTAGACGGTGAGACCGCGCGCTCGGGGGCCGCGCCGGGCCGCGATGAGGCCGGGCCATACCGGCCCCGAGAGGTGACGTTGTGGACGTAGTGCGCAGGCAACTGGGCGAGAATACGCGCGCGGTGCACCTGCCCCAGGTGCCGGTGCCCGAGCAGCAGCCGCTCGGCACGCCGGTGTACCGGACGGCGGCGTTCGCCTTCCGGACCAGTGAAGAATACGCGTCGGTACTGAACGACGAGCGGCCCGGCTACAGCTACAGCCGGATCGACAACCCGACCGTCGACGCGTTCGCCCGGGCCGTGGCGGCGCTGGAGGGACCGAACCTGCCCACCTGGCCCGCGGCCCAGGCCTTCGCGTCCGGCATGGCCGCGATCAGCACCGTGTTCCTCACCTTCGCGCGGACGGGCGCGCACATCGTCGCGTCGGCGGCCACCTACGGCGGCACGTACAGCTTTCTGCGCAACGTGGCCGGCCGGTTCGGCGTCGAGACCGACTTCGTCGATATGACCAGCCTGGACGCGGTCCGCGCGGCAATGCGGCCCGCGACGCGCATCCTGTACGCGGAAACGATCGCCAACCCGACCACGGCGGTCGCCAACCTCCCGGCGCTAGCGGACATCGCGCACGAGACCGGGGCGCTGTTCGTGGTGGATTCCACCCTCGCGCCCCCGGTGGTGTGCCGCCCGCTGGAGTACGGGGCCGACCTCGTGCTGCATTCGGCCACCAAGTACATCGGCGGTCATTCGGACGTCACCGGGGGCGTGGTGACCGGCCGCGCGGACCTGATCAGCCGGGTCCGGCAGGTGCGGGTGGACACGGGCGGCTCGCTCGCCCCCGACGAGGCCTTCCTGCTCCGCCGGGGCCTGGAGACGCTGCCCGTCCGGGTCCGGCGGCAGTGCTCGACGGCGATGATGTTCGCCGCCACCGTGTCGCGGCACCCCGGGGTGCGGTCGGTCGACTACCCGGGCCTGCCCCAGCACCCCGGCCACACGGTGGCCCGCCGGCTGTTCGACGCAGGGCCGGAAGGTGTGCGCTTCGGCGCGATCGTCACCGTCACGCCGCACGGCGGCCGGGAGGCGGGCATGGCGTTCGCCGATCGGCTCCGGCTCGCGCAGATCGCCACGTCACTGGGCGGCACGCACACGAAGGTCAGTCACGCGGCGTCAACGACTCATCGCCAAATGGATTCGCGGGCGCTGGAGAGTGCAGGCATCGACCCGGGCGCGGTACGGTTCTCCATCGGACTGGAGGACGCCGAGGATCTCATCTCCGACGCCTACGTGGCATTGGACTCGCTGGGCCGGCCCTTAGGAGCAAGGTGGACGAGCAACGCAAGATCCGGGTGGCAGTCGTCTTCGGCGGCCGGAGCTCGGAGCATTCGATCTCCTGCGCCAGCGCCGCGTACGTACTGTCCGCCCTGGATCCCGCCCAGTACGAGGTCGTGCCCATCGGCATCGCGCGGGACGGCCGGTGGCTGCAGGTCTCCGGCGACCCCGGGCGGCTCGCGATCGGCCGGGACGGCGAGCTGCCGTCGGTGGACGCCCTGGCCACGCCGGGGGCGGAGGTTGCTGCGCGACCGGGCAGCGCCTCGGGCGGCCTGACCGTGCTGAGCCCGGGTGACGTGCCGCGCGATCTCGGCGCGGTCGACGTCGTGCTCCCGTTGCTGCACGGCGCGTACGGCGAGGACGGCACGATCCAGGGGCTGCTGGAGATGACCGGCGCGCGGTATTGCGGCGCGGGGGTCTTCGCCAGCGCGGCCGGCATGGACAAGGAGTACATGAAGCTGATCTTCGCCGCGCACGGTCTGCCCATCGGGCCGTACGTGGTGGTGCGCGACCGTGACTGGGCCGCCGCTCCCACGGACGCGCGGACCGCACCCGGCGCGGTGACGGCCGGCCCGGAACGCAAGCGCGTCCTGGATGACATCGGCGAGCTCGGGTGGCCGGTGTTCGTCAAGCCGGCCCGGGGCGGTTCGAGCGTCGGGACGTCGAAGGCACGCGATGGGGCGGAGCTCGAGCGAGCGATCGAAACGGCACGCGAGCACGACCCCAAGGTCCTGGTCGAAGCCGCGATCGACGGCATGGAGATCGAATGCGCCGTCCTGCAGGGCACCGACGGCGGCCCGCCCGAAGCCAGCCTGCCCGGCCAGGTAATGGTCGGCGGCGGCGCCGACTTCTACGACTTCGAGGCGAAGTACCTGGCCGACGAGACCAGCATGGTCATCCCGGCCCCCATTCCCGACCCGGCGATCGCCGAGGTCCGGCGGCTGGCCTGCGCGGCGTTCGACGCGATCTCCTGCGAAGGCCTGGCCCGGGTGGACTTCTTCTACACGCCCGGCGGGCGCGTCCTGGTCAACGAGATCAACACGATGCCAGGCATGACGACCACGTCCGGTTTTCCCAAGATGTGGGCGGCCACCGGGCTTCCGCTGCCGCAGCTAATGGACCGCATCATCCAGACCGCCCTAGCCCAGCCCCCGGGTTTGCGCTAGTCCTAAGGGCCGGGTGACCTACGGCGAGGCAATCGTGACCGGCCCAGGGAGCCCGGGCCTCGTACCCGGCGAGCGGCCGGTGTGTCGGCGAAGAACCGCAGCGGGGCGCGGAGCGCAGCGGGGGGCCGGAGGGTCGCCCCCCGGGCCGGCGCAGCTACGGCGAGGCGATCGTTACCGGCCCAGCGAACCCGGGCCTCGTACCCGGCGAGTGGCCGGTGTGTCGGCGAAGTACCACCGCGCGGGCGCGGAGCGCATGCGGGGGGTTCCGGGGGGTCGCCCCCCGGGTCAACACCGCCCGTGGGGCGGCACAGGAGGGCTATTGGCAGCTTCCCCTGTGCCGCACCGAGGGCCCGGGTGCGCGCCGGAAGCTATTTCTTCTCGCCGTTGACGAGCGCCTTGAAGTCCGCACCGGGGCGGAACTTCGGCACCGAGGACTTGGGCACCTGGATCGTCGCCCCGGTGGCGGGGTTGCGCGCGGTGCGCGCCGGCCGCTCGCTCTTCTCGAAAACACCGAAACCGGTGATCGCGACCTTGTCACCCTTTGCAACCGCGTCCTGGATGGCGTCGAGGACGGCGTTCACGGCCTCGGCAGCGGACTTCTTGTCCCCCAGCCGGCCCGAGATCGCATCAATCAGATCACGCTTATTCATATCTCACTCCTGCGGTTCCCCCACGGGAGGTCGCGCGGACATTGCACCCGAGAGCGCGCGACCTCTGACCTGCCCGAAAGTAGGCGATCCAGCGCCGTTACACAATAACCATGGCCAACATTGCCCGGCGTGTCGGCGCTTTAACCGGCCAGAACCTAAGTTCTCCGCTAGGGGATCCACACACAAACAGTCTAACTGGGTGTAACGCGGACAGAACGAACGCTAGTTTCGGTCCATTTTCAGAAGCCGGTCATCGCGGCCGGATCCGCATGGATCCGGCCATCATCCGACCTAACCGGCCTTTCCGGTCTTTCCTAGCCGATGGCCTAGGCCGTCACCGGGAGCCAGGCCGGGCGTCCCTCCTCGAAACGGGCGACATCGTCCGCATAACGCAAGGTCAGGCCGATATCGTCGAGGCCTTCCATGAGCCGCCACCGTGTGTAGTCATCAATGCCGAACGGGGCCTTGATGCCGGCCGTCGCGTGACGAACCTCACGCGCTTCAAGATCCACAGTAATCTCAGCAGCCGGGTCCGCCTCCGCCGCGTCCTGCAACGCGGCGACCGTCTCTTCCGGCAGCTGGACCGGCAGCAGCCCGGCCTTGGTCGCGTTACTGCGGAAGATGTCGCCGAAGCGCGGCGCGACCACGATGCGGAAACCGTAATCCACCAGTGCCCAGACGGCGTGCTCACGCGAGGAGCCGATGCCGAAGTCAGTCCCCGCGACGAGAATCGTGGCGCCCTCGTAGGCGGGCTCGTTGAGGACGAACGAGGGGTCCTCACGCCATGCGGCGAAGAGCCCGTCGCCGAACCCAGCGCGGCTGACGCGCTTCAGGTACTCCGCCGGGATGATCTGGTCGGTGTCGACGTTGCTCCGCCGCAGCGGCAGCACACGCCCCGTATGAGAGATGAACGGCTCCATGATATTTCTCCTTACCACCGGGTGCTGGGCCGGTCAGAGTTGGGCGGGGGCGGTCAGGCGGCCGGTAACGGCGGTCGCGGCGGCCACCTCGGGTGAGACCAGGTGGGTGCGGCCGCCCTTGCCCTGGCGCCCCTCGAAGTTGCGGTTGGAGGTGGACGCGCTGCGCTCACCCGGGGCTAGCTTGTCCGGGTTCATGGCCAGGCACATCGAGCAGCCGGCCGCACGCCACTCCGCACCGGCGGCCGTGAACACCTCGTCCAGGCCCTCCTGCTCGGCCTGCGCCCGGACCGCCATGGAACCCGGCACGACGAGCATCCGGATGCCGTCGCGGACCTTGCGGCCGCGCAGCACCCCGGCCGCCGCGCGCAGGTCCTCGATCCGGCCGTTGGTACACGAGCCGACGAAGACCGTGTCCACGGCGATGCCGGTCAGCGCCGTGCCGGGGGTCAGGTCCATGTACCGCAGCGCCCGCTCAGCGGCCGCGCGCTCGCCCGGGTCGGCGATGGCCGCGGGGTCCGGCACCGACGAAGTGAGCGGCGCGGCCTGTCCCGGGTTGGTCCCCCAGGTGACGTACGGCGTGAGCTGGGTGGCGTCCAGCGTGACCTCGTGGTCGAAGGTCGCGTCGGCATCGGTCGGCAGGGAGCGCCAGTATTCCAGCGCGGCCTCCCACTCGGCGCCCTTCGGCGCGTGCGGCTTCCCCTCCAGGTAGGCGAAGGTAACCTCGTCCGGCGCCACCAGGCCGGCCCGGGCGCCCGCCTCGATGGACATGTTGCAGACCGTGAGCCGGCCTTCCATGGACAGGCTGCGCACGGCCTCGCCACGGTATTCGACGATGTAGCCCTGGCCGCCACCGGTGCCGATCTTGGCGATGATCGCGAGGATCAGGTCCTTGGCCGTCACCCCGTAGGGGAGCTGCCCATTGACCGTCACGGCCATGGTCTTGGGCCGGATCTGCGGCAGCGTCTGGGTGGCCAGGACGTGCTCCACCTCGCTCGTACCGATGCCGAACGCCAGCGCGCCGAAAGCGCCGTGCGTGCTGGTGTGCGAGTCGCCGCAGACGATCGTCATGCCGGGCTGGGTCAGCCCCAGTTGCGGGCCGATGACGTGCACGATGCCCTGCCCGGCGTCCCCCATCGGATACAGGCGGATGCCGAACTCGGCGCAGTTCTTGCGCAGCGTTTCGACCTGCGTCCGCGACACGGGGTCGGTGACCGGGCTGAACGGGCCGTCCAGCGGCACCCCGGGCCCGGTGATCCCGGTGGTCGGGACGTTGTGGTCCTCGGTGGCGATCGTCAGATCGGGGCGGCGCACCGTACGGTCAGCCATCCTCAGCCCGTCGAACGCCTGCGGGCTCGTCACCTCGTGCACCAGGTGCAGGTCGATGTAGAGCAGGTCAGGCTCACCCTCCGCACTGCGGACCAGGTGGGCATCCCAGATTTTCTCGGCCAGCGTCCGGCCCATTGCGCCCTCTCTTCCGGCCCTTCGGCCCCTCCGGCCAGGTACCTGATCAGGAAGCACGTTCCGATCAGAAACCCGCCGGCGCCACTTCGGGCGTTTCTGGTTGCATCTCGAATAGCGAGACGGCAGTATCAAGTCATGAACAACTCTAGCGGAGTCGGCGTACTGGACAAGGCCGTTTCCGTGCTGAACGCCATGGAGACGGGCCCCACTTCGCTCGCGCAGCTCGTCAGCGCGACCGGCCTCGCGCGGCCCACGGCGCACCGGATCGCCGTCGCGCTGGAGCACCACCGCTTCGTGGCACGTGACGGTCAGGGCCGTTTCGTCCTCGGGCCCCGGATCGCCGAATTGGCCGCGGCGGCCGGCGAGGACCGGCTGCTGTCGGTCGCCCAGCCGATCCTCGGCTACCTGCGGGACATGACCGGTGAGAGCGCGCAACTGTACCGGCGCCAGGCGGACGCGCGGATCTGCGTCGCCGCCGCCGAACGCGCCAGCGGGCTGCGCGACACCGTGCCGATCGGCGCGGCGCTCCCGATGACCGCCGGGTCCGCCGCCCAGGTCCTGCTCGCCTGGGAGGACCCCGAGCGCATGCACCGCGGGCTGCGCGGCGCGAAGTTCAGCGCGACGATGCTGGCCCAGGTGCGGCGGCGCGGCTGGGCGGCCAGCGTGGGCGAACGCGAACCGGGCGTCGCCTCGGTGTCCGCCCCGGTGCGCGGCGCGGGCGGCCGGGTCGTCGCCGCCGTGTCCGTGTCGGGCCCGATCGAGCGGCTGACGCGCTCACCCGGCCGGCTGCACGCGGCCGCTGTGGTCGGCGCGGGGGACAAGATCAGCGAATTGATCGCCGACGGCTGAGCGGCTCCGCACCGAAATGTCGCCACGACGGCCCTTAGTCCCACTCCACCCGGGCCAGACGGCATCTGTTGCATCGCCGATTCGCTGTCATATGGTCGCAACTAATGGGCTGGCAGGCCCGGACGGTCGCCCGGAAGGGGCGATGGTACCGAGATGTCCCGCCCGGCCCGCCAACGGTCACGACTCAGGAGCTGGCCCGGCCCTACGGAGCGAGGTCCCCGCATGAAGGTAGCTGTCCTCAAGGAGAACGCCCCGGGTGAGCGACGGGTCGCGCTGGCACCGGAGGGGGTGCCGAAGCTCATGGCGGCCGGCGCCGAAGTGCTCGTGGAGAGCGGAGCGGGCGAGGAGGCGTGGTTCCCGGACAGCGCCTACGCGCAGGCGGGAGCGGCCATCGTCAGCGGCACCGAACTCTATGCCGCCGCCGACGTCATCCTCACCGTCACCCGGCCCGGCCCGGAAGACGTACGCCGGCTGCGGGCCGGGCAGGCCATTTTCGGGATGCTGTCCACGCTGACCAACCCGGAACTGGCGCGGGACCTGGCCGCCCAGGGGGTCACCGCGGTCAGCCTGGACGGGCTGCCCCGGACCCTGTCCCGGGCGCAGCCGATGGACGCGCTCAGCTCCCAGGCCAACATCGCGGGGTATAAGGCGGTCTTGGTCGCCGCCAACGCGTACGGCCGGTTCTTCCCGATGCTCATGACCGCAGCCGGGACCGCGCGCCCGGCCAAGCTGCTCGTCCTCGGGGCGGGCGTGGCCGGGCTGCAAGCCATCGGCACGGCGCGCCGCCTGGGCGCGGTGGTCAGCGGGTACGACGTGCGGCCGGCCGCCGCGGGCGAAGTGGAATCCATGGGCGCGACGTTCATCGAGCTGACGTCGGTCGGCTCGGCGGCCGGTGAGGGCGGTTACGCGCGCGCCCTGACCGAGGAGGAGCGGGCCGCGCAGCAGGCCGAACTGGCCGGCCACATCGCCCGCCACGACGTCGTCATCACGACGGCGCAGGTGCCGGGGCGGCGCCCGCCGCTGCTGGTGACCGAGGACGCGCTGAAGGCCATGAACCCCGGCTCGGTCATCGTCGACATGGGCTCCAGTGCGCTGGGCGGCAACGTCGCCGGATCGGTCCCCGGAGAGACGGTCGTCACCGGAGCGGGCGTCACCATCATCGGCGCGGACAATCTGCCGGCCACGGTGCCGACGGCCTCCTCGGCCGCGTACTCCCGGAACATCTCCGCGGTACTGCTGTCGATGACGAAGGACGGCACGCTGGCCATCGACCTGGACGATGAGATCCAGGCGGGCGTGGTCATCACCCACGACGGCAAGGTCGTCCAGCCGGCCACCGCGAAACTTCTCGAAAAAGTAAGCGACGGAGGACACTGATGTCGACGGCACTGGTCACTGACCTGGCCATCTTCGTGCTGGCCCTGCTGGTCGGCGTCGAGGTGATCGGGAAGGTTCCCGCGACCCTGCATACGCCGCTGATGTCGGCGGCCAACTCCATCCACGGCATCATCCTGGCCGGTGCGCTGCTCATCGGCGTGACCGCCGGGGGCGTGGTCGGCTACCTGCTGGCGTTCGTCGCCTCGCTATTCGCGGCGGCCAACGTCGTCGGCGGATACGTCGTGACCGGCCGCATGCTGAAGATGTTCCGCCGGAAGGCCCCCGAGCCCGTCCCCGCTGCCCCGGCCAAGGTCGCGGTCGCGGCCGCAGCCGGAGCGCCCAGCGACACAGGAAACGGCAGGAAGCCGTCATGACAAGCTTTCAGGCCGTCATCCAGCTCGTCTACGTCATCGCCGCAGCGTGCTTCGTCATCGGCCTGCACCTGATGAACTCCCCGGCCACCGCGCGCCGGGGCAACCAGGTGTCCACGGCCGGCATGGTGATCGCCATCGCCGCGACGCTGGTCCTGCTGATCCACTACGGCACGGTGAAGCCGATCGGCTGGATCGCGCTGGGCGCCGGCACCCTGATCGGCGCGGGTGTTGGCCTGTACTCGGCGCGCACCATACAGATGACCGCCATGCCGCAGCTGGTGTCCATGTTCAACGCGGTCGGCGGCGGCGCCGCCACCCTCGTGGGGGTTTACGACTACCTCCACACCGAGAACCTGCCGGGCGGGGTACTCGGCACCACCACGGTGGCGACGCTGCTTGACGTGATCATCGGTTGCGTGACCTTCTCCGGCTCGCTCATCGCAGCAGGCAAGCTGCAGGGCGTGATCGGCGGGCAGCCGATCGTCTTCCGCGGCAGCCGGCTGTTCAACATCGTCCTGGGCGTGGTCCTGCTCGGGACGGCGGTATTCATGCTCACCACCGCCAGCCAGCTCGCCCTGCTGGTGATCGCCCTGGCCGCGCTGGCGTTCGGTGTGCTGATGGTGCTGCCGATCGGCGGGGCGGACATGCCGGTCGTCATCTCGCTGCTGAACGCGTTCACCGGCACGGCAGTCGCCATGGCCGGGATCGTCATCAACAACTGGGCCCTGATCGTGGCCGGTGCCCTGGTCGGCGCATCCGGCGGGATCCTCACCAAGCTGATGGCGGACGCGATGAACCGGTCGATCCCCAACATCATCATCGGCGGGTTCGGCACCGGTGATACCGCCGTCCTGGCGGGACCAGGCGGGGATGCTCAGGTCAAGTCGATCCAGGCCGACGACGCGGCCATCCAGCTGGCCTACGCCAGCAAGGTGATCATCGTCCCCGGGTACGGCCTGGCCGCCGCGCAGGCCCAGCATGCGGTGGCGGAGCTGGCCAACGTGCTGGAGGAGCACGGCGTCGAGGTGAGCTACGCGATCCACCCCGTCGCGGGCCGGATGCCCGGGCACATGAACGTGCTGCTGGCCGAGGCGAACGTGCCCTACCCGCAGCTCAAGGAGATGGATGAGATCAACCCGGAGTTTCCGCGCACGGACGTGGCGTTGGTCATCGGAGCCAATGACGTCACCAACCCCGCCGCCCGGCGGCCGGGCTCGGCCATCTCCGGGATGCCCATCCTGGACGTGGACAAGGCCAAGAGCATCATCGTGGTCAAGCGCTCCATGGGCCACGGTTACGCGGGCATCGAAAACGAGCTGTACTTCGACCCCAAGACCAGCATGTACTTCGCCGACGGCAAGACCGCTCTCACCGAGATGACGGCCGCCGTCAAGACGCTCGTTGCATAGGGGGGCTGTGCCGGCCCGGGGGGGCGACCCCCCGGAACCCCCCGCATGCGGTGCTGGCCCGGGGGGCGACCCCCCGGAACCCCCCGCATGCGCTCCGCGCCCCGCGGTGGTAACTCGCCGACACACCGGCCGCTCA
>Ga0182014_10002439_pt1 | contig 23461 bp, 18 predicted proteins | sample 612S2DmetaG_FD_120489 | JGI IMG/M metagenome (GOLD analysis project Ga0182014, IMG submission 120489) | Permafrost microbial communities from Stordalen Mire, Sweden - 612S2D metaG | ecosystem: Environmental > Terrestrial > Soil > Wetlands > Permafrost | place: Sweden: Stordalen | collected...
GCCCGATAAAACCCTTTCGGAACGTCCTTGTCGGCGACGAAGGATGTGCGCCCCGACGCGGCGAGGTGGGGCACGTCGTCGACGCCCTTCACTTCTTCGACGCCGCCGTTTTTCAAAGCCCAAAGCTGAGCCGCGAGCGCGCGCGGCGCCGGCTTGACGAGATTGGGCAGGTAAAGATGATAGGCTCCAAACCGTATGCCGAACTTCCGCAGCGCGCCGCGCGCCTCCTGCGGCAGGTTCTTCACATCGTCCGCCACTTTCGCGCGCTCGAGCACGCCGAGAGATTCCGCGACCTGAAAGGCGATGCCGCGGGCGATCCCTTCGAGTCCCTCTCCCTGTTCCAGTTCGGCGAGGGGGCCGAGCAGCTTCTTCACATGCTGGGCCAGCCAGAGATCCAGCCGGCGTTGCACGCTTTCGAGAGCGGGGCCGGTCAGCTGGTCGTCGGCGAGGATGCGGACGGTCGGCTGAAGCACGTGCGGGCCGGCGGCGATCTTCGCGATCGGCTCGCCCAGCCAGCGGATGACTCCGTCATTAGCGAGGACGAATCCCTCGTCGACGGCTTCATTCACCCGCGCGGCGCGGCCTTCGATTTCGTTCGCCAGCGCCTTTTGCGCCGCGGCGTTCAGCGCCTTGGCGGCTTCGCCGACCGCGTGCGGATCAGCCGTGAAGCGAAATCCGTTAAGTTGGCCGACGTGCTGTCCCTCGACCATCACGTCGCCGCTTGTGGTCACTTCCGCTTCCAGCATGGCGTTCTCTCTCAAGCGGCGCATCAGTACGCTCGCCCTGCGGTCAACGAACCTCTGGGCGAGACGCGCGTGCAACGCGTCCGACAATGTGTCCTCTACCTGACGCGCGATCCCCTGCCAATGCTCCGCATCGCGCAACCAGCCTGATCGATTGGCGACGAAAGTCCAGGTCCGGACTTGCGCGATGCGCGCGGAAAGGGCGTCAAGATCGCCATCGACACGATCGAGCGCCCCGATATGGCGGGCGAACCAGTCGTCCGGAATATGCCCGGCGCGCACGACGAATCCATAGATCGAAAGAGCGAGTTCAGCATGCGCCGCAGGAGACAATTTACGATAATCGGGGATTTGGCAACAATCCCAGAGCCGCGCCACGTCGGCTGGCGTTTTCGCCTCGCGCATGACCTTCTCGTCGCGGGCGGCGATGTCGAGCACCATCTGGTCTTCGGCGAGAGGCGCGCGGGTCAATCCGGACTGTCTGGGCAGTACGTCGAGGGAAGCCATGAGATCCGGGATTGATGAAAAATCCAGCGAAGTGTTGCGCCATTGCAACATTCTCACGCTGTCGAATCGATGATCTTCGAGCGCTTCGATGAGTTCTTCGTCAAAGGGCAGGCAACGCCCGGTCGTGCCGAATGTCCCGTCCCGCATGTGGCGGCCCGCGCGTCCGGCGATCTGGCCGAATTCCGCCGCCGTCAGGCGGCGGTGCTGCCAGCCGTCGAATTTGCGGTCGGCGGCGAAGGCGATGTGCTCGACATCGAGGTTCAGTCCCATGCCGATGGCGTCGGTCGCGACGATGTAATCCACTTCGCCGCTCTGGAACATCTCGACCTGGGCGTTGCGGGTGCGCGGCGAGAGCGCGCCAAGGACGACGGCGGCGCCGCCGCGCTGGCGGCGGATCCATTCGGCGATCGCATAGACGTCTTCGGCGGAGAAGGCGACGATGGCGCTGCGGCGCGGCAGCCGCGTCATCTTCTTGTCGCCGGCGAAACTCAGCGTGGAAAGTCGCGGCCGCGACTGGATGCGCACGCCCGGCAGCAGGTCTTGCACCGCCTGGCCCATGGTCCCGGCGCCGATCAGGAGGGTTTCCTCGCGCCCGCGCTGGTTCAGCAACCGGTCGGTGAACACATGGCCGCGATCGAGATCGGCGGCGAGCTGGATCTCATCCACTGCGACAAAATCGAGACTGAGGTCGCGCGGCATCGCCTCGACCGTCGAGATGAAATAGCGGGCGCTCTTCGGCTTGATCTTTTCTTCGCCGGTGATCAGGGCGACGGATTCGGCGCCGGCCTTCTCGACGACGCGATTATAGACCTCGCGCGCGAGCAGGCGCAGCGGCAGGCCGATCATGCCGCTGCGATGGGCGAGCATCCTCTCGATGGCGTAATGCGTTTTGCCCGTATTCGTCGGCCCGAGCACGGCGCTGACGTTCAGGTCGATCGCTTTGGCGCGGCCCGGGGGAGGCGATTGAGCGGGGAAAGAGACGTTCATGACAGGTCGCTGGGTTTGCCGGGAGCGAGGGGCGACGGATTTAAGTCGCGAGGGCGGTTGGATCACACGGCCGAAAAATGAGGCCGTTCCGGTTGCTGCGTCAGAGTTCCGTCTTTCAGCGTCCGGCGCCCCCGCATCTCTTCGCCGGAACCATGCGTCCCGGCCATCTTGGAGCGGCGGGTTCCCAAGTGGCTTCTGTACCATAATGGAACAAGTTCGCGCATCTTCTCTTTGCATTCGAACGGGAGTGGAACGAATCGCGCCCGAATCGGCGTCGGCGGCAGAATCAGGTTTTGTTCACCGCAACATTTTGAGTGGGAAATGAAAAAAGCGCTATGGCTTGTGAAATCGGCGATTCTGGCGCGCTGAAACAGCGTTGGCCGCGAAGGCTTCCGGGCCGCGCCTGACGGACTCGGATGCCGGCTCCTGTCAAGGCCACGGACAAATTGAAATGGCATCCTTGAACGGGGACCGAAAAGCCGATGCGCTTCGGATCAGGCGACACGATCTAAGCTATTGGAATCGATTGCTTTCGTGCGAGGTCCGCATCCCTGAAGCCTGGCGGCGTCAAGATCACACCGATCGCGCGGTCCAGGTCACGAGATCGGTGACGGCGGCGCCGAACGCTTTATTGAGGGCGGCGGCGATCGCCGGCGTGTCCGTACCAGCGGCGGGCGCCGTCGCATGAAACAGCTGCGAGCCGACGACATGGCCGTTCTCCGCCACAATCTTGGCAGTAAATTCGACGTCGGCGGCGGGGCCCGGGTTCGTCGTGATGGCGAAACTGCGCAGGTCGATCACGAGTCGATAGGCCGCCGTGACATGCTCGACCGCCGCGCCAACCGCGGCCGGGAAACCGGCGTTGTCGAAGCTCTGGATGATCTTCTCCTGGATGAGCTTCGGCAGGGTGTCGCTCCATTGCGCGTCGCCGAGCACCGAAAACACGCCATCCTTCGAACGGCCGAGCATGCGCTGTGTGTCAAGCGCATTGATTGCCGAGGGCTCCGCGACGGAAATCTGCGCGCGGGGCGCGCGGAGCGAGGACGGAAAGGCGCTCGGCGCCGTCAGATCATAGACAGGTTTCGCTTTTTCCGCGCCGGGTGCGGCGGTCATGCGCTCGAGGCCGGCCAGGATTGAATCGACGCGATCCGAGTTGCGGCCGAGCGCTTCGGAGAAGGTCTTGAGATTATCCATCGTGCTTTTTACGGCGTCAGAATTGTCGCCCAGCAATTTATCGAGGCGCTGGAGGGTCTGCCGCGCCGTCTGCGTCAAATCCTCGGAAGCGGCAGGATCAGCAACGAGAAGCGCAGGGTCGGTCTCGGAAACAGGCAGGAGAGGAGAGGTCGGCGCGCCGCCGCGCAGGGAGACCGCCGGACTGCCCATCAATCCGCGGAAATCGACGCCGACCGTGGTGTCGGCGCGCAGCGGCGTTCCTCTCGCCACGGCGATCGTCGCCAGCACTCCCTTCGGATTGGCCGGATCGAGCTGAAGCGACGTCACCTCGCCGACGCGAACGCCATTGAACTGCACGCCGGCCCCGGCTTGCAGTCCCGACGTCGGGCCTTCGAACCGGATCCTGTACACGGCCCTTTTGGCGATCCCGCCATTGTTGTTCAGCCAATAGACAAAGCCGAAGCCGGCCGCGATGGCGGCGAAGGCGAATAATCCGACCAAAATGTAGCGCGCCCGTACTTCCATCGACTTCGCCTCAACTTGCAGGATGACTTTGCGGGTGCGCCGCCTCGCGGGCGCGCTTGCCCCGGAAATAGGCCTGCACCCAGGGGTGCTCGCAGGCGAGCATGGCGGCGATCGGCCCTTCCGCGATGACTTTGCCGTCGACGAGAGCCGCGACGCGATCGCAGACGGCATGCAGGCTGTCGAGATCATGCGTCACCATGAAGACCGTGAGGCCAAGGGTCTGCTGCAGCGTTTTGATCAGCGTGTCGAAATCGCCGGCCGAGATCGGATCGAGGCCCGAGGTCGGCTCGTCGAGGAAGACGATTTCGGGATCGAGGGCGAGCGCGCGGGCAAGCGCGACGCGCTTTGTCATGCCGCCCGAGAGTTCGGAGGGATATTTCTCGGCGTCGCCGGCGCCAAGTCCAACCATGCCGAGCTTCGCCATCGCGACTTCGCCGCGCAGCCTATCGGAGAGGTGCAGATATTCCCGCATGGGAAATTCGACATTCTGGCGCACCGTCAGCGAGGAGAACAGGGCGCCTTGCTGGAACAGGACGCCCCAGCGCCGTTCGAGCGCGCGCAGCGTCTGCGGGCTTGCCTTGTCGCGGTCAACGCCAAGGACGGTGATCGCGCCCGCGCGTTTTGGGAGCAGGCCGATGATGGTGCGAAGCAGGACGGACTTGCCGCCGCCCGATGCGCCGACGACGCCGATGATTTCGCCGCGGCGTACGTCGAGTGAGAGGTGGTCAAGCACGATCTGGTCGCCGAATCCGACGACAAGGTCGCGCACGCTGATCGCAATGGGGCGTTGGGGGTCGTTCACCGCCTACATTCCGATCGAGGCGAAGAAGATGGCGAAGAAGCCGTCGAGCACGATGACGAGGAAAATCGAATTCACCACCGACGTCGTCGTCTGCAGTCCGAGCGACTCGGCGCTGCCCTTGACCCGCAGCCCCTCGGCGCAGGCGACGACGCCGATGACCAGAGCCATGAAAGGCGCCTTGATCATGCCCACCTCGAAATGCGTGATTGAGACCGCCTCCCGCAGCCGGTCGATATAGATATAGGGGCTCATGCCGCCGTAGAGCCAGGCGACGACGCCGCCGCCAAAGAGGGCGGCCATGGAGCCGAGAAAGGCGAGTATCGGCAAAGCTATGACCAGCGCCGCGACGCGCGGCAAAATGAGCACTTCGACCGGATCGAGGCCCATCGTCCGCAAGGCGTCGATCTCTTCGCGCATCTTCATGGCGCCGAGTTCGGCCGTATAGGAGCTGCCCGAGCGCCCGGCCACCATGATGGCGACGATCAGCACGCCGATCTCGCGCAACACGAGGATGCCGACGAGATCGACCATGTAATCCTCGGCGCCGAATTTGCGGAAATGAAAGATGCCCTGTTGCGCGATGATGCCGCCGATCAGGAAGGTGATCATGAAAATGATCGGCACGGCCCGCAGGCCGACGCGGTCGAGTTGGTTCACCACCGAGGTCAGGCGGAAGGCGCGGGGCCGCGCGAGGACGCGGATCAACGAATCGCCCAGCGCGCCGAGCATGGCGATGAAGGCGACGAAGGAGTCCCCGGCGCCGACGATCGCGCGGCCAGCCTCTTCAAGGGCGGCGAACCGCGCCTTTTTGGGGGCCGGGGCCCGCCCGCCGTCGACGCGCTCGACCGCCGTCAGCAATTCCCGAAAATGCTCCGACGCGCCGACGATGCGCGCTTCATCGCCGCCGGCCCGGTGAGCGCGTATCAGCCGCTCCACCAGACATGCGCCAAATGTGTCGATCTCGCCGACGCCGCCCATGTCCACGGACATGTTGCGTCCCTTGGGGCCGGGCGCGATCGCATCGACCAGCGGCTCCAGAGTGGCCGCATATGCGGCTGTCCACGGGCCGGAGGCGATGATTTCGAGGCTCGCGCCATGCGCGGCGCCCCGCAACGTCAGTCCCGGCTGCACGCTTTCTCTCGCCATCGAAGACGTCCCCTGATCTGGAAGCTGGCGTGCGATGAATGCGGAAGATTGAAACGCGTTCTAAAATTTTGAATTGCGACGCCGATCGATTCGGACCTCGATCATAGCCGCTTTGGCGCGCTATTGTGGCCCGAAGGGCGTTTCCGGTCGATGCCTCCGGCGGGCGATGTGCTAAAAGGCCATCAGCTTGGGCCCGGACGATCCGCCGCCGCATTGAGGCGCATCAACGAGGAGCCGCCCCGATGATGTTAGGCATTGCCCATGAATAAGTGGGCGTCCCCTGTAGCCGATGAGTTGAAACCATCCGCAATGCCCGTTGCGGTTGCGCCAGTCGAACGCGCGCCAGTCGAACGCGCGCTGAGCGAAGCGCGCCTTGCGGCGGACGGCGAGCCGCCCGCGAGTTCCGAGGATCTGGCGGACTTCGTCGATCGCTCGTTCAATGCCGAGCTGGCGCGCTTCACGGCGGGGGTGTCGCCGGCCGCTCTTCCCGGCGCCTATCTCGACTGGGCGATGCACCTCTCCCTTTCGCCCGGCCACCAGCTGCTTCTCGTCGAGAAGGCGATGCGCAAGGCGGCGCGCTTCGCCGCCTATGCCGGCGGCTGCGCCGTCACCGGGCGTGCGCCCGATTGCATCGAGCCCTTGCCGCAGGACAGGCGTTTTTCCGGCGAGGCCTGGAGCCGCCAGCCCTATAAGTTGATGAGCCAGGCCTTTCTGTTGCAGCAGCAATGGTGGCACAACGCCGCGACCGGCATCCACGGGGTGGCGAAAGAAAACGAGAAGATCGTCGAATTCACCACGCGGCAGCTGCTGGATATGGCGGCGCCGTCGAATTTTCTCTTGACCAATCCAGAGCTTCTCGACCGCACCATCGCGCGGGGCGGAGCCAATCTGCTGGATGGTTTTTATAATTTTCTGGATGATTTCGAGCGCGCCGTCCGTGGCCGCGGGCCCGCCGGGGCCGAGGCTTTTGAGGTCGGCCGCAATCTCGCGACGACGCCGGGCAAGGTCATCTACCGCAACGCCCTGATCGAGTTGATCCAATATGAGCCGGCGACGGCGGCGGTCCGGCCCGAACCGATCCTCATCGTGCCGGCCTGGATCATGAAATATTATATCCTCGACCTTTCGCCGGAAAATTCGCTCGTCCGCTATCTGACCGGACAGGGCTTCACGGTGTTCATGATCTCGTGGAAGAATCCGGACGCCGGCGACCGCGACCTCTCGATGGAGGACTACCGCAAGCTTGGCGTCGAGGCCGCGCTAAAGGCCGTCAACGCCATCGCGCCGGAGCGGCAGGCGCACGCCGTCGGCTATTGCCTCGGCGGCACGCTCCTCACCATCGCCGCCGCCGCGATGGCGCGCGAGGGGGATCAGCGACTGAAGTCGATCACGCTTCTCGCCGCGCAGGTCGATTTCACCGAGGCCGGCGAGTTGACCCTCTTCGTCAATGCAAGCCAGCTCGAGTTTCTCGACGACGTCATGTGGCGGCAGGGCTTCCTCGACGCCGGGCAGATGGCCGGCGCTTTCCAGCTCCTGCGCTCGAACGATCTCGTCTGGTCCCGCATGATCCGCGACTATCTGATGGGCGAGCGCCAGCCGCTGAACGACCTCATGGCCTGGAACGCCGACGCCACCCGCATGCCCTACCGCATGCATTCCGAATATTTGCGCGAGCTTTTCCTCGACAACGACCTCGCCGAGGGGCGCTATCGCGCCGATGGGCGGCCGGTGGCGCTGTCGGACATCCGCGCGCCGATCTTCGCCGTCGGCGCCGACCGGGATCACGTGGCGCCCTGGCGTTCGGTCTACAAGCTGAACCTTCTGGCCGACGCCGACGTCACCTTCCTCCTCGCCTCGGGCGGCCATAACGCTGGCATCGTCTCGGAGCCGGGGCATCCGCGGCGCTCCTATCAGGTGACGACCAAGCTGCGCGACGATCGCTATGTCGATCCCGACGCCTGGCTCTCTCTGGCGCCGCAGCGCAATGGCTCGTGGTGGCCGGAATGGGTGCGGTGGTTGGCGGCGCAATCGGGCGCGCTGGAGCCGCCGCCCCGCATGGGAGCGCCCGCGGCGGGCTATCCCCCCCTCGCCGACGCGCCGGGCGGCTACGTCCGCATGCCGTGAATCGAACCGCTGAAGCTCCGGGACGACGGAGCTTCTTCGCCATGCGGCGGGCAGTGCCCGCGATTGTCACACTGGATAAAGGAAGCGCGAAATGGCCGAGATTGAACAGGTGGAACTGGAGAGACATCGCGGCGCCCTGGCCGCCGACGTGCGGAATCTGGTCGAAAAATACCGCGCGATTTTCGATTGGGACGTGCCCGACATCGATCAAAACGCGGCGGACAAGCTCATCCTGGGCGAAATTCGCAAGGCTTTGGACGAGATCGAAAAGAAGCTGCTGGGCTGAGGCAGCGCGCCGAGCGGCGAAGCAAACAGCTTTTTTGGGACGCGGGCGCGAAGCCTCGCTGCTTTTTCTTTTCGCCTTCCGCGCGGACCGCGCTCGGGAGAGGCCCTTCACAAGGCGGCCGTGAGCTGAACAGTAAATTTTTTTTACGGTCCGCGGCGATTTAGCCCGGGGCGCTTGGCCGGCGCAGGCGCGGGCGGCGAACCACGCCGGCGCTCGGGCCGTTCCTGAAAACGCTTAAAAAACATGTGTGTAATGCAAGAAGTTCGGTGGGTTCAGTTCTGGCGCGCACGATGACGACGAAAAAAATTGGTCGATTTGTCGCATGGTGGGTTTTCATTCCAAAAAAAATGCATTAGTGTTTTTTGGAAGCGATCAAACAGAACGGTGATCCGAAATCACCGATCCGGTCGCCTGTTCTACGTCGGCAGCTAAATCTGAAACCGTTGAAGAAACTGACGTCGTAATAACAGTCAATAGGCGTCGTCAGGCAATAATACAGAAAGCCGACTGCAATCCCAGAAACGGCCCAAGTCTAGGGAGAAAATTGAAGCATCTGCGGCGCATGTCGTAGAGGCTTCTCTAGGATATTTACGTCCGGCGTATGAGAGACCTGCCTCGAAAGCCCATTCGAGGTGTTCCACGGAAAATCTGCATAAAACAATAAAGCGATTCCGCGGAACGGTTTCTGTCGATCCTGCAAGATCGAACTGCAAAACGGCAACGCCATCGTCGATCCGGAATACCGGACGCCGAGGCGAAAAACTAAAGAGGCCGCCTGTGTTGCCACAAGCGGCCCAAGTCTAGGGAGGAAACGCCCAAGGAGGGCATCGGCGACAACATCGTTGCCGCACCGCAATAATATGCACGTGCATCGCACAAAAAGCAAGCGCTACTGACCTAATTTTTTGGACTGTGCGCGGCTGGCGCTTAAGTCCTTGTTCTGTTGTGTGTTCTCGCCCCCGTCCACAGGACGGGTTTGCCCGCTCGGCAAATTTCTGTAGAACACTGTTTCGTGAGGTGACGTTCCGGCGCCGGGCCGGATCGGACCGAACGCATAGGCCGATGGCGGGGAAGCCGGACCTCCGGCCCCTCTCATCCGCGCGGGAAAACCCAACGCATGACTGCCGTGGATTTCGCCGCCTTCGTGGGGCGGCTCGCCGATCGAGCGAGCGAAACCATCCTGCCTTTTTTTCGAACCACTCTCGCCGCCGAAGACAAGAACGCCGGCGGCGCATTTGATCCCGTCACCGAGGCGGATCGCGCCGCCGAATCTGCCCTGCGCCGGCTCATCACCGAAACCTTCCCTCATCACGGCATCATCGGCGAGGAATTCGGTTCGGTTCGGGAGGACGCGGAATATCTCTGGGTGCTTGATCCGATCGATGGAACCAAAAGCTTCATCGCCGGCCTGCCGACCTGGGGCGTTCTGATCGGCTTGCTCCACAAGGGCGTCCCGACCTATGGGACGCTGGTCCAGCCCTTCACCCGCGAGCGCTTCACGGGCGACGGCGGAGGCGCCGTCTGGCGCGGACCAGGACCCGATGGCAAGGCGATTGAGCGCAAACTCGTCGCCCGCCTCTGCGATGATATCGCCAGGGCGACGCTGCTGACGACTTCGCCGCTCCTGTTTTCCGAGCAGAAGCTGGAAGCGTTCCGCCGCGTCGAGTCGAAGGTGCGCCTGTCGCGCTACGGCGGCGATTGCTACGCCTACGCCATGGTCGCCGCGGGCCACGCCGATTGCGTGATCGAGTCGGGCCTCAACATATACGACATCGCACCGCTCATCCCCATCATTGAAGGCGCTGGCGGCGTCGTCACGACCTGGGACGGGGGGGACGCCACACAGGGCGGCGACATTATCGCAAGCGGCTGCGCTGACATCCATGAGGCCGCGCTGAAGCTGCTTCAGGGCTGACGCGCCCCGGATCAGCTATCCGCTCCAAAAGCGAAAAAAAAGCGGGAGCCGGTTACTTGCCGGCGTCCCGCTTTGAATTTCTGAACCCGATCAGTTTCGCTATTCCGGATCCGTTCGATCCGAAATTATCCCGGGCATGATCACGACGCTGGCTTACTTGCCTTCGAAAACCCGCAGGATCGATTCGACGACCTTTTTGCCGTCGCCGAACAGCATCGTGGTGTTCGGCCGGAAGAACAGCTCGTTCTCGACGCCGGCATAGCCGGATCCCATGCCGCGCTTGACGAAAAGCACATTTTTGGCGAGTTCGACGTCAAGCACCGGCATGCCATAGATCGGCGATTGCGGATCGGTCTTGGCGGCCGGGTTGGTGACGTCATTCGCGCCGATCACGAAAGCGACGTCGGCATGGCCGAAGTCCTTGTTGATCTCGTCGAGTTCGAACACTTCGTCGTAAGGCACGTTTGCTTCCGCAAGCAGGACGTTCATGTGGCCTGGCATGCGGCCGGCGACGGGATGGATGGCGTATTTGACGTCGGTGCCGTTTTTCTTCAGCACGTCGGCCATTTCGCGCAGGGCGTGCTGCGCCTGCGCGACGGCCATTCCATAGCCCGGCACGACGATGACGCTTTTCGCAGCTTTCAGCATTTTGGCGGCCTCTTCGGGCGTGCCCTGCTTGACCGGGCGCGTCTCCGCCTGCGCCGCGCCGGGCGGAGGAGCCGCCGTCTCGCCGCCGAAGCCGCCGAGGATTACCGAGATGAACGAGCGGTTCATGCCCTTGCACATGATGTAGGACAGGATCGCGCCCGATGAGCCGACCAGCGAGCCGGTGATGATCAGGGCCAGATTGCCGAGCGTGAAGCCGATGCCGACGGCGGCCCAGCCCGAATAGGAGTTCAGCATCGAAATGACGACCGGCATGTCGGCGCCGCCGATCGGCACGATGAGCAGGACGCCGAGCGCAAATGAAACCAGCGCAATGGTCCAGAACACGAGGTGGTCGCCGGAGAGGGAGAAGGCGACGATGAACAGCAACAGCAGGATGCCGAGGCTGATATTGATGAGATGACGGTGCGGCAGCAGGATCGGCTTGCCGGACATCCTGTCGTCGAGCTTCAGAAAGGCGATCACCGAACCCGTGAAGGTCAGCGCGCCGATCGCGGCGCCGAGGGACATTTCAACGAGGCTGCTGGCGTGGATCGGCGATCCAAGCGAGAAGGCCTGCGGCGCGTTCAGCGCGCTCGCTGCGACCAGCACGGCGGCGAGGCCGACGAGGGCGTGAAACAGCGCGACGAGCTGCGGCATCGCCGTCATTTGGATGGTGCGCGCCCGCCACGCTCCGATGGCGCCGCCGATGGCGATGCCGAGGACGATGACGATCAGAGAAAAGGGCCCCGCCGGCGGCTGATAGAACAGCGTCGTGAGGACCGCGATGGCCATGCCGATCATGCCGGCGCGATTGCCCTGCCGCGACGTCTCCGGCGAAGACAGGCCGCGCAACGCATAAATGAACAGAAGCCCGGATACGAGATAGAGCAGGGCCGCGAGATTGGCGTCCATGGTTCAGCCCTTTTTCTTATACATCGCGAGCATGCGCGCTGTGACGAGGAAGCCGCCGAAAATGTTGACCGAGGCGAGCACGAGGGCGATGAAGCCGAAAATCTTGGCGGCGATGGCGCCGCCGCCCGCCGCGCCGCCCGTCACGACACCAGCCGAAAGCAGGGCCCCGACGACGATGACGGAAGAAATCGCATTGGTGACGGACATCAGCGGCGTGTGCAGGGCGGGCTTCACCGACCAGACCACGTAATAGCCGACGACCACGGCGAGCGCGAAAATCGCCAGCCGGAATACGAAAGGATCGATGGCGCCGCCGGTCGCCGCATGCGCGCCGCCAGCCAGCTGATCCACGTAGGTTTCCGCGGCTTCCGCCGCCTGCCGCGACGCTGCGACAGCCTTATGCAGCTTGTCCAGCGCAAATTGATCGATCTCGTTCGCCATCGGTCACCTCCTCAAGTCATTCTTTTTCAAAGGCGCGTCTTTTCAACGCGCCTCGCCGGCATTCCGTCCGCCGTCATTAGCCAGCCGGAGTGGAGTCTTTGGCGGGCCGCGCCTTTTTCGCCCTGGCGGGCGCTTCGGCCGGTTCCGCGGTCTGCGCGGCGTCCGCGCCTTCGGCGGCCGGCGGGTTTGCGGCGACTGAATCCGCCGGGGCCTGGAAATTCGGGTGCGTCAGCGCGCCATCGCGCGTCAGCAGCGTCGCCTTGACGATCTCATCGTCCCAATTGATCGCAAGCTCATGCGAAGCGGGATCGATCAGGGGCTGCAGGAAGGCGACGAGATTCTTGGCGTAAAGGAAGGAGGCGGTGGCCGGCACGCGTCCGGCCACATTCAGATTGCCGATGATCTTGACGCCGTTCTCGCTGATCACGGTTTCGCCGGGCCGCGACAATTCGCAGTTTCCACCGCGCTCGACCGCCAGATCGACGATGATCGAACCGGGGCGCATCGAGCGGACCATCTCGGCCGTGATCAGCACCGGCGCCGCGCGGCCGGGAATCAGCGCCGTTGTGATGACGATATCCTGCTTGGCGATATGCGAAGCCGTGAGCTCCGCCTGTTTCGCCTGATATTCCGGCGACATTGGCTTGGCGTAGCCGGCCGCGGTCTCGGCGGCGGCGAATTCCTCGTCCTCGACGGCGATGAATTTGGCGCCGAGCGAGAGCACCTGCTCCTTCGTCGCAGGCCGGACGTCGGTCGCGGTGACGACGCCGCCGATGCGGCGCGCCGTCGCGATCGCCTGCAGCCCGGCGACGCCGACGCCCATGATGAAAATGCGCGCCGGCTGGACCGAGCCGGCCGCCGTCATCATCATCGGGATGGCGCGGTCATAGGCCGCCGCCGCGTCGATGATGGCGCGGTAGCCGGCGAGATTGGCCTGGCTCGACAGGACGTCCATCGACTGCGCCCGGGTGATGCGCGGGATCAGCTCCATCGCGAAGGCGCTGACTCCCGCCCCGGCGAGCGACTGCAGGGCGTCGATATGTTCGTAAGGGTCCATGATTGCGATGACGGCGGCGCCGGGCTTGACGCCGGCGACCTCGGCCGCGCTCGGGCGGCGCACCCGCAAAAGCACATCGGCGCCGGCCGCGGCGGCGGCGGCGCTTTCGACGAGCACCGCGCCGGCCTCAAGGTAGACCTGGTCGGGAATCGCGGATTTCAGCCCGGCGCCGGCCTCGATCGCGACTTCCGCGCCGAGCGCGGTCAGCGCCTTCACCGTCTCGGGCGACGCGGCGACGCGGCTCTCATTGGCGTTGCGTTCTGTTTGGACAGCTATGCGCATGGCGCCCTCCCGTTGGTTTTTTGAGCTATTGGGGCGACGACCCGATGTGTTCAGCCGGCGATCAGCGCCAGCAGGATCAGGACGCCGACAGCTCCGACGGCGCCGAAGGTCAGCAGCCGCAGGAACAGATGGAAGGTTTTCTCGTGCTCGTCATCGATGGCCGGGGCGTGTCCCGCAAGGTGGGTCGTCATGGATGCTGTCTCCTGCCGCATGGGGCGCGTGAAGCTTTGGGCGGGCAAGCATTGGCAATGAATCCGCCGCCGCGCAAGAGAACAAAAAGCGAGGACCGCCGCGTGCGCCGTAAAAAGCCGTGCTGCGCTGCATCATCCGGGCGGCGCAAGGCCGGCGCCTGAAAGCGCCGCCGCCTGCCGCGCGCGCAGCGTTTCGGCCGAGAATATCCCGATCGCTTCGTTGAACATGCGGTGGAAGTTCAACCGGGCGCCAAGATGCAGGAACGCGCCGCCGAGGCCGATCGCCGCGCGGTCCATGAAGACGAACTCGCGCGGCACGCGGACCGGCCCCTTCCGCTTCAGGGCCTGATGCACTTCAAATGCCTGCTTGCGCCCGTATTGTCCGGGCGCGACGCCGTCGGCGACGGTGCGCACGCGATCGTCGAGCAGGGGCGCGTAAATGAAGCGGGCCCAGATATTCAAAATCTCGGCGAGATCGCGGGTCAGCCCCTGAAAGCCCCAGGTCTCATAGGCATGGAAGGTGCGGTCGAAATCATGATGCAGAAGGCCTTCATAGAGTTCGACCACGCCGCCGACGAATTTCGGCGTGAAAATGCGCACGCAGCCATAGTCGAGCAGATTGATGCCGCCTGCTTCCCCGGGTGCGCCTTCGCCGCTGAAAACGGTGTAATTGCCAAGGTGCGGGTCGCCGTGGATGACGCCGAACCGTATGAAGGGGATCCACCAGGCCTTGAACATGGCGCTGGCGATGCGCGCTCGATCCTCCTCCGGTGCGCCGGTGAATTCGAGCAGTTTTGCGCCCTCGAGCCAGTCCATCGCGAGGAGGCGCGCAGTCGATAACTCGGGCCGGATGCGCGGCACGCGAATGTCTTCGAACGGGGCGAGAATGCCCTGATAGAGCGCCGCGTGCCGCGCCTCGCGGGCGTAATCGAGCTCCTCGCGCACGCGCGCGCCGATTTCCGCCGTCATCTCCCTTGTGTCGATGATGGGGTTCAGACGCCGGTGCAGCGCAAACAGCACGTCGAGCTGGGCAAGATCTGCTTCGACCGCTGATTTCATGTCCGGATATTGCAGTTTGCAGGCGAGCGCCGCGCCGTCATGGGCGACCGCGCGATGCACCTGCCCGAGCGAGGCGGCCGCCGCCGGATGCAGGTCGAAGCTGGCGAATCGCGACCGCCAGTCGGGGCCAAGTTCCGCCAGCATCCGCCGCTTGACGAAAGCCGCGCCCATTGGCGGGGCGTCGGCCTGGAGCTTTTGCAATTCCTCGGCATATTCGGGCGGCAGCAGGTCGGGGATGGTCGCCAGCATCTGGGCGACTTTCATCATCGGCCCTTTGAGGCCGCCCAGCGCCTGCGCAAGGGCCGCGGCGTTGGACGCCGCGCCGCCGCCGAGAAGGCGCGCGCCGGCCATGCGCGCCGCAACGGCGCCGGCATTTGCCCCGACCCGCGCGTAGCGCGCCGCGCGCGCCGAAAGGCGGTTGGCCTCGACGTCCCTGCGCGAGGACGGGTCATGATCTTGCAATTTGCGCCGCCTTTTCGAATGAGGTCCCGCGGCGCAGAGAGCCGGAACGCGATCGCCGGATCATGCCCCGCGACGGAGTCGGTCTGTCAATATGCGCGGCGGTCAACTCTTCGAGGCCGGAGGGGCGCCCAAAAGGACGTTTTGTCTAGCCGGCTTCGAGGCCGGCCTCGAGACGGGCGTCGAATTCGGCGAAATCGAGCCGAACCTCCACGTCATTGTCTTCGGTCCGCCGCGCCACAAAGCCGAGTTCGCCGGTCATTTGCAGCATGGCGAAATTATCGGCGGAGATCAGCCCGGTCACAGCCTTGAGGCCGCGCCGGCGGGCGCATTGGAGAATCTCGGTCATCAGCCGGTAGCCGAGGCCATGGTGCTTGAAGTCGGAGCGGACCATGATGTCATATTCCGCGGTCTCGGAAGCGGGCTGGGCCTGCGCGAGATGCACGATGCCAAAGAACTGCTCGGGGCCCGAATCGGCCAGGGTCGTCGCGACGATGGCGGTTTCCGTCTCGGGATCGAGATGGGTGAACTTCTCGGACATCTGGCCGGCGAAATCATGCGCGGCCCCAAGCAGCCGGAAATGAATGTCCTGTGGCGAGGCGTGCGAAAACATCTCGACGAGGCGAGGGCCGTCGTCGGGGCGCACATAGCGCAGCTGAAACACTTCGCCATCGTAGAGTCTGATGGTGTGGCGCCTGTCGGACTTCAGGAGCGGCTTGTTCATCGAGTTGGGTCTCTTTAAGCCAATTATCGGTCGAAATCGCGCCATGGCCGGGTTTTCGCCCATATGGCGCGCATCAGGCTGCGTCTTTTGCGCCTTGGCCCGATGATCGAGGGAATAACCGGAGAGGGCGCCTTGAACATGATCGCGGTCCGGACGCCGCATCAATGCGGCGGGGTCGCTCAGGCGTCTCACAGCTCGATTCGAGCATCGTCGAACTGGCCTCAACCAGCCTTTCCCTCGGGTCCATATATGCCTTGGGTCAGGGCATTTCGCAAGTGCAGCATTTTTACGTAGTCCGACCGTGCGTAATCGCACGCACGCAGGGGGCCAAGTCGCGTTTTCGAGCAAGATGATGCCTCGTCCTGCGTTAATAAATCGCAGTAAAGCAATTACTTAGACCTATTCTACTGCGGCGCAACCAGCGATTGCGACGACATGTCGCGCCTCAAATCGGGCGCGCGCATCGTTTCGGGCGCCTGTCCGGCGCCGATAATGTGGAAAACCCGCCGCTGCAGCGCCAGCCTGAACTGCTCTTGGGCCGCTCCGCGCCGTCACGGGCTCGCCGTCGCGTGAGAAAACGCGTGGAGGCCGGGCGCGTGTCTCGATGGTCAAGATTGAGCTATCGCCCCACGAAGCGGAAAGCGGGGCCGCCGCCAGGCCGGGGGCGCACAGCTTCAATCGAGCGCCAATCTCACTGGAAGCATTCGTCGATGGTCTTGTCCCAGTCGGCGGGCTTGTCCTCGTGATCCGAGGGCCGATCGCGGTTCAATGCGCCGTCGGAGCGCGCCCGCAGATAAACGTAGATGGGGTTGAGGTAGCACATCACGTTTTTATTCACGCCGAAGGACGGCATGACGAGATCCTGCGAGGCGCTGACATTGCGCTTGCCGCCGATGATCGTGCCCAGCACCTGGTCCGTGGTCAGCGTCTTCAGCGAATCGACGAGGGAGGGCGCGTAGGAAGAGCCGAGCGCGTCGGGCCCGTGGCACTGGAGGCAATTGGCGCCATACATGCGGTAGCCGATGAAGGTGTACCAGTCGACCTTGCCATCCTTGATGTTGAAGGTCGGATTGCCCTGCTTGTCGAAATATTGGCCGTCCGTCGAGGAGACAGGCGTTGGATCGCCGGCGCCGTCCGCGCGCGCGCCATGCGCGCCGACAATGAGGCCGCTGATGAGCAGGCATGATAGCAAAGCCCTGATTTTCATTGTTATAAATCCTCCCGGAGCCTTTGAGGGGCTTCCATTTCTTTATTCGCCAATCGCAGAATGCAAGGCGAAAACCGGGCCAGAGTCGCAATCAGGCGAGCGGCGAAGATGTCCCAGCGAACGCCAGCCCCGGCGCCTCCCTGGTACGCTTGGATTCGGTCTTAAGTTTCAAATCCGTAAGCTCCTCGCCCGCGACCCTGTGCGAAATAGGGACAGGTGTCTAAAGATCGCGCGTCTGGCCGCCACGAAGGAAACGCCCAGACGAGGGAAGCGCGGGAGGACACGCGCCGGGAATCGCCCGGCTTGTTCGCCGCGGCGGCCTCGCGGAGCCGCAGGCCCGGCGCCCCGGCGAGACTTGCCTCCCGCCAATCCGCGTTGGGGAGCGATGGCTGCGCGCAGGGCCGTCGTTTTTCAGCAGGTCCACATCGTCAATCCGTTAGGATTAGGCGCCGCGCTGGACTAAACTGTCGCTTGAGGGCGTCTCCGAAACCCTTTCCGCCCTCGCTTCGTACCGCTTTTCCGGAGGTTGCGATGCCCGATTACTTCGCCGGATATGAGATCGTAGCGCAGACAAAGAATTTTCTGGTGACTTGTGAGGACGACGTCGGCGCCCGCCAGCGCGCCCAATATATCGGCTATGTCTGCGAAGCTGATCTCGCGCGCCTCAATGCGCTCTTCAGCACGAATTTCGAAACAGGCAAGACCTCGCCACACACGATTTGGGTCGTTGCGCTGAAGGATGATCCGACCTCCAACGCCAATGGCTGGAACTATGGCTACGAGACGGAGGAAAGCAGCCAGATATGGATCAGGCGCGGATTTGCGCCGCCGCCGCCGGCTCCTCCTTCGCTGATTCCGGCCGATCCGCCGCCGCTGACGGGACCAGATCTCAACGCCGCCATCATCGAATTTCCGCGATTCGTGTTCGTCGCCGAACTGGCGGAGATCTTGATGGCCTTCACGGGCTATGGTTGGGGCGCCGGGCAGGCGCCGGGCGAAGGCCTTTCGAACCTTCTCGGCGCGCTCCTGCATCCGAAGGGCTATTACGATGCGGGGCAGGGCCCGCGGATCAATCAGTGGCTGAACGGCGGCGGCGGGAATGCCGCCCGCGCCGACTTCATCTCGAAGACGGTCGAGACCGATCAGGACCAATACTCCTATGGCTGCGCGATCTTATTCATCAACTATCTCGTCTATCAGCTCGGGCATCCGCTGGAGGACGTCATTCGTGCGGGCGGGAGCACGCTGGCCGAGACCTATGCGCTGGTGACGGGGCAGCCGGCCAGCACGGCCTTTCCAGCCTTCGACGGGCTGTTGAGCGCGCATATCCGCAATTCGACGACGAACAACATGGGCCGCGACAATATCTTCCCGCTGTTCGATCCGGCGCGGCGCGGCGTCCAGACGACTCAGGGCGACCCAATCGACAAAGGGCATGTCGACGCGACAAATCCGACGTCCTTCGTGGTGAAGCCCGGGCTCATCTGCCCGCCGGCGCCTTATGATTTCTTCCGCCATGAGGAGCTCCTGGAGCAGCCGGTTTTCGCGCGCGCGCGGGGAATGGCCAACGCGCAATTCATTTGGGTGATCGAGGGCGTTCCGGCGCCGGTCCACGGACAATGGACCAATATCGCAGTCAATAGCCCGCTCACGGTGAAAAACCCCGATGGGACGACGACCATTGTCGGCAACGCCGTCAATCTGCTCTACGGCATTGTCGATGTTTGGAACGGCAGCGCGCTCTATCTGAAGACATTGGCGAAAAACGGAAATTGCGAGCTGAAGGTGACGGTCTTCGCAAGGGAGGCTGTCGAGACGGACGGCGATGTCTCAGGTGAGGAATCGGTCAGCCTGACCGCCGTGACCTGGACCGCGGGCGCCGAGATGACGAAGGCGCGCAAGCGGTGCAACCCGTTCTACGCGAACGTGAACGACAGCTTCTGGTATTTGACCGAGAAGCTGAGCGATTTCAAGAACAGGCCGGATCCCGTTCCGTCCGAGCGCTCGGTGTTGCAGATTGCGGAGGCTGTGGAGCAGCTGCGGAAGGCCGTGGCGCGCTATTCGGAAGCGGGGGGCGGAACAACGGCCGAGATCTGGCGCCAGCTCGGCGTCGCCGGCGGATTGCGCTCGGCCGATCCGGTTCCGCAAGCGATGAATTTGAGCCGGTTGCGCCTGCGGACGGCGGAGACGCCGCCGGGAGACCTGTCGGAAGCGTGGCCGGATTGAAGGCCGAAGGCCATTTGTTGGACCGAGGCGGCGGGCGCGAATGAATTTGCGGGCGGCGACGACTTCGTCCCGCCCGACGCGCATGGCGGCTATTTCGCCTTCGTCGCGTTGCCGGGAGGCTGGCGGCCATCGGCTTGCCGCCGGGACGCCCCGGGCGCGTAGTTTCGCCGCAAAGAGCCAGTTTAAAATGCTTCTAAACTTGATTTATTAGAGCGCTTATAAAGTTTCACTCCACACTTTCAAGTCATCGCCCCATCATCTAAAAGTAGTGTCAGGTGAGACGGCGGTCGGAGCCTTCAGCTGCTGGCGCGCAGACGCTGCGCCGCCGCGCCAAACCAACGTGAGGAGAAATCATGAGACGGACCGGCTTTGCTCTTTTGCTTCTTTCGGCTGCCGCGCTCGCCGGAGCCGTCGCGGCGACTCCCGCTCTGGCCAAGGAATATCCGATCGGCCAGGCGCAGGAGAAGGGCGGCATGGAGGTTGGCGCCGTCTATCTGCAGCCGATTGAAATGGATCCGCCCGACATGATGCGTCCGGCCAAGGATTCCGACGTTCACCTCGAGGCCGACATCCATGCCGCCAAGGGCAATACGAACGGATTCGCGCAGGGCGACTGGATCCCCTATCTCGGCGTCGATTACGTTCTGACCAAGCTCGACGACGGCCAGACGCTGAAAGGCAGCTTCATGCCCATGGTCGCCGACGACGGCCCCCATTATGGAGATAATGTCAAGCTGTTCGGCCCCGGCAAATACAAGCTCGCCCTGACGATCATTCCGCCGGACCAGAATCCGCACGCCCATTTCGGCCGCCATATCGACAAGGAGACCGGCGTCGCGCCATGGTTCAAGCCCTTCACGACCGAATATGAATTCACCTTCGCCGGGATTGGAAAAAAGGGCGCTTACTGAGCCCTGCGGCGCATATATATGTCTACGTGCGGGACTGCTCCGATCGGAAAGAGGATCACGTGAAACGAATTTCTGCGCCTGGCCTGACAACGGCCCTGTTCCTGGCGGCTTTCGCGTCGGCGCCGCTGCGCGCCGATGATGCGCCCTCGTTCACGCTCGAATTCCACGATGGCAAGGTTTCGCCGCTGCGCATTGAAGTGCCCGCAAAGACGCGCTTCACGCTCGAATTGCGCAATACGGGCGATACGCCATCGGAGTTTGAGAGCAGCGAACTGCGCAAGGAAAAGGTGCTGGCGCCGAACACGACCTCGACCCTCGTCATCCGCACCCTCGATCCCGGCGAATATGAGTTCTTCGACGATCTCCACCCCGACGCGCCAAAAGCCGTGATCGTCGCCAAATGAGGAACCGCCGGATTTGAACGCCATATCGGCTTTGAACGTCGCCCCAACGCAGACGCCGGACGCGCGCGAAGCAGCGCCCGAGCCGCCGCGCCCGGCCTCTGCCGCTGCGCTCGCGCATTTCGGCGATTGGCTGCGGCGCAACCAGAAGCTGATCCAGCGCCTCCAATGGGGCGTCGTCCTCGCCTATCTCGTGCTTGTCTCGGTCCCGGCCTTTCTGCCTTTGCCCGAGCGCGCGGCGCATCTTTGGACCAATTTCACTTTATTCGCGCAATTCGCCTTCTGGGGCGTCTGGTGGCCCTTCGTGCTGATCAGCATGGTTCTGGTCGGGCGCGCCTGGTGCGGCATTTTCTGTCCTGAGGGCGCCCTGACCGAAATGGCGGCCCGCCATAGCCGCGGCCTTTCGGTGCCGCGCTGGCTGACCTGGAAGGGCTGGCCCTTCGTCGCCTTCGTGCTAACCACCGTCTATGGCCAGATGATCAGCGTCTATCAATATCCAAAGCCGGCGCTTCTGATCCTTGGCGGCTCGACGGCCGGCGCCATCGCGGTCGGCTGGCTCTACGGCCGCAACAAGCGCGTCTGGTGCCGCTATCTCTGCCCCGTCAGCGGCGTCTTCGGCCTTCTCGCCAAGCTCGCGCCGGTCCATTTCCGGGTGGATGAGGCCGCCTGGGCGCGCTCGCGCCACGCCCATAACGCCGGGGTGACGCCGGTCAATTGCGCTCCGCTCGTCCCGCTCAGAACCATGAAGGGCAATCATGATTGCCATATGTGCGGGCGCTGCAGCGGTTTCCGCGACGCCATTGAACTTGGCGCCCGCTCGCCCAACCACGAGATTGTCGAGGTCGCCGGGGCGGCGCCGAAGCCGGTCGAGACGCTCCTAATCGTCTTCGGCCTGATGGGCGTCGCGACGGGCGCCTTCCACTGGAGCGCCAGCCCCTGGTACATCGACGTCAAACAGGCCTTGGCGACCTGGCTGATCGACGCCGGCCAGCTCTGGCCGCTGCAGCCGAGCGCACCCTGGTGGATCTTCACCAATTATCCCGACGTCAACGACCAGCTGACCCTGCTCGACGGCGCCGTTCTGCTGGCCTATATCGCCGCGACCGCGCTCGTCATCGGCGCCCTCGTCTACGCCTGCCTCTACGCGGCGACGCGCAGCCTCGGGCCCTGGTCTGCCGCCCGCTTCCATCATTTCGCGCAGAGCCTCATCCCGATCGCCGCCTGCGGCGTGTTTCTTGGCCTTAGCGCCACCACCGTCTCGCTGCTGCGGACCGAGGGCGTGCCATTCGGCTTTGTCGGATTTTTGCGCGCGGGCCTTCTTGGCGGCGCGGCTTTATGGTCGATCTGGCTCGGCTGGAAAATCGCCGGCCGCGCCGCCGCCAGCCTGCCGCGCCGCTTGGGGGCGAGTTTCAGCGTCGCGCTCGCCGCCGGCGTCGGCGTTCTGAGCTGGGCGCTGCTGTTCTGGATCTGGTGAGCGGATCTAAAGGTCGAGCCGGGCCGCCGCTCCTGGCTTTAGGGCCCGCAGCCGCTCGCCGAGTCCGAGCGCTTCGAAAGCCGCCGCCAGCTCCGCCCCGCTCTCGGTGAAATGCGCCCAGCCATCGGTATGGATCGGAGCGATCAGCGCATCCTTGAAGGCATGCGCCGTCTCGATCGCGTCATTGCCATCCATGGTGAGGTGGAACGCCCCGCGCGTCCGCGCCGCGCCCGCGAAAGGGATGACGAGGCGCGGCTGGAAGCGCCGCGCGACCTCGGCGACGCCTTCGTACCAGACCGTGTCGCCGCTAATGTAGATCGCGTCGCCCGGCTGATCGAGGCCGATCAGAAAGCCGATGACGTCGCCCGTGAGCGGCTCGATGCCGACCGGCCCGTGCCGCGCCGGAGTCGCCATGACATGCAGTTTGCGGCCGTCAGCGCCTGCGATTTCAGCGCTCTCCCAGGGCGCGAGGCCCCGCGCGACGCCGAGCCCTTCGGCGCCAAGCCGTTCGGCGCCGATCTGCGTCGTCAGCACGAGCGGCGCCTCCGCCAGAAGCCGCCGCCCGGCGGGATCGAGATTGTCGGCGTGCTGGTCATGCGTCAGCAGCACCGCGTCGAGCCGGCCGATCTCGGCGGCGGAAAGCGCGGGGCCTTCTATCTTGTGCAGCGTCACGGGCCCCGACTGATAGTCGCCCGGCGCGTCAAAAGTTGGGTCGGTGAGCAGGCGGAAGCCGCCGATTTCGATCAGCAGGGTCGGGCCGCCGATCAGGGTCAGAGTCGTGGCGAAATCGCTCATTCAGCCATCTCCTAAAATATTTTGGCGCGAAGCGGAGTCCGGTTGCGCTGAAAATTGGTAAATTGAGAAGCCAAGGTGGCCTTCTAAAGGAGAAATAGCGGTCACAAGCAGGAACATTACCGCATTCGCGCCCGCCCGGTCAGCGTCACGCGCGGAGCGTAGCAGTCGAGTTTGAATGTCGCATAACGACGCTCATCTCGGCCACTTGGCCTTCCCGCCGGGAGAACGGCCTCCTGCTCGATTTGGAGGGCCTGTTCCGGCCCAGCGCATGGCACGAGGAGATTTGGCATGGCAGACGAGGAAATTCGAGCGGCCCTCGATCGCCACTGGGCCGCCTCCGATGCGAACGACTTCGAGACGGAGCACCAGATTTACCAGGAGGACGCGGTGCTCGAATATCCGCAATCGGGCGAGCGCATCCGCGGCCGGCGGAATATTCAATCGTCTCGCGCCGCGCAGCCGAACC
>Ga0182014_10002440_pt1 | contig 23452 bp, 20 predicted proteins | sample 612S2DmetaG_FD_120489 | JGI IMG/M metagenome (GOLD analysis project Ga0182014, IMG submission 120489) | Permafrost microbial communities from Stordalen Mire, Sweden - 612S2D metaG | ecosystem: Environmental > Terrestrial > Soil > Wetlands > Permafrost | place: Sweden: Stordalen | collected...
CAAATGCCTTTTGCTGTTGCAGCCGCGCTGCTGCGAAGCGCGGGCCGTTGATTTTCCGAACAAATTCGGCGCTTCATAGAAGCGCCGCTACACCAAAACGCGCTAAAACTCGTTTGGGCAACATGCCCTAATCATTGTAACAATTTGGCGTACCGCGCGTGTGCGGGCGCGAAAGCCCACAAGCGTATTGTCAACCGATGACTGCCAAACAGCAGCTTTCGCTTCTGCATGTGCTCCTCCAAAGCTACCGCATCAGATTGGTGGAGGATGAGAGGGTAGCCGGGAAGAGGTCAACACCAAACGGGGCGGCGTTCAGGCGAATGGACCAAACGCATTCTCACCGGCCGGTTCGCCTTCTGGGCAAACGGGGTGGTCAGCGGACGAAATCGGGGTTGATCTCGTACTTCTTGAGTTTGGCGTAGAGCGTCGTGCGGCTGATCTGGAGCGTTTCGGCGGTGCGCTTGATGTTGCCGCCATGTTGGCGAAGCGCGTTGACGAGGATTTGTTTTTCCGGTTCGCCGAGCTGATCCGACAGCGCCGCCGAAGGAACCGCCAGCAGGGGCTTGGCTTCCGTAATGCGTCGAGGCAGGTCGGGCGCGTCGATGATCGATGACTTGGCCAGCACCACGGCCTGTAACACCACGTTCTCCAGCTCGCGCACGTTGCCGGGCCAGCCGTAGCCGCACAGCACGTTGATCGCATTGTCGCTAAACCCGCGCAAATCCTTGCCGTTCTGACGCGCGAACCGTCGTAGAAACTCCATCGCCAATAGCGGGACGTCCTCCGTGCGTTCGCGCAACGGCGGCAGGTCTATCTGGACCACATTAAGCCGATGATACAGATCTTCGCGGAACGTTCCTTCGGCCACGACCGTTTCCAGAGGTCGATTCGTTGCGGCGATGATGCGCACGTCCACCGAAATCGGCTTGGAACCGCCCACCCGCTCAAATGTCCGTGTCTGCAGGACGCGCAACAACTTCGCTTGCACGTTGAGATTGATATTCGCGACCTCATCCAGAAACAGCGTGCCGGTGTTGGCGCGCTCGAACCGTCCAACATGCCGATCTACCGCGCCCGTGAACGCCCCCCTCTCGTGACCGAACAATTCGCTCTCCAACAACTCGCGAGCCAGGGCGGTGCAATCGAGTGTGACAAACGGTTTGCCGTGACGTCCACTGGCTTCGTGCACCGCGCGAGCCACCAGCTCCTTGCCTGTTCCCGTTTCGCCGTGGATTAACACATTGGCCCAGCTATCGGCGATGGTTTGCACCAACTCAAAAATTTCCTGCATCTGGTTGTTCTGACTGATAATCCCGTAGAACCCCTGCACGGGCGTCGCCAACATCCCCCGACTCCGCGGATCAGCCACCGCCGCACGGATCAGCGTCCCAATCTCCAGCACCGCCTGCCGCACCCGCTCCCGCAGCTTCGCCAGCGCCGCCGGATCATCCGCCTTCTGCAGGTAATCAAACGCCCCCAGTTTCGTCGCCCTCACCGCCTGCTCGACCGACCCCTTCCCCGTGTACACGATCACCATCGCCTCCGCGTACACCTGCCGTATCTCCTCCAAAAACGCCGTCCCATCCGCCCCGGGCATATTATTAATGTCTGCGATCACCACGTTGATGTTTCGGGCATCCAACAGCAGCTTCGCATCTTCAACCGAATTCGCCGAAAACATCTCGCAATCGTCCTGAATCAGGAGCTCCGATAGCTTCAGCGTCCACGGCACCTCATGATCCACGATCAATATCTTAGCCCTTGGCATGTCCAGCGCTCACTCCCGACATGTAAATACGATGACCAAATGACCTCAGATTATCCTATTGATATGTAAACCCTCTCCCCCTTACCATAAGCAACTCCCAAGCCACCCAAACGCTGCAAGCTTCCGTCAGTCGCAATAATGTGAACATGTCAAATAGACGCCGGAAGCCAGTTTTGTCAAGGTTGTAAGACAGTGAACCGCCAAATGCTTTACATGGCAAGTTAAACCGACTGAACATGTCAGCAGAAGCCCAACTGATAGTCGTCAACCACCAGATCCGGCGAGCTTTCGATGAAGTCCACTACCTTGGAGAGAACCTGGTTGGCAAATCGAGGCGCAAGGGTCGCGCCGAGATGGCCTCGTGTCGCTTCGAGGCCCGCAGGGCAGCCTGATCGGGTAGGAACGCTGCCAACCGCTTGTCGTTGCTCACCAACGCCACCGCCCAACACCGCACTCTGCCACAGGTCGTTATCTTCCACCTCGGCAATCGACACATTGAAGTTCTTGCGAATACGGTCCTTAAGCCGAGTCGATGGGATCGACGAGACGCAACGCCGTAGGTTTACCCCGACTCCGAGGTCGGGGCGGCCCACAGGGCGAGCCGAGCGGGCGCGAGCGAGTGCAACCGACCACCATCCGCTTCGCCTTCAAACTGTCCGCCGATGGAATCGTCAACTCGACTTGAAGTAGCCCCACTACCACAGCCAACCCTAATCATCAGCCACAACATTCACGCATCGCTTTGCCCCACAACACCTTGTCCGCTCGATTTCCACACTACCACCCCATGATCTCGTACCCGCAATCCACGTACACCACCTGCCCCGTCGTCGCCGTCGACATATCGCTCGCCAGAAACAGTCCCGTGCTCCCCAACTCCTTCGGCTCCAAGTTCCGTTTTAGCGGCGAGCGCTCCTCGTAATGCTTCAGCATCTGCGTGAACCCCGAGATACCCCGCGCCGCCAACGTGTTCACCGGGCCTGCGCTGATCGCATTCACGCGTATCTTCTTCGGTCCCAAGTCATAAGCGAGATACCTCACCGATGCCTCCAGCGACGCTTTCGCCACCCCCATCACATTATAATGCGGAACTACCTTCACCGAGCCATGATACGTCATCGCGATCACCGATCCCCCCTCCGTCATTAATGGTGCCGCCCCCCGCGCCAGCGCCACCAGCGAATACGCGCTCACATCATGCGCCACCCGAAACGCCTCACGCGTCGTATTGATAAACTCCCCCTCCAACGCCTCCTTCGGCGCGAACGCCACCGAATGCAGCAAAATGTGCAACTTCCCGAAATCCTTCCTCACCTGCTCAAATACCCTGGCAATATCGTCATCCCGCGACACGTCGCACGGATACATCGGCGTATCCGCCCCAAACCCCTCCACCAATTCCGCCACGTTCTCCTTCAACCGCTCCCCTTGGTACGTAAACGCCAATCTCGCCCCCGCCTCATACCACGCCTGCGCGATCGCCCACGCGATCGACCGCTGATTCGCCACCCCAAACACAATCCCCATCTTCCCCGCCAACAATTTCACATTTGCTTCCATATCCCCGCGATAGTCAATAAACCCCTCCCAAGCGTCAAGCCTCAATCTAGCGCGATGCAATAGCCAAGCCGCTGGGAGCGGCGTACCGGCCGGCGCGTACTGGAGAGTGTCGACACATTTGCGGTTCAACCCCCACGACAGAGCGCTGTAGCAGCGTGGGCGGCTATGAAGGCTTGATGGTCAGGATCAGCGGGGAATAGACTTTCGGCGCGGTTGAGGTCAACGACGAGAGTTCCAGCGCAACATTGGCGAGTTTCGCGACCCCGGGCAAACACGTCAAGTAAGTGCTTCGGGTCGGCTGAAGGAGTGCTGGTGGCGCAATGTTCAGACAGCTGCGTGCACGCGATACGGCATACTTTCGCGTACTTTCGAAGAAGTGCTAACACCTCAGGCAAAGGATGCTTAGCGCGACCCCTGGCGATTGAAAACACGACAGCTAATGGCTGGACGGCCTTGCAGAGTTTTTCGACGAAGCGTTCCAAGCTCCCGGAACCCGACTTTCCCCCGTGGTGGGGGAACACCAATATCGGCGCTTTCGCATCGACGCGGTGGCTGATCATGTCGTCCAAAGCGATCTCGTCTAGGTCGCCGGGAAAGACGGCAATAGATTTGCCATGCTGAACGAGACGTATTACAGCGCTTAACGAATTGGTCGTGATTGTGCGTCCAGCCCGGTCAGTGCCACCCGCGCCTTTACCGGCCAAGTATTTGCTTGGCGCAAGAACTTGGACACGAACTTCGCCCTGATCGTAAGTCCCGCTTTCGTCATGAACTAGTGTCGGTGTGAATACAAGCTCCTTGCGGTTATCTGCTTGATCTAACTCGTAGACAAGGTCATCCCAGATTTTCGAACCCTTGGAGGAGTCGCAGTTGAGGCAAACTCGGGAAATTCTGACTGTTTTGGCCGACAGTAGTCCCGCGACTCCGCCGATGTGATCTTTATCCGCGTGTGAGAGGAGAAGCACGTCGACGGTCCTAATTTTCTTCTCACGTAGGTATTCGAGCAAGGCATTGCCAGGTCCCGAATCGATCACCACGACGCCTCTTGAATCACTGAGCACAGCACAGTTGCCGTGACCGACATCGAGAATGGCCAAAGTTCGATCCTTTTTGGGCATACTAATGGTCTTCCCATTCGAAGAAATACAATTCGTCTGCTGTCTCAGCACCAATGTTGACTTGGGCGTGAAAGCGCTGGTCAGACTTGACGCGACCCCGCATCTGGTCCGGGACATCTGCGAGGTAGATACGGATTTTGTCGTCAGCGCTCCAAATGGGCACGACAACGTAAAAATACCCTCCGGCCATATCGACCTCTTCCACTCTTACCAGGGTCCTCCATGGCCGCCGACTGGGGTCAAACTCGCCCTTGCTTTCTAGAACGCATCGCGTGAATCCTCGCACGAACGTTTCGGGGCTGTAAGCTTCTGGCTTCAGAAGCGTCGGAATGTATCTGCGTTTGCTTCGTAACACGGTAACATCACTGTCGGTATAGGTAGTGCATAAGAGAGCTGGGAATTGATTGCTATTGGAGGAAGCTACAAGCTGGTCGCCATCGAAGTGGGCGAAGTTCCTCACGCGCAGGTGATAGTCGCAAACCACAGCGTCCGCTCTGTTAGGAAGTTGTGTGAGGAGCTTCTGCAGATCGTGGAGTGGACCCGCCTCATACACGGGCTTTAGCTTCATTTCTTCAATGACGTAACCGAATCCTTCTCTCGCCTGTTCGTCATCGTCTATGACAAGCACGGTCTCGATTGTCTTGCCATTAATAGTTAGTGCCATGCCTATTCCTTCAACACCGGTAAGCTGATGATGATTTCAGCGCCGCCAAGCTCACCGTGTTCGACAGCATCCACGTCGCCACCAAGATCTGTAACCGTGTCCTTCACAATCGCCAAGCCCAAGCCGGTGCCATTCCTTCGCGTTGTTGTGCCAGGCAGCCAAATGTCCCTCTTGGAGATGCCGACGATTCCCGGACCGTTATCCAGTACGCGAATGCGAAGCCTTCCGTCCTGCATATCTGTCCGAATGTGTACAACACGCTCTTTGGTCTGTGAACTTTCGAACGCGGTTACGCAGTTGTTGAGAAGGTTTGTTACAATGGACTCGATTGCAGCCTCGCTTCCACGCAAATACGGAGCACCTTCGCATAACTCCGGAATGACTTTCATATCGCGGCCTTCCGTGAATGGTTTGAATGTTTCTATCACGTCGCCGATGACTTTGTGCAGATCCACACGTGAGAACCTGCGCTTCTCGTGTTCGAGCAATCTTATGGTGGCCGTTCCCAGAACCGCGAGACTTTGAATTGCGCGGTTGATAACACGCACGGGTTTATCCAGCAGTGTGGTATAGCCTGCCGCCCCAAGCCCCGACCGAGCCCGTCGCTCTATCGCCTTAATGGCTAGGGTGATTGCCTTAATTGGATTGCCTTTGGACTCGTGTGCAAATGTCGAAGCCGTGATGCCTGCGGTGCTCAGCGTGCGATACAGCTGAATGTCCTTGAGTAGTCTCTCCTTGTCCGACTGGTGGGAACGCTCGTGCGCCTCAGCAGCCCTCCTGATCTTTTCCCGAATGGGGGATGGAGCTCTTTCAATGGCGTCGAATAGTACTTGCTTTGTCGGCTTCTCCGATGCGACTGCGTCAGCACGTTCCTTAGCCCGTCGTACACCTGCGACCTCCATACGGCGGCGGGCCATCCATTCCGTGGCGTCCCGGGCAAATCGGCGGAGTTCGTGAAAGGCTTCCGTTTCAATAAACCCAGACCTGTCTGTCTTTTGAACCAGCAAGTCCTCACGATCGATGACGACGACACGTCCAATCACAGTATTCGTACCCGGCCTTTCCTCCGGGCTCCGTACCCTGGACAAATTCAATTCCAACCAGTCATTACCGGGATCACCGTATGGCGAAACACGCAGCTCGTTCTGATAGAGGTGCACACCACCAAACGCTGCGAGCCATCTCTGCACCTCGCTCTTTTTTGAGATACGCGTTGAAAACGTAGCCGAGTCGAGGATAAACACCCAAAGGTTAAACTCAGCTCGCGGACATTGGTATGGCTTTCCTTCGGTGTCGGAGTTTAGGTCAGCGTGCGCCGCTGAGAAAATGGTTTGGCCCTTCCAATCAACAACTGAGGCATTGGCGCGGCCATTCTTGTCAACGCTCGCGATTAAGTGATACTCGGCATCGTCAAAGTAACGCTTCTGAACCAGTTTCTCAATGTCGGCAAATTCTGGTGCGATCAGCACCGGCTTAAAGCCTTCGGGGCTGTCGCCAAATGGGTCAGCAAGGAGAATCAGCTCGCGGGCAAGTCTGCGCACATCAGATCGCGTAATGTGCGATCTAAGATTCTCAAGTACAACCTCGGTCCCATCCTTGTCACCCTGTTTCCGAGGAGCCGAGTCGATTGCCAGATCCACATCTTCCACGAAGTGAACTTTTTCGAAGTCACTCCAGTCGATTAACAAGGCATGTTCCTTCTTTGGCTCATCCCGCGGCCGGGTCGCCAGTAGGGCGCGGCTACCGAGACGTAATGCCGCTAGTCTCCCAAGCCCCTTGCTTCCTGAAGGGGTACGTCCTAAGCGGGTCTTTTTCTTGGCCGACTTCGTTGAACTGCCAAGCACAAGCCAGCCGTTGACGATGTCATCGGTGTCCATGCCGTCCCCATCGTCGCGAATAGTGATCGCGCCGCCGGGCTTATCCGTGTTCTTCAACGAGATCGTGCAGGTGATCGCGTTGGCGTCATAGGCGTTCTTCGCAAGCTCCAAGATTCCTCTGTCGGGATTGGGATTAAGTTCCTCCCCAAGCCTACGGAGAATTTCGGGAGTAAACCGGATGTGTGCTTCACTCATGGCGGCGAACTCCACACGGGAGTTGCTCAATTGCAGATACAGTCAAATGCCTGCACCGAATCCTAGCGTTGAGCCAATCGTTCGTTTCCTGACTTTTCAACTGTTGGAGCAATTGCCGGCAAGACTTGATTGTTCCGTCGTTCGGAGAGCACACGATCAAGTGGTTTTCTACCCCGACGGCCCGGACGCCAGTTATCAAAGTGCCCGTGGCGCGGTATGTGTCTTTCGGGCTTGATGTCCGACGAATGGCGACAAACGGAGGCCTAAACAGATTCCCCGTGAAGCGCCTTCGTTCTGCTATCCGACGCACCCGCGCCCACGACGGAATCGCTCGCGCATGGATGTAGGGCACACAAACTCGAATCCCTCTCTGCTGATGGCGATGAGGCACTACCGGCCCCACATGTACGTCAAAAAGATCGCCAACCGTAGTTTGATTGCGATTAACCGGAGCAAGCCAGTGTACCTTCTGCGGTCGTCCCCTGTTGGATTGCTTGGTCACGTCCAAGATAAACACATCTACGTCCGCGTTCCGGTCAAAGAGACCATGCGGCTCAATTCGATTAACTGCGCTTTGCTCGGTGACCATCTGCCGCCACTGCTCGTAGCGCGTTCCTGAACGCAACACGTCGGGTAGAATGGCCGTAATACGTGTCCCGGTAGTGCTATGCCGTAAACACGCTTCAAAGAAACTGGCTGCCGCCGTAACTTTGCCCGACGCCCAGTGGCAACCTTCCGGCGCGTTCACATAGCCGTAAGGTGGATTTAGGACAACCCATGTCGCCGCAGTGAACTGGTCAATGGCATTGAGACCGTCACGCACCTGAATCAAGGGGAATACTGACTGAAGGTCCAGGCCCTCAATCCCGTCAGCTGTTCTTACTCTTTGGCGCGCCAACAAGACTAGCCGTGATTTTGACGCGCGCACGAACTCCTCATTAGTATCGCAACCAGCTAGTCGACTTCCCCAAAAATCAAGCGTGGCCCTGAGTGAATTCCGGGTCGGTAAGTTTCTCGCTGCCGCCAGCAACAGATCCCCAACGCCGCATGCTGCGTCGAGAAACACGGTTCGACGCGGCAGGCCTTTCGTAGTCGGAACCGCTTTTTGCGCGAGAACCTCGCCGGTGAAAAAGGCACCCATTTTCCGGCGCGTTCGCAGGCTCAAAGCATCGGCCAATTCCCGGCCGGGCTCTCCATTGAGTGCCGACGAAACTCTTGATGTCCAATCATCTGATTGGGCCAACGAGTCCGTCGCCATGCGCTCCAAACGCTCAACGTACGGTCGAAATGCTTTCATAGTCGCGCGTCAGTACTCTAGCAGAAACCTCACTTCCCGTGAATTGGATATTTGTCACGATACACCCCGCTGCCCGCTTCCCCAACCACGCTCTTTCGCCAAAAAGTGTCATTTCATGCAAAAAAAATCATGCGAATTTGGGCCGTTTTTCGCTCTTTCCAAAGAAAAGCTTCCAAACCTTCCAAACCTTCCAAAGTGCACTCACGCCTTTTTCGCCTTCGGACTACTCTCGAAGTCATGAATGAGCCTGCCCAACAACCCGGTCCCGCCGACCTCGCCACCAACCAAAACCCAACCCCGCCAACATCGCCGCCGTCATCATCCTCACCTTCACATCGTCCCAAATCACGCCGCAGCCGCATCGCTTGTCTCCCCGCCCACGTCCGCGAGGAGATCAACCAGAAACTCTACGACGGCTGGCAATTCCAGACCATCGGCGACTGGCTCTACGATCAGGTCGCCGACCGCGATATCCCCGACCTCAACCTCAAAACCGGCGACCGCTATTGCCTCATCTGGACCCGCCCCGCCAAGGACGCCAAAGCCGCCCGCGAAACCTGCCGCTACCGCATCGCCCGCTGGTACTACACCCATTACCCCGATTGGCTCCGCGAACACGTCGAGACCAGCCGCGCCATCCGCGTCTTCGAACGCGCCCAGCAACTCAGCAGTTCCGCCAAGGAAAAAATCGAGCCCGGCTCCATCCACGGCGCCGACGCCTTTCTCCGCGCCCTCCTCCTCGACGCCATCGCCAACCTCCGCGACGACAACAAGAACCCCGACAAAATCATCGAACTCGTCAACGCCTGGGCCAAAATCCGCTAGTGTCCTGTCCCAAAGGTTGCTTTACTGTTTGCCAGCCCCGTCACCTTACTCCTCGCCCCCGGAGGGGAGACGAAATCCCCAAGGCGCAATGCAAAAAGCCACTCCTCTCCCCTTGGGGGAGAGGAAGGGTGAGGGGTACGTCGTCCCATCTCATTGTAACGACCTGTTAGGGACATCCCACTAGGGCCCGCTACGGTCCCCGTTGTCGCCGTGCCGCCCTGTCGATGTCCCTTTTCACCAGTAGCCCCAACCCCGCCCATCCGCAGGCTCGACATTTCGACGCCAATCCAATACCTGTTTATGTCAAATGCTCGCCACAATGGAATCGCACCCGAACCACAACCACACATCGAAAGCCAACCCGACATGCGGAATCTTCTGAGCCAGTTCACCGGCCGCCAACACTCCCCGCTCGTCCAGTTCATCAAATACGCCATCGCCGGCGCCATCGCCACCGTCGTCCACATCACCCTCTTCTACCTTGGCGCCCTTATACTCATGCCCGCCCTCACCCCGGGCGACCCCGTCGCCAAACTGCTCCATGTCCACGTCGGTCTCGTGTCCGATGCCGTCCGTACCCGCAATTCCATCATCGACAACGTCGTCGCCTTCCTGTTCTCGAATCTCACCGCGTACCTCATTAACATCGTTTGGGTCTTCGAATCCGGCCGCCACAACCGCGTCCGCGAAATCCTCTACTTCTACCTCGTCTCCGGCATCAGCGTCGTCCTCGGCAGCGCCCTCATGGGCTTTCTCATCCATCACTTCGGCGTCATCACCACCCTCGCGTTCGGCGCGAATGTCGTCGTCTCCCTCCTCATCAATTTCGTCCTCCGCAAATACTTCATCTTCAAAGGCTGAACGGAATCTGGAGACGCTTCTTATGCCAGCGATCTCAACACCACTCGCGCGGGCGCGCCGTCGGCGTCCTTCAGCTTGAGCGGCAGCGCGATCAATTCGTAGTCCCCCGCCGACACGTCCGAGAGATTCAGCGCCTCGATGATCACCACGCCCGCGCCCAGCAACGTATCATGCACCGGGTGCGTCTTGCTGCCGTACGCCTCCACCGACAGGTAATCCACGCCCACCAGCGTGACGCCGCAATGAACCAGATACATCGCGGCATCGCCCGTCAACGCAATGAAGTTGTTGTCGAACTCAGTGTCATTGTTCGCCCAATGCCGAGAGTTGCCCGTCTTGAACAGCGCCCGCGTCACCTTTTTCAGATCGCATGCCTCCAGCGTCGCCGCCGAAATGTGGCTGGTGATGTCCGTCAAATCGAACACCCGGCACGTGCCGATGAGCGCCTCCAGCGGCAGCTCGTCAACCCCCGAACCATCCCGGTAAAAGTGAGCGGGCGCATCCATGTGCGTGCCCGTGTGCGCGCCCATGTCGAGATGCGTAAGGTTGGCCACATCCCCATTGGCAATGCTGCTCGCCAGGTTCATCGAAAACTTCGGGTCCCCCGGCCATGTCGGAATCCCGTTGCGCAACAAAACGCTCACGTCATGAATTTTCATTTGGATCGTCCAATCTCGCAGAGCTCACCACGTCCTGGGCATCCCCTCTCCCTTGGGGGGAGAGGGTCGGGGTGAGGGGCGACATCACTTCACATACGCATCATACACGCGCAGCAATTCGCTCACGCTCCACGCCTGCGCGAAACATCCCACCGGACGATACGGCAGATTCCCATCGAAAATCTCCGCCACACTTCCCAATCCCGCCTCCTCCATATGATGCAACAGCGGTGCGATGATCTTGCCGATTTCCTTCCGCTGCGCCCTGCCTGCCCCATTCACCTTTGCATACGCGTCGCAATACGGCCCGATCAACCACGGCCAGACCGTCCCCTGATGATACGCGCAATCGCGTTGCCAACGATTGCCCGTGTACTTCCCGCAATACCGCGAGTCTTTCAGCGACAGCGTCCGCAGCCCGTATGGCGTCAACAACTGCTGCGTCACCACGTCGAGCACCGCCTTCTGCTGCGCCTTGTCCAGCGGCGAGTACGGCAGGCTCACCGCGAAAATCTGATTTGGCCGCACGCTCGCATCGCGCTCATCTCCCCGAATCACATCGTACAAATACCCGCCGTCGCGATTCCAAAACGCTTTCACGAAATTCGCCGCCACCTGGTCCGCCAGCTTCCGCAGGATCACCGCGGAATGGATGTCCCGCGCCAGCTTTTCCTCCATCTCCGCCAGCATCAGCAGCGCGTTCAACCACAGGGCGTTGATCTCCACCGGCTTCCCGTGCCGCGGCGTCGGCACATAACCGTCCACCTTCACATCCATCCAGGTCAACTGCGTGCCCGGCGTGCCGGCCGTGATCAGCCCGTCGCCGTCCGCATGGATGTCGAACCGCGTGCCGTCCTTGTAAAACTTCACCACCTCGGCCAGCGCGGGCAACAGTTGCCGCGCCCCGTCGTTGTCGTGGCTCGCCTGCCAATACTTCCACGCCGTCACCACGAACCACAGCGATGCGTCCACCGTGTTGTATTCAGGAGTCTCGCCCGCATCGGGAAACACATTTGGGATCATCCCCTTGTCGCAGTGTTGGGCAAACGTCAGCAGAATCTTCCGCGCCACATCGAACCGCCCGGATGTCAGCGTCAGCCCCGGCAACGCAATCATCGTGTCGCGCCCCCAATCCGTAAACCACGGAAACCCCGCCAGCACCGTCAGGTTGTCTTTCCCGCGGCGTGCCAGAAACGAGTCCGCCGAAATCAACAATGCCTGCCGCGCCGGATCCCGTTCGCGCTCGAATTCCTTGCGCCGCGCCCGCTCCCGCGCCGCCAGGTCCTCGGGGTTGACCGCGCCCTTCTTCTCGATCGTCGCCACGATGTACGCGGTCTGCCCTTCCGCCAGCCGATACGACAACTCGAACGGGGTGAACAAATCCTCCTCGAAATCCAGCCCGCGCTCTTCTTCCACCGGATACGTGAACTTGAAATACCAATCCCCCTTCGTATCCACCGCCTCGGCCTTCGTATGAAAATACAACCGCGGTTTGTCCGCGAAGGGTTGAATGGAGACCGCGCCGTTGCTGCGCTCCACGTCGAAGTCCACGTCGTCATTGCGCTTCGCCAGCGCATTGTAATCGCGGAACGCCAACAGTGGACGCACCTTCAACTCGATGGGACCGCGCGACCGCCGGTTCCGATAACCAACCACCACCGTGTTCTCGCCGGCCACGAGAAACACGCTCCTCTCGATTTCAAAATCGTGGTTCGCGTACCGAAACGCCGGCCACGGACGCAGTCGAAACTCCATCTGGATGTTGAACCCGTGCGGAAACACCGTGCCGGGGTACAGGTTCGTGCTGATCGCCGACTCGTGGCCGTCCACCACCACGCGCTCCTCGAATTTCGACAGCAACACGTGCCGCTCCACCGGCGGACGCAGCGACGCGACCAACAACCCGTGCTGCCGCCGCGTGTTCGCCCCGATGATCGTGGACGAAGCGAATCCGCCCAGGCCATTGGTCTCCAACCATTCCTTGGCCAGCGCGTTCTTGAGATTCTGGCAGTCGCACTGATCGAAAACAGTTTTCATGTCGCGTCTCGCCCGCGGCAGCGTCCAGACGGACTGACCTTAACCGGAGAACGCGCCTCTGAAAAGAATATTTCAGTCGCATCCCCGGAGAGCAGAAGAAATCAAGTCCCCACGACAAAACAAAAAAACGCCACCCGCGCACCTCACCCTCGCGAGTGGAAGTCGCCAGCGAATCTCCGTTATCCCGCCCAACCCCTGGCTCCCACCACGGCTTCCCCCCACTTCGCGTACAAACTCTCAGCGCGTCGACTCCGACATCTTCGGCTCGAACACGCGCTCGACACGACGATGCGCGAGAAAATCCGACGGGCTCGACCACACGTTCGCCGCCAGCCCCGCCATACTCGTCGTGCCCAGATCGATGGCCGGAATCAACATGCGCCGTCGTGGGGCGTGACCTGGGGCGGAAAATGCTCGGCGAGCAGCCGCCCCGCCGTGTTGATGCCATGAACCACTCCTTCGGTGAACTTTCCCTGTCGAAAGTAGTCGCGCATCGCACCCACAATCTCTTCCCAAAACGTTTGACCGCACTTCGCGTGGACTGCTTCGTCTCCCAGGACCGCAAAATTCTGTGATTCCGGCGCGATGAAGATCAGCACCGCGTTACGGTGCTTGGTTTTGTTGAGGCCGAGTTTGACGAACTGGCGCGCCGCCGCGTGGCGCGGGTCGTGAACCTTGCGATGGCTCACGTACACGCGAATCTCTCCAGTCGTGCGCTTCTCCGCCTCCGCAATGGCCTTGGTGATCCGGTCATGATCCAACTCACGAAATAAATGGTTCACCTTCATCGCTTCACCAATTTCCCCCGGCGCCGCCGCCCCCGCCTCCCCCGCCACCTCCCGAGAAACCGCCGCCTCCGGAGAATCCCCCTCCGCCACCAGATGAGAATCCTCCACCACCACCGGCCCACATTCCGCCAAACCCGCCATAGCTGACGATCCGTCCCGAGCGAGAATACACCGTGCCGCCTGCGCCGTAACTGAGAAGTCGCCCAATAAAGGCAATAAATATGACCACAACGAAAAGCCAGATGACCCAGTCCGGTGTGCCCGATTGATTCGACAGGGATCGATCCGCCACAGTTTGCCCCGTGCCTTTGTACTCGCCCGTTGTCGCCGCCAAGACGGCCGTTACGCCCGCGCGCAAGCCGCCATCAAAATCACCGTTGCGAAAATGCGGCTTGATCTCGTTCTCGATGATTTGCTTGGCCAGCGCGTCGGGCAACGCCCCTTCCAACCCGTACCCGACCTGGATGTACATCTTGTGGTCCTGGGCGAATACAAACAGCACCACGCCGTTATCTTTACCCTTCTGGCCCACTCGCCACGCTTGCTTGACACGAACCGTGTAATCCTCAATCGACGAATCCGATTCCATCTTGGGATAGACCGCCACCAGGATTTGGCTGGAGGTGTCGCGCTCGAATTGCTCGAGTTGCCGATTCAATTCCGCGGCGGTCGCGGGCGACACGACGTGGGCGTAGTCATTGAAGTATTGACTGGGGGCTGGCGGAATAACTTCCGCCGCAAACGCCCCGAAAGCGGCAACCAGCGCCACGAATACGCCGAGCAATCTTATCAGCGCCAATTTCACGATTTACTTCGCTAGCGTTCCCGGGGCATTGAAGTCGACTTTTGGCGGCGTTTCCGCGCCGGTCGTCGCCGTGAAATACGGCTTCTCCTTGAATCCAAAATAGCCCGAGTACAGCATCGTCGGGAAACTCTTGATCGCCGTATTGTATGCTTGAACGACGTCGTTATACCGACCACGCTCCACCGAGATGCGGTTCTCCGTTCCCTCCAATTGCGCCTGGAGTTCCAGGAAATTCTGGTTTGCTCTCAGGTCGGGATAACGTTCCACGACCACCAGCAACCGCGAAAGCGCGCTGCTCAATCCCGCTTGCGCCTTTTCAAACTCCGCGAACTTGGCGGGGTCGTCTGCGACATGGCTCGCGTCGATCTTGCCCACCGACGCGCGGGCCTGGGTGATCTCGACCAGGGTCGACTTCTCAAAATTCGCCGCGCCCGACACGGTCGCGACCAGGTTCGGAATCAAATCGGCGCGCCGCTGATACACGTTTTGCACCTGCGCCCATTGTTTCTCCACCCCCTGCTGCAGGCTGACCAGGCGGTTGTACCCGCAACCTTGCACCAAGGTCATCATCGCCAGCGCCCCGACAATAATCGAAATCCGTTTCCGCATGGTTCACCTCGCTCGAGTTGGTCGATATACAGTGAAATACTGCACCTCTGCCCATTCTCAACGCAATGTCAAACTTGCGGCGATCACCGCGGAGAAATTGGCGCTCCCGGCCCGTCGACGGCGGGCGTGTCGTTGGTGACTTCTTCACTATGTCATCACCTACCTGACCGTCGCCGCGTAAGGTTCTTGCCTTACTCCAAGGATGAAGGCGAGCAACAAATCGGGTCAGGAACCAAAACCAAAGTGAGAAAGATTGGAGAAGTTGCCCAAATGGTCTCGAAGGACTGGAAAGCCAATGCTGCTTTCGCTCTTCTCTTCCGGAATTCTTGGTGGCGTTGTAGAACTGTTCCCGTCGGCAAACCCTTGCCAATGATAGGAACACCGAACGATCAATCGTGTTTGCTTTCGTACCAAGTCAATCTGGCGCGGCTGGTGCAAGCGGACAATCCGGCGTGAACGAGGCATCGGACAGTTCAAGTCCTGTTTGGGGGAGACGCGTAAAGCAGTAAACATTGGTTGCGCATGGCAAACTCGGATACACTCTTGGACTGTTGAAACTGCGTCAGTTCATACCGGGGTTGATCATCGCCGCAGGCATCTGGGCGTATCACAATAGCTTTCAGGGGCCGTTCATCCTTGATGATGTGGGAACCATTCTCAAGAATCCGACGATCCGCCATGTCTGGCCAATCGGGGAAACTTTGTTGCCGCCACAGGGTGGCACAACAGTGGAGGGTCGCCCCATCATCAATCTCTCCCTGGCGATCAACTATGCAGTCAATGGGTTTCACGTGTGGGGCTATCACCTCGTGAACCTCGCCATTCATATCGCCGCAGGCTTGGTTCTCTTGGGCATTGTGCGGCGGACGTTGCTGCAGCCGCCGTTGCGCCAACGCTTTGGCATGGCCGCACTACCCCTGGCGCTGGTTATTGCCGTCATTTGGGTTGTCCATCCCCTGCAGACCGAGTCGGTGACATATGTCGTCCAGCGGGCGGAGTCGATGATGGGGCTGTTTTACCTGCTGACGCTCTACTGTGCGATCCGCGGGGCGGAGTCGGACTCACCGACCATCTGGTACGTCTTATCTACTGCCTCATGCCTGCTCGGGATGGCCAGTAAAGAGGTGATGGTATCAGCTCCGTTGATCGTGCTCCTTTACGATCGCACGTTTGTTACCGGCACGTTTGCCGAAGCCTGGCGGCGGCGGTGGCGGTTGTATCTGGCGTTGGCCGCCACGTGGATCCTGCTGGGATATCTCGTGATCACCACCGGCAACCGTGGTGGTAGTGCGGGCACAGGCACTGGTATGGCGTGGCCAGCGTATGCGCTCACGCAATTTTGGGCGGTCGGGCATTACCTCCGCCTGAGTCTCTGGCCGCATCCACTGGTATTCGATTACGGAACCGTGCTGGCAAACAGGGTTGGCGAGGTTTTGCCAGGCGCGCTGATTGTTACCGCACTGCTGATTGGCGCGTTGGTCGCGGTTCGTCGTTGGCCGTCTGTGGGTTTCCTCGGCGCCTGGTTCTTTGCCATTCTGGCCCCCACCTCCAGTGTGCTGCCTGTGGCATCACAAACCATTGCCGAACACCGGATGTACCTCCCGTTGGCGGCGGTGATTGCCATGGTTGTGGTCGGCGCATTCGAGATCGGGAAAGGGTTGTCCCATAGGCGGCAGGCCGCTGTGCTCGGATGGGTGGCAAGTGTGTCCGTGGTGGTGCTATTCACATTCCTGACAATCCAGCGCAATCGGGACTACAACTCGGCCCTAACCATTTGGCAGGACACTGTGGAGAAACGTCCCAGCAATCCTCGGGCGCGCAACGACCTGGGTCTCGCCTTGGTCCAACTGGGCAAGGTGCAGGAGGCGATCGGGCAATACGAACAGGCGCTGCGGATCAAGGCTGATTACGCCGACGCGCACAACAATCTGGGTCTCGCCTTGAGGGAACAAGGCGGGCTGCAGGAAGCAATCGGCCACTACGAACAGGCGCTGCAGATCAACCCGAATTCAGCGCAAGCGCATAACAATCTGGGTCTCGCCTTGGTCCAACTGGGCAGGTTGCAGGAAGCGATCAGCCACTATGAGCAGGCGCTACGGATCAAACCAGACCTTGCCGAGCCGCACTATAATTTGGGGGTGGCACTACAGGGGGCGGGCCAACTGCAGGAGGCGATCGGACAATACGCGCAGGCCCTACGCATCAAGCCCGACTATGCCGATGCGCACAACGACTTGGGGGTCGCCTTGGCGCGGACAGGCCATGTGCAAGAGGCGATTGAGCATTGGGAGCAAGCGCTACGGATCAAACCCGATTATGCCGACGCGCACAATAACTTGGGAATCGCCCAGTTCCGATTGGGCAGAGTGCAAGAGGCCATCGGCCAATACAAGCAGGCCCTGCGCATCAAGCCGGATTATGCCGACGCGCACTACAACTTGGGGAATGCGTTGATTCAGGCAGGCCGGGTGCAAGAGGCCATCGGGCACTACGAGCAGGCCCTGCGCATCAAGCCGGATTTCGTCCTGGCCCAGAATGCCCTGGCGCGGGTGCGGGCTATTCAGTAAGAGGGGACTCGGGAAGTGGCATGGTAAACTGGACGCGCGCTCCGTCAACCGCATACGATGTGTTTGCCCCGAATCTGCTTCGGGGTTGAAGCGTTCGGATGGCAAGGGAAAGCCCACTGGCCCTCGTCACCAGCGAGGATTCGCGAGAAACTGCTGAGAACACCGCGGCCACCTGCCACTTTGCGCATTGTGGCGACGCTGCAAAGACGCCGGCGCTCCTGGGTGAACGGGACATCAGAACGCTCCTGGAGCACTACAAGGGGCTTGCTTCGAAAGCCGAGGCCGAGCAGTTCTACGCGCTCCGTCCGAAGGTCGCCGACGGCGATTGGAAATGACGCCTCTGGAAGCGGCGTCCGTGCGTGATCACCATTGCCCGATTCTCAGTCGGTTAAATTGGCGCTCCCGGCCCGATTCGAACGGGCGACCTGCGGTTTAGGAAACGAAACCGAATGTCATCGGCGCTCCGTTCATTTCATAGGAAATCTGCTGGCTTCAACTCGTTGTGTCAATCGCATTCCGGCAACAGACCGCTACAAATGGTTCAAAAAATGCCCCGCGCTGCCACGACAATGCCACAGGAATGGCGGCGCTTGGGGACAGGGCGAGGGATGGAGCGGGTCGCTGGCGGCGGGAGGCGGGCGGCGGGACGGCGGGCGGCGAGGACATCGTATGACGCGTCAACTCGCCCGTTATTTGAGACGAAACATTATCCATGAAACGAATCACTGTTTTGCTGGCGGATGATGATCGGGTTGTGCGTAAGGTTTTTAGAGAGATACTGGAACGCGAAGACGATATTGAAGTAGTCGGCGAAGCAAAAAACGGCAATCAAGCGGTCGCCATGGTCAAAAAGCTTCGTCCCGCATTAGTTCTGATGGACTTTGCCATGCCGCTGCTCAATGGTTCGCAAGCTACTCGGCAGATTCTCGAAGCCTCCCCCACCAAAGTGCTCATGCTTTCGTCACATAGTGATGAAGCGTATGTCGTAGAGGCGGTGGATTCCGGAGCGATGGGCTATCTGATCAAACATACTTGCGCTGGCACTGTTTGCCATGCGATTCGGGAAGTTCAAAAGGGGAACACATTTTTCAGCCCGTCGATTCCCAAACGTCTTCACAAACGGAATCGGAAAAAGTCGAGGGATTGAACCGGATTTGTTGAGGGTTCCGTCGGCAGGAGGCGGGCGGGGGCGGGAAATGAGTTGTGAACACAATTGAGAAGTGGTAATTGCATGGCAACAGGAGAAACATCATGGCTAAAGACTACACGATAAAAGCGGAATGGTTTAAGATAAATACGGGACAACTCTACGTCGTAAAAGCCATCTCAAAGACCAATAGCAACCTTGCAGTCGTCAAAGTGGAAATTCCGCTTGCTGCTGGAGTTGATTTTGAAAAAGCCTTCGGGTCAGCAATGGCAAAGGAATCGGTTGAAACTGCTGCCCAGCAAGAGGCAAAGCGCATCGCCGACGCAAGACCAGAATAGTAGCCGCTCGACACCTGAAACATCCGGCGAACGTCGCAAGCAACTGCCAACATCTGGAGTTCACGGAAACCAGATGCCTAAACCGGCGGCTGCTCCCAAACAAGTCGAGCGCCCCGCCCATTCGTGGATTGACTGGTATCAACGATGCGTCCACTTATTTTTCCGGCGAGCAAGGCGCTCCCATAATGGTTCGACGACATCCAGCCGGAACCCTCTGATCCAATGACCCCAACTAGCGGGCAGGGCATCCCCGTTTTTCTGAAAATCGAAATTTCTTGGGCGGGGGGGTAGTCATGGCACGGCGGCACTCAACCCGCCTAAGCCCCATGAAGTCGCCAATGTTCGCATCAATGCTTTTCCTTACAAATGCCACGCCGCTGCCACGGAAACGGTTTTCACGTAGTTTAGAGTAAAAAGCAGAACCCCAGAAGTCCCTTGTACCCAATGAATAAAATTGGCGCTCCCGGCCCGATTCGAACGGGCGACCTGCGGTTTAGGAAACCGACGCTCTATCCATCTGAGCTACGGGAGCGCTCGTGCCCGCCATTATACAACCACAATTCCACCGCGCCAATCGAATCGTGCATCGGATGCCACAACCAGCCCTCATCCGAGCAGGACCGGTTGCGGTGTTGCGCATGCCAGACTCGTTTGGTACGGTGAAGCCACAACAGCAACGCACCGGAAATGCCTGGCGAGGCCGTCACGCCCCCAAACCGCTAGCTCATGTCAACAAGCTCTCCAACAGAGCAAACCAGCGCCCGCTCGTCAGACGCCGCCGCGCTCCTCGCGCTGCTGGCCGTAGCCGCCGTCAGCTTTTGGCCGAATCGAACCATCGCTGCGGACAATCTCCTGTCGGATACGGCCGATTACGTATTGCCCGCGATCAACTTTCTGCGCGGCAAAGGAATGGTCATCTTCGCCGCGGGCCACAAGTTCCCGCCCAACCATGTCTTTGGTTTCTCCTTGCTTCTCTGCCCGATGTACCTAGTCCTCGGCTTCTACCCCGGCAACGGCGTGTACGCCGTCTTCGCCCTCGCGCTGGCTTGCGTTGCCCTGACGTATTGGATTGGCCGGAAGCTTTTCAACAGGGAAACAGGGTTCCTGGCATCGCTCTTCCTGGCCGTCTCGTGCGGCTTTCGTCAGAACGTTCAAATGATCGCGCCGGACGCCATCTCAGCGCTCTTCTGTCTCTCGGCCCACGCTCTCCTGATCAAGATTTTCGAGAATCGACCGCGTTCGATCTGGCTCTGGTTCCTGCTCGGGCAGTCTCTCGGATTCGCCCTGACCCTGCGCCCCGACAACATATTGTTCCTTCTCCCCGTTGCCGCGATCTTGCTGCTGCGATTCAAACGACTGAAGCTCGGGTCGGCAGGCCCGGCCGTGCTCGCCGGCGGCGTGGCATTTTGGGGAGCTGCCATCTTGTTCACCAATTATCTCTACACAGGAGACTTCTTTCGCTCCACCTATCACGTCTGGCAGTCGGCCCTGCACGACCGGCCTCACGGAAGCGAATCCTGGCGGTATCTGCTGCTGCCCTCGTTCCCGGAGAGCAATCTGGCTACCATCCTGCACACCTCGCTTTCACAGTGGAATGGGGACGCTGGCGACGATCGAGTCATAAAATGCTTCTACTGGGCATTGGATGTCGTTTTTATCATCGGTCTGGTGAAAATCGCCCGAGCGTCCGCGCGCGAACCCAACGCACGCGGGTTTTTGATCTGGACCGCCATTCTCATCGTCTCGTTGGCGCTGTTTCTGAGTTGCTCGCTGATCATCGTCAACGACCGGCACATGGTGCGGGTGGTTCCCTACTTGTGCCTGGTGGACGCCGTGGGCTTTATCGGACTCTGGGAATGTTTTCCCAAGGTCGGTCGGCTGTTGGAATCGCTCCGACAGCGCGTCCTTCCGCGCACATCCACGAGATTTTCCTTGCCGAACCTGCTGACCCGGGCACGCCTGCTGTTGCTGCCGTCCCTCGTTCTCGTGATTGTGTACCTGATCGCCCACTCTCGGACGGACCTCCTCGCCTACGTGCCCACCACGGCCTACCTCACGCACGTACGCTCGCTGATTCCGGAAACCAATGCCGTCATCATCTCGAATTTCAACCCGTTCTACGTCGAACACATCCTCGTCGACGGTTCGGCCAGACAAACGGTCCCACTCCATCGCTTTATCTACGGAGCCGATTACTACGCCCAGTGGAAAAAACCTCCCCACCCCGAATGGATCGCCGAGGATTTTCCAGCGCGAAACGGCGTCACCCGTTACCGACGCATGTACGAGAACGGCGCCCAGGACTTGTTTCCCGTCACCGCTCGCGAGAATCCCGAGTTCATCCAACAGGCGTTATCGGCGGGGCAACCCGTCTATTTCGTCACTCCCGGCGTCATCACCTACGGAGATTTCGCTGCCGTCGACGTCCTGACGAACCTCTTCGATGTCGATATGATCGAGGTGGGATACGAGATGCCGCCCGGCACACTCAAATTCTCTGCCTCGTTCGCCAGCCATTTCCAGTTGGCAAAAATACTCTCCAAACCGACCGCCTCGTCCGAATCCCATTGAGCGGCACTGACGGCGGCACCGGCCCGTCCGAATTGCGTATTTCCTCGCCCCGACAGACCCCTCGCACCCCTCAAACAAACCCAATTTTAGCAAAACGAAGCCATGAGACAAAATGGCGCACTTGGATCCTTAACTACTTGTCCCTCAAGCCAATCCACAACGTCCAACACCTCGGAAAATTGGCTTTGTTTTGCAATTTTACATATATGGGGGATAACCCCCTGCCTGACCTGTTTACCCTGAGCAGCGTCGAAGGGTAACCGCGCACGGCGGGCGCGGCCCCCTCAGGCGCGACTCCACGCTCCACGACTTTTGTCTCGCGCGGGCTCTTCACCGAGGCACTTGGGTACTCATGCACTTTGGCGCCAATCTCCCCCTTCCCATTATGTCAAAGAACAAAACGTTACAGTGCCTAGCATACATATTCGCATGCCAATTGTCCAGCCCATTTCGACGGCATGTCGAAAAAAGGTGTGTAGCGTGCGCCGTCTCCAGCGCATCCACGCCGATCCTCTCGGAACTTTAGGCTCGGCCCCCTCTCTCCGCGCCCCACTGGTGAATCTCTTTCTTCGTCGCGGCCCATTTCTTCCCATCCGACCGATCGTCCAAAAACCGGTCAAATAGCTCAAATAACAACACTCGAAAATCTCCCAGCCGCATCACCCGTTCCTGGAACCGGGACGCTGGGTCCAGCATCTCCTTGGGCTCCGGCAGCTTTAGCCCTCGAAAGACAAATGTCTGCGCATCGAACGAGCATGTCCACTTCTCCTCTCCCCGCGCAAGCATCACCTTCGCCCGCCGGAGCTTCTTCCCGCTTAGCAACGCCGTCTTCGCCTCGGCGCTCACCGTCGGCAATCCCTTCCGCAGTGAAATCTCGTGTGCTCCCGCGCCCGCCCGTGTAAATAACAGCGGCCCCTCGATCGCCACACCCAGTTCCCCGTGTTCCTTCGTCGCAAAGATCCCGCCGCGCGCCTCGGAGGCGAACCACAACCACGTCAGGAAATCCAAACCCGGCGCGTCCTCCATCTCCTCGTCCGCCACCTCCGCCGAAAAGCTCGTCTTGGCCCAATCCGCCACACGAATCTCCCGTCGTTTCGCCGCCGCCGTTCCGGCATCTACAGGAATCAGGTTCACCCCGACTGTTTCCTTGAAATTGATCACGAACGCGTCCAGCTGGCTCTCCGACAGCGCGCCTGCGTACAGCAGCCGCTCCCGGTCTTCGTATACGAACGGAATCCCCTTCAACGTCGGCGGCATCGTCGGCAGCAGGCGCCCCATCACTTCCTTCCGAATGTCGCTTCGCGCCTTCCGGTCCACGTACGGCTTCCCTTCCGCGCGCATGTACGCGACCTCTTCCAGCATGCATTCCGCCCGCAACAGCGATCCCGGCACCTTCCGCTCCGCCTTCACCAGCGCCAACCGCAAATACCCTCCGTAATACGCGTTCTCCTCGGTGATTGGGACATCGATCAAATGCCGACCGCCCACCCAACCCTGCGTCGCGCCCGTCCCCATGCTCTTCAACGGTGGCGCCGCGTGCTTCGCAAATTTCTCCACTACATCCGTCGGCAGCCCCTTCCCGACGTAAAACATCCTCACCGCAATGGACCCACTCTCAAATGACATAAACTCTCCCTCGTTTTCTTACTGAGACTCGTACAATAGGCTGACAATTATTTGGAGTTGTGATAAAGTGGGCGCATGGCAACAAAGCGCGACCATGCGGCGATGGAGAGGCGGCGGCTGAAGGCTGTTGCCTTGTTTGA
>Ga0182014_10002441_pt1 | contig 23447 bp, 20 predicted proteins | sample 612S2DmetaG_FD_120489 | JGI IMG/M metagenome (GOLD analysis project Ga0182014, IMG submission 120489) | Permafrost microbial communities from Stordalen Mire, Sweden - 612S2D metaG | ecosystem: Environmental > Terrestrial > Soil > Wetlands > Permafrost | place: Sweden: Stordalen | collected...
AGGATGACGACCTCGTCCGGCGGATCACTGTAAACACTAACCGGCAAAATGCCATTACTGCCGCAGCTTTGCGGGCAAACGACCCGAAGCAAATTGAACTCGAAAACAGGTTTGCTCGAAGGCAAATATTCTACGAGAGGCAGGAAGGCGCTTATGACAATCTTGAGGACTCGAACCTTGCCAAGTTACAGAAGGAGTTCCGCAATTCAGAAGATGGCGCCGTCTACATCGATGAATTAGCCGCCGCTCTTGCTGCGGCTGCCGGAGAACTAAGCCAAATGCAGCACGTAAACGACATATTCGAAAGTGATCCCGCTTACGAGAAATGCTTCAATCAAAAGGCACTGTCGTCCATAGTTCTTCTCACGTTCATGCAAAATCTAATGAACGTTCTAACGCTGGTACTAAAAAAGGATTTGGATCTAGACTGGAGTGCCAGCCAAGTGAAACCGAGTCGGATAAGTCGCCATGTTTTCTGTTTGTTGGTGCGATATCTGGCAAAGAAACGCCGGAAGGATGTGATTATCGAATTCGGCCAAAGGCTGTGGGCCAGAGATAAGCAATGGCGTGACCAGGTGAAGGAACATCTAAACAACTACCATTCAGGCATCAAACGGGAAATCGAAGACAAATTCATGCCGATTGAAGATCCCAGTTCCGAGAATATCAACTCGGCCTTTCGGCGCATGGAGTCAAGCCTGCGTCTTAGCGATCAAATTGATGTTTTTGCAGTCTTTGGATCCTTGGACGCGGAGCTCGATTCGACGCAGACTTGACGCTGAAGCCGGATTGCGTTCTTTCCACGGGACAGACTTGTTCCAGGCGCTTGAATCCCTCGCAAGCAAACGCGACATCGGTACGGAAGGGGTCCTAGAAATATCACAGCAATGGTGGTTTTAGCGCGAGAGGAAGCAGAAAAGAGCGGGCCACAGTGCAAAATGTCATAATTCCAGGACCGACCCCGCCATGCTCGGGCTGTGATGGGAAAGACGGTGGTGGGAAGCAATGCTCAAGACCCGCCGACCCGCGCCCGCACTTTCTCCAGCAGGCGCGTCAGCTGTTCCAAACTGGCATGGGGTCAGTTTTCCGAGGCAAGGATGACTCCCTCCTTCATGACCGTGGCGAAGAAATGGTCTTTGCACGCGCGCTTCTCGGCCAGGCGCTGCGGCGTGATGGGCAGCAGTGTGAATGCCGGGCAGGGCCAGACATCCCCCATGGCCTCCCGAAATCTCCGGGCGGCGTCCAACTGCCGTTCCGCGCCCTCGGCGACCAGGCACAAGTTCACGTCGCTGTCCGGCCCCGCCTCGCCGCGCGCATGGGAGCCGAACAGGTACACGGCCCGCAACGGCATCACCCGATCCATCGCTTCAAAACAGTGGGCCAGTGTTTGACGTTGGCTTTGCAGGCTCGCGGGCAAGTTGTCCAACCTTAACTTCACGCAGCCTAATGTAAGGCTTCCCAACCTCATCCGCAAGCCGGTAGAATTGTCGTGTCCAGCCCTGCTAAATAACAGCATTTTAACTGACATATAACAGACATCGTGTTACCCTAGTATGCATGTTCGCCCCGGTCTATAGCATTACCGCAGCCATCACAAAGACGCTCATGTCAATTGAGGCCGACCGGCAGGCGGTGGTGGATCTTCCGATTGATGTGACCGTACTCGCAAGCCTGCGCGAAACGGCGCGGCTGGTGTCCACGCATTATTCCACACAGATTGAGGGCAATCGGCTCACGCAGGCGCAGGTGAGGGAAGTGGTGGCTGGAGCGCGATTCCCGGGGAAGGAGCGCGATGAACTGGAGGTGCGGCATCACTATCGCGCGCTTGCGGAGATGGAAAGGCTGGCTGCCGAGGGCAAGCCGTTAACGGAAATGCAGCTACGCCGCCTGCACGGTTTAGTGATGACGGATCAGTCGAAACCGACGCCCTATCGCGACGGACAAAACGTTATCCGCAACAGCCTCAGCAGGGAAATCGTCTATATGCCACCCGAGGCCAAAACCGTTCCCGGCCTCATGGCGGACCTGGTGGCGTGGATCAACCGGCAACTACACGAGGGTGAGCTGCCAGTGCCGCTGATCGCCGCGTTGGCGCATTACCAGTTTGCGACCATCCACCCATACTATGACGGCAATGGCCGGACGGCCCGACTGCTGGCCAACCTGATTCTGCACCAGGCCGGCTATGGTCTTAAGGGCATCTACTCGCTGGATGAATATTACGCCCGCCAACTAACGGGTTACTACGAGGCGCTGACCGTTGGCCCATCACACAATTACCACCTGGGGCGCGCGGAGGCGGACGTGACGGGATTCTTGGCCTTTTTCTGCGAGGGAATGGCGGATGCGTTCAGCGCCGTGCGCGCGCAAGCGGCAAAGGCGGCGCAACGGGGCGCGCCGGACCGGGCGGGACAGTTGCGAAAGCTGGATCCACGGGAAAGACGATTGCTGGAATTGTTCCGGCGACACGGGACCGCCACGGCGGGGCAAATCGCCAAGCACCTTGGGCTGGCCCAAAGAACCGTTGTGGGCCTGTGTCGCTCCTGGTTGAAGACAGGATTCCTGGAGCTTAAGAATCCGTCGCGCAAGAGCCGCTCGTATCGCCTGGGGAAGAAGTTTGAGCTCTTGATTGCCTGAAGAAAGCCTTGAAGAAAGCCTTTGCCTTTTTTCGGCAATCCGGCCATTGATGTTCCATGGCTGAGGCCATTGCTATTAACTCACAGTCCGGGTTGCCGCCGTCCATTGTTGCCGCCGAACAACGGACGCGCGAATACTTGGCGCAAAGCAAGTGGCGCAAAGCGCGCGAGGAGATCAAGCCGCTGGTCAAACTCGACCGGGCACGGTTTCTGCCGCTGCTCATCGAGGCCAATATGGGCCTGGCACGCGAGATGGTCTCCAAAGGCCACATACCGGAAGCGCGGCAGGTGCTGGCGTACTTGGCAACGATCGCGCCCCGCGAACAACTGGTAGGGCTGGAAGTTGACATTCTCGGCCGCTCGGAGGACAGCAAGGATTTCCTGGGCAAGTTTGCGACGGTGTTGATCGCGCCGCCTGGGAATCTGGCCGAAGCGGAACGGGTGCGATTAGCGGACCAGGTCGTGCTGGCGTTTGCACCTTTGCCCGCCGGGCACCCGGCCGAGGTGAGCCTTGGTCCGCAACTGCGCGGAATTCACGAGGCGCTGCAAGCGGTTTCCCGGCAAGAATGGGACCGCGTGCCGGAGTGGCTGCGGACCATCCCACACCGTTCGCCGTTCAGCCATTGGGCGGTGTTCATCAAGGGCCTGGTGGCTTTTCACAACGGCGACGCGGAGCGCGCGACGCGCTTTCTAAGCAGTTTGCCGGCGGAATCAGTGCCCGCAAAAGCCAGCCGATCTTACCTGCTGCTGACCCATGGCACCGAGCTGCCGCTGAACAAGCCGCGCCTGGCTGAGGTGATCCTGGAGGGGGCATGCCGGCTGGCGATTCAGCCTGGCGTGGCCGGACTGCTGCTGCGGGCGGAACAACTTTGGCGGGAGGGCTGTCACGGGGACTCGTATCGGGTGCTGCGCAATGCCATCGGGCAGTTCCCCTGCGACGGCGCGGATTGGCTGGGTTCGGTGAGCGAATTCTATTTCCAGGCGCCCTATGGCATGTCATTCGAGCAACGCGAGGATTATCTGGAGTTCTTTCACGACTTGCTGAGCCGCGGCGCCGCCAAGAATCCTTTTGAAGAGATGCAGATACTGCGGCTGTTTGCGCTGACGGAAGGACCCGACAGCAACACAGGGGACTTACGCTCCTACTGGGAAGGATTCCTGAGCCTCCACGAGCAAGTGCGCAAGTCCTCGTCGTACTTCAAGTCCATCGCGTATAGCTGGCTGGGGCAGCAACTGGCGCGCAGCCAGGGTTCAGCTTCCTTCGGGATGCGGTCCGGCACCGACCGGTTGTGCGATGCGGAGGGCGCTTGCGAATGCCTGGAGAAGGCCAAACAGCTTGATCCGCGGAATTTGCCAGCCCATCTCCAGTTGGTGAAGGTTTACGAGGCGTTGAACCGCAAGAGCGAGCGCAATCGTTTGCTGGACGAGATGGCGAAACAGTTTCCGGAAGAAAAGCTGGTGCTGCTGGAGAATGCTCGGGGGTGTATCGAGCGCAAAGCTTTTACGAAAGCGCTGGAGCTGCTGGAGCGCGCCCGGCAGGTGGACCAACTGGACCCGGCAGTGCTGGAGATGCTGGTATCCACCCGGCGGCAATTGGCGCGCCAACACTTCCAACAACACCGATTGGACAAAGCGCGACAGACACTAGAACCGCTCGAAGGGTTGCTGACGGACCAGGCGGAGGACCTTCAACGCAGCCGGTGGACCGCGTGGCTGCGCCAGGGCTTGCTCGAGCGCTTGCATGGTGACGCGGCGCAGGGCCAGGCGCTGCTCGACCGGGCCCGCGCCGCCAGCCCACATGCGGCGGGATTCCTGCTGTTCGCGCATTTAACCCATCGGGTTTATGCCCGGCAGGCTGACTCACCGTTCCTGGCGGAACTGAGAGCCGAGCTGGCACGGGAGCCATCGGCCACCCGGGGCGTTCTGCTGCTGCGCATCTTCCGTTACTGGGATAGCACGCCGGACAAGCAACCGTGGGGTGTTGAGTTAGGCCTGCTGCGAAAGTACTTGAAGGCGGCAGCCAAAGGACCTTGCAGTCGAGTTGAAGCCAAGGGGATTGTGGAATTGTGCGGGCCCGGGGAGTTTGAGGAGGCAGCGAACGCGTTCATCCGCGCGAGGCTGCGGCATGACCCCAAAGATCCGTTGTTCCGCTTGTTTAAGCACATGCTTAAGCCGGCCTGGTTAGTCGAGCCAGATGAAGGCCGTCGCCAACTCGAGGCAATCCTCGAAGAGGCGCAGCGCCGCGGCGAGCAGGAAGTGATTCAGAAACTGCAGGGCCTCATCCGCAGCCTCGATTATCCGCCGCCGCTGCCCAGGCCGCGGGAGGACATTGACTTCGACGACGCAGACGATTGGGAAGCCCCCCCCGAATTTGACGACGGCTTGCCCGCTAACCTGATGGGTGGTATTCCCGAGTTTGCTGAGATACTGAAAATGCTCGCTAATGCCTCGGAGTCGGACATTCGCGAGTTTAAGAAGACCCGCCCCAAAGACATGCCTGAATTTGTGGTTGATATGCTGATCGAGTCCGCCAAGAAGGGCGGACCTCCAAAGCCTTTCCCACCGCCGCCTAAACCGCGTCCTCCCGCTCCACAGCCTCCTCGACGCCCCCCGGAGGAAAATCCCAACCAAGGTAAATTATTCTAGTTTCCCGGTTCGATTGATGGAAGAATAATGAGATACCGGAACTATCTCGCAGTGCTATGAGCCCTTACCTTGTACTCGGTGTGCCAGTGCAGGCGGATGATCAAATCATCCGCCGCGCGTATCTTGATGCGATCAAACAAGCGACGCCGGAGAAGAACCCGGTTCGCTTCCAGTCGCTGAGCGAGGCTTATGAGAGAATCAAAGACGAAACCAGCCGTTGCAAGTATGAGCTATTTCACCAGGAGTCTCCGGGAGCTTCGCCGCTGGATACCGTCCTCCGCCACCTGCGGCTGGCAGCGAAACCGAAGCCGATGTCAATGGAAGCGATGAAGGAATTCCTGCACACATGCTCGAAGACGTGAAACCAGAGGGCCCTGCTCCGTCGCCAGAACCAGGGATGCATGAAGCCGGCCAGCTCGCCTTCGAGTTGGCTGCCACCGTGCCAGTTGTGGATGGGGCCATTCCGCCCACACCGCCGCTCCACACCATTGGCAGCGAGTGCGAGCCGGTCGAAGACGAGGCGGCGTCCGAATCGTCCGAATCCAATGACGCCGCACCTCTGGAAGAGGAAGAGGGTTCGGCCCGGTCGGAGCAATTGGCCGATTGGAAAGACGCGTTGCGGCGTGATTTCGAGAAATGGCTGGAGGCTTTGGATGACGTCGGCGAACTGGAAGAAGCCGCTGAGTCGGAAGACGCGGGGCCTGAGGCGAGCGAGACGCCCGACCTTTACTCGTTTTACGAGCAACTGGCCGCCGCCAACAGCGAATTCCGCAAGGCCAACCGCCGCACCGCCGAGGCCATCAGCCAATGGTGTGAGACGCTCACCCGGTTTGACGGCAACCTCTCGCCGCTGCGCGAGACGATGGCCAAGCTAACCGCCGCGCAGCCCAAAGCCGATGAGCTATCCCGCAGCCATTGTCTTGTATTGGTGGAATGGCTCGACCGCCTGAACCGCATCCGCAAAGCATTCGACTCGCCGCCGCAGAAGACCTCCTGGTGGCAAGGCCGCGGCAATTCGACGTGGCTTAAAGCCTGGGAAACTCAAGGCCAAGCCCTCGCCATCCTGGCGAGCCATATTGAAGAGCTGCTAAGAAAGGAAGGCGTGACGCGTCTGGACGCCTTGGGCCAGCCGCTCGATCCGGCTACCATGACCGCGGTGGCCGCTGAGCCGGATAGCGCCCATCCGCCACAAACGGTCCTCGAAGAACTGGCGGCCGGTTACCGCCGTCATGGCGAGCTGCTGCGCGCGGCCCAGGTGAAAGTCAGCCGCCAACCGTGAGAAAACAAACGCTGAAAAGCTGAAACTCGACCCATACTCTCCACCCTTTCCAATTTCAGCATTTCAGCTTCTCAGCATCTCAGCTTTTCCCTTATAGATTATGAGTGAACTTATTGTAGGTATTGACCTCGGCACGACCAATTCGGAGTTGGCCGTCAGCTTTGACGACAAGGTTCAAGTCGTGCCCATTCACGGCCATCCGATCATGCCCTCCTGTGTGGGTCTGGATCTCTCCGGAAAACTGATCGTCGGGCAGGCGGCCAAGAACCAGCTTGTGGCGGCCCCCGAACACACAGTGTCGTCCATCAAACGGAGAATGGGTGAAGAGACGAAAGTGCGGCTTGGCGACAAGGAATTCTCCCCGGAAGAAATCTCCTCGTTTATTCTGCGCGAGTTGAAGCTGGAGGGCGAGAAGCAACTGGGCCAGCCGATCCGGAAGGCGGTGATCACCGTGCCGGCGTTCTTCAACGAGCGCCAGCGCAAGGCGACCCAGGTTGCCGGCGAGCTGGCCGGGCTGGAAGTGGTGCGAATCATTAACGAGCCGACCGCCGCCGCGATGGCTTATGGCGCCGGCGTCACTGAAGGCGAGCGGATGCTGGTGTATGACCTGGGCGGTGGCACCTTCGACGTCTCGGTGGTGGTCGTTGAGCAAGGCGTTGTTGAAGTAAAGGCCAGCCATGGGGACACGCATCTGGGCGGCGACGATTTTGATCAATTGCTGGTGGACCACGCGGTGCTCGAATTCGAACGCCAACACAACATTGATCTGGTTCAAGACCTCAAAACCCTGCGCCGCCTCAAAGTGGTCCTGGAGCGGGCCAAACGCACGCTGTCCGACGAGCCGTTTGTCAAGGTGCGCGAGGAATATCTCGACGGGCATCATCACCTGGAGTTGGAGCTGCTGCGCGAGGCCTACGAGCGGATGATTTTGCCCCTATTGGAGCGGACCCTCACTTGCGTGCATCAGTCGCTGACGGACGCGCGGCTCGGGCCCAAGGACATTCAGAAAGTGATGCTGGTGGGCGGCGCGACACGCACGCCGCTGGTGCAACGACTGCTGCAAGAGCGGCTGCGGCTCGACCCGCGCTTTGAGATTGATCCTGATCTGATCGTCGCCATGGGGGCTTCGATTCAAGGCGGCGTCATTGCGGGCCAGCAACGGCACAGTATCCTGGTGGATATCACGCCGCACACCTACAGCACGACTGCGGTTGCGTTCCGTGACGGCGAGGAAGGCCTGTTCTGCGTGCCGATCCTCCCGCGTAACACCCCCCTGCCGGCCAGCAAATCCGAGATGGTTTACACGCTCTATGACAACCAGACCTCCGCGAAGGTCGAGGTGCATCAGGGCGAGAGCGAGCGTCCCGAGCAGAACACGTTTATTGGCGATTTCCTGGTGGAGGGCCTCAGCCAGGCGCCCGAGGGCAATCCCATTGTCATCCATTTCGATCTCGACCTGAACGGCATTCTGAAAGTCACCGCGACCGAGAAAGTCACCGGCTTGGCCAAAACGGTCGCCCTGGACACCAAAGGCCAGCACCTGCTCAATTTGGACGAAGCGCGCCGCAACATCGCTTCCCTGGTCGGCGAACCAGGCGCGGAAGGTGTGCCCGCGGAGGAAGCGGTGGCTGGTAACGGACATGGAGAATCGCAGGCTGACGAAGAGGAATTGCTCACCAGTGCCAAAGAACTGCGCAAACGCGCCGAGGCGCTGCTGCAGAAAAGCATCGGCGAGGATGATGCGAACGAGATCCGCGAACTCATTCACGCCAGCGCGGTCGCTATCAAAGACAAAGACTGGAACACGCTCAAAGAAAAGAACGAGGCGATCTCGGACCTGCTGTTCTACCTGGAGGACTAACGTGGTGATGCTCAATTGCCCCGCCTGTGGCAAGCTCAACCAGACCGAGGCCACGTGTACGCGTTGCGGGTGCGACCTTGCCCGGCTGCGCGCGGTGATCACTGCTGCCAACGGGGCACTGACTGAAGGGTGCGATTCGTTGCGGAGGGGTGACTGGGCGGCTGCGTTGAACTGGTCCGAAGAGTCGTGGCGGCTACGTCACACCGTAGCAGCGGCCCGGTTGGCGTTCCTGGCCGCCGGCGCGCTGGGGGACACCCGAACTGCGGCAGCGTGGCACCGCCATGGTGCTGAGGCATAGACTCCGTCCAGCTTGGCTTTAGGCGAAGGGATCGAAAACCTTCACGCCTGCCTGTCGGAAGTCGCGGATGTTGCGCGTCGCGACCGTCAGGCCATGCATGAGCGCGGTTGCGGCTGTCATCCCGTCCAACAGGGGCAGAAGGTGCCCTTTGCGCCTCGACTCCACGACCAGCTCAGCCCAGCGACGACTGACCGCGGCATCCCAAGGCAGGCAATCAATTGTCTCCACCACGTCTGCAAACCAGCGTTCAAGTTGAGATCGCTTGCGACCGGGTGCGAGGGTGAGAATACCGATACGCAGTTCGCCGAGAATGATGGAGTCCACCACGAAATCGCCTTCGTTGGCGGTCAACCAACCCACCACTTTGGCATCAGGGGCCGGCTTGGTGGGCTCGCTGAGCACGTTTACATCAACGAGGTAGGTCACTCAAAGTTTGGAAATTTGATGTTGTCGGTCGTTTCGGCAAAAGGCAATGGTTTGAACCAGCCCTTGACTGGACAGGCCAAAAGGAGCTTGACCAAACCCTGATTTCTTCGGCGCATCTTGCGCTTAAGCCGGTACTCGCCCCGCTCGATGCGCTCGACCTCGAACTCCTGCCCGGGCTTGATGTCGTCCTGCTGCCGGATTTCGGCGGGCAGAACGACCTGCCCTTTGCTTGATACCGTAGTGGTCATCTGAGGTAAGATACCGTCTTACTCTGCCCCCGTCAAGCAGAGGCGAAAGCTATATCGAAAGCAGGGGGCACCGGTCGAAGGTCATGCTGGCGCGCCGCCTCCGCCAGGAAACGACCCTGAGTTTGAAGTGGGTTGCCCAGCGCTAGCAAATGGGCACTTGGACCTATGTTTCCAACCGGCTAAATGAGCCCCCCGGAAACGCCGCCCCAAGCTTGGGTATGTGAGTCGTTGTTCCGGAGGACAAGGAGTATTTCGTCAATGCGCGCTGCCTTGCCGGGTTCGCAGGTGATACTTCCAGGATCCATACCCATATAAAGGCGCATCCTGTTTTCTGGCGCCTCCGCGAGCAGTCCTTTCTTTTGTTGCTTCCAGAAGATAATCGCTACCAGATTGTCCGTCCAGCCTGGCTTAATCAGCTTGTGCTGGCCGGTCTGTGCCCTTGTCGGGCGGTTCATCTTCCCTTCTTTAACCGTCATTGGCTCAAAGTGGCGGCGGCACAACGGGGTGATGTGGGGTAATTGCAAATTGATAATTGATGAATTGCAGAATGGGTCCTTGGGTGGTGCAAGAGAGAGTGCGGGACGGCGCTTGCGCCCTCTGCACGCAGTGGCTGCGCCGGTTGATTTTCCGAGGGTCCATGCCTGCAAAATAACAGCATTGTAACTGACATATAACAGACATCAAAGCACCGCTCGTATCGCCTGGGGAAGGAGTTTGAGCTCTTGATTGAGCAGGCTGAACCGTACCCGCAAGCCAAGGCCATGAGAGCTGTGCTTGGATGCCAAGGCGGACCCGTCAAGATTGAATGAAAGGGGCGGTCGCGGATTGATGAATTATTCTCGCTGGCCCATTCTTCTGGGTGCCATTCTGCAGTCGCCTACTAACGTCTCTTAAGCCGCGCTGCGATGTCGGCCTGGAAGGCAGGCGGCTGAAGTCGGAGGTTACCACCAGCGGCAGTCGCCTCGACCTCCGCGATGCGTTTCCCGGACAGCGTATCCCACCATTCGACCGACCAGAGACCGTCATCCACGCCCGCGAGCACTACCTTTGCGCCAGTGACCGGCACCGGATTGGCCTCCATCGCTCCGTCCGGCCAATCACACGCGCGATCGAGCACCCAGACGAGCGCTTCGTCATGCGTCGCGACCCCGAAGGGCAGAACAGGGCCTTCGGCGTTCTCGAAGTGTGCCGGGCGCATCCCCACCTTGCCGATGCCTGTCCCCCCAAGAAAAGCGCTCAGCGCCGACCAATGGGCATAAAGGTTTGCGGCGTGGATATTCTCCCACCACCAGGTCATGGCGGTACCGGCGGCTCCCGTGAAGGCCCCGCTCCAGATCGCCTGATGCAGTGCCCGGAAGTGGGGGTCGGTGTCCGGCTTCCATCCCTTCCAGTCAGTCCCATACTCGCTGACGAAGAAGGGCTTGCCATACTTCTCGTAGAAGCGGGCGGACTTCTCAGCCTGCATCCGCGCCGGGTGCTTTTCGTTGTAGGAATGGTACTGGGCGAAGTCCATCTCCGGGAGGGCGAACAGGTCGGCCCGTTCGCTGCCGCCCGTGAAGCTGGATGATATGAGGTGACGGTAAGGATCGATCGCTCGCAAGCGGCGCCCCATGTCGCGGTGCCAGGCGATCACATCATTGTGCTTCAGATAAGCGTACTCGTTGTCAATCTCGTTGAAGAACTCCCAGGCCAGGATATTCGGGAAAGCCCCCCAGCGCGCCACGATGTACCGCAACCGCTTCTCATACAACTTCTTCGCCTCGTCGCTGGTAAAGAACTCGTCCTGCGTCAGGCACGGACCACCGTTCGTCGCATTGTATGGGTGGCGCGTCCAATAGTTGTTCCCGCCCCAGAAGTCGGGCTTCACCTCAAAGATGCCGTGGTAGTCGAGGCAGAGCATCACAAAGATCCCACGCCGCTCCGCCTCGGCGAGCACGCGGTCGAGCCTCCACGCATTGTCCTGGCGGTAGTGGAGTCTGTCCCCCCGGTCCCATTCGATGCCGAAGGCCTCCGGCCACATCCAGATCCGGATATAGTTGATCCCCGCCTTCTGGTAAGCCTCAAGCCAATCGTCGTAATCCGCTGTGCCGCGCTTGCCGTGCCAGCAGGCGCATAATCCGTTCAGGAAGAGCGGTGTGCCGTCGCTCAGACAGAAATAGCGCTTCCCCTCAGGTTGGACGCGCGCCAACCCGTGACGCTTCCCGGCGGCGACCTCAACGACGGTCTGGCCCTGCCCGGCAGGCTTGCCGCCTACCATGGCAGTCACGACCAACGAGTGCCGGCCGGCTTCGAGCGGAAGCCAACGGACGCGCCAGCCCCCTTGGCCGCGCGGGGTAAGAACCTCGCCCTTTCCCTCCATCTTCCTATCGAATTCATAGTGATAGAAACCAGGGACGCGGACGCTCTTGCCTGAGGGTGCCACGGCTTCGAGGTCGAGCGTGATGGATTCGGGGTCGAACGGATTGGCGGCAGCCGGCACGCCTTCCACCTCAATCTCGACCCGCTCAAACACCTCCGGCGTCCCTGCTCCCCGCTTGAGTTCGAGTCTGCCACCAGGCTCCCCGGCACAAGCAGCGCTCACGAGGCAGAGCGGAAGCAATAGGACATTGATAGAGGCGTGCATATCTTCTCAAGGCTTCAAACCCGGGCTCGTCCAGTTCTCGATTGGAGTGTTTTGTCGCGGCGGCCCTGGGGAGCTGATGTCGTAGGAGTTGGTATTGTGCCGGCCCGGGCACTCGTAAAGGTAGTCGTGGCCCCACGGATCCCTCGGGAGGGAATCGCCCGAGAGATACGGCCCGCGCCAGTTCGTATTGCCAGCCGGCTGTTGGAAGAGGGCCTGCAAAGCGTTCCCGCCAGTTGGGTAGAAGCCGGTATCAGCTTGGAAGGCGTCCAAGGCCGTCTTGAACGTGGCAATCTGAGTCATTGCCGCAGGCATGTTCGCACTATGACTGGGGCCTGTTAGGCTGATGGGCAACATGACCCAGATGAATAAGAGCACTGTGCCGAGACCAGGCACCACACTCGGCCAATACCGGCTTCTAAGGCCCGAGACCGCCAGCAACATGGCGACACCCCACCATGCGACGAAAATGAGTAAAAACCACAGGGCTGGGGAATCCGAATGGAAGTCGAAGAACTGGAGAGCCAGAAACCCGCCGCACGCCCAGACGAGCGAAAGAACGCCGTCCCACTTTCTACTGATTAGGGGCTTCATACGCGTGCCGGGTCAGCCTTCCACTCGCTCCGCATGATTGTGGTTATAGGGGCAGGGTAGGGTGGGGGCAAGGGGAATTTTCGCTCCCTCGCTCCGCGTCGAGGTTGCATCCAATTCCCCGGACCGCGAACCGTCCCGGTTCGCAGCGGCTATGAGGGTAAGGACGCGTCCGAAATCCCAAAAACGCAGCCCATCCTCACGCGCAGCGAGCCAGGGACGGCTCGCGGTCCGGGGCTCGCGGTCCATCACAACACTAACCGGCCGTAACGGTCGCCAAACCGTGCGCTGCTCCAGGGCCACTCCCTTGGTTCGCGCACCAGTAGCGCCTTGATCGGGTTCTTCTCCGCATAATTCCGAGCCTGCACCTCATGCGCCGCGTCCCGCATGTAGGTATCCCAGTAATCGTCCGCCCAAAACCGACCTCGCCGGCCAAGCAATTTGTTCGCTTCCCGCGCCGTGTATTCTTTCCAATCCGCAATGACCTGGCCCATCGGCTGGGCGGTAACCTTGAACAACACATGGAGGTGGTTGGGCATGACCACCCAGGCGCGCAGTTCATACTTTGTGCCGTGATGGAACCGCAGCGCCCCATCAACCAAGCCGGCAATCCGGGGTTCTCGCAAAGCGCATTCTCCCCGTCCCTGGTCCAGATAAGCCTGGAGCTTCTTGCGCCGCTCGGCGTCGTCTTCGATTTCCAGTAGCATTGCCCATTCCGAGCGCAGTGCTGCTGGGAAGGAATCCGCCACGTGGAATGTGACCATCTGCGTCAGACCTGGTTCGTCCCGGTGCGGGAGGTAGCCGCGTTCGTGCCAGCCCTTAAACCCTGCCTTGGCCTGATCCGCTGTTAGTGAGGATGCCCACCGTCTTTTTCCAGTAACAAGTTCGCGCGGCTCGGGATTGTGGGGCGGTCCCGGAAACCGACGGTCGAGTGGCGATTCACGGGGTAATTCAGGAACGGAGTGCATGCGTTGGCAAGCCTTTTGTCTGCGGACCGCGAACCGTCCCGGTTCGCAGCGCTCACGAAGGCAGGGGAGTGTCCGAAGGTCCAACATCCCCGCCCATTCGCACCCGCTGCGAACCGGGACGGTTCGCGGTCCGGGTGAGGCGCAGGTGACGCTGCCGGGCAGGCTATTCTGCGCTTTGAACTGCGGGAACTGGGCTCCAAGAAGCGAATGCACGCGTCCTGCGCCGCTACTCTGTCTTGCAATCGTCCGCCGGGGTAGTATTGTACCTTCAGAATCTTAGATTGTAACAACGTATGAAAAGCTTTCGAATCGTCTTCGTCGCAGCCGCAGTGCTAGCGCTCGCTCTCACCACTAATGCCGGCGGATTCCACGGGGGAGGCTGCGGCGGCGGCTTCCGCGGAGGTTGGGGTTGGGGTGGCGGCTGCTATCGCGGGGGTTGTTACTATGGCGGCGGCTGTGGTTTGGGGGTGGGCATCGGCTGCTGTGGCTTGGGGGTTTCTATTGGCTTTGGCGGACCGGCCTGCTACGGCGGCTGCGGGTATTACGGCTACGCCCCGGCTTACGCCGCGCCGGTTTATTACTCCACACCAGTTTACGCTACGACTGCCTACTCGACTCCAGTGTACGCCACTGCGGCTTACCCGGCGCCGGCATACACCACCGCCGTTTACGCCAGGACGCCGGCCTATGTCCCCGCTCGCGCTACGACTTATACTGCCCCGGCTTATGCCGCGGCAGCAAGGCCACCCGCTCCGCCGGTTGCCCGCGCCGCTTACGCCCCGGCCCAAACCGCCCGGACTTGGACACCGCAACCCGTCCGGTCACCGGGTCCGACGTACAACTGGACGCCTCCTCCGCCGAGCACGACCGCCTACTACGCCAACGCGCGATAGCAAGACAGGGCAGGCGTCTCGCTTGCCCCCCTATGCGCGGCAGCGCGAGCAGTGGCTCGGATGCCAGAACTGAACGGGCAGCCGAGACGCCTGCCTTGCTTCCGCTAATTTCCGCTTTGAACCCTGGAGGCTTAGCACCATATTTCACTCATGGACAAGGATCACGTAGCCGAAGTGTTGGTCAACATCGCGACGTTGCTGGAGCTGAAGGGAGAGAATCCTTTCAAGACCCGCGCGTATGAGAACGCCGCCCGCACCATTGAGACCCTGAGCGAGCCGCTGGATAAAGTGGTTGCCGAAGAGCGCCTGGGCGACATCAAAGGCATCGGCGATGCGCTCCAGCAGAAGATCACCGAACTCGTCACCACCGGCCGCCTGCAGTATTACGAGGACTTGAAAGCCTCGATCCCACCGGGGCTGGTGGCGATGCTCGACATCCCCGGGCTGGGGCCAAAGAAGATCAAGACCCTGAACGACGAACTCGGCCTCGAAACGGTCGAGCAGCTTGAGCAGGCGTGCAAAGACGGCAAGATCGCCGGCCTGAAGGGGTTTGGGGAGAAGACGCAGACCAATATTCTCGAAGGCATCAGCCGCCGCCGCGCCTACGCCTCGCGCCACCTCCTGAGCGACGCTCTCCAGCAGGCCGAGCCGCTGCTCGAAGCGTTGCGTTCCCATCCTGACGTGATCCGCTGCAGCACAGCCGGCAGCCTGCGCCGGCATCGCGAGGTGATCGGCGACATTGATCTGCTCGCCTCCTCCAAGAAGCCGGCGGAGGTTATCGAGTTCTTCACCAGCCAGCCCGGCATTGAGAAGGTCCTGGCCAAGGGCGAGACGAAGGCCAGCGTGCTGCTGGAAGGCGGCATCCAATCCGACCTGCGCGTGGTCAGCGACGCGGAATATTCCTCCGCGCTGCTGTATTTCACCGGCAGCAAGGAGCACAACATCGTGATGCGGCAGCGCGCGATTGATCGCGGCCTGCGGCTGAACGAATACGGCCTCTTCCATTCCAAGGTGGAAACGCGCGACCCGAAGCTGCTCGTCAAATGCCGGACCGAAGAGGAGATGTTCGAGAAGCTCGGCTTGCACTATATCCCGCCCGAGATGCGTGAGGACATGGGCGAAATAGCTCTGGCCGAGAAGGGGCCGCTCCCGCGCCTGATCGAGTGGACGGATTTAAAAGGCTCCCTGCACAATCACTCTACGTGGAGCGATGGACATCAACGCCCCGAGGAGATTGCCAAGGCGATGTGCGAGCTCGGCCTCGCCTACTGGGGAATCACCGATCATTCGAAGTCCTCCTTTCAAGCCAACGGCCTTGATCCGGTGCGCGTGCGGCAGCAACTCAAGGAAATCGCGTCCATCAACGCCACGCTGGCGAAAGAAGGAACTGGCTTCCGCCTCCTCACCGGCACGGAGGTGGACATTTTAAAGGACGGCAAGCTCGATTTCCCGGACGACCTGCTGGCCGAGCTTGATGTCGTGATTGCCAGCATACATCAGAGCTTCAACCAGACTGAGGCCGAGACCACTGCGCGTCTGGTCGGCGCGGCGCGGAACCCTTACGTCCATATCCTCGGCCATTTGACGGGCCGCCTGCTGCTGGAGCGCGAGCCCTACAAGGTGGACCACCGCGCCGTGATCGACGCCTGCGCGGAGACCGGCACCTGGATCGAACTCAATGCCCATCCGATGCGCTTCGACATGGACTGGCGCTGGTGGCCTTATGCCAAGTCCAAGGGCGTGAAGTGCGCGATTAACTGCGACGGCCACCGGTTCGGAGACGCGGGCTTTCTCCGCCTCGGCGCCGGCATCGCGCGCAAAGGCTGGTTAACCAAGGAGGACGTGGTGAACACTCTGCCCCTAAAAGCGCTCATGAAGGAGCTCGGCCGCAAACGGGCTGTCGGAAAGAAGGCGGCGCCGGAGTAGCGCACTCACGACCGCCGCCTTCCCGTTCCCTTCCAAGGAACGCCGTAAAGTCCGGTATCCAGCGGGCGGACGCAAATCCGGGGAATACGTAGGAACGGTCAGTAGTCGAACGGACACCAGCCTGAGCCCGGCGGCCCCGAAGCGGGCGGCGATGCTACTGGCGGGAGAGATTGCCGGCGGAGGCAACTCGCGGTTTTCATTTCTCCAAGGGTGTGCATTGACATTGCCCGTTTCCTCGGTACTCTGCTACACACATTTCCACGACAAACGTGTGTAGTGCAAAATAGAACGTGGCTGAAAAAGACGACTATCTGGCAGATATCCTGGTTGACCTGGGCTTCGTCTCCGCCGAGAAGGTGGCCGAAACCCGGCGCGAAGCGCAGGCGGCCGGGGTGGGGGTGGTGGACTTGCTGGTCGCCAACAAGGTGGTCCGGCCCGCCGATGTCACCCAGGCCAAGGCGTCGCATTTCGGCGCCGAAGTGGTCAACCTCAGCGAGTTGCAGATCGCGGATGACGTCATTGCGGCCATTCCGCGGAACATCGCGCGGAAGTACCGGGTGGTGCCGATTTATAAGCACGACAACAACATTACGGTTGCCCTCGCGGACCCGTCCGATCTTGATACCATCGATAGCCTGACGCACCTGCTGCAGGCGGAGATTGATCTGCGGGTTGCTTCAGAGCCCGACATTGAAGCGGCGTTGAGCAAGTACTATGCGGAGCGCGGTGGCGGCGTCGCGACCGATCCCCGCCTCCAGGCGGTGATTGAGGACCTGACGCGGGACCACGTCGAACTCGACGCGGCGGCGGCGGGGGACGGCGGGGTGGTGGAAGCGGACGCCCCGCTGATCAAGCTGGTCAATTCGATCATCGTGGAGGCGTTCAAGATGCGGGCATCGGACATTCATCTGGAGCCTTTGTCGAAGACGTTCCGGATGCGCTACCGGATTGACGGTGTGCTGCATGAGATGAAGGCCCCGCCCAAACGGTTGCAAGCGGCCGTCCTCAGCCGTCTAAAAATCCAGTCCAACATGTCGATCTCCGAGCACCGGATACCGCAGGACGGGCGCATTCAGACCTCGGTGGGGGGCAAGCTGATCGACCTGCGCGTGTCGTGTTTGCCGACCAATCACGGCGAAAGCATCGTCATGCGTATCCTGGACAAGGAAGGGCTGCGACTAGGTTTGCCGGAACTGGGCTTTTTCACGGATGACCAGCAGACCTTCGAGCGGCTCATTGGTTTGCCGGACGGCATTTTGCTGGTGACGGGGCCGACTGGCTCGGGCAAGACGACGACGCTTTACTCCTGTCTGCACTTCATCAATCGGCCAGACCGCAAGATCATCACCGTGGAGGACCCGGTGGAATATTTGCTCTCAGGCATCAACCAGGTGCAGGTCAGCGAGGCGATCGGGCTGACCTTTGCCATGGCCCTGCGGGCGATCCTGCGCCAGGCCCCAAACGTGATCATGATCGGGGAAATCCGCGACCTTGAGACCGCAACTATCGCCATCAATGCCTCGCTCACTGGCCACTTGGTCTTTTCGACGCTCCACACTAACGACGCGCCGAGCGCCGTCACCCGCCTGATCGACATCGGCGTCAAGCCGTTCCTGGTGGCCTCCTCCACGCGGGGATTGATGGCCCAGCGGCTCGTGCGCAAAGTATGCCGCCAGTGCGCCGCCCCCTGCCTGCCCACGGAAGCGGAGATGCGCACGCTGGGCCTGGATGTGGCGGGCCTCCAGGCAGCCACCTTCCTCAAAGGCAAAGGCTGTTCCAACTGCTCAAATACCGGCTACCGGGGCCGGTTCGGCATCTTCGAGGTTTTCGTCATTGACGACGAGGCGCGAAAGCTCATCTATGAGAAGGTCTCGTCCTCGGTCCTGCGCGCCCGCGCCCGCGAGATGGGCATGCGCACCCTGCGCGAAGACGGCATCCGCAAGACCCAGGCGGGATTAACCACTCCGGACGAAGTTATCCGCGCGACGGTGGGAGATGTGGATTAGATGCGCGGCCGGAAATTCAATGGATTGAATGGCGCGCGCGCCCTGTCCTCCCGCCGCGGGTTCCCGGTCGGCGTGACAAATGGGCTTCACGGCTGTCTGTTCTTGGTGATAAGATTCGTATGGTGTGGACCTGCGCTCCTGACAAAATGCGCGCATAACCTGATTTAAGCATGTCTTACTCGATGTCCGATCTGTTGCAGTTAGTGGTCTCGGAAGGGGCTTCCGACCTGCACATCCGCGTGGGCGCGCCGCCCGTGATTCGCGTGCACGGGATTTTGCACCGGGTGGAAGGGCCGGCGCTGAAGCCGGAAGACAGCGAGGAGTTGATGCGCAGCATTACCTCAGATGAGCACATCCAGGGCGTCCGCGAGCGCGGCGGCGCCGACTTCGGCTTTGCCTTCGGGGACATGGCGCGGTTCCGCGTGAGCGTCTTCAAGGCAAAGGGGGACTTCGGCCTTGTCCTGCGCCAGATTCCCGCCAAGATGCTGACAATGGAGCAAATCGGCCTGCCGCCCTCCGCCAAGGAACTGCTCTACAAACCGCGCGGGCTGGTGCTGGTCACCGGACCCACCGGGTCCGGCAAGACGACCACCCTGGCGTCGATGATCAACATCATCAACGAAGAGCGCGACGAAGCGCACATTGTCACCATCGAGGACCCCATCGAGTATTACCACACCCACAAGAAGGCCATTGTCACCCAACGCGAGATCGGGGTGGACGTGCCCAACTTTGCCGAGGCGCTCCGGCGCGTGCTGCGCCAGGATCCGGATGTCATTCTGGTCGGCGAAATGCGCGACCTCGAGACTATTGACGCGGCGATCACGGCGGCGGAAACCGGCCACTTGGTGTTCGGTACGCTCCACACGACGGGCGCGGCCAAGACCATTGACCGCGTCGTCAACGCCTTTCCCAGCAACCAACAGGAGCAAATCCGCATCCAGCTTTCCACCGTCTTGCAGGCGGTGATCTCGCAATTGCTGATCCCCCGGATCGACAAGCCGGGACGCGTGGCCGCTTTCGAGATCATGATTAACACGCCCTCCATCGCGGCGCTGATCCGTGACAACAAGACGTTCCGCGTCCAGTCGGACATCCAGACCGGGGCCAAGTACGGGATGGTGACGCTGGACAGCTTCCTGATCGATAAATACCTGCAGGGGATGATCGCCCGGGAGGAAGTGGTGACCAAGGCGCAGGACCCGGTCACCATCCAGGCCAAACTCCAGGAACTCGAGCTGGCGGCGGCTGTTGGCGCCGAAACGAACTCCGGCGTGCAGGGGAAAGCATAATCAAAGGCGCCTATGCCCGAGGACATTTCCAATCCGCTGCTCTCGCTGGTCAAAGACCAGGGCCTGATCGACGACTTGCAATATGAGGAAGTGCTGGGTGAGTTCAAACGCACCGGCAAGACCGTCAGCCAAATCTTGCAAGACTTCGGGATCCTGGACCTGGACACGATCCTGCAAGCAATCGGGAGTCATCTGGGAGCCCCCGTCGTCACGGTGCGGGAGCGGGATTTGACGCCCGAACTGCTGCGGGTTATGCCGGCCAAGATGGCCCGGATGTATCAATGCCTGCCCGTGGGTCTGGTGGATTCCACGCTGCAAGTGGCCTTGGCGGACCCCCTTAATGTGGGCCGTATCGACGAGCTGGGCTACGTCGTCAAGAAGGACATTCAATTGGTCGTGGCTGACCCGGCGCAGATCGCCAAGGCCATCGAAAAGTACTACCCCGAGGAAAACGAGAGCTTCACCGACCTCCTCAAAGAGCTGGGCTCGGATACCGAGATTGCCAAGGAAGTCAGCGAGTTTCAGGTCACTGATGACGCGACCATGATGGCCCGGCTGGCCGACCAGGCCCCGATCGTCCGCTTCGTCAATCTCGTTCTGTTTCAGGCCGTCCAGGACCGCGCGAGCGACATTCACTTCGAGCCGTTCGAGACCGAGTTTAAGATCCGCTATCGCGTGGACGGCGCGCTCTACGAGATGTCGCCGCCGCCGAAGCAACTGGCGTTGCCGGTCGTTTCGCGCCTCAAGGTCATGGCCAACCTTAACATCTCCGAGCGCCGGCTGCCCCAGGACGGGCGCATCAGTTACAACATGGGCAATCGCATGATTGACCTGCGCGTCTCGACATTGCCCACCCAGTTCGGCGAGTCGGTCGTGCTCCGCGTGCTGGATCGGGCGGCGGTCAGCCTTGAAATCGAATCATTGGGCTTCCCCAAGTATCTCTACGATTACGTCGTTGAAGCCATTCAGCGGCCCAACGGCATCATCATCACCACCGGGCCGACCGGCTGCGGCAAGACCACCACCCTCTACTCCTGCCTGCGCCGCGTCAACACCATCGACTCCAAGCTCCTCACGGCGGAGGATCCCGTCGAATACGACATCGAAGGGATCATGCAGGTGGCCATCAACGAGTCGGTCGGGCTGACGTTCAGCCGGGCCTTGCGCTCCTTCCTCCGGCAGGACCCCGACATTATCATGGTGGGTGAAATGCGCGACCTGGAGACCGCGCAGATTTCCATCCAGGCCTCCCTGACCGGCCACTTGGTTCTGAGCACCCTGCACACCAACGATTCTCCCGGAGCCGTCACCCGTCTCGTCGACATGGGCGTCGAGCCGTTCCTGATTTCCTCAACGCTGGTGGCGGCCATCGGCCAGCGCCTGGTGCGCACGACCTGCAAGAACTGCCGCACCCCCTTCGAGCCAACGGAAACCCAGTTGGCACTCCTTAATCTCTCTCCGCACGACCTGGGCGACAAGACCTTCTACTACGGCCGCGGCTGCTCGGCCTGCCACGACACCGGTTACAAGGGGCGCAAAGGCATCTTTGAGCTGCTGGTCATCAGCGACGCCGTCCGGGCGTTGATTAACGAGCGCGCGCCGACGGTGGTGATCCGCCAGAAGGCCGTCGAGCTGGGCATGATTCCGCTGCGGGAAGACGGCTTGCGCAGCATCTTTGACGGTGATACAACCATTGAAGAAGTCGTCAAATACACATGAGAAACTGGAGTAATGGAGTGATGGAGTATTGGGGTAGTGACGTGATGGAGTATTGGAGCATTGGAGTATTGGGGCCTTGGAATGCCGCATCACTCCGCCACTCCATTACTCCATCACTCCATCACCTCACCACTCCGGCACTCCATCACTCCGCTTAATCTTCCACCCTTATGCCAAAATACAATTACGTGGCGATGGACGCTCATGGCAAGGAGAGCAAGGGCACACTCGAGGTCGCCAGCCAGAACGAAGCCATCAACCGGGTCAAGGAAATGAACTTGTTCCCGACCAAGATCGTCGAGGTGGACAAGGGCAAAGAGAAGGTCGAGAAGAAGGCCGGCGCCGCTCCCAAAGCCAGCGCCAAGGCCAAGGTCAAGGGCAAGGGCAAAGGGCTCAACGTCAATCTCAACATTAAGATCCCGGGCCTGAGTGGCCGGGTCAAATCCAAGGTTCTGACCACCTTCACCCGCCAATTGGCCACGCTCGTGGATGCCGGGTTGCCTCTGCTGCGCGGGTTGCGCGTGCTGGAGAAGCAGGAAAGGAACCCCACCCTCAAGTCGATCCTCAGCGAACTGGCCGTGGCGATCGAAGGCGGCAGCACCTTCTCTGAGGGCCTGGCCCAGCATCCCAAAGTCTTCAATCGGCTCTTCGTCAACATGGTCAAGGCCGGGGAGCTGGGCGGTGTGCTCGAAGTCGTGTTGAACCGCCTGTCGGAATTCATGGAAAAGGCCCAGAAGATCAAAGGCAAGGTCATCGCGGCCATGTTCTACCCCATCGCCGTGCTCATCGTCGCCACCGTCATCCTGAGCATCCTCATGGTCTATGTTATTCCCAAGTTCAAGGACGTCTTCGCCGGCATGTTGGACAACGCCCAACTCCCGGCCTTTACCCGGCTGGTACTGGGCATCAGCGATGTGATCAAGGACCACTTCCTTTACACGATTGCAGGCGTGGGAGTGTTCGTCGTCATCTTCCTGTTCTTCATCCGCACCAAGTTCGGCCGGCATGCCTTTGACAAGTTCAAACTCAAGGTTCCCGTCGTCGGGCCGGTTATCAGCAAGGTCGCCATCTCCCGCTTCACGCGCACCCTGGGCACCCTCGTCAGCAGCGGCGTCCCCATCCTGCAGGCTCTGACGATCGTCAAAGAAACCGCCGGCAACGTCATCGTGGGTAACGCCGTCGCCTCCGTCCACGAGAGCGTCAAGGAAGGCGAAACTATCACCGCCCCGCTCGAAGCGTCCGGCGTCTTTCCCCCTATGGTCATCAGCATGGTGGACGTCGGCGAGCAAACCGGCGCCCTCCCGGAAATGCTTCTCAAGATCGCCGATAACTACGACGATGAAGTCGATAACGCCGTGTCCGCCATGACCTCGCTCCTTGAGCCGATCATGATCGTCTTCCTGGCCGTCATCGTCGGCAGCATCGTCATCGCCATGTTCCTTCCCCTCATCGAGCTGATGAACAAGGTAGGCAGTGAAGGCGGTGCCAAGGGTGACAAAGACTAGTCCGCTAGCCCCCGCGCCAGGCCGTCCATTTGCTGGCGCTGGCCGGATCGGGACCGGGCACCGGATCACAGATCCCCCAAGCATTACGCTCGGGACTGCCGAACTGACACAAATCGTGACACTGGGAAGCCTGAGCTGTAGCGCAACTCGCGAGCACTACCCGGTTGTCTTGAAAGTGGACATTCGAGTGCTGTCCGTCTGCGTAACTGGCTGTCCTTGAATCCTTTGCGCATGATATCCGAATGGGGATAGCCTAAGGGTAGCCTGAGGGTAGCTTCAGGGTAGCTTCAGGGTAGCCTGAGGGTGCTTTCAGGGTGCCTACCGGTTGGCTACCAGATGGCCTGAGGGTGGCTTCAGGGTAGCCTGAGGGTGGCTGTAGCCCGCCTGTCGGATAGATGTCGGATAGGTGTTGGATAGGTGTTGGATAGCGGGTGGCTAGCTGTACGCCAGGAATGAGATAGCTACTCAATAGCGATTCTAGGTGGCTTTAGGCAGATGTTCTTCATTCTGCATTCTGCCTTCTACCTTCGCCC
>Ga0182014_10002443_pt1 | contig 23441 bp, 17 predicted proteins | sample 612S2DmetaG_FD_120489 | JGI IMG/M metagenome (GOLD analysis project Ga0182014, IMG submission 120489) | Permafrost microbial communities from Stordalen Mire, Sweden - 612S2D metaG | ecosystem: Environmental > Terrestrial > Soil > Wetlands > Permafrost | place: Sweden: Stordalen | collected...
ATTTTGACGGATGGAGCGCCGACTTGCAGTCGGCTTAACGCACTCGCTCACCAGAAGACGCCGGTGTTTGCGGGTGTCCAAAGCCGACTGCAAGTCGGCGCTCCGTCAAAATGAGAATTGCTGATCCCGGAATGCGGAGCTTGATGCAGCCCTGCTCAGATTGGGAAAGACGAGGTCGAGGAATCCCACAAGAAGTGTGGGGATCCCCAAACCGCGCAAGCCACTGTCACTGCTGGTTTCCCCCCCCCCACAATAACTATCCATCGAGCGCCTGAATCTGGTAACGTTCGCCCATGAAGAACCTCATGCTACTCACGTTATTCGCAGGGCTTGCCTTGGCCATCCCTGTTTTCGCTGAAGCGCCGGCGTCCTCCGCCGCCGCGCTGCAGCCCTTCGTTGACAAACACGAACTCGCCGGCGCGGTCGCCCTCGTCGCTGACAAAGACAAGGGGCTCTCGGTTGAAGCTGTTGGCTTTGCCGACATCGCTGGAAAGAAGGCGATGAAGCCGGACGCGCTGTTCTGGATTGCCTCGCAGTCCAAAGCAATGACCGCGACCGCCGTGATGATGCTCGTGGACGCGGGCAAGATCGCGCTCGACGACCCGGTGGAGAAATATCTGCCGGAGTTCCGCGGCCAGATGGTCGTGGCGGAGAAGGACAATGACCACACGCTGCTCCGCAAGCCCAGGCATCCCATCACCATTCGCGAAGTGCTCAGTCATATGAGCGGCCTGCCGTTCAAATCCGCCATCGAGGAGCCAACCCTCGACGGTCTGCCGCTTGCCGCAGCCGTGCGCAGCTATGCGATGACGCCATTGCAGACCGAGCCGGGCACCCACTACCAATACTCCAACGCCGGCATCAACACCGCGGCTCGCGTTCTCGAAGTGGTGATCGGGATGAAATACGAGGACTTCATTCAGCGGCGGTTGCTTGGCCCGCTCGGGATGAAAGACACGACCTTTTGGCCGACCAAAGAGCAGGCGCAGCGCATCGCAAAATCGTATCGCCCGGATGCTGCGAAAACGGACCTTGTCGAGATCCGCATCGACCAACTCATCTACCCGCTAAGCGACCGGGTCCACCGATTCCCGATGCCTGCCGGCGGGCTGTTTTCCACGGCGCAGGACACCGCGCTTTTCTGCCGGATGCTGCTCAACGGCGGCGAGCTGAACGGCCGGCGTTACCTGAGCCAAGCAGCCTTCAAGGAACTCACGAAGCGCCAAACGCCAGAGTCGGTGCCCGACAGTTATGGCTTCGGGCTCGCGGTCGGCTCCGATTGGTTTGGGCACGGTGGTGCGTTCGCGACGAACATGGAAATCCGCCCCGCGAAAGGACTCGTCCTCATCTGGATGGTCCAGCACAACGGCTTCCCCGGCGAGGGAGCGAAGGCGCAGGGCGTATTCCGGAACTGGGCGCTGGAGCACTTTGGGAAGTAGCCACACTTTGCGCATAAAGGAATCCAACCCGGCTCTGCGTCGTCCATACTTAGAACCGGCTGACCCCACCCCGAACGCCTGCGAGCGCTGGCTTCCTACCCGTGGAGCGATTTGACACCTCAAAAAACCCCCGTCTGGAGGAAACCCACCTTTCGCCCCCAAGATCGCCTCCTGGCGGCGCCAGACGCGCGAATAGAGGGCCGGATCTCCGCGCGCGGGACGAAACGCGGACCAGCCGGATGCTTTTGCTCGGTGCCATTCGCGTCCCTTGTGCCAAATCCTACAGGCGAGCCCAACCGTTGCAATCTCAGGCAGCAAACGCCAAAAAGACCTCGGAAACCGCTATACCTGGGGTTCTTCGGATGAGGCCGGGCCCTATGGATAGTGTGCTTGGGCTGGTCCGGTTTTCCAGTGCCCGGACTCCTCTTCCCGTCAGCAGAAACTAGGAATCATCCAACGTCTTTGGCTGCACCTAGTGGATCTTCTCCCCACATAGGTGGACAGAATCTGTTACTTGAACTGGAACCTCTATGATTGCAGTGGGTTATGCCCATTCTCCTTCCCTGGCATCAATTGACGGACTTCCCGAGGTTGACTTGGACAGGCCCGGATGTGGATGGCCCGCCTGCGTGGGGTCGGAGCCACTCTGGCGAGGCGAAGGTCCGTGGCTTGAGGCGTTCAGACGAATACACGAGACGGCGCACCCGCCGTTGTTGCAAGGCCGCAGACTCCAAGAGGCCGTGCTGGCGCCAATTCAAAACAAGTGGCATCCGCCATGCTCTTAGTTGTCATTCCATTTTACTGGATTCCGCTTCAAGCGCAGGAAGATCCCCCTCTTGCCCAATTGCTACCGACTTATGTCAGTGCTGGCAAATTCCCGCGGCAAGACAACTCCGAAGGTCGTGCCATGGCCAAGCCGGGTCTGATATTGGAGCATGCCGCGGTGCCTTTCAACGATGCGAGCGGCAATCGGCAGGCCGAGGCCAGTGCCGGTTTCCTTGGTGCTGAATCCCGGCTTGAAACCGGCGTGCTCAAGCCCGAGACTCGCGACGTGCGTTGGAAGAAGATCACATTGATCGGCGTTGGCCTGCTCGGCGGTTCCCTGGGGATGGCCGTGAAGAAACGCCGATTGGCCAGCTCAGTCGTGGGCTTTGTCCGCCGCGCGGCCAGCGTCGAGGAATGTAAAGGGCGTGGGGCAGTCAACTACGCCACGTTGGACCTGAAGCGCGCGGTGGCAGGCGCGGAGCTGATCGTCATATGCACTCCCATCGCGCAAATGCGCGAACTCGTGAAGCGAATGCTGCCGGCACTCAAGCCGGGTGCGATTGTCACCGACGTCGGGAGCGTCAAGGGCAGCGTCGTGCGGGACTTGGAAGTACGCGTCGCCAAGGCCGGTGCGCACTTTGTTGGCAGCCATCCGATGGCCGGTGCGGAGAAGGTGGGCGTCTCCGCCGCGCGAGCTGAATTGTTTGAAGGTGCCGTGTGCGTCGTCACGCCGACGCGGAAGTCGAACCCGGCAGCGGTGCGCAAGGTGGAGCAGTTATGGAAGTCGGTTGGCGCGCGGCTGCTCAAGCTGACGCCGAAGGCGCACGATGATCTGGTGAGCCGGTCGAGCCACCTGCCGCACGTGGTGGCCGCCCAACTGGCCAACCTGATCCTCAGCCCGGAATACTCCAAAGAGCAAGGAATGCTTTGCGCCAATGGGTTCCGGGACACCACGCGCATCGCGTCCAGCTCGCCGGAGATGTGGCGGGACATCGCGCTGGCCAATCGGCAGAACCTCTCCCGAGCGCTGGAGATGTTCACCGACGACCTGCAGGATTTCCGGCGTGCGCTTGAGAGAGGAGACGCCGAGGCGGTTACGAAATTCTTCGAGCAGGCCAGGGACCGGCGCGAGCGCTGGTCGAAAGGCGCAGGCTCTCCGTCACCGGAGTGAAACTCGTGGAACTCCTGGCTCCCAATTCCCGCGGTGCTTTCTTGCTTGCGCGGAGGCGGCGCAGGCAGCGGCGTAGCGCAGATTGGAAATCTGCGCTACCAAACCGGCGGCCTCGCAGGTGTGGGGAATCCAGTCGCAACTGAACCATGCCTTTGCCCGACCTCATTGAAATCGTCCCGCTCGACCAGCCGGTGCGGGCGCAGGTCACCGTGCCGGGGTCGAAGAGCATCACGAACCGGGCGTTGATCCTGGCGGCGCTGGGTGAGGGCGAGACGACCTTAGCGGGCGCGCTCTGGAGCGAGGACACGCAAGTGATGGTTGAGTGCCTGCAAGAGCTCGGGTTTATGGTGAACGTGGAGCCCGATCACCAGGAAGCCTGCAACCGCACCATCATAGTCTATGGCAAGGGCGGGAGGGTTCCATCAGGGGGCACGGCAGAGCAGCCCTTGGAGCTGTTTGTGGGCAATGCCGGCACTGCGGCGCGGTTTCTGGCCGCATTGCTCTGCCTCGGCAAGGGGGTTTATCGGCTCCACGGTGTGCCGAGGATGCACGAGCGACCGCAATCGGCGTTATTCCAGGCGTTGCGCGAGCTAGGCTACGGGATTGACTCGCCGAACGACAAGTTGCCGGCACTGGTCTTCGGCAGTGGGCCGCGGGCGGCACAGTGCCGGGTGAGAATTGAGGACAGTTCGCAGTATGCCTCAGCGCTGTTGTTGTGCGCTGGAGCAGGCCGATGGCAGGTGGAAGTGACGGGCCAAAGCGCGGAGGAGTCGCCGTACGTGGCGATGACTGCGAAACTGATTAAGGCGTTTCCAGGAGCCGGTGGGACCTTCCGAATCGAGCCGGATGCGTCGAGCGCCAGCTATTTCTGGGCGGCTGGCTTCCTGCTCTCCTTATCCGAGTCCTTGCAGGCTATCGGGGTTCACGCAGAGCCCTTTCCGTCACAGGTCATTGCGCCGGTTTCGGCGGTGAGCATTCGAACAGGCCCGGCATCCGATTGGCAGGTGGATGCGGCATTCCCCCGCTTCTTGCCGCTGCCGGCGGCTATTTCCCGCCGGGCCGACCTGGGCGATAGCATTATGACAGCGATTGTGCTGGCGCCGTTTTCAAGCAAGCCGGTCCGATTCACCGACCTGGGCCGGCTGCGCGTGCAGGAGTGTGAGCGCGTCGTGGCCCTGCGAACGGAGCTGACCCGGTGCGGCGCCAAGGTGATTGAGGAAGGTGACACGCTGATGGTCTTCCCCTCCGCGCTCCACGGCGCTGAAATAGAGACCTGCGGGGACCATCGCATGGCGATGTGCTTCGCAATTCTGGGATTGAAAGTCAGGGGGATTAGGCTCAAGAATGCGACCTGCGTGAAGAAGACATTCCCGAGTTTCTTTCAGAAGCTGGCCGCCCCGCCGCCAGCCGGACTGGGTGCGAGGGTTCTAGGCGGAAGCAGCGGTCGCATTCTGAGCGAGGCCGAGCTGTTTGCCGAATGAGCCAGACTATGGTAAGGACGCGTTCCACCGCGTCCTTGACTTTAGCCGGATAGAATGGGATGCGGTGGAACGCGCCCTGACCAGTTAACATCACATGTTGCAGCCGAAAATTAAAGCACCAGTCGTAATTGCCATTGACGGGACAAGCGCCAGCGGCAAGAGCACCAATTCCAAGTTGGTGGCCGCGGCGCTGAACTTCGTGCAGGTGGATACGGGCGCGATGTATCGCACGCTGGCGTGGTATTGCCTGAAGCAGCACGTGGATGTGCAGGATGCCAAGGCTGTGGCCGCCCTTTGCCGCCGGTGGAAGACCTCCCTCAAGTGCGCCGATGGCAGCGCCTACCTGGCGGTTGACGGATGCTATCCGGCCAAGGAAATCCGCACGGCCGAAGTGAGCGCCGCGGTGCCTCACGTGGCGGCAATTCCCAAAGTGCGCGAGTGGATGAAGAGAACGCAGCGCGACTGCCTTAAGTTCGGCAGCCTCGTCATGGAAGGGCGGGACATCGGCACCAATGTGTTCCCGGAGACAGATTTCAAATACTACCTCGACGCGAAGCTGGAGGAGCGCTCGCGGCGCCGGGCCGCTGATGGCATCCACGAGAACCTAGCGGCGCGCGACCAGCGCGACAGCCAGCGCGCCGCCGCGCCGCTCATGATCGCGCTGGGCGCAAAGGTCATCAATAACTCGCAGATGACCTCGGCGCAGACGAGCGGGATGATCCTGGCGGATATCAAGAAACGGCTGGCGGAACGGGAGAGGTCGGAAGGCAGAAGACCGAAGGCCGAAGGCAGATGAGGGGAAGGGAAGAAGTCCGAAGGCCGATGGGCAAAGGCCGAAGTGCCAGGCCGGAGGCTGTATGTTGCACGCATCTGAAGTGCGATCGCCGAGCCCGCCTGAAAGGCGGCAATAATACAGCCCAGGGCAACGCCCTGGGAATAACGCCCGGACCCACTCAAGCCCTGAAGGGGCGGCATATTGCCACACAAACGGGAACTTCTTGCGACGGGACGGCAAACGGACTGTGCGGCTGTTTCGCCCCTTCAGAGCTTGGGACGATGTGGCAACGGTATTCACAGGGCGTTGCCTTGGGCGGTATTGTTTCCGCCTTTCAGGCGAGTGATCCTGCGGTTTCCCAGATGCGTGTAAGGCGCAGGGTCGAGTTGCGAGGCGCGCTTCTGGGTCCTAGTTCCCCGCCCCCGGTGCCTGTTCCATGAACGTCTTGTATTTTATCGGTTGGTGCGGATTCCGGGCGCTCTACAAGTTCTACTTCCGGTGGCACGTCTATAATGCCGAGCGCGTGCCGCTCGAGGGAGCGGTGATCCTGGCTTCGAACCACGCCAGCTTCCTCGACCCGCCATTGGTCGGCTCGGGAGTGCGGCGCGGCATCAACTACCTCGCGCGGGAGAATCTGTTCCGGTTTCCAGTGATGGGGTGGGTCCTGCGCCAATGGCAGGTGGTGCCCGTCGATCGCGATGGCGGCGGGGCGGCGGGACTCAGGGTAATCCTGGACCGGTTGCTCGCCGGCGGCGCCATCATTCTGTTCCCGGAAGGCACCCGGACGCGCGATGGCAAACTACAGCCGGCGCGGTCGGGCATTGGGCTCACGGTGATTAAATCGACTGCACCGGTGGTGCCGGTGCGGGTGTTTGGAACGTTTGAGGCGTATGGCCGGCGATTGCGCTTCCCGCGCCCGCACCGGGTGGCTGTAAAGTACGGCCAGCCTATGCTGTTCGAAAAACTGCGCGCGGAGGCGAAGGTGTGCTCGAAGCCGCGCCTCAAAGAAATCTACCAGCAAGTCGCCAATGAACTCATGGCCGCGATTGCCAGGTTGGAGCCATACGAGGATAAGGCCCAGTTCCCCTGAGGCATCGCGCCACACAGTTTACGTTTCACGCGTCACGTTTCAACAATCAGACCTTCGGCTCCCAGCCTTTACGGTAAGTCCGGCTGACTAGGGCGGAAGCGCCCTTGTCGCCCAGAATCTTGCGCTCCCGGGGATCAAAGTTGATCGTGTGCCCAGTGCGCCATGCGATGTTGCCGAGGTGACAGAGCACCGTGCTCTTTTGGCCTTCGCCAATCTCGGCGCGCAACTCCTTGCCCTCGCGAATCCCGTCCAGGAAGTTGGCGAAGTGGATCGAGTCAAAGTCTAACAGGCCCTCATGCTTGGTCTTGATCTCGCGGACGACTTTGTCGTTTAGATCGTAGATCGTGCACTTGCTCCCGGCGAGGGACATGCAGCCCTTCTCACCGTAGAAATTCACGCCAAAGCCTGAGCCTTCAAACCCCCGCGGAGCACAGCTCTGGCATTCCCAGGCGATGCCCTTGTCGGCGAAGTCGAAAGTAGTGCTCATGGTGTCCGGGGTTTCCCAGTCATCCTGGTAAAAGTAACGATTGCCGCCGCAAGTCACGCGCCGCGGGAGGTCCACCCCCAGGCCCCACCGGGCGAGATCAAGCGCGTGGACGCCGTTGTTGCCGAGTTCGCCGGTGCCCCAGTTCCAGAACCAGTGCCAGTTGTAATGGATGACATTGTCATGGAATGCCTGTTCTGGCGCGGGTCCCTGCCACAGGGAATAATCGAGCCACTCTGGGACTGGGGCCGGCTTGCCGCGGCCGATGGAGGTGCGGTGGTTGGTGTACCACCCGCGGGCGAAGCACACTCTACCCAGTTCACCTGTATGCAGGGCGTCGATAGATTCGATCACCCAGGGCCAACTGCGACGCTGGTTGCCCATTTGCACTACGCGCTTGTATTTGCGGGCAGCGGCGACCATGAGTTCGCTCTCGCGCAGGTTGTGGCTGCCGGGCTTCTCGACATAAACATGCTTGGCGGCGGCGCAGGCGAGGATGGTGGCGGGCGCGTGCCAGTGATCGGGCGTGGCAATCGAAACGGCGTCCACGTCAGGATTATCCAGGATACGACGAAAGTCCTTCACTCCCTGGGGCTTGCGTTGTTGCTTCTTGGCGACGGCAGCGACGCCTTTTTCGACCGCACGGTTGTCCACGTCGCAGACGTAGCCGATCTCGGCGTCGGGCAGGGCCAGATAACCGGCGATGTGGTCCATCCCGCGGCCGTTGCAGCCGATAATGGCGACCACGACCTTCTCATTCGGGCTCTTGGCCGCGCGCAGTGAGACGGCGCCACCCAATGTGGCCAGGCCCGCGGTGAGAACCGAGCTTTGCTTTAGAAAATCCCGGCGGCTGGTTGAGGCAGTCATGCTCCCATCAAATTGCTTCGCGCGGGTGCTGGCAAGAAAACTTTGCCCGCGGGGTTCTGCATCGTGTGCTCGTCCAGACGCCGTGCGTGCTGTCAGATGCCCAGATTCGAAAGGGTGCTGCTAATGGAGTTGACGATTTGAACTAGGCGGGGGTGGGACTCCTCGAACCCCCGCACGGAGGAACCCAGGCCTTCGAGCGAGAGCTTGAGCAGTTCCGGGTCTTGCTCGGTGCGCGTGGCTTCGTGGGTGGAGACCTCAGCGAAGCCGGCGATGCTTTGGGCCTGCTCCTGGTGCGTCTTGGACAATTCAGCGACTTCCGATTTGAGCGTGCCCAGCAAATGGAGGAGTTCATGGCGACGCTCCTCTTTGATGGCCTCAGCGCCCTGAATGCGGGCCTCGATCTTTCCTATGGTGTCCTCGATCATCGCTTTGCTTTCAATTCCAAATTCAGGATAGCCCTCCCTGAGCAGTCAGCAAGCAAAACAGGCGACCTTCTGGCGGGCGCAAGCATCCAGTTCAGCAATCCGCATTAAAGTTTCACCGGCTTAAGCCGTGCGATGAGCGGTTTCACCAGGTCCCAAATGGCCGCTTCAATCCCGGCGACGTCTCCCGTCGCGTCGAACTGCCTCACGCGTTGTGGTTCGGCCGCGGCGATGGCCTGATATCCTTCAGCTACGCGCGCGAAGAAACTCAGCCCCGCCTCTTCAATCCGGTCCCGTTTGAAAGGCAGCGGGAGGGTGGGCTGGCGGGCCAGGCGCCGAGCCTCGCTGACTTCTTGGGGGACGATGAAGAGCAAAGTAAGGTCGGGCCGGGTCTCGCCGACCGCCATATCAACAATGTTCTTCACCATCTGCAAATCCAGTTGCCGACCATAGCCCTGGTAAGCGGTGGTGGAATCGTAGAAGCGATCACACAAGACGATTTCCCCATCGGCAAGGGCCGGTCGGATGACTTCGCGGACCAATTGCGCGCGGCTGGCGTTCATCAGCAGCAACTCCGCTTCCGGGGTCATTGCGTGATTGGCTGGGCTGTGCTTGAGCGTGTGGCGGATTTCCTCGCCGATAGGGGTTCCGCCTGGCTCGCGCAGGGTGCGCGCCCGGTGACCCATTGATCGCAGGCGGTCTGCCAACAAAGAGATCTGGGTCGTCTTCCCACTGCCTTCCGTGCCCTCGAAGGTGATGAACGGAGCCTTCATTTCACAAGCGTTTGGCTCGTGCACCTTTGGGTGTGTCCTCAATCACCCAGCCTTTGGCCTTCAGTTCGTCGCGGATCGCGTCGGCGCGTTTGAAATCTCTGGCTTTGCGCGCAACCTGCCGGGCTTCGACCAGCGCGGCGATTTCCGACGGCACTTCCACTTCTACGGGTGCGCCGACGCCCAGCACCGAATCCAGCTTCTCCCAGGTGGCCAGCGCCGCCGCGGCTGTGGTGGGTTCCATCGCATTCTCCGCCAGCTTTCGGTTAGTGTCGCGGACCCATTCAAAAATAGCACCCCAGGCGCCGGAGATGTTGAGGTCATCGTCCAAGGCGGCCGAGAATTCGGCCAGCAAAGGCGCGTCGCCGGACGCCTTCAGACTGCCAGCCAACTCGCGAAGCTTTGCCAGGCATTCAACTATGCGCGCCAGTGAAGTCCGCGCTCCCCGCAATCCTTCCAGCGTGAAATTGAACGTCTCGCGATAGTGGGCGGTCAGCAGCAAGTAACGGATTTCGCGCCCGGTGAACCCTTTTGCCAACAGGTCGCGCAGCGTGAAGAAGTTGCCGAGCGATTTGCTCATCTTCTTGCCTTCAACGAGCAGGTGCGCCCCGTGCAGCCAGTATTTCACGAAAGGCCGTCCTGCCGGCTGCATGCCCGCGCCCTCGCTCTGCGCGATTTCGTCCTCGTGATGCGGGAACATCAGGTCTTCGCCGCCCAGGTGCAGGTCGAAGCTCGGCCCCAGCAACCCCATGCTCATCGCGCTGCACTCGATGTGCCAGCCGGGCCGGCCTTCACCCCACGGGCTGGGCCAGAATACCTGGCCGTCCTCCGGCACGCGCGCTTTCCAGAGTGCGAAGTCAGCGACGGCCTCCTTCTCGTACTCATCGCTGCGCACCCGCGCACCCACGCGCATCTCATCGAAGTTCAGCTTCACCAACTGCCCATACCGCGAGCCGCCGCCCCGATATTTCTCGATGCTGAAATAGACCGAGCCATCCGGGGTCTGGTAAGCCAGCCCGCGCGCCAGCAGCTTCTCGATTAGCGATATGATCTCCGCCATGTGCTCCGTCGCGCGCGGCGTCTGGTGCGGCTTTCGGCAGTTCAAGGCCTGGAGGTCATCGAAGAAGGCCGCCTCGAACTTGCCGGTGAACTCGCGGAGCGGCGTGCCCGTCTCACGGACTCGCTTGATGATCTTGTCGTCCACGTCGGTGATATTCATCACCTGCGTGACGGCGTAGCCCTTGAAGTCCAGGTAGCGGCGCACCAAATCGCCAAAGATGAAGGTGCGCCAGTTGCCGATGTGGGCGAAGTCATAGACCGTCGGCCCGCAGCAATACAGGCCGACCGTCTTCCCGGCTGGATCCAGCGGGACGAACTCCTGCACCGAGCGCGACAACGTATTGAACAGCTTTAAACCCATACTCGAATGCGCTGAAGCTTAGGGGCGAGCCTGCGAAAGAAAAGGCTAAAGTCCGCGGAGGGAGCGGGCAGGTTTTGACGACGTGGTCGGCGCGCCGATTTAGGCTTGCCAGACGGCGGGAGAATGCGAAAATAGACGTGTATTCGTTATCAATTACACCGTTCGAGCAAGCTTGGCAGATTATAGCCGCATGAATAAATTCCGACCGGGGAGGGCTCATTGAGCCGCCCCTTTCCTTCTCGCTATTCCCGTGAACCACTGCATCGCCGAAACGGGAAGATCCGTGCCCGCGAAGTGAGGGTGCTGGACGAGACAAAGCAGCAACTCGGCGTCATGTCGCTCAATGACGCGCTGCGGCTGGCCATGAATAAGGGTCTGGACCTGGTTGAGATTGCCCCTAATGCGACGCCGGCGGTGTGCCGGATCGTGGATTACGGGAAGTTCATGTACGAGGAGGCCAAGAAGAATAAGGAATCGCAAGGCCGCCAGTCGGCGAGCAAAATGAAAGAGCTGCAGCTCTCGCCGACGATTGACCCGCACGATTTCTCGATCAAACTGGGTCGCGCCATCGACTTCCTGTGCGAGGACATGAAGGTCCGCGTGAAGCTGCGCTTTCGCGGGCGGCAGAAGGCGCACACCGAATTCGGCTTTGCCGTGGTGAACCGATTTGTCAAGGAGGCCGCCGCGTGGGGCCAGGCGGATTCGCCGCCGAAGATGCTGGGTGATCGTGACCTGAACGTGGTCCTCAGCCCGTTGCCCCGTAATAAGCGCGCCAAGCATCCCAACAAGTCTGAGACCACTGCGGCATCGGAGCCGCCGGAATCGGCAGCGCCGACAGAACCGCCGCCCGCGCCGGATTCAGGTTCTTAGACTACTTGGCCTTTGGTTTCACCTGGAGGGTGGATAACACCTCGCGCACGCCGTCAGTCTCCATCGCGAGCAGGATGGCTTTGCCGATGTGCTCTGAGGAGCTCACAAACCCCGACAAAGTCACCACTCCGGCGGTGGTGTTGACCGAAATGTTGACCGCCGAGAGGTCGCGGCTGGCAAGCAGCTTGGTTTTAATCGTAGTGGTGATGCGCGCGTCGGCGGTGGCATCGGCAAGCGCATGGCCGGCCGCGCTTGCCTCGCGGCGGACGACCCCGCCGGTGCGCGCCAGTTCATCTTTGATGTCCTCGGAGCTCAGGTGCAGCACGCGAAGTTTGTCCTGGGTGGCGTCACTCGTGGTCTTAGCGGCGTTCTCCACCTTCTGCTCCGCAGACCGCAGGCGGGGGTCGTTCCGGTAAGTGCTGTAGAACCAGACCGCTGCGGCCCCGAAGGCGATGCCCAATACCAGTGCCAGGAGAGTCTTCATTTGCGGATAGGATTATTCGTTATGTGGAATCTTGATGGTGCTGCCGCCCACGAATTCGCGGATCACGGCATCGCCGGGGATAATGTCGTAGCCCCTGACCTCCTGCTTGCCGAGGGCCTCAACCGAATCCAGCAATTGCCTCACCCGGTCATAGCGTATGCGGGCATCGAGGAAGCCGGCATAGGATTGAAAATCCTCCGGGCGGGGCAGGTATCCCTCCGGGCCGCAGAAGAACGGCTTGAGCGCCGGTAAATCAAACGGGAATCCGCCGTTGACGACGTGATCGGCCAGTCCGCTTAAGGGAATGATGCTAAACAGCTCGCCAGAGCGCACGTAATGCCAGTGCAGGATCGTGAGGAGCGGGCTGTGGTTGCGGTGCTGCACGTCGCGCAGCATTCGCCGGAGTAAGCGGATGTCCGTAAAGTGCGTGCGCCTCCGGCTGCTGCCGTCTCCTTCGTAGAGGACGTTCTGAGTCTCGATGTAGAGGCGGAACTGCGAGGAGGCCGGGATCCCTTCCGTGATGGGCGGATACAGCCCATGCAGGCAATCGAGCAAGAGGATCTGATCCGGCTCCAGCCGAATGGATTTGGTGGCGGTGCGGCGGCCCTCCTTGAAGCTGTAAATGGGCTTGTCGATCGTTTCGCCGCTGAGCAAGCCGCTCAGATGGCGGTTGAGCAACTGAATGTCCAGCGCCTCGGGCGTTTCGTAATTGCGGTCGTTGATCCAGTCGGTCGGATGCTCGACGAGCGACCAGAAATAGTCATCGAGGTTGAGCATGAGAAACCGCAGGCCCTGCTTCTGGAGGCGCTCGGTGAGCTTGACGGTGGTGGTGGTTTTGCCCGAAGAACTCGGGCCGCTGACCCACATCATACGCAGCTTGCCACCGTCGTTGAGGCGCTGCATGACCTTCTTGGCGGCCTCATCAAGCGACTGCTCGTAGAGTCTGAGGGATTCCTCCACCAGCGGTTTAATCTTTCCGCTGCGGACGATTTCATTCAGTCCGGCGACGGTGTCGCAGCCGCGCTGCCGGTTCCAGGCCAGCGTCTGATCCATCCTTTCCTGGGGAAAGCCGTTGCCGGCAAACTTCTCGGCCGGAATGGCGCCTTCCCGCAGCCAATGCCTTCCCCACCGATAACACTCGTAAGCATCCGCTGTGTTCTGGAATCCATAGCTGTGCAGCGCATGCAGCACCTCGTCCTGGATGGTCTCGATGGTCGGCGGGAAGTTGGAAATCAGGTGGTGCGGATCAGAATTGAGGCAGACCACAACCGCATCGGCCAGAAACTCGGCGATTCTGTCGTCGCTGCCGTAGGCCTCGAAGATCGTCTCGTTAACCCCGGGCACGAGGTCCTGGCCAAAACCGCCGATTGATTCGGCCGCGTGGGCGATCGCCTGCCGAATCCGGGTGTCGTCAAATTTCACCAGTGCGCGGTTGCGCTTCTGGACTTTGACAATGCGGTTTTGAACTGCCATGAGCCCTGACTATACACGAGTGCCTGCGGCTGACAATGCAGTTCGGGAGCGTGGGCCTTGCTGCCAGGGCTGCATCAAGCTCGGCAACTTAGAAGGGCCGGAAGTCCGATGCATGTGGTCAGCCCGGGTTGGTCCACTCCTGGCAGCGAGTAGGGTAGCTTGGCTGAGGGCAGTCCGGGCACTGCGGATTTTAGTGCGGTCAGCCGCGTCGGTTGCTAGCATGAGGGCTTATGCAGCACTCTATTCTCAGCGAACTTCGCCGAATGCTCGCGCTGGCCGGCGCGTCCATTTGCCTTGGGTTGGTCCCCGCCGGCTCGCTCGCCGATGCCGTCACCCTTAGCAATGACCAGGTCATGGCATCCTGGAAAGTGGAGCACGAACAGCTTCGGCCCGGTTTCGTGCAGGATCGCCAAACCAGTCAGACTATTCAGCTCCAGGGTGAATTGTTCAGCCTGGTGCTGACTAACGGCGCCTTTGTCAACGCCTCTGACTTCAAGCTCGTTGGGCCAGTGCGTACTGAAGCGCTGGCGGCTAATCCTCGCGCCTCCCGATTTGCCGAGCGCTTGCCCGGTAGTCAATTGATGGCCGATCTGGTCAGCGCCGACGGCAACCTGCGCGTCACTTGGCGCGCCATTTTGCGGGAGGGGTCCCGCTACTTGCGCCAGCAGGTCGAACTCAAGGCGGCAGAAGCCTCCATACCTCTCAAGGATATCGTGCTGCTGGAAACGCCATTGCCCAACGCCCGCTCCACCGGCACGGTGGACGGTTCACCCGTCGTCACCGGGACGGTTTTTGTTGGAGTCGAGCACCCGCTCTCCATCAACCGCGGCGAAATGGGCTATGTGCGCTGCTTCCTTCCCCGCGGCACACCACTGCGGGCCGGGGAGAGTTTTGCTTGCTCGTCGGTCATCGGTTTTGTTCCTCAGGGACAGTTGCGGCGCGGCTTCATGGCCTACCTGGAGCGGGAGCGCGCTCATCCTTATCGTCCCTTCCTCCATTACAATTCGTGGTATGACATAGGCTATTTCAGCAAGTTCGATGAGAAGGCGGCCCTGGGGGTGATTAACGCCTACGGGGAGGAGTTGGTGAAGAAGCGCGGCGTAAAGATGGATTCCTTCCTATTCGACGATGGCTGGGATGATTACAAGACGCTATGGCGGTTCCACGAAGGTTTCCCCAACGGCTTTACCCCCATTCAAACGGCGGCGAATGCAATCGGGGCAGCGCCCGGCATGTGGCTCTCACCCTGGGGCGGTTACGGCACTCCCCACGATGAGCGCATCAAATACGGCCGGGAACAGGGGTTCGAAATCAATGACGGCAATTTCTCCATGGCCGGCCCGAAATACTACGAACGCTTCCGCTCGCTGTGCGTCGAGGTCGTGCAGAAATATGGCATCAACCAGTTCAAGTTCGATGGCATCGGCGTGGGCACCAAGGACGACCCCGGCGCTGGATTGCGTGACTTTGAGGCCATGCTCCGCTTGATCGCCGAACTGCGCGCCCTCAAACCCGACCTCTACATCAACCAAACCACCGGCACCTGGCCATCGCCCTTCTGGTTGCTGCACGCGGATTCAATCTGGCGCGGAGGCGAGGACCATTCGTTTGTGCCGGGGAAGGAACCGGCGCGCCAACGGTGGATTACCTACCGGGATAACGACGTCTATGACGGCATCGTTAGCAAGAGCGACCTCTATCCGCTCAACTCTCTCATGCTCCACGGCATCATTTACGCAAAGCATGCCCAGGACTTGAACACCGACTCGAATCACGTCTTCAAAGCCGAGGTGCGCACGTATTTCGGGAGCGGCACCCAGTTGCAGGAAATGTACATCACCCCCGGCCTGCTGAGCGCGCAGGATTGGGATACGCTCGCTGAAGCGGCCAAATGGTCCCGCGAGAACGCCGACACGCTGATCGACACGCATTGGGTTGGTGGCAGCCCAGCGGAGCACAAGGTGTATGGCTGGGCATCGTGGTCGCGCAGGAAGGGCATTCTGACTCTGCGCAACCCGTCGTCGCGGCCAGCCGAAATCAAGCTCGACCCGGCCAAAGTGTTCGAGTTGCCCGAAGGCAGCCCGCAAGCGTACACGCTGGTGAGCCCGTTCCACGATCAGGAGCTGCAGCTAGCGAAGCTCCAGGCAGGTGAAGAAGCCGTGTTCAAGCTCAAGCCCTTCGAAGTCCTGGTCGTCGAGGCATTGCCTCCAAAGTAACTTACCTGTTCACTGGACCGGGAGTCCCTTGCTCTTCGCGGGCATTCCCGGCAGATCATTCACCGACGCCGGAATGTAGCGGTCTACCGTGTGTAACCGAACGCTCGGCAATAAGGGGCCAGTCGTGCCTGCACCGGTTCCAGTGCCTCGGCGTAACGTTCCCAACGCCCCACGGCGCGCGTATAGACCGGCTGCGTCACGTCGTGATAAGTAGGCGCGAAGAGGAATTTCCGGCGGGCGGTCTCGAAGTAACGGCCCTGGTCCGGATGCCAGGAGAGCCCAAGGAACTCAGTCACCCGTCTGCCTTCCGGTTCCAGGTTGGCCACCACATCCTCATAGCGGCACTCGATCCAGTCGAACCCACCCAGCTCGCGCATCCGCAGCCATACGTCCATTAGATCGGCGTAGTGTTTGGCGGTGCGTTCGAGGCTCAGGAAGTTCACATTGGTCGAGTTGAGCATGATGTTCAGGAAGAAGCAACTGATGACGACGTCGCGCGGATCGCGCAGGGCAATGATCACCTTCAGCTCCGGAAAGACGCGCAGCCAGACGTTTAGTGACATGGTGGGGGAGGGGTTCTTATCCAACAAGATGCGCGCGGCAGGTTCTCCCTCGATCTCGCGCAGCAGGCTTTTGATGTAGCGCCGGCGCATCTCTGCCCGCTGCGGCGCGGGCACCGCGTCCAGTGTTTTCAACTGCACTTCACCATCCAGCGATGAAAGGTTGATGTGGCTCGTGATCTCCTGGCTGAATGCCACCGGTTCGTCGAAGGCCACCACCTCAGGGTGCGCGTCCAGGATTTGCTCGAGGAGCGTGGTGCCGCTGCGCGGGTGGCCGCCGAGAAACGCGGTCTGATAACGTCCGACCGAGGCGGGTGCTTCCTCCCGCCAGCGCTGCATCATCTCGGGCGTCAGGACGGCCAGCAGTGCGCGCCGCCGCCGGTCGGCCTCGTCATACCCGCGCTCAAGCAGAGTCGTGTCGGTGATCGTGCGCACCAGGGCCTTGGCCTCGAGGAGCCAACGCATCGCCTCGGCGTATTGGCCCAGTTGGTCGAGCACCACCCCAAGCAAATGGCGGCTGGCGTATTTCACATAAGGGTATTGGGGGCCGTCCTTGATTAAGTCGCGCAGCGCGGCTTCCGCTTCCATATCCCTCTTCTTGCGGTGCAGCAGGAAGGCGCGGAAATAGCGGGCTTGGTCGTCGCGAGGGTGCGTGGCCAGGCACGCCTCGACGCAATTCCAGGCCTCCTCGAGCCGGCGCTCTTTCTCGAACCACACCGCCAGATTGATGCGGGCATCAACAGAGGCAGGATCGACGCTCACTGCGCGCTCGTAACAACCGCGGGCATCGTCCAACTGGCGCAGGGCCTGGTATTGCTGGCCAATCGAGCAGAGCAGGGAGACCTTGCGCGGCGCCAGTTCCAGCGTGCGGCGATAGGCAAGGTTGGCCTGGGCGAAATCCAATTCTCCGGAAGCGGCGTTGCCCAGCTCGAACCACAATTCCGGCACCGCGGGATACCTCCGGACCAACTCGCGGTAAGCCGCCAGGGCAGGTCCGTGCTGACCGCTGAGCAGTTTCTGCTGGGCCTTTTGCCAGCGAGCCACATCGCGCGGCGTACGTTCCAGTTGGGCCAGTGTGCCGGACATGAATTAAGGGCCGAAACCCGAAGCCCGAGGTCCGAAAGAAGGCCGAGATCCGAAGCCCGAAGTGATGGTTGGACCGCTTAACTCCTTAGCGGTGCATAAGCCGCGAGTCGCGCAATTCGACAGCCTGACTGGCCTGCTCTGCGCTGTAATGTGGTTTGAAAGACCAAGCATCTCCGTTGAGTGTATCTAGCTGAGCGAGCGATTCCAATCGGTTTAGAAGGAGGACCGGCCTTCAATCGAACACTCCGCCTAGGCTGACTCCGGCTCCCGGTGGTCTGAGCGGTGCCTCGCCATAAGATAAAGCGGCCGGGAATTGCTTCCCGGCCGCGTGGTTACAAGAGGCTGTTGTGTTCGCGGCCCATCAGAGCCCGATACGATAAAACATCGTCGTGCCTGTCGGACTGACCGGCGGGGGCGGCAGGAATGGATATGGGGAAACTGCCCCGGCCACCGGCGTCCACACAGCGGTCGGGCCGAGCGTGGGCGAGCTCAGCAGCGAGCCAGCGGGCCAGGCAAGGCTATTGCCGCCCCCCATGGTGTCGAAGTTGTAACGCACCTTGAGGGCAGTATTGTCCACCAGCGTGTCGCTGGTTGCTGGGGCTCCAATTGTCGCAATCTCGGCATCTGTCAGCACGCGGCTGTAGATGCGGAAGTCATCCATCTGGCCGTTGTATGTTTGCCAGTAGGGGTCATGTGAGCGGCCCAATTCGATCTCTTGGGTGGCGTCCCATGACCAGGCGGATGTGTTGGCCTGGCTCATCAGCAACACGCCATCAAGATAGACCGACACTGCGCCACTGGCAGACTGGTCATACGTTAACGCCACATGATGCCAGTTGCTGTCCACAACATAGCCCCCCGCTGAGAAACTGCCGCCCCCGGTGTATTGGACATCCATGCCGCCCGTGGGCAGGCCATCGAGAAACAGCACCAGCCCGGCGGTCGTGCGGCGGTCAACCAGCATCGATCCGGTTCCAGCAGCCGGCACGTCGGTGAGCATCCAGAAGCAAATCGTGCCCACGGGCGAATTGAAGTCCGCATTTGTTGGGATCGCGATCTCCGCGCCGCTGGAGAAATGCGCCACGCCGCCGCGCGTCACCGGCGTGGGCGCCGTATCCGTGACTGACGCCAGCCACGTTGTGCCGTAATTTGCTCCGGCATGGGCGGCGCCCACCGGCTTGGAGTCAAGGACGTATCCGCCAGGGGTCATGCTAAGAATGATCGGCGAGTTGGCGAGCCGGCCGTTGTAGGCATGAAGCCCGATCCGGGAGGCGGAGAGGGCATACGGATAGATGGCCACGTCGGAGATGAAGCCATTGAAATAGCTAACGCTGTCACGCATATCCGCGCCAATGTAAGTGTTGAAAGTGTTGTCCAGCGGCGCAATCGTGGCCGTGCTTTGAGTGGCGGCGGCGGCGCCGTCAATGTAGATGACGCCATTCGTGCCATTTCTGCGGACCACGGCAATGTAATGCCAGGCGCCATCATTGACGCTGTTGGGCGAGCTCATGCTGAACTGGGTTGCGCCGCCACCATAGAGAGTGAAGCCAACGGTGCCATTGGCGTTGACGCTGAGCTGATACTCGCCGTTATAGCCGTTCTTGTAGCGCTGCTGCAGGATCTCGCCGGCCGTGGTTGCTGTAGTATTGATCCACGCTTCAAGCGTGAAATCCGTGGTGCCGGACAGGGAGGGGCCAGTGCCGCAGTCAATGTAGGAGCTGCTTCCATCGAACTGATAGGCCAGCTTGCCGGCGTTAAAGCCCTGGTAGGAGGGCGGGCGCGGGCCGGTTGCGCCTAGCGTGAGTCCGCCATTGTTCGTACCGTTGTGAGCCGCCCCGGAATAATCTACAGCCATAGTGCCCGACGTTTCACTCAGCGGCCAGTAGGCGCCGGGAGAGTCCTGGGCAACATCCGTGGTGTACAGGTCCGGAGAGGCCACGACGGTCAGATGATTCGTGGCGCTTTTAGCGGAGCCTAAGGAATTGGTAACGGTGACGTGATAGTCACCGCTGTCCGCGATGCTGGCACCAGTCAAGGTCAGGGTTGGGCTGTCGCTGCCGACGGGCGTGCTTCCCTTGAACCAGTTGTAATGCAACGGCTGGGCACCGCCCGCCACCACGCTCCACGCCGAGAAGTTCGCACCGGCGAAGAGGGTGCCGCTGGCGCCCGAAAGATCTGCGGTGATTACGGGCACTTGAACGACGGTTACTGTGGCCACGCCGCTGGTGGTTGCGCCATAGAGGTTGGTAACGATGAACTCGTAACTGCCGGCGTCCGCCGCGGTCGCGCTGGGGTTTGAATACGTTGCGTCGGTCGCGCCCGGGAAATTGGTTCCGGCGTGCTGCCACTGGTAGGAAAGCGCCCCAACCCCAATCACGGTCGCTGTCAATTTGAGGGTCGCCCCTTGGTTCACCGCGGTATTCGTGGGATCTTTGGTCACTACCGGCATGTCGGTGATGATGAAGCCCGCCAGGGCACAGCTCTGGGCGGAGCTGATGTTTCTGGTGACGGCGCCAAACGTGATCGTATCGCTGGTTCCAGGAATCGCAAGCAATCCAACGGGGCCGGGGTAATTGGCATTGCCGGCGGTATAAACCGTGTCGAAGGCGTTTGTTGTAGTGGTCGCTCCATCCGTGACAACCACCCGCGAGGTGGCCGTGCATTTAACGGCGCCGATCAATTCAATGACGTAGCCGTTCGGGAAGGCGGTGTTCAACCCCGACAAGCTGTTCGTCCAACCGGTGTTGTCCTCAAAGCCCCAAGTAACCTCATCGTTGCCGGGCAAGACCGATGATGTCGAAACCTGCAATGGCCCGGTGTTGGTCCATTCGTCAGCCGGGTTTACCAAGTTGCCAATGTCGCCTGACCAGGGGTTCACAGCACTCAAATTCGCAGTGACTGATCCCAAGGCCACGCTCGTCGCCACGGCAGCCGAACAATCCAAGGGATCGGTGTTGATCCAGTTTGCAGGTAACACGCCAAAGGCCTTAGCCGTAACCGGAAAGCCAGTGGTTTGGTAGCCTTGGCCGAAACCTATAGTCTGCGGGGTTGCGCCTGAATCATAGTACCAGGCCTGGAAGTTCAAGCCGACGGTGGTGCCGGCCTGGGCAGCGCCCAGCATCAGGGCTGCGGCAGGGACCGCCAGGGCCGTTTGCCTTAAGGATCTTGTATTGAGGAGTTTTCGTTTCATGGGGACTTGGAGCTAGTTTAACATGCGCGGGGTTGCTCAGGAGCTACCGCTTCTATTGGATTACGGCGGCCGGACGTCACAAAGAAGCCGAAGCCGACTAGGGATGCTACCGTTGCACGGGTTGTCACGCGCATTAGCTTCTTCACGTCGCTCAAGCCTAGGTTGTCTCTGCGGGCCATACGACATTTTGGGGAGTTGGCTTTAAGCCGCAAGCCTAAAGTCCAAAAGAACGAGCTCACCCGATTGTGGGATGGCGCTCGCTGAGGGCGCGTGGTACATATCCGGTGAACGTTGCACCTCAGGGGGACGGTTGGGGCTGCCGCCAGCGACAGCGGAGCAACTCGCACAACCATGAAACCGACGAATTTGATTGGGCTTCTGACCCGGCGGGGGTTTACGCTGATCGAACTGCTGGTGGTGATCGCCATCATTGCGATTCTGGCGGCGCTGCTGCTGCCGGCGCTGGCCAGAGCCAAGGAGCGCGCCTATCGCATCACCGACGTGAGCAATCTGCACCAGTTCGGTCTGGCCTGTGCAATGTATGCGGGGGATTTCCAGGACTACCTGCCACCGGGCGCGAATGACATCGCGCATTTCGCCACCACGACTTGGAACACCATTCTGAAATACGGGATGAGCTCGAACGCGGCGGCGTGCCAGAGCATCTGGCATTACCCGGGTGGGGCCAAGGCGCTGTTTGGCGCCAATATTGGCCAGGATGTTGGGTACGGTTGGATCTATTTGGGCTGGGTTTATTACGGAGACACAAACCCGCAGAAGACTCCCTTGGACGGGCCGGGCGGCCAGGTGGTTTACCTGCGACCGCAAAAGACCATCGACCGGTTGACCCCAGGGTCGCAAACGCTAACCACCTGCCAGCATTGGGACGGGACGCCGAGTGGCGCCTGGGGTTCCTTCATGCCGCATGTGCGAGGCTCATCGAGTGTCAACTACCCGACCGGAGTCAAGCCGTTGCCCCCGCCGGATGGTTTGGCCGTGGGGCGGCTGGATGGTTCTGCCAAGTGGGTGAAGTGGGCCAACTTGGCCAGCTACACGAACTACGACATCATGCGGTATGAGCCGCGTTGAGGCCGTCCCGCAAGCGACCCCTTCCAATCGTGCGGGCCTCGCCGGAGTCTCGCCGTAGTACCTCTTATCGGGGATAAGAGGTACTACGGCGAGACTCCCATGAGACTACGGCGGGACTGCCGCCGTATCCGCGGGAATGGGCCGGGAGGTTGGCGGCGGGTGGGGAGCGAGAGGCTGGCCTTTTTGGGGAGCCAACGCCGGTCAGAAGTACCAACCGAAAATGCGTCAACCGGCAAAAGAGGAAGGCCGAGGCGCAGCGTGGCCGCTAATCCTACAGACCGGCCATTTTTCCCCGGGGCCTGACGGTGGTGGGGCATCTCTGGACAGTACCAGCCGCCGCCAGCCGCCCAAATCCGAATTCCGAGGGCCGAAACCCGAAAGAAGGCCGAATACCGAAGGCCGAAGCCACGCTCGGGCATTTCGGATTTCGGGCTTCGGGTTTGGGCTTTTGCGCTCACGGGTTGGTGGTACTGTCCAGATACGCCCACGGCGGTGCTTTAACCGAACGAGGGATTGCGCTCGCCTAAGGCGCGTGATATAAATTGGGCGAATCGTGCCGCTCTAGCGGGCAGTTGGGTTTGCCAGGCGACTGCGGCCCAACGGTCCTGCTACTATGAAACAAACAAAGAATGATGGGCGACGGAGCGAATGGGCCTTTACCCTGATCGAGCTGCTGGTAGTGATCGCCATCATTGCGATTCTGGCGGCGCTGCTGCTGCCCGCCCTGGCGAGCGCGAAGGAGAAAGCCATACGGATGCAGTGCACCAATAATTGCAAGCAGATCGGTCTGGCCACGCACCTTTACGTCAGTGATAACACGGATAAGATGCCGTATCCTAATTGGAATGCCCCCTGGGTCGCCGGCTGGCTTTATGATCCGACGCCAGGCAGCGCGGTGCCGAATTTGTTAGCAGCACCTTACAGTATTAACCCGCGATTGGCGTACGAGGGCACCCCAGGCAACCCGGCAGGTCCAGGCGGCGCGGGCGGCCAGATTTGGCCTTACATCAAGACCATGGCTGTTTACCGCTGTCCGTTGGACTATACCAACACTCCCGGGTGGAGGGGCCGCGACAACAAGCTGTCCACTTACATTCAGAACGGCGCGATTTGCGGTTATCCGCCGCCTTCGGGCCCGGCGATAAGCTTCAAGCAGTCCCAGTTCCGGCAGGACGCATTCATGAGTTGGGAACCCGACGACCGGGGAACTGGTTATGGTTACAACGATGGCGCCAGCTATCCCGACCCGACGACGGACGGGGGCTTAGGCCGGCGCCATGGCAAGATCGGAGGCATCGTGCTGAATGTCAGCAGCAGCGTGCTCTTCGTCAAATCCAACGCCTGGTATCTGGAGGCCAAAGATTCGCAGAAGAATCGCCTGTGGTGCAACCCTGGCACGGTCAACGGGCACTGAGCGTTTCGGGACATAACTCCAACTGCGCTACGGCCGCAGCACAGGCGCACGCGCCGGGTCCTGCCTTGCGCGCAGGACAAACCAGACTTGCGATTCTGCGTAACCTTGGAAAGGCACTTGCAGTCTATTATTCTGGCTTGGGCGCCTCGGGATGCCATGCGGCTACGAGGTTAAATGGAGCGCGTTGCGAGCGTGGGGAATGGGATGGGAACGGGCGAAAAGAGGAGGAAATGATGGTGTACAGACCTCTCAGCTACCTTCAGACTTCCTGATCTCGACCGGGAACATGCGATGATTCCCGGAAAATGACTTGGCACATTTCGCCGCGTGACAGGCAAAGCGGCACGGTGGATTCTTCGGGGTGATCAAACGATC
>Ga0182014_10002444_pt1 | contig 23438 bp, 23 predicted proteins | sample 612S2DmetaG_FD_120489 | JGI IMG/M metagenome (GOLD analysis project Ga0182014, IMG submission 120489) | Permafrost microbial communities from Stordalen Mire, Sweden - 612S2D metaG | ecosystem: Environmental > Terrestrial > Soil > Wetlands > Permafrost | place: Sweden: Stordalen | collected...
CGAGTAGCGACAAAGTTCAGGTAGTCGTCGACGAGGCGATCGCCGAGGGTAACCGACATCCGTCCGTCCTCGTCTATGGACCGTTTGAGACATGGTGTGAATGGCATCAGCTGACCTCGTCTGCTCGGTAGGAAGTCAGCCGTGTCATCACGACAACCGACTCAAGTATCACCCACATATAAAAAACACCGGGTCACAGGGATGGTCCTCTCTATCAGGCCCGGCGTCTGCTCACCATGGCCGAAGAGCGACTCGACGAGAACGGACGGGAGAAACTGCTCGGACTGTTGAGCGCCGGGGACCCGAAGAACCAGGTCAGCGCCACGTCGCACGCCAATTAAGCAGTTCGCGAGCTCTACGCGGTCGAGGACTACGAACTCACCGGAGTGTTCATCGACGAACTGATCCGCGACATGAATGACCCTTCCTGGCAGCCCGACGAAGTCCGCTCACTCGGTCGAACCCTGAAGCGTTGGCGCGACCAGATCATCGCCTGGCACCAGGCCCACTTTTCGAACGGGCCTACCGAAGCTGTTAACGGTGAACAATTTGATCACCCGGGTCAACGGCGTTGCCTTCGGCTTTCGAAGGTTCCGCAACTACCGAGTTCGCGCTCTGCTCTACGCCGGCAAGCCCAACTGGGATTTACTCGCTACTACCATTGCTTCCCGATTCGCCGGTTTGGAGCCCGCGGTACGCCCGGCGACCTCCCAGCGCGAACAAACTTGATCGAGAGTGTGACTCGACACTTCAGGCCGACGTTAGACCAACACCCGAGCATCAGAAGACCACGACCGCGCCTGAGGTTTTGACATCGAATTCGCCGACTGCTTCACCCGCGCGGTGGATCCAGGCTAAGCCGCAAGAACATGCAACACCGTGAGTTAGCGATCAAGTCCGGTCGGTGAGTGTCGCAGGTGAGGAACTGGATTCTCAATTCTTGCCACAACCAACTGCAAGAATTTCGCAGCCTCCACGCCATCGAGCACAGCATGATCGAAACTCAAACTCAAATGTAACACTTTCACGCTTTGAGGAATGCCGCCGATAATCCGCGTCTCCTCACCAATTGCGCCAACGCCAAGAATAGCTAACTGCGGTGGATTGATGATCGGTGTAAAGAACTCAACACCGAATGCACCAAGATTCGTGATAGTAAATGTTCCGTCGGTCACGTCCCCGCGAGCAAGACTTTTGGAGCGAGCTTTCTTAGATAGTTCTTCCAATATCTCCGCTAATTCGACCAACGGCCTCGTATCGCATTGATGAATAACGGGTACCACCAAGCCGTCGTCTATAGACACGGCAATACCAAGGTTTATGGCATGATACAAACGAATTTCATTCTCTTCAGTGCGTCCATTGATACGCGGATACTCTTTGAGCGCATTGGCAACTAATGCGGCAAGAAGGACCGTAACAGTGAGCTTTGCTCCACTATATTGACTAATTTCCTTGCTCAACTCCTCACGTACAAGCAGTAACTCTCTTGCATCTACACGCACGTGGAGCGTGACGTGGGGCTTCTCGGCAACTACTTCTCGCATTCGCCGAGCAGTCAGTTTTCGAATTCGATCCTGCGGTAAGACGTCGTATGAATATTCCGAGTTCACTCCGGACCTACTTCGAGTTCACTGTACGCGAGCAATTGCCTGCCCCGCCTCAACAATTGCACCCTCTTCCACCAGGAACTCGACGATGCGCCCCGCCACCTGACTCTCTATCTCGTCAGTGGTCTTATCTGTCTCCATCTGAGCGATTGGTTCACCTTCACTGATCTCGTCACCGATATTCTTCAACCACTTGACCAGAGTCGCCTCCTCCATGGTTAATCCCCACTTTGGAACAAGAACTTCCTTCACATCGACCCTTTCAGCAAGAGATTTTGCACCGCAGTGACTATATTATCTGACTGGGGAAAATATGCCTGCTCAAGTTCTCGGGGAAAGGGAACCGGTGCAAACGGAGGGGTTATGTGCACGGCTTGGCCGCGTAAGGATGAGAAACCCTCCGTTGCAGCGAGACGAATGACCTCTGACCCGATGCTGCAGGGGCCGTTGGCGTCCTGAACCACGACAAGATGACCAGTTTTGGCAATCGACGAAAGAATGAGAGGCTCATCAATCGGGCTTAAGGTCCTTAAATCAATAAGATCGGCATTTATGCCGCTTTCACTGAGCGCCTTTGCAGCAAGTTCCGCGCGCGGAACCATGCCTCCCCAACACACGAGAGTCACATCGTTACCCTCTCGTCGGAGAAGAGCCTTACCGATAGGCACGACAACCTCGGGGTCATCTGGGACATCGCCCCGCTGACCCCACAGAGAGAGACTTTCGATAACTATGACGGGGTCATCGTCACGAATCGCTGCCTTCAATAGTCCTTTGGCATCTGCTGGAGTTCCGCCCCAGACTACTTTGAGGCCCGGAACAGCGGCGAACCACGATTCGAGGTGTTGTGAATGCTGAGGCCCGGATCCTCGGTGAGCGCCACATACCGTACGGACGGTCAGAGGGACTGAGAACTTTCCTGCGGACATGTACGACATCTTCGCGGCTTGATTAACGATTTGATCCATTGCTAAAGTAATGAAATCCAAATACATGATTTCGGCAACGGGTCGTAGACCAGTCAACGCGCTACCCACCGCCAAACCGCCGATAATCGCTTCACTTATTGGAGTATCGCGGACTCGCCATTCACCAAACTCACCTAAGAGTCCTTTACTGGCGCCGAACGCTCCGCCTTGCGCACCTACATCTTCGCCAAAGATATGAACGCTCTCATCTCGTTGCATCTCCTCGCGCAGTGCTGAGTTGATAGCTTGCCAATACTTGACTTCGCTCATAGAACCTCACTCTCGCCCATTCGTGATCGCCACGTCGCTGAGTTCCGGACAAACGAACTCGGGTCACGATAGACATCGGACAACACTGAACTCAGTTCGGGATGAGGATCGCTTTCGGCCCACGCAATGGCTTCTTGGACCTCGCTCGCAACTTCTGACGTCACCTCTTCCATCTCAGAAATCAGCGCGGCATTGGTTGAAACCGCATCGGTCAACCGCTTCAGTGGATCGTTAGCTCTCCACTGCTCAACCTCAGCTTTGTCGCGATAGCGCTGTGGGTCACCCTCATAATGGCCGTGCACACGGTACGTTTTGCATTCAAGCAGCGTTGGACCGCCCCCGTCCCTGGCCCTCTCGACCGCCTCCGCGGCTGCTGCTCTAACCGCAAATACGTCATTACCATCAACCTGCACGCCCGGAATGCCGTAGGGGCTGGCGAAGTCGACCACGTCCTCCGTCACCAGATGAACTGACATTGGTGACATCTCTGCGTAGCCATTGTTCTCACAAACAAAAATCACCGGAAGACGCCAGAGGGCTGCAAGATTCAGCGACTCGTGGAAGACTCCTTCCGCAACGGCACCCTCGCCGAAGAAAGTCCCCGATACCTGTCGGCTCTTGCGAGCTTTCGCCGAGAAACCTGCGCCAACGGCAATGGGAATGCCGGCGCCGACAATTGCATTCGCGCCAAGAATCCCCACTTCTGCATCGGCCAAATGCATAGAACCCGAGCGACCAGCGCTGTAGCCACCGACGTGGCCATACAACTCAGACATCATTGGTTTGACCTTGCCACCTTTTGCGATGCAGTGTCCGTGGCCACGGTGAGTGGAAGTGATGTAGTCGTCGGGCATCAGTACGTCGCAAACGCCAACGGCAACAGCCTCTTGGCCAATAGACATATGGAGCGTTCCGTCCAGAGCTCCGCTGGCCAATAAGCCAGCCGCTGCAGTTTCAAACTCACGTATCAACGACATGGTTCGAAACAATCTCAGTATCATCTCCGTATCTTCCGTCAACGCAGAACTTCCCTTCATCGATGATCCCTCCCTCATAATGGCGTTGCGGTGTGAATCGAGAACTATTCGATTATGCTGGCCAGCACTTCGAGCAACTCTACACGGTTCGTCCCCGTTAGCGGAACCCGTTAGGCCGTATGAGACACTCAGTCGAATCTAGATGTTAGCGAGCACCTCCTTGATCGGCGGATTGATCCACACGATTTCGGGGATCGTGGGTGCCTGCGGAGGTCGTCGACGAAGGCGAATCGGGTTGGCCTCGAACGCGGCTGTCAAGGTGACCTGTCGCTGCGCGCGAATTTCGACGTGTGTGCCGCAGTGAAGGGATGCGGGCGTGCGCAGTCCGATTCCTGAGTGCCGGTGGACGTGGTTGTAGTAGTTGAAGAACTCCTCGCAGAACGCCCGGGCGTCCTCGATGCAGCCGAAGCGCTCGGGAAAACTCGGACAGTACTTCAGCGGCTTGGAAGCGGCTTCGGAGAATGGGTTGACGTTCTCCGTGGGGCCTCGAGTGACTCCTCGTCACCCCCCCCAGGTTCAGCATCAACGCCGAGACCGGATTGGAGCGCATGGAACTGACTGTCGGCGTGGATGGTGAGCGTGTCCCGCGAGATCTCCTGGGTGAGAATCGCGTCCTCCAGGAACTTCTATGCCAGGACCGCGTCCTTGCGCGGGGCCACCAGCCAACCAACGACGTAGCGGCTGAAGATGTCGAGCACCGCGTAGAGGTCATGGAAGAGACTGCGGCTCGGACCGTGGAGTTTGGTGTAGGGGTCGGACCGGAGCGCCCTGCCAACATTTCTGCTGGTGGGTCTCTCCGGCCCGCCCTCCGAACCGGACGTGCGACTCTCACCGCATCCGGCTCTCCACGGAGTTATGCCATTGTGACGGCTGATCCTGACTGCGTCATCGTCCATGGTGTGCGAATGCGTGCGCCTCGGAATCGGTAGCGAACTATTGGAATCGACACGGGCCGGAACATTTCTGTTCGACCGTCTCGAATCTGCCAGTTCGCCAAGTATCGTCGGTGCAGCGTTCCCCAATTCAGCCCCAGATGTCGCTTGCGCAACCACTCGACCACTCTCCACCACGCGAAGTGGTCGAGGTAGCCGAAGGTCGCGCTGCTAACTCCGTGGCGGAAGTAATTACACCATCCCCGCAACACCGCGTTGAGCGAGCGCAGCAGGAGGGCGAGTGTCTTGTGTTTCTCTCGGCGAGTGAGACTGCGCACCTTCTCCGTCACCGAAAGCAGAGCCTTCTTCGAGGGATAGGTGTAGACCGCCCACTTGCCTTCTTGGCCTCGTTTCCGTCGACGCTGGATGCGCCAACCAAGAAAGTCAAAACCATCATTGATATGGCAGACCCTCGTCTTTTCTTCCGAGAGGCGTAAGCCCATCGGAGCGAGCACCGTTGCGACTTCGCCCTAGAGCGCCTGCGCGTCGTCTCGCGTTCCGTGAATCATGACCACGAAGTCGTCCGCATAGCGGACGAGCCTCATGGCCGGAATTCCTTCGCGACGAGCCTTGGCGCGTGTCCAATACGGTCCGAGTGCTTCCCACTTGCGCGTGAAGTGCTCGTCGATCACGGACAACGCAATGTTGGCCAACAACGGTGAGAGGATGCCCTTGGGGAGTGCCGGTAATGGTCCTGCGGTCCAGTCCATCCTCACCGAGGATGCCGGACTTTAGAAATGCCTTCACCAGAGCCAAGATCGCCTTGTCCCTGATGCGATGACGCACGCGGTCCATAAGGGCCACGTGATCAATCTCATCGAAGCCCTCTGTGATGTCTGCTTCGAACACCCACTCGTAAGTGCGCGAGCCGAAGTAGTGAATCTCGGCAATGGCGTCCTGGGCTCGGCGCTTCGGGCGGAAGCCGTAACTGCACGGCTTGAAGTCCGCCTCGAAGATAGGCTCCAGTACCAACTTGAGAGAGGCTTGCACCGTCCGGTCGGTGGCGGTCGGTATTCCTAAGCGACGGACTTTGCCGTTCGCCTTCGGAATCAACTTCTCGCGCACCCGCTGGGGAACAAATGAACGAGCCTTGAGAACGTCTCTCAACTCGCCCAGTACGTCGCCAACATTCGCGTCGAGGGAGCGAGGAATCACTCCATCGACACCGGCCGTGCGGCCTCCCTTGTTATCCCTGACTCGACTCCACGCCACAACCAGAAACGACGGGTCGTAGACGAGGTTGTAGAGGTCATCAAAACAACGATCAGGATCAGTGATCGCCCACTGGTGCAGTTTCGTCTGCATCACCCATACCCGTAGTTCGGCCTCTTCGAGGTCGGGCCACGGTTCGCCGATATTCATCAGCGCGCTCTAGGTGTTGCGTAGTAACTGCGAATCCGCTGGACCCCTTCGCCATGTAGTCGGCTTTCCCGACTTCGGACTACTACGGGTCCTCCGTCCCACTTTGAAGGCTTCGACCGGCAACGGGTCTTCCCACCGACCAACGGGATGTTGGCCGGATCGGGGGCCTTCGAAGTGGTTCCCACGTTCACTCTTAAACCGCTCGACGGGGTCGGTGCCCAACTATGCCCCTGCTGCTTCGCCACGACTACGCCGCAGGCCTTCATCGTGGCCTCTCGACTGGCGACATCAACTAGTCGAAGAGTTCTCGGTGCGAAAGCACCGATGCGCGCAGCAACCCAGCCCATATCCGTCAGGTTCGAGCTGGTGGTTCTCTCTTGAGAGGCTTTCAAATGCTGGTTCACTTCCGTTACACCTTTCCGTCTTGCTCGCCGGACCCAGACCATCTAACGGTGCTGGCCCGTCCCGGCTTTGTCGAGGCGGCTTGCCATCCTTCCCTTCGTTCCAAGGGTCAGACTGCCTCCAACTTCACCAACCTGCTGCGACAAGTTGGTGGAGGGGGTCTTGCACCCCCTCTCGGTTCAAGAGCGCCTCGTGGCGCTCGATGTCCCACGACCAAATTTCATTGGGGCGCGTAGCGATCAGCTCGGGTCGTCTCTTGGCCGGGTGGGTGCGTTGTCGTCGCCGGTCCTTAGTGACGGTATTCGCCCGCGGGATCCGCAGCATCGTGGGACTGGCTGCACAGGTAGGTGCTCTCGTCGAGGGTCTCGGCGCAGACCTGGGCGATGGCCTGGTCGACGTGTTCGTCGCGACAGAGCAGCGCCAGCACGACTTCGCGTTCGCTCTCAATGAGTGTGTTGAGCGGCGCGGCCCGCGGGGCGGGCTGCATTGGGACCTTCGATGTTCGGGCCCGGTAGTAACTCGAGCGAACGTGTCCGAGCAACTCACACGCCCGCTTCACGCCGACGAGCGGACAAAACGCCTCGTGGAACTGAGCGAGTAGTTCGTCAATGACTACTCGTCGTCCGCGCTCTTGGAGAGCTTCTCCAAGAGCGCGGACGCTTTTCCCACGACATCGAGCGCCAGTCTCGTGCGCTCGAGCTCGGCTTCGAGCTTCTTGTTCCTCTACTCCAGCCGGTCCAGTTCGCGCTGGTCGCTGCGCGAGCCACCCGTTGCCTTGGCCCCGAGCGTGCCGACGTCACGAGCGCGCCGTCACTCGGTCAGTTAGCTGGAGTAGAGCGTTGCGCCGAGCGAACTCACCCTTCTTGCCGGGATCACAAGCGTCGTACTCCGCGAGAAGGGCTAGCTTCTCCTCGGTGCTGATGATGCGCCTCGTTGGTCGAGCCGCGGGGTCAATGTTGTCTTCCACGTCACCATCTTGGTCACGCGAAGCCGCCTGGGCGGAGTTGATTGCAGTCATTGGTCTTCGGTGTCACTTGTCTCGCCCTTGAGGAATGAAATTTGTCAGGCGAGTGTCTCACCCGGGGCTGACGGTTAGGGCTAGATAACTTGACACGCGCCGAACCGATCAGTACCATTGCTCGAACTTCCTCCCTCTGAAACCGAACCAGTGGTGATAGTGGAAACGAAGTTGTGGGACCGGACAGGGGGGGCAGTTGCCGCATTCAGAGCGAATATACAGTATCGGCGTCGACATCGGAGGAACGTTTACTGACTGTGCCGTCGTCGGAGATGACGGAAGTTGGTTCACAGGGAAGGTTCCGACTACTCCGATTGATCGCTCGGAAGGCTTCTTCAGCGCTATCGAAGATGCTGCTGCCAGCCAGGGGATGTCTATCGAGGATCTTCTGGCCAACACTCAGCGCCTGGCTCACGGAACGACTGTGGGGATAAATGCGCTCGTAACGCGAAGTGGAGCTCGGGTGGGCCTCCTGGCCACGAAGGGACATGGCGATGCTATCCGCATTATGGACAATACCGGTAGAGTTACGGGCGCATCGATTGAGGAGATTCTGGACTACTCTCGAAGCGGGCTGCCAGTCCCTTTCATTGACGGTGGAGACATAGTTGAGGTCAACGAACGCATCGACTCGAATGGCGAAGTAGTGGTTTCGCTGGATGAGGCCGAAGTCTCCGCCCTCGTCAGCAAAATGGTTGCGGGGGGGGTCGAATCGATCGCCATTTCCTTCCTCTGGAGCCATCTGAATCCCGATCACGAACTCGAAGCTGCCAGGGTGGTTCGCAGTAGCTATCCCGGGATTTTCGTAACCTGTAGCCATCAGGTGGCTCCGAGGATCGGCGAGTACCCTCGGACAATGAGCGCCGTCATGAACGCCTACATCGGCCCGCTCATGGAGGCCTATGTGGACAATATTCGATCCCGTGCCAGGAGGAGCGGTTACTTGCACGACGTCGTGTTCGCAACGGGCAGCGGGGGACTAGTTGACGCGGACACCGTTAGGCAGTACCCGATTCTCACTGCTCAGTCTGGACCGGTAAGCGGCGTTCTGGCGTGTACGGCGATCGCGCCGAAAGTCGGATTTAAAGACATCCTGACCACTGACATGGGCGGGACAAGTCTCGACGCGTGCGTGGTTGAAAACGGGCAGGCCGTCGTCCAAGACGAGGCAGTCATCGAGCGCCACCAGTTGTATCTTCGGCGGATCGATGTCGAGTCAATCGGGGCGGGAGGCGGAAGCCTCGCTTGGTACGACGAGGTGACTGGCACTATCAAGGTGGGGCCGCAGAGCGCAGGCGCAGTCCCTGGACCAGCATGCTACGGCCGTGGCGGAACCGAGCCGACAGTGACGGATGCAGACCTTGTCCTGGGAATGCTCAGCCCTAGCGCTACTCTTGCCGGCGGCGTGAAGTTGGATTTGGCCGCGGCCACTCGCGCTCTTGAGAGGCTCGGCGATAAGTGCGGTCTCGACGCGGTGCGTACAGCCGCTGGCATTGTCCGGATCGTTGACAGTCAAATGGAAGATCTCCTGCGGCGACTGACCGTACAGAAAGGACGCGACCCTGGCGATTTGTCCGTATGGGCTTTCGGTGGTGCTGCGGGTCTTCATGCCGGGGTCTATTCCCGAGGCCTGGGTGTCAAGAATCTGGTCATCCCAATGGGTGATCTGGCTTCGGTCTGGTCCGCCTACGGGATTGCTGTCTCAGACATGAGCCGGACCTTCCAACTTCCACTTTACCTTGAGTCCCCCCTTGATCCGCGGGCATTGTCAGAGGCATTCGCCGAGTTGGAGCGGCGGGCGACGGAGTACGCCGAGCGGATACTTCCGGAAGGTGCACAAATCCAGTTGCGACGGAGTGCCGAACTCAAATTCGCCCTTCAATTCTACAGCTTAGAGATCGAGGCGCCGGAGGGCGATATCGACGCAGCTTACGCCGCCTCGCTGGTCGATCAATTCGAGGAGCGGTACGAGGGGCGCTATGGCGCGGGGTCCGGCTATCAGGCTGCGGGCGTCACCACGTCCACAGTTTCAGTGAGTGTCACTGCACCGCAGTCGCGCGATGTGTCGACACACACTCTCCTCGCGGCCGGCGGCCCCTCATTGCCCGAGTCCGAACGCGCCGTCTTCTGGCCGGAGGTTGGGGAATTTGTGGACACGCCGATCCTCGACGGCAGCAGGTTTGCCCCTGGTGGGTGGATCTCTGGTCCAGCGATCATCGAGTACCCGGACACCAGTGTGGCGGTGAGACCGGGTGACAGAGCGGACGTGGACTCGATGGGCAACGTCATCGTGACCATCGCCAAGCATGGCTTGAGAATCGCGACAAGCCAGCAGGCGGAGGTCAATGTGGCACAGGTAGGGGCAGCGGTTAGATCCTCGGGAAAGGAGTCATCCTAAGATGACCAGCATAAAGGCGTTGACGGACATGCGGGATGAACAGGCCCGCCGGCAAGAGAGCCTTCTCATCGGTTACATGCCTCCGGAGGAGCTCCGAGTCCATGAGAGCCTGCAGTTCAACAGTGACTACGAGCAGGACATCGATCCTTTCCTCTACGAGATCTTGCGTGGCAAGTTGTGGAATCTGAATTGGGACCACCAAGAGACGATCCGACGTACGTCAGGATCGCTGGTGGTAGTCCAGGGGTATGATTTCAATAGTTCGATCCAGACGGAACTGGGTGACGGGGTCGTTTTCGGACCGGGTAACCTCTTCTTTGCCGGTTGCGCCGACGTCATCGTCAAGTGGACCCTCGAGCACCGCTCTGGCAACGTCGGCATCCGCGAGGGGGATGTCTTCATACAAGACGATCCGTGGATCGGCACCAACCACCCTATGGACACTGCCGTGTACAGCCCGGTTTTCGTGGATGGGAAACTGTTCGCGTGGGTGTATAACGTTGCTCACGAGCGAGAATTGGGGGGTATGGAACCGGGGGGGTTTGTGCAGTCGGCGAAGGACGTCTATGCCGAGCCGATCTTTTGGCCGCCAGTCAAGATCTCCGAGAACGGCCGCGTTCGCGAGGATCTCCTGGACGCTTGGGTCCGAAGATCTCGCCTACCTGGCCTCATGACCGTTGAGGTCAAGGCACAGTTGGCGGGAGTCAACATGGCGCAGAAGAGGCTTCTGGAGCTCGTCGAGCGCTACGGGGCACCGGTGGTCAAAGGCGTGATGCAGCGGATGATTAGCGACACAGCGAGGACTGTTGGAAACCGTCTGAGGAATATCCCTGACGGAACTTGGCGCGACGAACGCTACGTCGGTGGGGCAAGCCCCGATGACAAGAAGCTCTACCGGTTGTGCCTCGAGTTCAAGAAGACCGGTGACCGCCTCTTTGTGACCAACAAAGGGACCGACGCCGCTGCTGGCTCGTTCAACATCACCGCGGGCACGCTGCGGGCGTGTATCCTGAGCCCCCTGCTGCTGTTCTTGGCCTACGACCAATACTTGTGTGGGGCGGGTGTCTTGCGGCAGTTGAGCTTCGAGTTCGAAGTTGGGGCAATCAACTCGGCTCAACACCCGAGTGCCGTCAGCAGCTCGCTCGGGCTGGTGATGAGCCTCGTTCAGGCGCAGTATGTCGCGGCGAAGATGCTCTCGACCTCGCAGGAAACGAAAGAGCACGTATTCGGAGCCTCGGGTCTCCACACGATGTTGACCAACCACATGTTCGGGCGAGATCGGAACGGGAAGGAGTTCGCCCACTTCCCCTTTGACGGGACTGTTGGCGCGATCGGCGCGTTCAGTCATCGAGACGGCATCGACCACGGTGGCGGAGCGTTTTCCCCGATTAATCCCGTGGGTAGTGTGGAGTTGTACGAGCAGGAGATTCCGCTGATGTATCTTTATCGACGCGAACTTCCGCGTTCGGGGGGGCACGGTCAATGGCGCGGGGGTGCCACCTTTGTCACCGCCTGGGTCGGGCACAAGGCGGAGGAGTTGTACGTGTCGTCGGGTGGTTTGTTCGCGAGTGTCACCCAAGGCGCCGGCCTGCTCGGCGGCCATCCCTCCTCAGGCGGGACGATGTGGCATGCAACAGGCACGACGATAGTCGAGAGTTTGAAGAACAGGTGGTTTCCAGGAGGTCCCGCGGAGCTTCGCTCGTTGTGCCCCAATGGCGGGCCACCGAAGGCCAAGAAGTTCGACAACGTCCTCGGGGAGACTGACATCTTCGAGGTCATGCCCCAGCCGGGAGCCGGCTACGGTGACCCGCTCCTTCGGGAGGCAAGCCGGGTGCTCGATGACGTGCGGAGGGGCAGACTCTCGGTCGAGGACGCTCAGTCGATTTATGGGATTGTAGCCGACGAGAGCGGCAAAGTGCCCGATGAGCAGGAGGTGGCCGCGGGGCACCGGCATCTCGTGGATGCTCGCTTGGCCGCTAGCCGGGGGCCGCGGGCGCCCATGGAGGGCACGGGCAGGCCGAACGGGCAGCGGGGACTCGATACAGTTGCCGTCGCGGACGGCAACGGCAACGGCGACATGTTCTGCTGCGCCTTCTGCGGTTGGCTTCTCGGACCAATCGGCGAGGGTTATCGGTCCGGGTGTAGCGAGATGGAGATTGCACTCGCCGACCTTGGCCCGATCTTCATGGACCCACGGCAGGAAACGGGCGAGGACCTCGTATTTCGGCAGTATCTCTGTCCGGCGTGTGGCATCGCGCTGGATGGTGAGGTGTGCCGCCGGGGCGATGGTGTATGGTGCGATGTTCGTCTGACCTGATTGGGAGGCTGACTGAACTGCGTCAATTGTGGTTCTGATCATCGGTGTAAATGCAGTGCATGTGAAGAGTTGTTAAACCTTAGAAAGAGGGGGAGTGTTATGCTAAGAATGCATTTTGCGATTCAGAGATTGTCCGTTGTCCTTGTGGGGTGCCTGATGGCGACGTTGTTGGTTGCTTCCGGCAGTCCCGCTTCAGCGGCCCAAAAAGGCAGTTCGGCGTCGAATACGTCGAATACGTCAAAGGTGTCGAATGTGTCGAAGTCCCCGCCCAAGAAGACTATCGGCTACGTCGATATCGAGGCGTCAGGCGGTATGCAAAAACGTTGGTACAACTTCTTCACCGCAGCGACTAAGGAACTCGGGTGGACCGTGCGGCTGACCGATGCCAATGGCGTCAGCAGCGTCGGCCTAAGCGGGATACAGCAGTACGTCAATGATCGGGTCAACGCGATTGTTGTAACCTGCCTCGACACGGCTCCCCTCCTCCCTGGGCTCCAGGCGGCCAGGGCCGCCAAGATCCCCGTGATTGAGATCGGGTGTCAAGAACCCGCGCCATTAAGTGCGTGGAACGCCGTTTACGCGGAACCCGAGCGGCAGATGGCGAACTATTTCTCCAGTTACCTAGTTAAGGCACTCAGCGCCAGAAAGTGCGATCAGGTGTCGGTGCTCCAGGACGACACGATCCTGATAGCACGCCTCCGGTCGACGATGATTATTACAGCGCTCCGCAAGGCAGGGGTCAATGTTGTCTCCACGCCTGTGATTCCTGAAACTAGTATCGTGCCGTCGACGCAGGCCGCAGTGTCGGGCACGCTAACTGCACATCCGGGTACATGCGCGTTCATACCTATCTTCGATTTTAGCTCTGGGCCAGCGGCATCGGAATTGGAGACGCTTAATAACACGACCGCGAAGGTGTACACGTACTATGCCGACGACGTCAATGATCCGCTGTTGTTGAACCCGGCGTCCCCTCTCGTGGCAGTGGTGGACGGTCCGGTAGAACAGGTGTCCCTAGTAGCGGTTGACCAATTGCTCAACCACTTCATGACCGGTGCCCCAATCAATGAAAAGGCGGCCAACGGGTTGAAAGTGCCATTCACCATCTTCACGAAGAGCAATGCGCCGAAGAACTATTCCGGCTACATCACTCCGTGGAGTGTGAATAAGTACCTCACCCCATTTGTTAAGAAATGGAACGCGAAGTACGGCTTCAAGTTGCGCGCACCACATGCCAGCTAGCCGGACTGATTGGAATGCTGCGAATGGGCGCCCGTAATGCGGAAAGGTGCGTCCAACGAGGAGAGCCTGGCGGGAGGATACGCCAGCGGCGACACCCCTAAAATGGTGGACCCCGGTGCCGGCGAAGGGCTTGATGGCCCCGGCACCGGGGTCCGGGGGCGGCGAAGTCTTGCCGCTGTCGTGGATCGGCTGCGTTCCGTCGCGGTCTTCGTTATCTTTGGCGGCCTGGTGGTCGTCTTCACCGTCAAGGCTCCGGGGCGCTTCTTGACGGTTGGAAATCTGCAGACGATCCTCGAGAATTCTGTCGTACTGACGCTCGCGGCGGTGGGCCTCACCCTAGTCCTCGTGCTCGGCCAATTTGATCTCTCCTTTTCAGCGGTGATTGGTCTCAGCGGAGCCGTAGCAGTGAGTCTCATGCACTCCTATCACGCAGGTTTTTTTGAGGCGGTGATCGCAGCGCTATGCGTGGGCCTCGTGATTGGCCTTATCAACGGCCTGATGGTGGGCTACGCGCGCGTCGCCGCGTTCATCGCCACACTCGCAGTGGGTTCTGCCGCCACGGGGGTGGAGGAGGCGCTGATGCACCAGAACACTGTCTACGGCGGGATGGCGAAGTCTTACATCAATCTGACCCAGGGTAAGATAGACGGAGTCGCCATTGAGGTCATTATCATTCTGGCAGCGGTCGTGGTCGTCTCTCTCTGGCTGGGATTCACCGTGTCCGGACGACGCCTGTACGCGGTCGGGTCGAATGAGGGAGCAGCGAGGCTCGCCGGGGTCAAGACCCGCAGAGTCATTGTCCTTGGCTTTGTGGTGCTGGGACTATTCGGTGCGCTGGCCGGAGTAATGGTGACATCGCAGGCTCAATCGTATTATCCGGGTAGCGGCACCCCGTTCCTCCTGCCCGCCTACACAGCGGCGTTCCTCGGCTTCAGTGCCATCGGTGGACGCCGCTTCCATCCCGCCGCGACTTTCTTCGGGGTCTTGTTCATTGAGGTACTCTCGACCGGACTTACAATGCTGAACTCTCCGCCGTGGAGTACGGACCTCGCCCAGGGCGTGGCACTGGGCGTGGCAGTACTCTTGGTGCGCCGCTCGTCGGTCGCCCAATGAGCATTGTGGAGGTCCATGGGCTCTTCAAGACATTTGGCGGGACTCAGGCCCTACGGGGCGCCTCGTTCTCGGCGGAGGCGGGCAGCATCCACGGGATCGTGGGTCCGAACGGAGCCGGCAAGTCCACCCTCGTCCGCGCCTTGTGCGGGTTAACTTCCGTCGATGCGGGCGAAATCATCATTGGTGGAGTGATGGTTCTGAAGTCGCGAGACAGTGGGAGCGTCCGCAAAGATGTTGCTCTGGTGGCCCAGGAGGTGACACTTCCGGAGTCGCTGACGGTTGCGGAGGCGGTCCTCGTCGGATCCGAACCGCGAGGCCGAGGACGCATTCTCTCCCCGAGCAGGATGAAACGTGCTGCCGCGTCCGCGCTAGAGGAGGTCGGACTGGAGGTGTCGACGCGGACGCTAGTGAGCAGGCTAAGCGGGCGGGAGAAGCGCCTGTTGATGTTCGCGCAGGCACTGCATCGCAATGCTTCGGTGGTCGTGGTCGACGAGCCCACTGCAGCGCTCGATGAGGCTGACGCAGAAATCGTGTTGTCAGGACTTGAAGCCCTTCGGAGGCCCGACTCTGTCGTCCTCTTTGTCTCCCACCGTCTCCACGAGGTCCAGCGCATCTGTGATCGCGTGACCGGGTTCCGCGATGGCCGTGACGTGGCGACCCTAGAACGGGAGATGCTGACGCCGGATGCGCTGGAGGAGTTGATTCTCGGGGAGCGACTGGCAGTGCTGTCCTCGCAACACGACTCGGCGCACCCGGCGCACGAGGAGGATACCGAGACGTGCCTGTCCATCCGGGGACTAAGCACCGGCCTTCTCCGAGGTGTCAGTCTTGAGTTGAGGAGGGGAGAAGTGCTTGGTGTGGTGGGATTAGCTGGTTCAGGTGCCGAGGATCTTCTGGAGGTGATCGGGGGGTCGATGCGGCCGGCGTCCGGACAGCTTTTCATGCGCGGTCGACCGGTCGTGTTCCGCGGGCCCAAAGATGCGCTCAAGGCCGGGATCGCCTACCTACCGGCTGACCGCGCGAGGGCCGGTCTCCTCGACGCCACCGTCCGCGAGAACGTGGCCATGCCGAGCTGGGAGCGGATCCGGCGCATGGGTTTGCTCACGACGGGGATGGAAGATCGGTTCGCCAGAGAGATCCTTCTCCGGCTCGGCTTGGAGCAGTACCGACAGATGCCCTTGGGCCATCTTTCGGGCGGCAACAGACAGAAGGCTCTGTTTGCCCGAGCCGTTGCGTGCGGTGCTCGGATTCTTGTGCTGGGTGAGCCGACCGCTGGGGTGGACGTGCGGGGCCGGCGGGACACCTATGACCTCATTGAGCAGCTGGCCGAAGAGGGTTACTCCTTTGTGATCCTCTCTAGTGAGGCGGAGGAGCACGTGAGGCTCTGCGATGTGGTCGTCACCTTAGTGCGGGGAAAGGTGAGTTCGGTGCTACGGGGTTCTGAGTTAGACATACGTACCATTGAGCTATCCATGGTTACTGCGAAGGGAACTCGATGAGGCCCGTATTCCGTCAGGAGGCCGCAGGGGCGACATTCCTGGATGTGGCCAAGTGACGTTATATCACGGAGGAAGTTCGGGCAAGGTGCCCGAGGAGACATCTTACGCGTCCATTTTCCCTGGCGCCGGTGCATCGCTCTTCGGTATCCTCGCGAGCCAGACTGCCCGAGACAGGGATGCTCCGCTCATCACCTTCCTCGGCGGAGGCACCTGGACACGGGGAGAGGTGTTCGATGGCGCTATGTCGACTGCAGATTTGCTATCCCGCCTCGGGGTGGGCCGAGGCGATCGAGTCTGCTCGATCCTCGGTAACAGGATCGAGTTCATCCACGCGCTGTTTGCATCGGCGCGACTGGGCGCGGTCTTCGTGCCGATCAACACCGCCCAGAAGGGCGAAACCCTTGCTCACATGGTCCTCAGTAGTGAACCCTCCGTCATCTTCTTCGAAGCCACCTTCCGCCAGGAACTTGAGACGATCACCCGCGAAGGGGGTATCAGCCCAGCGCTGGTCAGTACTTCTCCCGAATGTGGTGGGACCACGGCCCTCGACAGAGCGGTTGGCCCTGGTGGGGCTAGTTGGTTGGTGGTTGCGGGGAAGTTGCGTCCGCCCGAGGAGGGGGGTGACCTAACTGCGGTCAATGGTCGGGACCTCGCTGCCATCCTTTACACCTCTGGGACGACTGGGCCGTCGAAAGGGGTTATGTGGTCGCACCGTATGGGCCTGTATAATTCGTATATCTCCTCGCTTGTAATGGACTACCGTGAGGAAGACGTCCTCTTTACGGCACTGCCTCTGTTTCACATCAACGCCTTGTTCACCAGCTTCGTCGCGGGTTTGATGGTGGGTGCCCGCGTCGTTGTTGCAGAGCGGTTCAGCGCCTCTCAATTCTGGGAGCAGATACGCGACAGTGGCGCGACGGTCACGAGCATCTTGGGGTCGATGGCTCACATCTTATTGAGACAGCCGAGCGCCCCGGCGGAGTCGGAGCACAAGTTGCGCCTAGCCCTGGTGATCCCCTCGGTCGGCGAAACCCAGCCGGAGTTCGAGGCCCGCTTCCACCTGAAATGTACGGAGATCTACGGTTCGACCGACATGAGTCTGCCGCTTGGCATCCCGCATGGAGTCACTTCCCCTCTCGGGTCCTGCGGCATTGTTCTTCCCGGGTGGGAGTGCAGGATCGTGGACGAGGAGGAGGAGGAGGTCGCGGGGGGCACGTCAGGCGAGTTGCTGGTTCGCCCGGCGCTGCCGTGGATCGGTCAGATGGGCTACTGGAAGATGCCCGAAGCGACCCTGGAGGCCTGGCAGAATTTGTGGTTCCACACCGGCGACAGGATGAGGCGAGACGGGAACGGTTGGCATTACTACATGGGACGGCTAAAGGATTCTATACGCCGGACTGGGGAGAACGTGTCGGCGTTCGAGGTCGAACGCTGCGTGCTGAGGTTCCCAGGAGTTGGTGACGCTGCGGTGTTCGGGGTGCCGTCGGACTTGGGCGAAGAGGACGTCGCCGTGGTCATCGTGCCCGCCGAGGGTGCCTCCCTCATACTGGAGGATCTGCGCCGGTACCTGGAGGAGAGACTTCCGTTCTTCGCCGTGCCGCGGTACTTTGGCCAGCGCAGTGATCTGCCTCGCACTACGACAGAGAAAGTGAGGAAGGACTTGTTGGCCGCGGGGGAGGCGTTCGGCGACTTGGTCGACCTAGGGCGACTTCGGAGTAGCAGGAGTTGATTCGAGTGCCGGCGGAGCAGCGGGGATCGTTGGCGTCATCGCGTCTCCAGGCGGAGGGGTGGCACGCATCCGCATGCCGGTGCGTGCCAGAAAGAAGGATGAGTGAGCGTTTCTAAATGTGACTGCCAGCCACGAAAGACACAGAATCTTCAGTTGGTCGCCGGTCGCCGGTCGCCGGTCGCCGGTCGCCGGTTTGGGTATTTTGGCGTCGCTGAAGATTTGCCATAGTTCGTCATCCATTCCGCATAATTCATCGAAACGAACCTGCCCAAAAAGTCGGCCTTCAATGCCTCCGTCGTGGCAGAAGCCGAAAATCTGGTTGCTACGCCTCCCGTTCTTCGAGAAACAGTTCAGCGCATTTGAACCACTCAACTTCCTCGGGCCTCAGGACGTCTGACATGGAAAAGGGATATTCGTGGATAGCTGCCCCTGCGGGGACCACGTAAATGCGTCCCGAATGGATGGGCTGGCGGTCGTAGTCGCGCGTGGGGTCCGGACACACACCTTGTGGCGACTAATTGACAAGGGATAGTTGATCCCAACGCCGAAGGCCCCTAACCGTCAGCCCCGGGTGAGACACTCGCCTGACAAATTTCATTCCTCAAGGGCGAGACAAGAGACACCGAAGACCAATGACTACAACCAACTCCGCCCAGGCGGCTTCACGTGACCAAAATGGTGACGTGGAAGACAACATTGACCCCGCGGCTCGACCAACGAGGCGCATCATCAGCATCGAGGAGAAGTTAGCCCTTCTCGCCGAATACGACGCCTGTGATCCCGGCAAGAAGGGTGAGTTCGCTCGGCGCAACGGGATCTACTCCAGCCAACTCACCGAGTGGCGGCGCGCTCGTGACGCCGGCACGCTGGGGGCCAAAGCAACGGGTGGCTCGCGCAGCGACCAGCGCGAACTGGACCGGCTGGAGAAGAGAAACAAGAAACTCGAAGCCGAGCTCGAGCGCACCAGACTGGCGCTCGACATCGTGGGAAAAGCGCACGCGCTCTTGGAGAAGCTCTCCGAGAGCGCGGACAACGAGTAGTCGTTGACGAGCTACTCGCTCAGTTCCACGAGGCGCTTCGTCCGCTCGTCGGCGTGAAGCGGGCCTGTGAGTTGCTCGGGCGCGTTCGCTCGAGCTACTACCGAGCCCGAACACCAAAGGTCCCCACGCAGCGCGCCCCGCGGACGGCGCCGTCGAACGCCCTCAGCGAGAGCGAACGCGAAGTGGTGCTGGCGCTGCTCTGTGGCGACGAACACGTCGACCAGGCCGTCGCCCAGGTCTACGCCGAGACGCTCGACGAGGGCATCTACCTGTGCAGCCAGTCCACGATGCTGCGGATCCTGCGGGCAAACAAGGCCACGAAGGACCGGCGGCGACAACGCACCCACCCGGCCAAGAAACGACCCGAACTGATCGCTACGCGTCCCAATGAGATTTGGTCGTGGGACATCACCAAACTCCACGGTCCGAGCCGCGGTCTCTTCTACGACCTCTACGTGGTGCTCGACATCTTCAGTCGCTACGTCGTGGGTTGGTTGGTGGCCCCGCGCGAGGACGCGGTGCTCGCCAAGGAGTTCCTGGAGGACGCGATCCTCACCCAGGGGGTCCAACGCGACACGCTCACCATCCACGCCGACCGCGGAAGTTCCATGCGCTCCAAACCGGTCTCGGCGTTGATGATGGACCTGGGCGTGACGAGGAGTCACTCGAGACCCCACGTGAGCAACGACAACCCGTTCTCCGAGGCGGCCTTCAAGACGCTGAAGTACTGTCCGAGCTTCCCCGAGCGCTTCGGCTGCATCGAGGACGCCCGGATCTTCTCAGAGGAGTTCTTCAACTACTACAACCACGTCCATCGCCACTCGGGCATCGGGCTGCACACCCCCGCGTCGGTTCACTACGGCACGCACGTCGAGATTCGAGCGCAGCGACAAGTCACTTTGAGTGCCGCGTTCGACGCCAACCCGATTCGCTTCCGTCGACGAGCGCCGCAGGCACCCACGATCCCCGAAATCGTGTGGATCAATCCACCGATCAAGGAGGTGCTCGCTAATATCTAGATTCGACTGAGTGTCTCATCCGACCTGACGGGTTCCGGGCAAAGACATATCAATTCTTGACAAGTCTTCAGTGGCCCTCTCCCGAAACGTCGAAGTCAAGTTCTCAGTTTCTAGGGCGTGAGACAAGCTGCAACAGCGCCGAGGCTTGGCCAACGATGACTATTGATGACTTCGCTTCTCAGCTTGCACTTTCGTTCGTCATTCAACAGAGCCAGCCTTCTTTTCGGCCGTTGAGGTAGCCCGGTCAAGCCTGTCGATGGGATTGGTTGGCCGGGCCGGGCCACTTGCCATGGGTGCCCTAGTTGAGACTTGAGAATCGCTCGCGCAGATACTTCAGTGCGAGCGCGCGGCCCTCGTTCGAGTAGTCCTGGTGCCAGAAGTCGAGTCCCCACTTCTCGTCGGCGGCGGCGAGCAGGGCTCCGCCTATGCCTAGTCGCCTGTACGAAGAGTGGACGATGATGAAGTATTCTCCCGGCTTCTTATTGGCGTATCGGACACGAATGTCAAGTCCGCCCGGGTACTGGTGCAGGACTCCGACGATTGCGCCCGACTCGTTCCGGTAGGTTGTTGCGATGACGATTGCGCTGGTTTCGCCACCGCAATCGACCGGGTGCGACCGTAGGCCGGACTCCTGTGAGATTCCGCTGGGGCCTCGCCTCGGGTACCCGCGTGCTGAATTCTTGAAGGGGGTCAGGACGGTTACTTGACTGGTCGGTAGACCGAAGTCTGTCAGTTCGAGTAGTGAATTCTCTGGCTGAGTGGTTGACATTTCTTATCTCCAGTCGTCATCGCGAAACCTTCTCGCTGCGTCGACGGGTTAGTATGTTCCCGACTTTTACCGGGCCATTCGATCCGTTCCCTTTCGGTCAGTGTTCGTTAATTGGCCCCACGCGTGTTCTACGTACGTATCCCACGCCTGTGAGGCGGGGCCGGCAGACTGTATTGTGTCTGCGCACCCTCTCGCAGCTCACCCCGGCGCACATTGGAGGGCACAGTCGCCGGAGGCGTAAGTAGGTTCCCTGGTGATCTCGACCGAAGGAATTGAATGCATGCCACGGTTGTGCAAGTTTGAGGATCGGCACCACGCCGGCCGTAAGTAGTGTTTCTCGAACTTCCTGTTCGTCAGCTCCTCCTAGGAGAATTCTCGGCGAGAGACCTGCTTTCATTGTGTAGCAAAGTTGGTACACTTATCTCTATGACAACGAAGCGCTCAACCAAGGTGAACTCGAATTCACCGTCACCCGATACGAGTCTCTTTTGGGGTTCTCCTCGGGTTGGTGTGGGTTATTTCCGGTCACGCGGCGAGCGTCGTCATGGGTAGCTCGATCGTGAGACCACCGCAGCAGAGGTAGATCATGGCGATGATCGCCTCGGCCGAGTGGTGGCCGTAGCCGCGGTGGTTGATGAGACGGATCTTGGAATTGAGTCCCTCGAGCTTCGAGTTCGAAAGGTTGAGTTCGATCGCGGCCAAGATCCGCTCGCGGTTCTTGCGCACCGTCTTGGCTAACTTGACGAAGGCCGGGACGCGACTTCGGCTCGCCCAGCGCAACCACCACTCGAGGTGCTCGGGCGCGTCGTTGGGATCGCGTAAGCGGTAGAGATCGCGGACGGCTTCTTTCAGTTGCCAGCAGCGATAGAGCACCGAGTTGTTCCGCCTCAGTTCGTGCAAGACCGTCAACTGATCGTCGCTCAAGTTCGCGGGGTCCTTTAACAGCGCCCAGCGAGTGTGTTTGGTCCAGCGGGCGTGGTCGTGGGGCCGAGCTTCCTCGAGCGTCGGGCGACCCGTGGACCTCTTGGGGAGCACGCGGCGCTCTTCGTTCCAGGCCCAGCGCCGGGCTTGGTTGATCGCGTCGTTGGCGAGGGCGACGAGGTGGAAGGGGTCGACGCATTGACGCACGTGCGGTGCTTTCTCGGTGGTCGCCTTCTCGAAGGCCACACCCATATCGAGGCTGATGGCCTCAAGTTTCGCGACCCGCTCTGGCCCCAACTCGTCGAAGAAGGCGCACAGGGTGGCGGCGTTCTTTCCCGCCTTCGCCCAGACGACCCGCCCTTCACGGTCGTGGTCGGCGACCACGGTCAAGTAGCGATGACCCTTGCGGTAAGAGACCTCGTCGACCCCTATGCGAGTCAGCCCCTCGAAGCGACTCTCCTCGAGCACGTCATCGACGACGTCGATCACGACCTTGGCGACCGCCTCCCAAGAGACGCGCAGCAATTTGGTGATGGTGGTCTTGTCGACGCGCTGGGCGAGCCACGCGACGACCGAACAGAACGCGTTCGTGTGTCGTGCGCCCGGCCGCGCCCAGGGCACGTCCTCGGTGCGGACGCGTCGGCACTTCGGGCAATTGATCCGACAGATCTCCGCTTCGAGGAAGCACTTGGTCACTCCGAGGTCGAGGTGTCGCCAACGACGTATTGAACGGTCGTAGTGCGACCCGGTGGTCCAACCGCAGGGACACTGGTGAAGGCGCTTTCGCCGGCGGATCCTCACCACGACGCCCTCGGGCGTGAAGGTCACGCCCGAAACCGCGACTCCCTCTATGTCGATGATGCGGTTAAATGCTGTAGTGGCGCGCACGTAGTTCCTCTCGGTTTGGGTTGCTTGGACGCTTCCGAAACTACGAGCACTGCGTGCGCGCCATTTGATGAGGCTCGAGGAGTTCGAGGAGTGGCCGTCAACCCAATCGGGGACTGGCCTTTAGAGAGAACTACGTCACGTCAAGGGCGTCAAGTGACCCACGGGAACCCGAGGAGTCCCTCTTTTGGGACGAGTTAGCCGTCGAGATGTTGGACCCGGAGTTCCAGAGGGAGTTCGAATTGGAGAGTCTGCGAATCGCCACGATTGACAACATCATTGGTGCGCTTGACGCTGCCCGCGAAGAACTGGCTATGAGTAAAGCCGACGTAGCTCGCGCCATTGGTGGACAGGGATCAGTTATTCGTCGACTGTTCTCCTCGGACTCGGTCTCGCCAACCTTGACTTCGATCACCGAGGTCGCTGCGGCGGTGGGCATGAGAATCGTCGCTGTTCCAATGGATCCTCAAGAACAGCAGCGAGTGTTGTCGGTCATGAGCAAGGCTCTAACTGGCGCTCAGTTGGTGCCACGAGCAGCTGCATCGAGAGCCCGCGCGACGCAGCGGGGCGTACCCCAGAAGATCGCATCGAGTACGAAGGCGGCGGGTCGTAGCGCCACTAGGGCGAGCAAGACCGTCGCCAAGAAGTCCGTGGCCGCAAAGAAGGCTGCGGCCAGGAGCGTGCGGTAGTTCCTGTCAGCTACTGGACTTCAGCGATCGTGGATTCCTCGAGCGGTATTCGTTGCCAAGGCGCCTGATGTCGTGGTAGTCCTGCTCCGTCAGCACGGTGCGAAAGGCCTTGTCGCGGCCGTCTATAACTGCGACGAATGGTCTGTCGCAGTTAAGGGCTGCGTTGTCGACGATGCAGAAGAGTCGGTAGTGGTGGCGATTGCTGCCGTCGACACGTA
>Ga0182014_10002445_pt1 | contig 23432 bp, 17 predicted proteins | sample 612S2DmetaG_FD_120489 | JGI IMG/M metagenome (GOLD analysis project Ga0182014, IMG submission 120489) | Permafrost microbial communities from Stordalen Mire, Sweden - 612S2D metaG | ecosystem: Environmental > Terrestrial > Soil > Wetlands > Permafrost | place: Sweden: Stordalen | collected...
AAAGCGCCGCCGCAGGAGCTCGCTCAGGTGCACCCCGGCCCTGCGATCGAGAGCGATCTTCAAAATGAGGCAAAGCACAAGCACGATACCCCCGACCATGGTGGCCGTGAGAGAGCTGTTGCCCTTGATGAGCATGCCTTGGAAGAGGAAGCCGAGCAGGAAGGTGCCGATTATGACGCCGCTTACCCGCCCTTTCCCCCCGAAGATGTCGACGCCTCCGAGCACGACGATGGTGATCGCCGGGAGCAACAGCGAGTCGCCGATGTCGTCACGGGCGGCATTGTAATAGCCGGACACGAAAATCCCCGCCGCCCCCGCCAGCAGGCCGCTGGCCACGAACGCGCTCAAAAGGGTGCGCTGCACATTGACCCCGCTGTAGCGCGAGGCAGCGCGGTTGTAGCCGATCAGCACGAGCCCTCGCCCGTAACGGGTCCGGGCTACTACCACCCACACGATGGCAGCGATCACGGCAAAGCCGATCAGCTGGTCTGGGACCGGCCCGACCGTGCCTGTGCCGGCATAGTCGACGAACGCCTTCGGGAAGTTGTACGGCGGCGAGTTGCCTCCCACGGCGGTCGCGATGCTGCCGAAGATGAACTGGGTACCCAGTGTCACCAGCAGGGAGGCGATGCCAAACCTGGTCACGAACAGCCCGTTTATCGCTCCACCGAGGGCCGAGATGGCCAGCGCCACCACGACGGCCAGCCAAATGTTGAGGCCGTCCCGCCAAAGCGCGGCCATCACGATGCCCGAGAGGCTCGCCATGGCTCCGGTGGAGATGTCGATCTCGCCGGTGAAGATCACCAGGGCCTCACCCAAAGCGATCATCCCGGTGAAGAGGAACCCCTCGCACAGGGCGAGCACCCCAGTAACGCCCAGCTCCCTAAAGTCCGGGACAGCCAGGCAGAAGTAGGCGAGGACGGCTACTAGCAAGACGGTGACGGTGACCACCCAGGCCGTCTCCTGGCGCCCCGCGGTGCGGGCCCGGGCACGCCTTGCGGTTGGGCTGATGGGGGTGGCTCTCATTGAGCTGGCCTCGTCGGTTGGCGGAAGCTTTGACGGAACATCTGGCGGACGGGCGCCCCCTTGCGGTCGGCGACGACGGCGATCAGTATGAACACCCCGACACCAGCCGGGTCCCAGAGCTCGTTGATCCGGAAGCTGATCATCGCCTGCAACGCCTCGGACAAGAACACCGCGCCCAAGGCACTGCCGACGGGACTTCCCCGGCCGCCCAGCAGCGTAGTGCCGCCGATCAGGGTGGCCGCTATTGACATCAGGTTGGTATTGCTGTCGGTCCCAGTAGTGGAAGTGGCTGAACCGATCTGGCACAGGTAGATGAAACCCGCCAGCCCGGCCAGTAACCCGCAGATGACGTAGGTCGTGAACAGGACACGCCGGACCGGGATCCCGGCCCGGAAGGCGCCGTCGGCGTTGTTGCCGACGGCGTATATGGACCGGCCGGTGACAGTCCTGGTCAGGAAGAAATAGGCGACCGCCACGACGCCGACGCCGACGACGACCAGCCAGGGCACAACGGGCAGCAGGTTTGCGTTCCCGAAGTTGTTGTAGGCGGCCGGGACACTGATCACCGATTGGCCGCCGCAAATGATGAACTGCCAACCTCCGTAGATCGTCAGCGTTGCCAGCGTGGCGATGATCGGTGGTATGCCGACGACGGAGACCAAGAAACCATTGCCCATCCCCAGGCCGGCACCAATCAGAAGGGCGAGCAGCAGGGCGAGCCAGATGTTGAGGTTGTTGTCCTGGGCGAGGAAGCCGGTACCGATGACGGCAATCCCGAGCACCGGGGACACGGACAGGTCGATCCCGCGCCCGAGCACCACGAAGGTCTGGCCGGCTGCCACGATCATGATCGTCACCGAGTCCGCCAGTATGAAAGCGATGTTGCTCGAGACACCGAACTGGGGGTGCAGAGCCGTGCACACGGCAAACAGGCCCAAGATTGCCACCACGAGCTGGACCTCTCGACGTCGCAACAGGCCCAGGGCGGTGCCTCCCAGTCCCCCTCCGGGCCCGACAGGGCGAGCCGCAGGGGCTGGTGCGGATGGGGCAGGCGGCGTCGACAGGGTAGTCATTTGAGGTGTGCTCCCACGACGAGAGCGCCGAGGGTCGTATCGGTGATCTCGGCCCCCGAGAGTTCGCCTACGACGTGGCCCTCGTACAAGGCCAGCACCCGGTCGCAGGTGATGGTGAGCTCGCCGAGCTCGGATGATATGAACACGCAGGCTAGGCCGTCTTCGGCCAGTTGGCCCACCAGGCGGTAGATGTCGTCCTTGGCGCCCACGTCCACGCCTCTGGTCGGCTCGTCGAAGATCGCCACCCTCGGCCCGGCCAGCAGCCAGCGCGAGAGCATGGCCCGTTGCTGGTTGCCGCCGGACAGCGACTTCATCAAGGTGCCCAACGACGCCATCCGCACCGCCGTCTTTTTGGTCGCCTCCTCCGCCATCGCTCGTTCGGCCGCCGGGCTGATCAGCGGCCCGAACCGCTCGAGCCGGGGGATCACCCCGGCGGTGACATTGCGCTGCACCTCTACCTCGGCGAAGATGCCATGGCGGCCACGGTCCTCAGGCAGGTACACGAGGCCGGCATCAATGCAGGCCCTAGGAGTGCGGTGACCCAGCAGCTTGCCTTCTAATCGCACCGTTCCCCGGTCTGCCGGCCGGAGGCCGAAGATCGTCTCGGCGATCTCCGTACGCCCGCTGCCCACCAGCCCGGCCAGGCCGACGACCTCCCCCTGCCGCACACTAAGGCTCACGTCTTCGAAATGGGGTAGGGAAGTTAGGTTCTCGACCGCCAACATCTCCTTGCGGCCGACAGCATCCGTGTGGGCCCGCACCCGTTCCCTCGTAATGAGCTCGCGCCCGACCATCGCCCTGACGAGCCCGGCCCTGTCGACCTCTGAGCGGGGTGCGCTCAGCGCCTTGGCCCCGTCCCGCAGGACCGTGACCCGGTCACTGATGGCGAGCACCTCGTCCAGCCGGTGGCTGATGAAGCCGAGCGCGTAGCCGTCGGCGCGCAGGCTCCCCATCACCTCGAACAGCGTCCCGGCCTCCTTGCCCGTGAGCGGGGAGGTCGGTTCGTCTAAGAAGATCACGCTGCAGCGGTGGACCAGGGCACGCGCGCATTCGACGAGCTGTTGCTCGGCTACGCTCAGCTCCTCCGCTTTCACTTGGGGGTCGATGTCCAGGCCGACGCGGTCAAGGTACGCCGACGCCTCCCGCTTCATGGACGTCCAGTTCGCGTTGAAGCGCAGCCGGCCCCGCCGAAGGATGCCCAGGAACAGGTTCTCCGTGATGGAGAGCGCCGCCATGAGCGAGGGCTCCTGGGGCACCATATAGATCCCGCGCTGCTGGGCGGTCCTCGGGGTTAGCCCGACCAGCCTGTTCCCTCCGAACAGGAGCTCGCCTGAGCCGGGCTGGTAGACGCCGGCCATGATCTTGAGCAGCGTGGACTTGCCTGCCCCATTCTCCCCGCACACAGAGTGGATCTCCCCGGGCTCGAAGGTGATGTCGACCTGCGACAGCACAAGCGCGCCGTCGAAGGACTTGGTTATCGACTTGCCGACGTAGCGGGCGCTCTGTAGCACGGCCGAAGAAACCAGGCCCCCAATGTTGTTAGCGCTCGACATCGGAGCGAAACTGTAGCACCTTGGGAGCCAGAGATGTTAGCGATCACACCGAAAGGTTTCGTTCCCGGGTCAGGTTCCTGCGGGCCTCGTTACAGGGCTCAGTGTGCTCTGGCGGACGACCAGGTCAGAGGGGACAACGAGCTGTTCCCCGCTGCGCGTGCCCGAGCTCATCTGGTCCAAAAGCAGCTTCAAGGAGGCCCGCCCCACCTGGTCGAAGTCCTGGCGTACCGTGGTCAGCGCGGGGCTGAAGTAGGCCGCCTCGGGGATGTCGTCAAAGCCGACCACGCTTACGTCTTCGGGTACGCGGCGACCCTGCTCATGCAGAGCCCGCAGTACACCCAGAGCCATCTGGTCGTTGGCGGCGAAAATGGCCGTCGCCTCCGGGATCCTGGCCAACACCCGGCCCGCCTCGTATCCTGAGCGAGCTGTCCAGTCCCCCGACACCACCGGTACGACCTCGGCGCCTGCCTCTTGCAGGGCCGAGCGCCACCCCGCCAGCCGCGCATGAGACTCGTGCCATTCCGTAGGGCCTGATACATGAAAGACGCAATCGTGACCGGCGGAGAGGAGGTAGGCGGTGGCCGTCCGAGCCCCCGCCTCCTGGTCGACCCTGACCGCGGCCAGGTTCCCGCCGGGGTCTCCCTCTACCACTACCACGGGCAAATTCGCAGGTAGCACGTCCAGCGCCTCGGCCGCCGATGTGAGAGGGGCGATCACCGCTATCCCTTCGACCATCTGGGCGGTGAGACGATCCACGGCGTCACCCACGGACCGGTGGTCGATCGAGAGCAAGCTCACCACACTCACGAAGTACCCGGCGGCCCGGGCCGCCTGCTCGACACCGTACAGGGTGGAGATGGGACCGAAGAAAGTGCCCTTGAGGGTGATCACCCCCAGGGTCATCGAATGCCCGGTAGCCAAGGTCCGAGCGGCGCTGTTCGGCCGGTACCCAAGTTGCTGGATGGCCGCCAGCACCTTGGAGCGGGTCATCGGGCTGACGTTGGGGTGGCCGTTCAGCACACGGGAAACGGTTTGGTGGGATACGCGGGCCAACTTGGCCACATCTGTCATAGCCGGCGATCGAGGGCTCTCGCTCGAAGCTCGCGAAGTCGCGGCCCAGGACGGTGCTCGCCCCCGTTTGGCGGTCCGGTGCTGTGACGACGGGGCTGGGTCACCGGCGGCGCCACTCAGACCCTCCACTCTTTCCTCACCTCAGTTCAAAGTCTTCCGTGGACAGCTATCTCTGTTTGCACCCTCTCGCAATGGAGACTGGCTAAACAACATGTGCACGCTAACAGTTAGGAGCAGAATAGCTTCGAGGGAGGACGCGTGCCCTCGATGCTGGTAGTGGGCTGCGGCGGGCGCCTTGGCGGGCGGGATGCCTACCTGGCCGGCCGCCCGCCGTGCAGTGCACGGAGCCGGTTTGAAGACCCTGAAGCTAACGCTGGCTAGGTCCCGCGGAGGGGTGAGGTTCCCCAGATTAAGTGGACACTTGACAGGCTGACCTACGGGTCGGCTGGAAGGATGTCGATCATGGGGATCACAAGGCGGAAGTTCACGCTGGAGTTCAAGACCGAGGCTGCTCATCGGGTCATCGATACCGGCAGGTCGGTGATCGATGTGGGGGCGCCTCTCACCGGCTCGGTGGGCCACGGGGTCCAGCCATCAGTGAGCACGACCACGACCGAAGGGCGGGGCCGTAGCGCCAACGCCCGGGCGATGCCGGCCGCCATGTTGGTGCCTCCCCCTCCCACCAGCTCGACCTGGGAGGCACGGCTCACCCAGCGCACCGACGTCGCGTCAACGTCGCATCATCGTGGACTCGAAGCGAGTTGGAGCTGTAATAGCCGAGCTCAGATCTTTCGGAGTGGGCTCTTCTGTGGACGATTATGGGACCGGTTACAGCAGCCTGAGCTACCTGAGCGACCTGACCAACAGGAGCTGAAGATCGACCGCAGCTTTGTCACGGGCATATCGGCCAGCGCTAAGGACCAGGCCATCGTGGCGGCCACCGTCTCTCTGGCCTGTTCCCTTGGTGTGCGCTTGGTGGCTGAGGGGGTCGAGACACTTGCCGATTGGTGGTGGCGTTCAGGGCCAGAGGTTGGTCTGCTAGGCGATGCGGGCGATGACGGCGATGATCTTGCCGATGGCGCCCGAGGACTCCGACAGGCCTTTATGGTGTCGTTGGCCTCGACCGCCACCGTCATCGCCTCGGTGGCCACGCTGGCGGCATCGGCGGCGTTGCGGGCGATCTCTTCGATGCTGGCCGACATCTCGGCCGTGCCCGCCGCCACCGCCTCTCCGCCAACCCGACGACGGCGCTCGCCCCGGTTGGCGGCCGCGTGGAATACTGGCGCCGTCACGGGGTCGTAGATGGTCGGGACCGATCACGGACGTGTGAGGCCGGTCGCGCCCGAACCTATGATGGCCACTGTGTTGCACCGGCATCTGCCACCCGTTACCGCTCCCGGTCGGTGCCCCAGCGTCTTCGTAGGGCACCCCGTGCGTGTGGCTTGGCGGCAGCTGGTGTGAGCACCACCTCGCACAAGCCGCCAGGTCGTCTGACGACACTGGGGGCCTTGGGCAGCCGCCGCCCGTCCATTGCCGACGTAGCGCGTCTGGCTGGCGTTTCCCGTCAAACAGTTTCGCGCGTCCTGAACAACCAACCTGATGTGAACGATGCCACCCGGGCCCGGGTCCGGGGCATAATCGACCAGCTGGACTATCGGCCAAGCTCGGCTGCCAGGGCCTTGGCCAGCGGCCGGTCGAAGACGCTCGGGGTGCTCGCACTCGACTTGGCCCTCTATGGGCCTACGTCAACCCTGTTCGCCGTCCAGCACGCAGCCCAAGAGCGCGGCTACTTCGCGTTCCCGGTGGTACTGCACACGATCGATCGACATTCCGTATCGGAGGCAGTACGTCGTCTGGCGACCCAGTCTGTTGAAGGGCTGGTCATGAACATCCCGTTCGACCTGTCCTTCGACCCGCTAGCTTCGCTCCCGAAGGACATGCAGGTGGTGGTCATAGGAGGCGGGCCGGGAGCCGCCCACTCAGAGCACGTTGTGGTCGTGGACTTCGACCAGGAGCTCGGCGGCCGCCTGGCGACCGAGCACCTGTTGGCTGCGGGCAACCCGACCGTCTTCCACGTTTCCGGGCCCAGCCACTCGGACGCGGCTCGCAGCCGCATATCAGGTTGGCGAGCAGCGCTGCGAGATGCAGGGGCCGAGGTCATGCCTCCCCTGAGCGGGGACTGGAGCGCTCTTTCGGGGTACGAAGCCGGCCAGGTCCTGGCCCGGATACCCGACATCCATGCCATCTTCGTCGCCAACGACCAGATGGCCCTCGGAGTGCTGAGGGCGCTGCACGAACGAGGCCGTCGGGTGCCCGAGGACGTCGCGGTGGTGGGTTTTGACGACACTCCCGAGGCTGCGTGTTTCGTACCACCCCTGACAACCGTGCGTCAGGACTTCCGCGAGCTGGGGCAAGTGGCCGTGCAGATCCTGGTGGACCAGCTCATGGCGGGCGTCCCGGGCCCGGACCGGGTTGTCATCCAGCCCGAGCTCATCTGCCGTGACTCGAGCCTGCCGGGACAGTAGACCCAGCCGTCTCACCGAGCGCCCGCGTGCCCTGCCCGCCAGCGCCGCGTCAGGAATGGTGCCGGGCACAGAGAGCTTTGGGCGCCCTCATTAGCCTTGCCCTCGTCCCAAGTAGTTCCCCCCCGCCTTTGGCGCGTTGACACCGCAGAGAGGGTGTACTAAAGTCCCCCGACCGTGAGCGCTCACGGTCATCAACGAGAGGCCAGGAGCGGCCTCCGCACAAGCAAGCGATTTTGCCTTGTTCATAAGGTAAGAAGGTCATTCAGCGACCCCTCTCAGCAAGTATCTAGTCCCTATCGCGTGCAAGCAAGCTGGGCACGCTCCCAGTGGCTTTCCACAACGAGCCGGGGTCCCGGTGCCGGAGGGGAAGTACCACGACTGCCAACAACAAGGAGGTAGAGATGAACAGAAAGCGAGCCATATCCCTCTCCGCGACCGTCGCAGTCCTGCTCGGTGCGTTGACGGTGCCCGCCTCGAACGCGGCGGCGCAGGCCAAGGTCACCATCACGTGGTGGAGCTGGACAGCCAACCCCAAGACCGTCATCGCCAACTTCGAGAAGGCGTACCCGAACATCTCGGTCCCGCTCCCGCCGAGCTACGGCTCGGGGTCCACGTTCTACGCCAAGCTCACGACCGCCCTTGCCGGCGGCACCGGCCCTTGCGTAACCCAGAACGAGTACTCGGAGCTGCCCCAGTACATCGCGGCGCATGATTTCGTCAACATCGCCCAGTACGTCTCCGGCTACCAGAAGGACTACCCGGCCTGGGTCTGGGGGCAGGTCTCCCAGGGCAGTGCGGTGTACGCAATACCCGAGGACATCGGCCCGATGGGGCTCATGTACCAGCCGGCGGTTCTGAAGAAGTACAACCTGTCCGTCCCGACCACCTGGAGCCAGTTCGCCTCGGACGCGGCCGCCCTGCACAAGGCCGACCCGAGCATGTACCTCGACCCCTTCGTGCTCAACGACCCCAGCATCCTGGAATCGCTATGGTGGCAGGCCGGGGCGCGGCCCTTCGTCCTGGAGCCCAACGGCACCTGGAGGTTCACGATCAACGGCCCGGTCGAACAGCAGGTCACCAACTTCTGGGCCAACCTCGTCAAGTCGGGCAATGCTCCCGTCGACAACGACTTCACGACCGAATGGACCCATCACATCGCGCAGGACCGATATGCAGCAGCGATCGGAGCCGCGTGGGGGCCGGCGTACGTGATCTCATCGAACCTGGCCAGCAACTCCACCCAGGAGTGGGCCGTGACCCAACTCCCGCAGTGGACGGCAGGCGCCCATGCAACGGCAAACTGGGGCGGCTCCACCAACGCCGTGACCAAGGACTGCCCGTCGGCGGACGTGAAGGACGCAGCGCTGTTCGCCGCCTATATCAACACCTCCAAGAGCGGTATCGCGATCGATGAGGAGTCCGGGGCCCAAGGTGGCCGCGGGCTCTTCCCGGCGGCGATCGCCCGGTCCAGCGTCCCGCAGTTCAATGTCCCGGAGCCGCACTTCACGGGCAATATCAACGCCGCGTACAACACCTACGCCGCGCAGGTAGTGACCAATTGGGAGTGGAGCCCCTTCGACGCCGAGTTCCGCAGCTTCATGAGCACACAACTTGCGAGCGCCATAGCAGGCAAGCAGACCTGGGACCAGGCCCTGGCCACGGTCGAGTCCCAGCTGGTCAGCTACGCCAAGTCGGCAGGTTACTCGGCCGAGAGCTGAACCGTAGCGGCGGGGGAAGGGCTAGTGGTCCTCCTTCCCCCGCCCTCCGGGGATCTCAGATGAGAGAGGAGAGGGAGTGGCGGTACAGGTAGGAAGCGCCTCCGCCTCGTCGCCAGTGCGAGTGATGGTGCCAAGCAGGGGCACCACGCCCAGGCAACCGCCACTGCGCGCCGCACAGGGCCGGTCCGGGCTGCTCATGACCGGCCCGTTCCTGGCCCTGTTCGCCGTCTTTTTCGCCGGGCCGTTCGTTTACTCGATAGTGCTCTCTTTGCGGTCCCCCCTGACGGGCGCCTACTCGGGCTTGTTCAACTACCGCACTGTCATGTCCAACGGCGAGTTCTGGAGCGGGGTCGTGCGAATGGGCTATTTCGGCGTGGTCCAGGTCACGGTCATGATCTGTCTCGCCATCGGCTTGGCCCTTTTGCTAGACAGCCCGTACTGCCGGGCGAAAAAGCTATTCGCTCTCATCTACTTCCTCCCCTACGCAGTCCCCGGTGTGATAGCGGCCATCATGTGGGGCTTCCTCTTGGAACCCGACCTCGACGGCGCGCTTGGGGTGCCGCACCAGCTCGGGCTAGCGAGCGGGCCGGTCCAGCCGCTTGACTACCGCCTGGCGCTCTACGCGATCATGCTGATCGTCACGTGGGAGTGGACCGGCTACAACATGACGATCCTGCTCACGAGCTTGACCAACGTGCCCCACCAGGTGATCGAGGCGGCCAAGGTGGACGGGGCCTCGGAGCTGTCGATAGCGGCAAGGATCAAGCTGCCCATGGTGCGCCGCACGGTCATGTTCACGATCATGCTGTCGATCATCGGCACGCTCCAGCTCTTCAACGAGCCGGTGATCCTGAACGAGATAGCCACCACGGGCAGCGCCCTCACTCCCAACCAGATCATTTACAACACGGCGTTCGCCTTTGGCAACGAGGAGCTGGCGGCGGCCCAGTCGGTCGTACTTGCCGGCATCACGATCGTCGCCACGATCGCCTTCTTCGGGATCGTGCGCCGGAGGATGGGCCCGTTCGGGGCAACAAGGGCGGCGGCCAAATGACCGTCGGCGCCGCCCAGCTGCGGGCGTCTTTGTTCAGGCGGCACGGTGCCGCTGTTTCTCGGCGGGCCAAGACCACCGTCACGACGGCCTTTTTAGCCATGGGCGCCGCCTACGTGCTCGTGCCGATCTACTGGCTCGTCGTTGCCTCCTCCAAGACCAACAGCCAGCTCTTCTCCACCCCGACCTTCCTCCCCCCGGCGCACCCGTCCTGGGCGTCCAACTTCAAGGACCTGTTCACGTACCAGAACGGCGACTTCGGTTGGTGGCTGCTGAATTCCTTCATCTACTCCTCAGTAACGGCGGCCCTGGGGGCAACCGTGTCGACCCTGTGCGGCTACGGTCTCGCCAAGTACAGCTTCCGGGGCAGGCGGGTGGTCTTCGCCTTGGTGGTGGGATCGCTGATGGTGCCGGCGACGGCGCTCGTGGTTCCGCTTTTCCTCCTCGAGCACTTCATGGGCCTCACCAACACCTACCAGGGGGTCATATTACCTTTGGTCGTCTACCCCTTCGGGGTCTACTTCATGTCCATCTTCGCCGCCGACGCCGTACCCGACAACCTCGTCGACTCGGCCCGGGTGGACGGCGCCGGAGAGATGCGGACCCTCTGGCAGATCGGCAGGCCTCTTTTGATGCCGGGCATCGTGACGCTTTTCCTCCTGTCCTTCATCGGCACCTGGAACAACTATTTCCTACCGCTCGTGCTGCTCGGGACCGAGAGCCGCTTCCCACTCACGGTCGGCCTCTCCGCTTGGTTGAGCAGCATCAGCTCGGTGGGCGCCCAGCCCATCTACCCCGAGATCATCCTGGGCTCGTTCGTCTCGGTCCTGCCGATGCTCATCCTGTTCCCCTTCCTGCAGAAATATGTGGCAAGGGGCCTAACCCTAGGAGCGATTGCCGGTGAATAGACGCATACATTATGGCGGCGATTACAACCCCGAACAATGGCCTCGTGCCATATGGCGTGAAGACGTCCGTCTCATGAAAGAGGCGGGCGTGGACCTCGTCACCGTGGGAGTGTTCTCCTGGGCCGAGCTCGAGCCAACGGAGGGCACCTACGACTTTGGTTGGCTACATGAAGTACTGGACCTGTTGGGAGAGGCGGGGATCGGCGTCGACCTGGCCACCCCTACGACGGCACCGCCGCCCTGGTTGACCACACGCTACCCGGACGTGCTGCCGGTGGACAGCAAGGGCACCCGCTACAGTCACGGGAGCCGCCAGCAGTTTTGCGTCTGTAACCCCACTTACCGGATGTTCGCCAAGCAGGTCGTTGCTCGGCTCGTCTCCGAGGTGGGCGGCCACCCGGCCGTCGAAATGTGGCATATCAACAACGAGTACGCCTGCCATGTGCCCTATTGTTACTGTGACCACCATGCAGCAGCATTTCGCGCCTGGCTGGCTTCTCGGTACGGCAGCATCGAGGAGGTTAACGAGGCATGGGGCACCGTCTTTTGGAGCCAGAGGTACAGCGAGCTCGCTGAGGTGCTGCCGCCCCGCCTGACGCCCTCGTTCTCCAACCCGGGCCAGGAGCTTGACTACTGTCAGTTCAGCAACGACGCCTTCTTGGACGAGCTGCTCGAAGAGCGAGAGATCCTGAAGGCCAGCCGGCCTGATATCCCGGTGACCACCAATTTCGTGGGCTTCTACAAGCCGTTGGACTATTTTGCCTGGTCACGTGAGCTCGACGTGGTGTCCACCGACAACTACGTCGACCCGGCCGACCCCGAATGGGCGATGCAGAACGCGATCCACTACGACCTCGTCCGCTCGGTGAACAAGGCAGTGCCATGGGTGGTGATGGAGCAGACGAGCTCCAGGGTCTATTGGCGTGAGCACAACGTGCCCAAGAGGCCTGGCCAGATGCGGGCGATGAGCTACCAGGCGGTGGCCCGGGGGGCGTCCGGGGTCCTCTTTTTCCAGTGGCGCGCCTCTCGAGTTGGAGCCGAGAGGTTCCACTCCGCCATGTTGTCGCACTCCGGGGAAGCCTCGCCCGTTTGGGCTGAGATAAGGGACCTCGGCCGGGAGCTCGCACTGCTGGAGCCGTTGGGGCAAGCGCGGGTGGCGGCGCGGGTGGCGGTGGCGTTCTCGTGGCAAAACTGGTGGGCGCTCGAGGCCCCCGCCAAGCCGGCCAACGACCTCGTCCTGTCCGAGCAGCTGGCATGGCTGTACCGGCCGCTCTTCCGATCAGGCACGACTGTGGACTTTTGCCGACCGGACGAGCCGCTTGGCGGCTACGAAGTCGTGCTCGTGCCCAGCTTGTACAGAGTGACAAGGGAAGAGGGCGCCAACCTTGTGTCCTTCGTGCACCAAGGTGGCGATGCGGTGATCTCGTTCTGGTCGGGGATCGTGGACGAGCATGAAACCGTGTACGTCGGACCCTATGGGGGGCCCCTCCGGCCGATCATGGGTTGCGACGTCCTGGAGGTGGCACCCTTACTGGCGGGGGCAGTAGTGGAGGTGGAGTGGGAGGACGGGACAAAGACTACGGCGGGGTTTTGGGCTGACGTCGTCGCCGAGACCGACGGCCACGTCCTTGCCCGCATCGCCAGTGGCCCGTGGGCGGGCCGCCCCGCGGTCATCGAGAACCGCGTCGGCAGTGGGCGCACCTACTATCTCGCCACCAGGCTCGACCCTGCAGGTCTGGCGAGGGTGTATTCCAGGCTCCCAGCCCTCGCCGGCGAACCCTCGCTGGAAAGGGCAGGCGACGGTGTCGAACGGGTCGTTCGAACTGGGCCCGAGCACACTTATGAGTTCCTCATCAACCATGCGCCCGAAGACAGAGAGCTGGAGATCGCCCCCGGCGGCATCGAACTGTTGGCACGGGTCGAGCTCGGTGACCGGGTGAAGTTACCTCCGACGGGTGTCGCGATCGTGCGCCGTCCGACGAGCGAACTAGCCCGTTGAGCCACGGTCAACGCCATTGGCAGTGGCACCACCGTCAATGCTCCATAGTTAGCGCGTCCACCCGGTCCACCCGGTCCACCCGGTCCACCAAGCCTTTGCCGGCGCGCAGCACCCGCCATAGCTCGTCGAGCACCACGAAGTAGTTGCGCTTGGGGGCCAGGCCGGCGTCGGCCAGGGCGTGGGCGGCGGCGATGGCCCCGAAGCCTTCGCCCCAGCAGGCCAGCAGCACGGCGGCCTGGAGCTTCTCATCGGCCTCGTTGATGCCCGATATGTCGATGCAGACCGGGCCGGACAGGTCGATCCGGACGCTGGTGCGCTGGGCGAAGGTCTCTCCGAGCCCACCTTCGCACAGAGCCAGCACCGACAGCTCGACGGGGTCTACGGCGGCGCGGTAGCGGGCCTCGTCGCCCCGGGCCAGGGTCACCCGGCGCAGGCGCTCAGGGCCTTCCTCGAGCACGGCCACCAGGTCGGAGAGCACGGCGTCGCCCGGGGCGTGGTGCTCGTCGAGGATCCCGAGGGCCGTGGACAGCACGGCCGTCTCGGTGTCCGACAGGGGCGCCCCCCGGTTCAGGCCGATCAGGGCGGCCAGCAGGTTGAGACGCCGTCCGTGGGCGTCGGCCAGCAATTCGCGCCGGGCGCTGCCGGCTAGCCGCTCGGCGGCGGCCACGGCGGCGCCGGGGTCTAGCGGGTTGAGCGTGCCCTGGCCGCGGCCGAGGCTCACGACGTGGCCGCCCATGGCGGCGACCAGCTCGGCGTAGTCCGGTTTCAAGTCGCCAAGGACCACGGTCGAGTACCCAAAGGCCTCCAGCCCCAGGCACATCCGGCACACCAGCGTCGATTTGCCGAGCCCGGGTTTGCCGAGAACGAGGACGGAGGGGTTGGCGATGAGGCGTGCCCGGGAGAACCAGTGGATCGGGTCCGAGCACACCGTCCCTCGGCTGAAGATGTGCCGGCCCAGGGGGACGCCGACCATGGGGGTGCTCGAGCCGACCACCCACGGCCACAGGCCGCACACCTGCACGGTGGTGGCTCGCCACTCCGGTGGCGCCTCTATGAGCGACACCTTGCCACCGCCAACGCCGGGCCAGCCCCGAGGGCCGGGGCGGCGCGCCGGCGCCGGGCGCGCCTTGGCCTGGTGCTTGGCCTGCGTCGTCGGGCTCGCCTCATCGAGGCTGGCAAGGCCTTGGTTCACCGCCACCTCGTGGTCGGTCGCCCGGCGCCGGGGGCTCACCGGTACGCCACCGGGATGGCCGGGGTGCAGCGGTACCCCGTCGGAATAGTCGCGGCCCGGCTCACATGGCCTCCCGCATGGCCTGGGGGACCCGCAGGTGGGCCGAGGTGACAAGCCCGAGGGGCAGAGAAGCGGCGAAGGTGGCCGCCTGGGCGCCGACGGCACGGCGCAGACGTATACGGGCGGAGGTCCCCAGGCTGTCGACGACAGAGGCAGCCAGGGCGAGGTCCTGGTCGTCGATGACCGTGGCCGTGACGAACATGGCGAAGCGCACGACGCCAGCGCCGACCGCTTCTTCCTCGGCCGAGCGGTTGGCGGCTTCTACCGAGATCAGGTCCCGGGCCCGGCCGACACGGCGTCCTGAAGCGGCGAAGGCGGCGTCACGGCGGTCCGATTCCACGACCCGTACCGCGGCGGCGGTGTCGTAGGGGCGGTAGAGCAGGGCGACGCGCTTGCGGGCGATGTCGGGATGGGGAGCCAAAAGATTAGCCAGCACATTGGAGAACACCTGGCCCCGGGGGGCCTCGGTCATCACCCAGCTCACAGAGGTGGCCCCGTCGTGGCGGTAGTGGTCCCAGGCCTCCTCCGCCCCGGCCGGGCCGGCATCCTCCCATTCGATCCCAGCCGCCTGCGCGCCGACGTCCTCTATGAGCTTGGCCACCGAGGGGTCGTAGGCGACCCGCAGCGCGGCCGCCACCTCGGCCACGGTCATGACTCGGGCCGGGCCGGCCCCGGTGGCGGCCAGGCCGGCGGCCAGGCTCGGGATGCGCTGGCCGATGTCCAACGCCATCTCGTCCAAGCTGTGGCGCTTGGCGCCCTCGACGCGGTTGGCCATCGACCAGGTCAGCGCGATGCGACAGGTGATCGAGGCCGATCCAGCGGGGGCGGCTTCGACCGCTTCGCGCATCACTGCCAGCGCCAATGGGTGGGCGTCGGGGGCCAAGTGGCCGTAGACCTCTTGGCGTAGGCGGGGGGCGAAGTCGGCAAAAAACACTTCGAAGGCGTCTAGGCGCAAGCGTCCGCCGACACCGACAAACAAGGGAACGTCGTGATGGACGTGAGGTGGTGGGCTCTATCTCGCCACGCCGTTCAGGTCCCAGGGTCACCAGTCCAAGTCGTGCCAGATTCGTGCCATAACGGAGCGTCGCACCGTGGCTCGAAATGGCACGACCTGCGCCCAAAAGGCCAGGTAAGCAGGCATGTAGCCCGCTGACCAGGGTCGCCACGCAGCGTTCGGGACGTTGAGGCCGGGAGTTCCGGACGGCCTCTGATCTAAGGCTCCTTCGATGTCCAGCGCCGTGGCGGGGAAGATCTCCAGAGTCACGGCCTCCTTCGGTGGCCCCGTACCGCAGTCAGTAGTTCGGTTAGCGTTTCCGCAAAACCCGGCGGTCAGGGGGTACGGGCGGGCCCGCCACATCTGGAGGTGCAACAGCTGGACCATCGTGGCAGCAACGCGGCTTCCTGATGCGCCGAGACGGCCGCTACCTCCTTGGCTCGCCCGGCTGGGATGTTGACCAAGGAAGACCACAAGAGGGCGAACTCGTAACCCGCCGGGTACAGCCCGGCCCACTCCCAGGCGATGAGCACCGAGCGCCCGTCCCGGTCACACAGAACGTTGCGAGCGGTAATGTCCCCGTGGGCGAAATGCCATTTGATGCCGCGGCTGCGGGCCAATCGGTCCAGCGCCTAAGCGTCGTGCTCGCTCAGCAGCCCGGCGCTCTGTTGGAGCCGTAGGCGAGACTCGACCCGTAGGTGGCGGAACCAGCGGCGCCAGGGCCGGTAGGCGAGCACGGCCAACGCCATGGCCACCAGGTCGTGACCAACAGGCAGCTGCTTCAAAGAGGGTGCTGTCAGTCGTCTTCATGGCTCTCCTTCCCTCGCCAAGGGATCGCGCTGTAGGGATGCGGCACCAGAGGCAAACGGACTATTCACTCGTGTCCCCGATGCCGTCCTCGAACTCAGCATGCGGGACGGCAACGACCAAGCCGACGAGGACGAGCGCGACGGTCCGGTCCACTGATATAGCCACAGGAACCACACCCTCGGAGACCTCGCTCGGCTCAAAGCCATCTGGGGCGTATCCATCCAGGCGCTCATCATGCGATGTGGGCAGTTGGGCCTCATCGACCCAGCGCGCAAGACGTCGCTCTTCAAGCAGCTTTCAGCGCGGGGATGGCGAAAGAACGAACCGGTACGGGTCCATCCCGAGTCGCCTGCCTTGCTCGCCAAGTTGATCGAGCATCGCTTCGGTGAGGGGATGGCAGGGTACCGCCGGGCGGCTGACGCGCTCGGACTGCCTGTTTTCGCTCTGGCGACCCTCGCCCCACTAACGAAGACGAAAGGCCTCCCGTCGAACAGTTGATGGTCCAGAGCTGAACCCCTCGAAGCCGGCTAGGATTAGCCCGTTTTCAGGCGCCGCTTCTTGCCGGGCGATGTAGTTACAAACAGAAGTTGTAACCTCGTCAGAAGTTCGTCATAGGTTATGATCGTAAGGTTGTATTGCGAGTGCCTGAAGAGATTTAACGAGTCCAACCGCCGCTTACTTAATCCGGTCTTTATTCCGATGATCAATACGCCTTTTGGCCTTTTGGATGAACCCGGTTAGATAGCTCTTGGAAGCTCTTACCAAGCACGGCCTCGAACTGGTCGACAGCAACCGCAATCTGGTTCCGAACCTGAACGACCGCACCTGATAGTTCGGTGTGCATCGAGTAAGTATCGTTGCTAAGTTCTTCTCCTTCACCTCTGTACCGCGGACCTGTGAGTTTGCCGGCTGGCGTCTTGATTTCTACGACCGAGAAGCTCTGAGTGCTGTCGTCGGCAAAGAGGAAGTCAGTCGCCACCCCTCCAAGGCCCTGACGCCCCCTCGCGATCTTACCGCCGACGTAAATATCTTCCCCGAGTAGAAACACGGGGGCTGAGAAAATACTCTCTATCGTCCATGGAAACCGCCTGAAGAACGACTGCCAATACTCTTCGTCCGCACTGTACCGCTCGAGCGACTCCTCAAATTCCTTGATCGTAGCTTGCCGATCGATTTGTATCTGAGCCGCAGCTAGTCGCGTCGCCACATCGGGGTACTGAGCAGCTAAGGCCTTCCAGACATCGTCCGAATACCCCTTTTCTAGGAGTTGATCGATGACGGCTGCCTTCGAGGTGTCGTCCACGACGACAACCTGGTACTCATGGTCGCCGTAACCGACTCCCTGGCTTTGGACCTTGTAGAGCGCCTGCAGCTCAGTGTACAGCCTCTCGGTGGCCCTACTGTCTAGTTCTATCGAGACGACCGCGCCATTTGGCAGCTTGCGAAAATCTACCTCGTTCAGTTCCCGCCAGCCACCCCCCGTATTCTGTTTTTGGCGTATCAGGTGACCGCGGACGCCCTGTTGGCTCATCCCTGGTCGAAAAACCACTCGAGTCGTTGGCTGTTCGCAGAGCACGATGTCGTCGGCCTTCGCAAAGCCACCTTTTACATAGTGGGTGCGGATCCTATTATCGTCTTGATTCCGATAGGGCATATGCGCCTCTGCGTGTAGTAACACGTTGGGTCGCGCTGGGCGCCTACCAGGGCCGAAACCTTTACCCCCACGACGAGGCCCTCTTGTCTTAGCCCGGCACCGGCAGTACGGCCATCCAGCAGACGACTCCCATATATTATCATCACTGATCATTTCAAGCGCCGGGCCCTGATGGAACGCCGCGCCGAAACCCAGGGCAGGCGGCGGAGGCGATCAGCCTCGCGTTCGGCGATGGCCCGTTGGACAAGAGCGCGTAGTTCTTCCCCGGTTGAGCGTCATGGCTTCCCGGCAAGCGAGCGATGGCCCGCTCCTAGCGTTCGCGTAGCACGGTGTATGTACGATAGGGCTGGTGGCGCTTCGCTACGACGTGGTCGTTCCCCAAGGGACCTATGTTGCGTCGCGCTGCCCGGTACGGGCCCAGTGGGACGTGCTAGAGCCCTGCAGCCGTTGGCCGGCTCCCCAGTAGCCCAGCGTCGGGTAGAGCGGGGCCGGGCTTTCGAGACCGAGGTCCTCAGGAGGCTCGGTTGCCTGCACCCAGGCGCCGTAGTGATCGACATCGAGGAACGGTCGGAGCGGGAGAGGGCCACTGTCGCGGCCATGGGGGGCGGCGCGCCCATCATCATCGCGGGCCGGCTCCCGACTGACCACTCCGGCCGTCGCGCTGGAGAGCCGGACATGCTCGTGCGGGCCCAGGGCTCGGCCTCTTACCGGGCAGTCGACATCAAAGCCCACCGCAGTCAGGATGACGACGCGCTGGCTGGAGTCGAGGCGGCTTGGTCGGCTCTCGCCGCGCCGGGTCCCGAAGTTAGCGAGGCGCGTCCTGGCCTCTGGGCTCGCAAGCGCCGAAATAAAATGTTGCAGCTGGCGCACTACCAGCGGAGGCTGGAGGCGGCGGGGTTCGCTGCGCCCCAGGGGCGCCAGGGCGGGATCCTCGGGGTCGTAGAAGAGGTCGTCTGGTACGACCACTTATGTCGATCTCGACATAAGTTATTATGCATCACTCAGCGGCTACCAAGTCCTCCTCCGCAAGGTCGCATGAACGCGTCACCCGATATCCGCGGGTGGGTCCCGTTAATAGAATGATGAGAAAGTGCCGGTAAAGCGGTGTCTATCTCGTAAATGGCTACTTGATGGGGCCGGCGCGGCCGGGCCCGACTCGACACTGGAGATCACCTCGGCCGGTGTGACGCCTGGAAGACGCCCGGGGATACTCCCTTTACCCGCTTGAACACCTTCAGGAAGTAGTAGTAGTCCGCAAACCCAACCTCATGAGCGACGTTTTTGATCGATTTGCCCATCCGGAGGCCGTGGGCCGCGGCCTGGACGCGGGCACGCAGGAGCTCTTGGTGAATGCTGTGCTGGTAGCTGGCGCGAAACACCCGCTCCAGGTAGGCGTAGCTGTAACCGAGCCGGTCGGCGATAATGGCGCCACTGAGGTCTTTGGCGTACTCGGTCCGCAGCAGCTCGAGCACGCTGGTGGCCAGGGCGTGGGCCGGGTCGGCGAGGGCGGCCGAGCGCTGGCGCTGCAGGGCCGTCACCTGGCCCAGGATGGCCAGGAGCTGGACGCCGAGTTCGTCGCCGTCCAGGAGCCCGGTGCGGTACTGGTCCTCCAGGAGCTTGAACAGCGAGTAGTAGTTGACCGTTGGCGACGTCTCCCCGGTGAGGCCGAGCACGAACCGGGGCGTCCCGGTTGGTTGGGCGCTGGGTACGAAGTGAAAGAAGATGCAGTCGAAGCGGGCCGTGTCCAGGCCTCTGTGGAGCACTCGGGCGGGGAGGAGGTAGTAGTCGCCCGAGCTGACGGTCAGCTGTTCGGAGCCAACCTCGATGCCGATCCGGCCCCCCAGCAGGATGCCCAACACCCAGAAGTCGAGCAGGCGCTCGGCATGTCCCGGGGTGTCCCGCACCGACCCGAGGTCGATCACGCGGGGTACGCCGCGCAGCGTCACGGTGTGCGGCGACGGTTTCGTTTCTGCCATGATTGAGCTCCCGTTCGCGTGGAGATAACCTCCAGCCATCATGTCACGGCCACTATCGCCGGCACAGTCAGAGCCGCTGACAAGGCCAGATGGCCCGGCTCTAGGTCATCGCTGCCGAGCGCGCTCGGCGGTCGAACGGCGCCAACCGGTTGATGTCATTTTCGTACCTCGGGAAGCGCAGATTTAGCATCAGCGGTCCCCGATAGCCCATTCACCCGAGCCGGGTTCACTCGTACAGTTCGTTATGGGAGGGGATGAGATTGACCAACGCGATGACCGACGACGTCCGGACCTCGCTTCCTTCGGGACGGCGCCGAGGGACGGTGCCGGGCCATAACGGGCATGGCTCGCGTCCATGACCACGCTCACTATTGACCCCCGACGGGTCCTGGGCGATCTTGACCGCCGCGTGTTCGGTGGCTTTGTCGAGCACCTCGGCCGGTGCATCTACGGCGGCCTGTACGAGGAGGGCTCACCTCTCAGCGACGGGCGCGGTTTCCGGACCGATGTCCTTGACCTCTTAAAGGAGCTGCGCCTCAGCGTGCTGCGCTGGCCTGGGGGCAACTTCGTGTCCAACTACCACTGGCAGGACGGCATCGGCCCCAAAGGGTCCCGCCCCATACGCCCCGACCTGGCCTGGGGAGGCACCGAGCCAAACCGCTTCGGCTCCGACGAGTTCATCGAGTACTGCGCCGAGCTCGGGGCCGAGCCCTACTTCTGTCTCAACATGGGCAGCGGCTCGCTGGAAGAGGCCCTGGCCTGGGTCGAGTACTGCAACGACAACCGCGGCACCTACTGGGCCGACCGCCGACGCCAGGGCGGCCACGGTGCGCCTTACGGCGTGCCGTGGTGGGGCCTCGGCAATGAGATCTACGGCCCGTGGCAGGTGGGGGCGCTGTCGGCCGAGGAGTACGTGGCCGAGGCCACTCGCTGGGCGCGGGCGATCAGGATGATCGACCCCGGGGCCAAGCTCGTGTCCTGCGGGGAACTGGGCTGGACGGACTGGGACGCCAAGGTCATTGACGGGCTGGCTTCCCTGGTCGACCTGCACTCGCTGCACCTTTACACCGGCTCCGAGGACTACTGGACCAACGTGCTCACGCCCCACGCCGCCGAGCGGGCCATCACCACCACGGCGGCGATGTTGCAGCGTGCCGCCTATAACCACGGCCTCGAGCAGCCGCCCAGGATCGTTTACGACGAGTGGAACGTCTGGTTCCGCAACATGACGGGGGCGCTGGAGGAGCGCTACGTGTTCGCCGACGCCTTGGCCGTCGGCACCTATCTCAATATCTTTGTACGTCACTGCGCCTGGGTAAAGATGGCCAACCTGGCCCAGATGGTCAACGCCATCGCCCCCATCGTGACCACTCCGGACAAAGCCGTGGTGCAGCCCACGTACTACCCCTTCCTTCTGCACTCCCAGGGCCACCTTGACCTAGCCGTAGACGTCTTCGTGGAGGGCCCGACGGTGGGCGCCCCCGGCGAGTACCTAAGCCGCTGGCCGTACCGGGTGGACGACCTGGGGCCGTTCAACCTCGTCGATGCCGCCGCCACCCTCGACCAGGCCCGCCGGCGCCTGGCGGTCACGCTGGTCAACCGCTCCGAGGAGCCCGAGCGGGCTGAGGTCGTATTGCGCCGGGGTTCGTTCGCCGGCACCGCTCGGGTGCGCTGCGTCACCGGCACTGGCCGCCCCTCCGCGGTCGATGGTGTGGAGGAAGCGGACCTCGACGACGCCACCGTAAGCACCCGGGACGCCCAGGTCGTGGTCGAGCTACCGGCCCGCTCGTTCACCCTGGTGGAAGCGGGCCTCCAAGGTGCCTGAGACCCAGACCGGCACCCCGCCGCCTCCCAGCGAAGGAGCCCTCCCAATGCCGACATCAGTATGGACCGATACGGCCAGCGGCCCACTCCGCGAGCTGGGGTACTCGGGGGCCGTCGAGCTGACAGGCGGTCCCCTGGCCGACCGCCTGGCCAACGCGGCCGAGACCTACGGCGGGCTGTCCATGGACAGCATCCTCAAAGGTTTCCGCCAACGCGCCGGGCTTGCTTCCCCCGGTGCCGGCCTGGGCGGTTGGTCGCGCGAGACCACGGAGGCAACGTTCGGGCAGTGGGTCAGCGGGCTGGCCCGGCTCTCGAAGGTACTGGGCGATCGGGACCTCGCGGCGCGGGCCGTGGACCTGGTGGAGGGCTATGCGGCGACGCTCCCCGCCGACGGCCAGACGGCCATGGGCATCTACGGGTGGGAGAAGCTCGTGTGCGGCCTGGTCGACACCGCCGTCTACGGCGGCTACACCCCGGCCCTGGACCTTCTGTCGAAGATCGTGCGGGCCGAGTCGTTCGACCGGACGCGCCTCGTCCCCACGGCCAACGATTTCGCCGGCGCCAGCCCGGCCTTCACGCCGGAATGGTACACCCTCCCCGAAAACCTCTACCGGGGTTACCTGGCCGGCGGGGATGCCGCCCTGGCCGAGTTCGCCCGGCTATGGCATTACGACGCCTACTGGGACTGTTTTGCTGACCAGTCGGGGAAGCCGAAGTCATGGGATATCCCGGTGTGGCTGCACGCCTACAGCCACGTCAACACCCTGTCCAGCGCGGCGGCCGTCTCCGACGTTTACCACGAGCCCCGCTACCTCTCGGTCCTGAAGAACGCCCACGACTGGATGGTCGAGACCCAATGCTACGCCACCGGAGGCTACGGCCCGTGCGAGCTGACGGTGCCCTCCGACGGGACATTGGGCCGCGCCCTGGAGTGGCGCAACGATACGGCGGAGATCGTGTGCGGGACGTGGGCCGCTTTCAAGCTGTGCACCTCGCTCGCGAAAGCCACCGGTGACGCCCGTTATTTCGAATGGCCCGAGAGGCTCCTCTATAACGGGCTAGGGGCCACTATCCCCGTACGACCGGACGGCTTCTCACCGTACTATTCCGACTACCGGCTCGGGTGGGCCACGAAGGCCCCCTACTGGGAACAATGGCCGTGCTGCTCCGGCACCTATGTCCAGGCCGTCGCCCACATCCCGGATCTCGTCTACCAAGCTACCGAGGACGGTATAAGCGTGTCCCTGTTCGTCCCCTCCCGGGTCACCACGGCAATTGGCAAGCACACGGTGGTCCTCGAACAGCGCACCGCTTTCCCCGAAAGCAACGAAACCGTTCTGTCGCTGCGGTCAGACCAGCCGGTCGAGCTCACCCTCCGGGTCAGGGTACCCAGCTGGTCGCGCCGTACCGTGCTCGAGCTGAACGGCATCGCCGTCGACCACTCGGCGGGGCCCGAGCAATGGGTGGCCGTGCGTCGGACCTGGATCCCCACAGACACCCTGACCGTCCGTTTCGACTGCACACTAGGTGCTACAGCGGTGGACGAGTACCACCCCAACCGGGTGGCCATGACCTACGGCCCGCTCGTGTTGGCCCAGGACGCCTCGTGGGCGGCCCCGTTCAGCGCCCCTGTGCCCTGGCCGATGGTCGAGTGGGAGAAGTTCCTCGTCCGCCAAGAGGCAGGCCTCGTCTTTGTCCCCGTTGCTCCCGGCACCGGACGGATGCCGACGGGCGCCTTCCGCCCCTTTTACGACGTCGCCGAGCACTTGCCTTACCGCCTTTACCACGACTTGGACAGGCCCCGGATCATCTGAACGGTGGTTGACCGAAACCCTGACCGAGAAGTAGACAACAGGACCCGGCAAGCGCCGGGCACAAACGAGAGGGGAAAATATGAGACGAGCTCAGCGGAAATTGACCAAGTTGGCAGCCACTTCCATCGTTTTAGGCGTACTAAGC
>Ga0182014_10002446_pt1 | contig 23427 bp, 13 predicted proteins | sample 612S2DmetaG_FD_120489 | JGI IMG/M metagenome (GOLD analysis project Ga0182014, IMG submission 120489) | Permafrost microbial communities from Stordalen Mire, Sweden - 612S2D metaG | ecosystem: Environmental > Terrestrial > Soil > Wetlands > Permafrost | place: Sweden: Stordalen | collected...
CCAATGGCATCTCCATCGACGGCATCAGCACGGTGAGCGCTGTCTGGGGCGGCACTTCGGTCATCTCCCCCAGCGAAGACTCAGTGGGAGATATGAAGATCGTCTCCAATAGTTATGACGCGGAGGTTGGCCGCTTCAGCGGCGGCCAGATTGAGGTGACAACAAAGAGCGGCACCAACAATCTCCACGGTAGCCTCTTCTTCAAGGCCTCGCGGCCCGGGCTGAATGCCTATCAACGGTGGAACGGCCTGGGATCGGACGTTGCAGGCACGCCCGCTACACGCGGCCTGAACAAGGACGATGAGCGAACCAACAACTATGGCGCCAGCCTGGGCGGGCCGATCTGGAAGAGCAAGCTTTTCGCGTTCTTCAATATGGAGGAGAGCCCGTCGGCTGCCAGTTCCACGACGCAGGGTTGGTATGACACGCCGGAATTCGACAAATTGGCCGTGCCGTCAGGGAGCATAGCGAGCAAGTATCTCTCGTTTCCCGGTGAGGGCGTTACCACGAACGGGCTGATTCAGCGTACGTGCTCGCAGATCGGGCTCGTTGAAGGCGTCAACTGCGCCACCGAATCCGACGGGCTGAACGTGGGCTCGCTTCTGACAGGCGTTGCGCTCGGCACGCAGGACCCTACCTGGAAAAACACGGGTAACCCGGGTGTGGGCGGCGGCCTCAGTACTGTTCCCGACATCGGATATTTCAATACCGTCACCCCCTCGACCGCCTCGCAGTTCCAGTACAACGGACGCCTGGACGCGGACGCGACCCATAACGACCACTTGAGTTTTGCAATCTACTGGGTGCCGGTAACCACTAACTACTACAACGGTCCTGCCCGCGCGGCCAACCTCTGGCACCACTCGCAGGTGAACGATGCGTTTTCGGTCATCTGGAACCACACATTCTCTGCCACCCTGGTGAATCAGGCGCGCGCCAACGCCGCGGGCTGGCGGTGGAATGAGGTTGCCACCAATCCCCAGGAGCCCTTTGGCTTGCCGACGGACAGCATCGGTAACATCGGCAACCTCAACGGAGGTTTTCAGTCCTTCGGCGCCCCTGGCCCGAGCAACCTTAATCAGTGGACCTATGACTACAACGACGTTCTCACCAAAGTTTTGGGACGGCACAGCATCAAGGCCGGCGGGGATCTTACCCGGCTCTACTACCTGAACAATGCCGTCTATGCGGCGCGTCCCAACTTCTTCTTCAACAATCTGTGGGACTTTGCGAATGACGCTCCGTGGAGCGAAGGTGGAGAGTTCAATTCGGCTACAGGTGTTCCCTTCTCCAACCGCGAGGACAATCGCTCCAACATTTGGGGCGTGTTCGTTCAGGACGACTACAAGATTCGTCCCAACCTGACCATCAATGCCGGCCTGCGCTGGTCTTACTTCGGCGCCTACGACTCCAAGGAAAACAACCTGGACGTGGTGAAATTCGGATCGGGCGCCAACGTGCTGACCGGCTTGAACATTCGCGTGGGTGGAGGGCTCTATACTCCACAGAAGTCCAACTATGGCCCGCAGCTTGGTTTCGCATGGCAGCCCAAGGAGTCAGCGAACAGGCTGGTCTTGCGCGGCGGCTTCGGCATCAACTATAACCAGAACGAAATCGCCATTACGGCCAACGGTTTCGGCAACCCTCCGAATGCCGTGACTCCAAACTTCTCGATCGCAGCCGGCACCGGCGCGGATATCCTGTACCAGACCGCGACGAGCATCAACTCCATCTTCGGATACCCGCCCAATCCAGCGGCGATCACGAAATTTGGCGCCAACAACCTGCCCTTGACACCCGGTGGCAGCGGCGTGACGGCATATCCATCCAACCCGAAGACGATTGCAAACTACCACTACTCATTGGACACGCAGTATCAGCTGCCGTACAGCCTGGTCGCTTCGCTGGGCTACCAGGGAAGCCAGTCGCGCCACCTGCTGGTGCAATCGAACTTTAACGTGATTGCGGCCGGCAACGGCGCTGTCCTGAACCCTGCCGCCAATTCTGTCGACTACTATGCCAACACCGGAACGGGCAATTACAATGCTCTGCTTGCCGGTTTGAAACACACCTTCGCCCACCAATTCAACCTCGAAGCGCAATATACCTGGGCGAAAACGATGGATGACACCTCCGGCCCCTATGTGGAAGACTTTTATCCATGGGACTCGCAGGCGGCTTATGAACGCTCCGACTACAACGTAGGCAATGGGTTCAAGATCTTCGGCATGTGGCAGCCGGTGATCTTCCACGGACAGCACGGGTTGGCAGAGAAGGTGGCCGGCGGCTGGTCGCTCAGCGGCATCTTTAATGTGCACACCGGTTTCCCATGGAGCCCGATCTACAATCTCAATTTCGGGAGCGTATGCTGTGGGCTGATTTACGGTTCCAGCGGGTATAGCCAGCTTCGTCCTGCGGCGTATGTAGGCGGGGCGGGCAAAAACACGAGCAATAGTACGTTTATGCAGAAGAACAATCCAAATTACAAAAGGAACGGTACCACGTACTTCACACCACCCACCTTTGTCCCCGGGGCTGTGTTTCCGGCAACGTCAGCAGCACCCACCCCCGGAATTCACGGCAACAGCTTGAACGGCCCAGGCTATAAGGACCTGGATACCACTTTGAGCAAGGCGTTTGGTTTGCCGAAGCTTCGGGTCTTGGGTGAAAACGCGAAGTTCGAAATCCGTGTGGATGTCTTCAACCTTTTCAATAAGCTAAACATCAACAGCATTGACAACAATCTGGGTACGATAAATAAGGACGGCTCAGTCAGTTCGGTAAACACTGACTTTGGCGTAGCCTACGGTGCGCTGGGCAGCAGAACAGTTCAACTGCAGGCCCGGTTCAGCTTTTGAATTGCAGGAGCATTTCTTATCGGAAGGGTGCGCGCTGCGCACCCTTCTTCTTTGCCCCGCAGCAATTCTGTTATAAGTTCATACCGGAGAGAGAGGCTTGACTGGCCTTTTCGCAAGGAAAGGGCCAACCGGATAACCCTTGAACGGCCACAGTTGCGACTTTTCGCGACTCCTTTTGAATTCGAGAGATGCTCTAATCGTCAGCGTCTCCAGAGAGCGGAGTGACGCGCGAGGACGCATGGCCGGTGGACTTGCGTATCACCAACTTGGGATAGACCGTGATGGCGGCTGGATGCGGATGGGGAATCTCATCGCGGATGAGTCCAAGCAGCGTGGCGGCCGCAGCTTGCCCCATGGCGCGCAACGGCTGATGAATGGTGGTGAGCGGCGGGTTGTTGGTTGAGGCAATCAGCACGTCGTCAAAGCCGACCACGGAGACATCTTTGGGAATGTGCAGGCCGGCTTCGCGCAACGCGAGAATTGCCCCGATCGCAGTTATGTCGTTGAAGGCGAAGATAGCGGTAAAGGGCCGTCCGATTCTCAGCAACTCTTGTGTCACCTCAAAACCTGGCCCCGGCCCGGGCTCCGGTCCTCGTAGCTGCACGACCAGCTTTGGGTCTACTGCAATCTTCAGGGTCTTCGCCACATCCACAATCGCCTGCCAGCGCGGGCTGGCATCCGACCTGAATGCTTGTCCTTTGATGAAGACGATGCGTTTGTGCCCCAGGCTCTTGAGGTGCGAGAGCGCCAGGTATGCGGCCTGCTCGTGGTGCAGTTCGATATTGATGACCCCTTTGCGCCGTTTGTGTCCGGAGACGGCGACTAATGGAACAGGCAGTCCCTCCTCGATCTGAGTATCGACGGCAACGATGCCCTCGACGGAACGAGCCAGCATCATGCGCGTGTAGCCTCGCAGCAGGCCGGAGCGATGACGATGGCTGACCACAAAGTAGAAGAATCCATCCTTCAGAAGCTCATCCTCAATGCCGCTGAGCACCGCGGTCGAGTAGCCTTCGCTGATCTCAGGCACAATGACGCCGATGGTGAACGACCGCTTCTGGCGTAGACTTCTGGCTACTGTGTTTGCGGAATAACCATAAAGCGCCGCGGCGTGGAGAACGCGCTGCTGAGTTTCCTCGGCGATGCGATGCGCGGCCGCCACGCCGTTGACAATGCGGGAGACCGTGGACTGGGAGAGCTCGAGGATTGCGGCAAACTCTTTCAGCGTGATCGGCTTAAGCGGGGCCTTTGCCACGTGGGTGTTCTCCGATCATAGGGCGCTGGATTGCGCACCGTGGACAATGAGCACAAAAGGCTGCTTCCGCCCAAAGAAGCGAACCGAAACCAGGTCCGATCCGGCTCATCCCTTCTGACCCTTCCCATGAAATCCGGCTCGTTGCAATGCGCTCAAGCTCTCGCGGTTGCGCGTAAAAGCGCTCCACGCCAGCCCGGAGCGGAGATTCTAAGTTATCAGGACCGAGATGCCCTGATCGATCCCCAGGACATCAGGGTCATAACAGTTGGCGGAAGGATGGAAGGCGTCCGCAATGCCATAGCGCCCTCAGGCCTGCTTTCCCCATTTCGAGCGCATGGCGCGCAGAACTTCCTCCCTATCCGACTCTTTTATCCCATCGCCGAGCCAGATCCCGCCAAGAACTTCGCTCCGCCCTGCATTGGCCTGGAGCGTCTTTGCGTCACTTGGCTGGAATCTCGATCACTGCCAGCCCGTTGACTGGCAACGTCAGCTCCAGTACACCCTTGTCGAGCTTCCGACGTTCGGGCGCCGGCAGAGATGAGGCTTTGTTAAGGGCTTCAATTTGTAGCTGAGTAGGATAGCGCGGGCTGCCCATGGCCCGGTACGCAGGCATTGGATTGCCGTGCGCGTCATCCACGCGTTGAATCGAGGCTCTGGCGCCCGGCGCTACACCTTTGAATGCGAGTCGCACTGGCAGCGGAGTTCCGTGGGCCGCTTGATCCATATCCACCAGATTCCACGCAGCCACCACCAGCGTGCCGTCTTTGCGGCGGGTCACGAGCAGGTTGTCGGCGGGATTCGCCAGCCGTTCTTCGCCAAGCTCATGCAGCACGGCGAAGTCGTAAAAGCTCGGCTTTTTGATCCTGCCCGCCGCGATGAGTCCGAAGCTCCCACCGAACGGTTCCCTGGTGACGCCGTCCTCTTCGAAGACATCGTCAAAGGTCCACCACGACATCAGGTCCACCGAGCCATCGCACTGGCTGATGTCCCTGGCCAAAGCGGGTCCCACATACCAGTTGTCTCGAGCATCCAGGGCGGCGTAGGAGGGGACATTCCACTCGGTCCACAACAGCGGCAGCGAGGGCAAAGCTGAGGCGTGAATCTCTCCATGCACTTTCTGAATGGCGCGACAGACCCGGTCGCGCATCGGGATATTCTCATACGTTCCGAGCAGGTCTTCGACCGTATCGTCGGCATAGCCGTGCGTGGACACGAAGTCCACCGGAACATGCTCCTTGCCCACATGGTTCAGGAACTCCGGGATCCAATGGGCGGCCGCCGTAGCGGGGCCACCAACGCGAAGGCTGGGATTCACCGCCTTGAGTGCGCGCGCCGTGTGATCGTAGAACTCAAAATACGTGGCCTGCTTCGGCACGCCGGCCCAGAAATCGATGTTGGGTTCGTTCCAGACCTCAAAGTACCACTGCGCCACCTCGTCGATGCCGTACCGCTCCACCAGGTGCTGGGCAAATGCGTGGATCAGCAGATCCCACTTGGCGTAGTCCTTCGGCGGAGCGACATTCTGCTTGTACCAGAAAGGATGAATCGCCTGGCGCGCCGCCAATTTGTAGGGCATGAAGCTGATCTCCACAAACGGCCGTACACCCTGGGCCAATAGCCCGTCGTAAATCTGGTCCACATAAGAGAAGTTGAAAACCGGATTGCCCTTCTCGTCCTCGTCGTAGACGCCCAACTCATCGTGGAAGATGGCGTGGAAACGAACATACCGGGCGCCAACCTGATCGTGAACCTCTTTAAGATCTTTACGGTAGTTGTCGCGCAGCGCCAATGCGGCACGTCCCGATCCGAACATCTGCTCCCAGAAATGCGGGAAGGGCTTGGCCGATGCGTTTGCGTCGATGGAAATGGTAGTGGTGGCGGCCTGGCCCCAACCTGGGCAGCCGATTGTTGTGACGGCAAGGGAAATGGCAACAAGCACAGAGCGCAACGGATTCATGATCGAAATACCTGCATTCAACGATGGCGATTCAGGAAAGAAAGTGGCCGGCAAGCGGCAGGAGCCGGTCCGATTTGGAGACCATCCATGCAGTTTGCCCCCAGCACCAACAAGAAGAGTCTGTAGAACAAGCTGCAAATGACGGCCTAGCGAGGGCAATCAAGCCAGGATGCGAAAGAGCGCAATCGATTGCGCACGAGTTATTGATACCATTCGCGACTTTTCCCTGTCAAGTCTGGCCGGTGCCATTCCACCCATTTGAGCATGCAGCGCGCAGGAGTGGCTTCCTTGGATCTGTCGTCCAACAAATCAAATACCGATGGCAACTCCGAGAACGGCCTGGAGGCAAGTCTTTGCACTGCACAGAATTCCGCAATCGCCAAAGCCGTGCCCCGGAATTTCCTCAGACCTACCTATCCCTCCCTGGACACCAACGAGTCGCGGATCGCGCGGATACTCCTATTAAACCAACCGCCGCTGTGCATTCCCGCGGAGATAGCTGCGCAACACCCCAATACATACCCAGTGCCACTGCGCACTTCGCAGAAGGAGGACGCGCATACTACCTCAATCTGCTCCGACATATGTTTCCTGTCCCGTGCCATCTTCGACCCCTCTCATACAGTCTGCCTCTCATCTCTTCTGGTACAAGATTTGCCGGGCACTCCAATCAGGTGCGTTCCTCTAACGTTTACGTTTGAGCAGAACTGCACAGTTTCCGTATCCCCGCGACCGGATATTCTCAGTGAGGCGGAGCCCATCGGTGAATTGCCTCCGTGTCCGAAGGCCTGGCCCTCCTGGGCGCCTCCGGCTATCTATCCATGCACCACGCAAACATCGGAAAACTTGAGACAACGGAGTAGAAGTGCGGTCGAGAGAACTATGACAGCACCCGATACGAATCGCGCGGCAGAGGTACCAGCCGAAAAGGGCGGGCCGTCGGGAGTTGGCTCCGCCGGGACTCCGCCGCCCCCGGACAAGTCTCCAATTCCTGCAAAGTCGAAGGACCATAACATCCGTGTTTCCCCCGCGGTCCTCGATGCGGCCGGGAAGGACGGCGACGAACTGCTTCGTTCCTTGCGCACGGCTCCCGAGGGCCTGACGCAAGCGGATGCCGAAGCGAGAGCGCGTACCACGGGCCCGAACGAAGTGGCGCAGGAACGCCGGCGCGGATGGTTTATCCGCCTCTTGATCATTCTCCGCAACCCGCTCGTGATTCTGCTGGCAGCTCTCTCGTCGATCTCCTTTGCCACGGGCGACGCGCGCGCCGGAATTGTGATGGCATGCATGGTGGTGCTCAGCGCCACGCTTCGATTCGTGCAGGAGGCCCGGGCGGACGCGGCGGCGGCGAAGCTCAAAGCCATGATCCACGTGACCGCCACCGTCATTCGGGATGGCAAGGCGCGGGAGATGCCGCTGCGCGATCTGGTTCCCGGAGACATCATCAATCTGTCCGCCGGCGACATGATTCCCGGCGACGTGCGGGTTCTCTCTGCGAAAGATTTGTTTGTCAGCCAGGGTACGCCTACCGGGGAGTCGCTTCCTGTTGAGAAGTTCCATGACTCCGACCCGCAGGCCTCGAATTCGCCCACCGAGTTCAAGAACACTTGCTTCATGGGAACAAGCGTTCAAAGCGGCACAGCAAACGCAGTCGTGGTCGTGACGGGAGTCAACACTTATCTCGGCAGCATGGCCGGCTCGATCACTGAGGAAGCGCCGCCGACCAGTTTCGACCGCGGCCTCAGCCGTTTCACATGGCTCATGATCCAGCTCATGGCGGTCATGGTGCCCTTGGTCTTCTTCATCAACGGCTTCACCAAGCACGATTGGAAGAGCGCCTTTTTCTTCGCGATGGCCGTGGCCGTGGGACTCACCCCCGAGATGTTGCCCATGATCGTCTCCGTGTGCCTCTCCAAGGGTGCGATCGCGATGAGCCGCAAGAAAGTCGTCGTCAAGCGGCTCAATGCCATCCAGAACTTCGGCGGCATGGACGTGCTATGCACGGACAAGACCGGCACGCTCACCGAAGATCGTGTCGTTCTCCAGCGGCACTGCAACGTAGCAGGACGGGAAACCGACGAGGTGCTCCTGGACGGTTACCTGATCAGCCACTTCCAGACGGGCCTCAAGAACCTGCTTGACACCGCGATACTGGAGAGCTCGGATTTCCATCAGCAAGCACTAATCGAGAAGTACAAGAAACTCGATGAAATCCCCTTCGACTTCACCCGGCGCATGATGTCCGTAATGGTTGAAACTCCTGAAGGTAAACCAATCCTCCTCACCAAAGGCGCTCCGGAAGAGATATTCCACCAGTGCTCTCAATTCGAGTTGGATGGGAAGCTGTCTCCCATGGACCCCGGGCTGATGAAAGGATTGAGGGATGAATATGCGAGCCTCAGCAACGACGGCTTCCGGGTTTTGGCCGTAGCCGTAAAGGAGCTGCCGGGAAAGCAGGCCTGCTCAAAGGAGGACGAGCGCGACCTCGTGCTTAAAGGGTATGTCGCATTTCTCGACCCGCCCAAGCATACTGCGGCAATCGCAATCGAAGCGCTGCACAAGCATGGTGTGGGAGTGAAGATTCTCACGGGTGACAACGACCTCATCAGCCGCAAGGTGTGCAGGGACGTGGGACTGCAGCCCGATCCAATGCTACTGGGCGAGGACGTGGAGAAGATGTCAGACGCGGAACTGGCGGAGGCGGCGGAAAAGACAACACTTTTCGCACGCCTCTCTCCGGCTCACAAGCAGCGAATCGTTCGCGTCCTCCGGGGCAAGGGACATGTCGTCGGATTCATGGGAGACGGAATCAACGATGCTCCCGCGTTGCATGCTGCGGACATCGGCATCTCGGTGGATACGGCAGTGGACATCGCCAAGGAGTCGGCGGATCTGATCTTGATGGAGAAAGATCTCATGGTGCTCGATGGGGGCGTGATCGAGGGGCGAAAGGTCTTCGCGAACATCCTCAAGTACATCCGGATGGGAGCGAGCTCCAACTTTGGAAACATGTTCAGTGTGCTGGGAGCGAGCGCCTTTCTCCCATTCATTCCGATGGCTCCCATTCAGATATTGACCAACAACATGCTCTACGACTTCTCGCAAGTGCCGATTCCCACTGACGCGGTGGACGAAGAACAGGTGGCGCATCCGCGTCCGTGGAACATTGGAGAGATCAGGCGGTTCATTCTTTGGATTGGACCTATCAGCTCGATCTTCGACTACACGACTTTCTTCGTCATGCTCTATCTCTTCAAGTGCTGGGATGTATCCCGCGCTCCGTTATTCCAGACAGGCTGGTTCGTCGAGTCGCTGATGACGCAGACACTTATCATCCACATCATCCGCACAAACAAGATTCCTTTCCTGCAGAGCCGTGCAAGCTGGTCCCTGACCCTTACAACACTGGCCATCATGGCCTTCGGAGCGTGGCTTCCGTATTCCCCACTGGCCTCTTCGCTCGGCCTCGTACATCTGCCGGGGCTTTACTGGCCGATCCTGATGCTGACGCTGCTTGCCTACTCGGGCCTTACGCAATCGATCAAGGTCTGGTTGCTGTGGAAGAAATGGATATAAACCTGCACATTCGGAGACGGCGCCATTCGCCAACTCCCAGGGGTGTGCCTATAGCCGGATCGTCGCTGCCAAACGATTCGTGCCTCTTCCAGTGGGATGGCAACGCCTTCGCAGTGCGGTATCGCTCGCGCCGTGTAGCCCGCTGGTGGGCGGCCCGCGGAGACAGCCGCGCTGTAAACGTGGCGGCCCGGCGCGCCTGCCAGTTCGCTAACGCGCTTCATCTCCTGCCGGACGGGAACGCCGCCCATGACGCCGCCGGCGTACAGCTCTACCCGCACCGCGTTGGGATCGAGATCGTTGAGCAAGACCTGAACCTCAAATTCGTGCTTGCCGCCACGAGTTTCAACCTTCACTTCGCCGAAGTGAAGCGAGGCCCAATTCCGTTCCAGGCTGTGCAGCCAATCGACAATCTGCCTGCCGGTTGCGCCTTTATCCGCGGACTCAATCACCCATTCGCTCTCTCCGCCACCAGCATGGCCTGCAGTATCTGGTCCGAGACATCCTTCACAGCGCCGGGTGAGTGAGACAGAAACAATGTACTGGTTTTGTCGCTCTCGCCAATCGACTTCAGCGTGTCGAAATACTGCGTAACCAGCACCAGTTGCATCACCTCTTTCGCGGATGCATCTTCCACCGCCTTCTGGAACTGTTCGACCGAGGTCTGCAAGCCCTCGATGATCGCCTTTCTTTGATTCGCGATTCCCTGTCCCTGCAGAGCCTTGCTCTCCGCCTCGGCCTCGGCCTTCTTGACCACCAGGATCTTCTCCGCTTCGCCCCTGGCGTTCGCGGCCACCTGTTCCCGTTGCGCTGCGTTGATGTCGTTCATGGCCGACTTCACCTTGGCGTCGGGAACGATGTCGGTCACCAGCACATTCACGATCTCGTAGCCGAATGTCGCCATGTCCGCATCCAGCTCCTGCTTCACCGCCGCGGCGATCGAGGATTGCGAGGCAAACACCTCATCCAGCGTCATTCCCGGCACATGGCCCAGAATCACCTGCTCGACATAGCTCTTGATCTGCGCCACCGGATCGGACAACTTGTAATAGGCATCGTAGACCTTCTCCGGACGAACGCGATTCTGCACCGAAATCGGAATAGTGACGAACACGTTGTCCTTGGTCTTCGTCTCCATCGTCAGAGTGATCTGGTTCACACGCAGGCTCACCATGCCTGCCACGGAATCGAAGTACGGCATCTTCCAGTTCAATCCGGGCTCGGCCACCCGAAGAAACTTGCCGAAGCGCGTGATCACGGCCACTTGAGCCGTGTTCACGGTAAAAAAGCTCCCCAGAACCAGGGAGAGAACGATCAGAGCTGCAATAGCCAGCGGAATCATGGCCAGTAATTCCATTTGAGTCCTCCGTTGCCTCGCCTTGAAGCAACGCCGAATTATACAGGATCGCCAAATAGCCCAAGTTACAAGGCCAGCAATGCGCAAATGGCCGCCCTCGATGAGAGTGTGAACTGAATCGCCACTGGGAAGTCTGCAAGGCGCTTGTGAATCCAGCGACGTGCGATCCCGCCAATGGACGGATGCTGGGGCATTTATCAGGCATTGGGCTCGATTGGCTGGTGAAGAATCCTGTGGCTGTTGAAAAAGTCTTCGCGATTTGGCGCGGGGAGCTGAACGGTAGAGCGAGCAGCAACGCCTGCAGGAGCAAGCGTTCCTTTCCGATCGGGCAGCTGTGCCTTTTTGAACAGAAAACTCAAGCCTCGACCCGTTAGCTTTTCAACGATCTTGATTCTCTGCGCGCGCACACCTGCAGCTACCCGGGACTCGAAAATGGAAATCCTGGGTTTGTCGACTCGCGCACCGTGTGGGTCCAACTTCGCACTTTCTCTGCAAGGGGGAATTCATGATGCTCATTCATCTCCGCGGTATCCTTTTTGGGGCGTTCACGCTGGTCTGCTTGATTCCGCCTCCGGTCTCGACTGCACAAGGGCATGAAGCCACTATCTCAGTGGCTCCGGGCACGCTGGTCCGCTGGGTGGCGCCGGGCGCGAAGCGCTGCAGCATGAAAGGGCGCTCCTGGGCCGCGTTGGAGGGAACCTGCTATTATCCGATCGACCTGTTGCAGAAGCCGGGTCCCATCATGATCGCGCTCTGGGGCTCCGGGCCAAAAGAGTTCGCCCGCATCTCTGTGGAGCCCAATGATTACGGGACAGAGGAGGTCACGCTTCCCGACATTCCGCAAGCCAACCCCTCGCGGGAGGACCTCAGGCGCGACGCGGGCGACCAGGCGCTCCTGAGCAGGATCTGGGCGCGCAAAGAGGGGCCGGCGAAGTTTACGCTGCCTCTTGGGCCGCCCGTCAGGCCGCTGCCCCTGGGCAAGTCCTTCGGCGTCAAGCGGGTCTACAACGGCAAGCTGGCCGAGCAGGCTCACATGGGGTCCGACTACGATTCGCCGGTGGGCTCATCGATCCTGGCAGTTGCGGGCGGGACGGTAGTCTTCGCCAAGGAAATGTTCTTCGAGGGCAACGCCGTGTTTATCGACCACGGCGACGGCCTCATCAGCATGTACTTCCACCTCTCCGAGATCAAGGTCCAGGCCGGCCAGGAAGTCAGGAAGGGCGAGACACTCGGCCGGGAAGGAGCGACGGGCCGCGCCACGGGACCACACCTGTGGTTTGGCGTCCGCTGGCATGACGCCCGCATCAACCCCAAGTTCGTGCTTGAGGAACCGGGCAGGATCCCGTCAGTGAACCGCGTGTCGCAATAAAGGTCAATTGCCGTCTGTTTAGCCCCCGCCTGAAACCAGAATTGCCGGGAATGTTTCTGCGTTATCTGGGGATCGAAACCGGCTGGACCTCAGGCGAAATCTTCCAGTGTCCCCGGAAGCCGGCAAAGAGCATGGGATTCGAGCGCATCCGGCGGTTCCCGCTCATATGGGAACCACCGGATGCTTTCGTCAACTGCTTTTTGCAAGCTCCCTACTGCACTTCCCCGATATAAACCCCATACGGCCCCAGCTCGATCGCTGACAGCGAAGCCGGATCGGCCCCACCCGGCGTCTTCAGCAGTGTCTTTGTCTTCCCCCCCGAGCCGGGCACGCTCAGGCTCACTGTCTGCGGCTCGGCCGTGAAGTTCACTGACACTACCACGGCCGGCGCCCCCGGTGTCTGCCGCACCCAGCTCAGCACCTTGGTATTGTCGGTGTCGAGCATCGCGTTCTCGCCGTGCTCAAATGCCGGGTTCGTCTTCTTCAGGCGGATCAGGTTCTGGTACCACGCCAGAAGCGAGTTCGGATCGCTCTTCTCGGCCTGCACATTGACCGTGGTAAAGGTGGGCGGCACGGGCAGCCACGGCGTGACCCCGGCCATCGTAAAGCCCGCGTTCACGCTCGCATTCCACTGCATCGGCGTTCGCTCGCCGTCGCGGCCTTTCTCCTTGGGCCAACCGGTCACGCCCACCGGGTCCTTCACGTCTTCCTTGCGCGTAGGCGGCGTGGTCTTCATGCCGATCTCGTCCCCGTAGTAGAACAGCGCCGTCCCCCGGCTCGCGAACAGGATCGTTGAGATCACCCTCTCAATGTCCGTGTCGTGTACCCCATCGCCGTAACGCGCATCCAGCCGCGGGTTGTCGTGGTTGTCGAATACCAGCAGCGGAATATTGCCGCCGATCTGCGTCTCCACGTCGTTCAGCTTGGCGCGGAACGTGGCCACGTCCAGCTTGTTGATGAAGCCCACCTGCGTGTCCATGGGCAGCTGGAACTCCGGCTTATCCGCCGTTCCGTACTCCTTGGCCAGCTCGGCGATGTTGGGCAGATAGGTCTCGCCGATCAGAACCCGCGTGCCGGGGAACCCGCCCGAGTTGAATGTGTCTGAAGTCGCCCGCATCTCCTGCATCACCGGGTGTACGCCGGGCAGGTTGTCGGTCTTCGAGTCGTCCAGCACCGGCTCGCCGAAGGCATTGATCAGCGGGTTACCGTCCTTGTCCTTGACGATGCCCTCATCGGTCAGATTCGGGTCCTCAAACAACGTGGTGATGGCATCAAACCGGAACCCGCCCACCCCGCGCTTCAGCCAGAATCGGATGATGTCCTTGAACGCCTCGTGGATCTTCGGGTTGTCCCAGTTCACGTCCGGCTGCTGGATGTAGAACTTGTGGTAGTAGTACTGCCGTGTCTTCTCGTCCCACTCCCACGCCGAGTGGCCAAATCCCGACTGCCAGTTGTTCGGCGGCACGCCCTTGTCCGTCGCCGTCTCGCCCTCGCCGTCGTGCCACATATACCAATTGCGATACGGGTTGTCGCGCGACGACCGCGACTGGATGAACCACTCATGCTTGTCCGAGGTGTGGTTCATCACCATATCCATGATGATGCGGATATGCCGCTTCGCCGCCTCGGCCACCAGCCGGTCGAAGTCCTTCAGCGTCCCGTACTGCGGGTCGATGTTCTTGTAGTCCGAGATGTCGTAGCCGAAATCCGCCTGCGGCGAGGGATAAACCGGCGTAAGCCAGATCGCGTCCACTCCCAGATCCTTCAGGTAGTCCAGCCTCTGCGTAATGCCGTTCAGGTCTCCGATCCCGTCCCCGTTCGAGTCCTGAAAACTGCGCGGGTAAATCTCGTAGATCACGGCGTTCTTCCACCAGTCCTGCGGGCTGGCGGAGGTTGTGCTGCTGGGTTGTGATGCTTTTACGGGCCCGGTTTGCCCTCCGGCGCAGTACGCCCCAGCCCCGAGTAACAGAGCCAGGACGCAGCTTTCCAATGTCCTTGCGATTCGTTTGGTCCAGTGCATTGTGGTCTCCTCATTCTGTTTCCGCTGCTCGTAGAATCGGCAACGGTGTGACCTCGCCAAGCTATCACATCGGCGCGGATTGTGGGGACGCTTTCTCACGGTAAATCGGTCGAAAAATCGCCCTCCGCCACTCTTCCATGGATGCTCTAATCCTGAGCCAACTGGATTTGTCCTCCTGAGCGATGCTCGGCGAAGTCGAAACCTGCCCTGAGCGGAGTCGGAGGGGACCTGCTCTCAGTCGCTTTTTCACCTACTCATGCCAGAGCGCCGGGTGCCCCATCCATCGCCTTTTCTCCGGCGCACGGGTGGGAAACCACAGATCTCAGACCGTCCCCAGTCCTCCACAAACGCGTCCCCCACCACCCCCACCGCTCAATCATGGGAGAATGGAACGGTGAACCGCCATGACAAACGACAGCCTTCCAGAATCCGCCCCCGACTCCAATGTGGACCGCGTCCCCGAGCCCGCCCCCGACTCCATCCCCGAGCCTGGTGAAGAGCCCACCGAGTCCTTTGCCGACCTCCTCTCCGCCTTCGAGCGCACCCACTCCCACAAGGCCGAGCCCGGCGCAAGGCAGTTGCAGGGTACCGTCGTCTCCCTCTCCGCCGATCAGGTCTTCCTCGACATCGGCTACAAAACCGAAGGCGTTCTCCCCCGCTCCGCCTTCGACAACAACGCCGAAGCAGTAAAGCCCGGCGACAGCTTCCCGGTCTCCGTCACCGGCCGAAACGAAGAACACTACTACGAGCTCACCCGCTTCAAAGTCGCGCAGCCTCGCGACTGGTCCGCCCTCGAAGAGGCGTTTGCTGAAAAGCTCGCCGTCGTCGGCACCGTCACCGCTGTCGTCAAGGGCGGCCTCTCGGTCGACGTGGGCGTCCGCGCCTTCATGCCCGCCAGCCGCAGCGGCGCCAAGGACGCCGCCGAGCTTGAAAAGCTGGTCGGCACGGAGATCAACTGCCGCATCACCAAGCTCGACGTCACCCAGGAAGACGTAGTCGTCGATCGCCGCGCCGTCCTTGAAGAGCAGGCTCGCGGGCTCGTCCAGGCCCGCCATGACGCCTTGAAGGAAGGCGACACCGTCACCGGCCGCGTCCGCAGCCTCGTGGCTTACGGAGCTTTTGTGGATCTCGGCGGCATCGACGGCCTGCTCCACGTCAGCGACATCGCGCACAGCCGCGTCACCAAGCCCGAAGACCTGCTCTCCGTAGGCCAGGAACTCCAGCTCCGCATCCTCAAAATCGACCCCGAAACCAAAAGAATCTCTCTCGGCCTCAAGCAGCTCCAACCCGAGCCCTGGGACAAAGCCCCCGAACGCCTCGTCGCCGGCCAGCGCATCACCGGCACTGTGACCCGTCTCACCGACTTCGGGGCATTCGTCGAGATTGAACCCGGCCTCGAAGGCCTCATCCACATTTCCGAAATGTCCTGGGGCAAGAAGGTCCGCCACCCCAGCGACATTCTCAAGCAGGGCGACCGTGTAGACGCCGTAATCCTCTCCGTCAAGCCAGAAGAGCGCCGCATCTCGCTCGGCCTCAAGCACGCCCTCGCCGACCCCTGGCTTGAGGCGCCGCTGAAGTTCCCCGTCGGCTCGCAGATTGAAGGCCCCATAACCAAGCTGATGAACTTCGGCGCCTTCGTTCAACTCGCCGACGGCATCGAGGGCCTGGTCCACATCAGCGAGATCTCGGCCGACAAGCGCATCAATCATCCGCAAGACGTGCTGCGCGCCGGCCAGGTGGTGAAAGCGCAGATCCTCGCCATCGACCCCGAAAAGCGCCAGATCAAGCTGAGCATGAAGCAGCTAATCCCCAGCAGCATCGACGAGTACATCGCCGAGCACAAGATAGGGGATCAAGTCGCCGGCCGCGTACTCGAGCAGTCGCCGACTCTAACCCACGTCGAGTTAGGCGAAGGCATCCGCGCTATTTGCCGCACCGCTTTCGCCACCCCAGCCCCAGCCGCAACAAAAGCAGCATCCGCTCCCGAAACAAAGGCCGCCGACAAACCCGACTTATCCAACCTCTCGTCGATGCTGAAAGCCCACTGGCAAGGCAACGCCCCGGCCGCATCCTCGAGCCCCGAACCTCTGAGCGCCGGCCAAATCCGCACCTTCAAAATCGTCAAACTGGACCCCGAAGCAAAAAAGATTGAAGTGGGGTTAGCGTGAAGCACTTCTCAATTCAGGGGGGAACGAGCAAATCTAGAGGGTTATGTCTTGATCTGGAGCTTCCGCTGGCGCGTTTTCAGGAAACAGCCGTGGATCGAATTCAAGAGCATTCAGGCTTTCAAGCAAGACATGATTCCAGAACCCTAATCCTCGATGGAAAAGCACTACATTCCAGACGGGAACTATGACGGAGGGTATAGCCACTGCGAATGGTCTAATTCCGGCCGTAAACATGAGCGGTCCGTCATTGAAAGCGTCCTTCGCCTCAGCAAGGGATCGGTAGAACCAAAGGCAGCCGCCTGTGTTTGGATCTATGATCGCATTCTTACGCGCCTCCCAATTACCGGAAACTCGTATCTTCATCAGAGCCAGGTTGGAAGGAATTAAATCCTTAGGAGTATGGGCCAGCCTTTCGAGCAGCGGCACCTCCATTTCAGTCGAGGTGTAAATCGCCTCCTCACCGGGCCGGTTCCAGCGGCGGGCGCCAGTGCAGCGCCTATGCCTGACAGGTTCGCATACCGCGCCCTGGCGAGCCGGTAGAGCGTAAGAGGCTGATGAGTTAGAAAGAAGTCCGGATCGAGCTCAAGGTCTTCGGGAGTCAATAATCGACGCCATGTTCGATGCGAGTCAATATCGGCTCAAGCACCTGCATGTCGTAGCCGCTGCTCTGAACGGCCTGGAGCGGCGTCTGGCCGTCCAGAACCCGGTTCGGCATCGACAGCCACCGGGATGCTTTGATTTCGTCTCCAAACGCATCCACGACACGCGAGACAAGCGCGCGATAGCGCACAATTTCATGCACCGGCTCACCCGCAATCGGCTGAGAAGTACCTGAAATGACGCTCTTACCGCGTAAATAGGGCGAACTCGCCATGGCTGACTGTATCAAACGGCAAGTGGCCGGGATATTATTTTGCGCAGGACGCATTCGGACGATTGAGCGCTCATCGGCATTCAAATGCGAGTGCAGGCGCAAAGCCAGGGGCCAGCGCAGTGCAACGCTCGACGCCGGCCTCACACACCGTCACAGATAACTGGTCTCTGATCTCTGTTACTTCGGCAACTGCCCCGCATCCCATCCCCCGCCAAGCGCTCGAACCAGTCCCACGCTGGCCACGAATTGCCGGGTCTGGAGATCGATCGCCGTCCGCTGGTTCTGGAGCAGCGTGGCCTCGGCCGTAAGAACCTCAAGATAGCTAGTCACGCCGCCCTTGTAGCGCTTATTGGAAATGTCGAGGGAGTGCTGCGCCGACTCGACCGCCTTCTGCTCCACCCGTGTCTCCTGCTCAAGAATCCTCAGGCCGGAGAGCTGGTCTTCCACGTCATTGAAGGCCAGGAAGATCGCGCTCTTGTAGGCGGAGACCTGGGCCTCGTAGGTGTGGCGGGCCTGGTCGGTCAGTGCGTGGCGCTGGCCGGCGTCGAAGAGCAACTGCGTTGCCTGCGCGCCCAGGGTCCACAGCGCGCTCGGTCCCTGAATCCAGGTGCCGAAATGGACGCTTTCAAAGCCGCCCTCCGCGCTCAGGTTGATGGTGGGGTAGAAGGCGCTCACGGCAATGCCGATCTGGGCGTTGGCGGCGGCGGCGCGGCGCTCGGCAGCCGCAATGTCCGGGCGGCGCTCAAGCAGTTGCGAAGGCACGCCGAGAGGAACCGTGGGCAGTGGCAGGTTCAGAGGCGACGGCGGAATGCTGAACTCGGACAGTTTCAAGTTGGCGATGGTGCCCATGGCGTGCTCATACTGGGCTCGAGCCACGCCCACGTCGATCAGTTGCGCGCGCACGGTTTCGAGTTGCGTCCTGGCCTGGGCCACGTCCACCTCGGTCCCGATCCCACCGGCAAAGAGGCGCTGGGTAAGATCGAGCTGCCGCTCCAGGTCGGCGACCGTTTCTTTCAGCAACTTGCTCTCGGAGTCCAGGCCGCGCAGTTGGAAGTAGTCGGCGGCCATCTCGGCATGAAGGCTCAGGTCCACGCTGGCCATATCCGCGGCGCTGGCCTGGGAGTTCTCGCGAGCCGCCTCCACGGTGCGCCGGATCCGGCCCCAGAAGTCCGGCTCCCAGCTGGCCAGGCCGCTAACCAGCAGATCGTTGTAGTTGGTGGGTTTGCCTGCCGAGAAGGAGGGACCGTTCGCCGAAATGGTGTTGCGCGAGACGGAAGGCCCGGCCGAAAGCGTGGGATAGAGCGCAGACCTGGCCACCTTGACCTGGTCGCGCGCGGCCAGATAGGTTTCCAGCGCCTGGCGCAGCCCCTGATTGTAAGAAACGATGCGCTCTTCCAGTTGGTTGAGTTGCGGGTCCTGGTAGATCTCCCACCATTTCCCGCGCAGCATTCCGTCGGAGGGCGTGGCCGGCTGCCAGCCGCCGCCACCGGCCGGGTTGGGCGGCGGGGCTAGAGGAGCAAGCGGGACTACAACCGTGGAAGCTCCAGCCTCCTTGTAGACCGGCGGCGCTTCATAGCCGGGACGATTGTAGTCAGGCCCGACGGGTTTGCAACCGGCCAGCAGGCCAAGGGCTAGCAAGCCGGCAAACGAAGCGGCGCGACCATGAAGCCGATGGGCGAAATCGAGCGGAAGCTCCCGCATCGCTACTTGCCTCCCGCATCAGTGGATGTGCCGGGGCTCTCCACAAAGACCTTTTCGCCCTCAATGAGCGAGTCGGGCGGGTCCTGGATCACCCTGTCGCCGGCGCTGAGGCCGGTGACGATCTGCACGTTGGCCCCGTCGTCCTCGGCGATAACCACCGGAATCAGATGCGCGACGTTGCCGTTGACCACAATGCCCACGCGCAGCCCTTCTTTGCGGAAGATGAGCGCCGCGGCGGGCACGATGAAGGTCGGTCCGGCGGACGGCGTCTTGAAGTGGACCTGGGCCAGCGAGCCGGGCAGCAACTCGCCGGCGCGGTTGTCCACGTCGATCTCCACCAGCAGCGTGCGGCTGGCTGGATCGATCGCGTCGGCCGTCCGAACCAGCGTGCCTTGGTAGGTCTTCCCGGCGCGTTCGGCAAAGGTCAAGTCGATTTTGGACCCGCGCTTCACGTTATCCGAGTAGATCTCCGGCAGGTTGGCGTAGACGCGCAGGGTCTGGATGGCCTGCATGTGGAAGAGCTCCTTGCCCGCGCCGGGATCGATCAATTGGCCGGTATCGATATTGCGCGCGGTGACCACCCCGTCGAACGGCGCGTAGACCTTCTCGAAGGACTGCAGGTCGCGCAGCCGCTCGACGTTGGCCTGCGCGGACTTGACAGCCGCCGCGGTGGCCGCGGCCTGGTTCACGAACGTGTCGGTGTCCTGGCGGGAGACGGCGTCGGACTTGACCAGCCCCGTATAGCGATCGGCCTGGATGCGGGCGTTGTTGGCGGTGGCCTGGGCCGTGTTCAGGTCGGCCTCGGCCTGGGCCAGTTGCTGGTCCACCTCGGGAGTGGCGATCTCGGCCAGCAGCGCGCCCTTCTTCACCCTGGCGCCGATGTCGAAGTACCACCGCGTGAGATAGCCGGAGGTGCGGGCGTAGATGGGCGAATCCGTGTAGGCGGTCACGTTGCCGGGGAGTAGAAAGCTGTCCAGGGGAGCGCCCAGTTTCGGGGTCGCGGCGATTACTGTCGGAGCGGCCAGCTCCGTGGTACGGGCGGCCAGCGCTTTATCGACACGAGCGCGGCTCAGAATGCCGAAGGCCGCAAGTACCACGGCCACGACGAGCACCACGGCTACGCCGACCAGAGCCTTGCGTGGCGAGATGGGCTTCTGCTCGGGCGCGGCCGGGTGATCGTGTGCGGGCTGGCTGGCCGGCTGGGGGGCCGAATGCGGGTTCGGTTTGGATTCGTTGGTCATAAAATGCTACTCCGAAAGCTCGTCAAACTCGTCAAAAGTTCCGGCCCGTGCAGCGCCGTGCGCCGCCTTGCGGCGGCCTTCCAGCCAGCCGTGGACGACAGAGAAGAATGCGGGCACAAAGAACAGCGTGGCCACGGTGGCCAGCAGCAGCCCGCCAATCACCGCGCGGCCCAGCGGGGCATTCTGCTCGCCGCCGTCGCCCAGGCCCAGCGCCATGGGAACCATGCCGATAATCATGGCCAGGGCGGTCATCACCACCGGGCGCAAGCGGACAAAGCCGGCATTCAGCGCGGCCGTGCGCGCATCCCCCACCAAAACCTCCAACTGCTCACGGGCGAAAGTCACCACCAGGATGGAGTTGGCCGTGGCCACGCCCATGCACATGATGGCGCCGGTGAGCGCCGGCACGCTCAACCGGGTATTGGTAAGGAACAGGAACCAGACTATCCCGGCCAGCGCCGCGGGCAGTGCCGAGATGATCAGGAACGGATCGAGCCAGGACTGGAAGTTGACCACGATGAGCAGGTAGACCAGCAGGACGGAGAAGGCCAGCCCTATGAGCAGACCCTTGTAGGAGGTGTGCATGGTCTCGCTCTGGCCGCGCAGGATAAAGTGCGAGCCGCGCGGCAGTTCGTTGTTCTTCTCGTGGCGGGCGATGATCCCCTCCACGGCGTTGGTCACGGTCCCCAGGTCGGTCCCATCCACATTCGCATAGATATCGATGACCGGTTGGACGTCGTAGTGGCTCACCGTGCCCAGCTCGGATCCAGGCGTGATGGAGGCCAGGTTGCCCAGCACCTCGATCGGAGGTTGAGCGCCCGGCGCGCCGGTAGCGGCCGAGCCGCTGGCCGGTCGAGCCATGGAGGCGCCGGAGACCGGCAGGCTTTCCAGAGCGGCCAGCGAGTTGACCCCATACTGCGGCGCCTGAATGGCCACGTTGTAGGTGACTCCGCTCTTGGGATCGAGATAGAAGGCGGGGGTGGTCTGGAAGCTGCCGCTCAAAGCCACCAGCAGGCTGGTGGCCACATCTTTCTGAGTCAGGCCGATGGTCTGGGCACGGGTGCGGTCCACGTCCACCGTCATTTTGGGATAGTTGAATGGCTGCTGAATGCGCGCGTCGGCGGCGCCGGGAACATACCGGACCTCATCAAGTACGCGCTCGGCGAGGGCGCGGTCGCCATCGAGGTCTGGGCCGATGATCTGGATATCGATGGGCGCGGACAGACCGAAGTTCAGAATCTGCGTCACAATGTCCACCGGCAGCACATAAAACGTCACGCCGGGATATTGGCGGATCAGCACGGTGCGCAGGCGCTCGACGTAGGCCGCGGTGGGATGGTGGTCCTCGCTCAGCTGCACCTGGATGTCGGCGTCGGCCGGGCCGATGGGCGCCGAGGTCGAGTAGGACAGGTTCAGTCCCGAGTAGGGCAGCCCAATGTTATCGACGATCGAGACCACTTCGCTGGCCGGAACATTCTGGCGGATGGTGGAGTCGATGTGATCGCAGAGCAGAGCCGTCTCCTCGATTCGCGTCCCGGTGCGGGCACGCACGTGAATCTTGAACTGCCCGGAGTCCACCGAGGGGAAGAAATCCTGGCCGAGCCAGGGCGCAAGAAGACCCACCGATGCCAGTGCAAATACCGTGAACAGGATCAGAAAGAACCCCGCGTGGTCCACGCACACGGTGAGCAGGCGCAGGTATCCGTGGCGAGTCTTTTCGAAGCGGGACTCGAAGGCCAGTTGAAAGCGGGTGAATGGGTTGCGGCTCGAGTGCTTCCTTACGGACTCCGCGTCGTCGTGCTCCCTCAGCAGGTACTTGGCCATGGTGGGCACCAGCGTGCGGGAGAGCAGATAGCTGGCCAGCATGGCAAAAACCACCGCCTCCGCCATGGGTACGAAAAGGTACTTCGCCACCCCGCTGAGCAGGAACATGGGCACAAAGACGATGCAGATGGAGATGGTCGAGACAAAGGCGGGAATGGCAATCTGCGCCGAGCCGTCCAGGATGGATTGCTCCAGTTCCCTGCCCGTCTCCAGGTAGCGGTTGATGTTCTCGATGGCCACCGTGGCATCGTCCACCAGGATGCCGACGGCAAGCGCCATGCCGCCCAGGGTCATGATGTTGATGGTCTCGTGCAACGCTGAGAGCACGATGAGCGAACAAAGAATCGAGAGCGGAATGGAGACCGCGATGATGATCGTCGAACGCCAACTGCCCAGGAAGACGAGCACCATGATGGCGGTGAGGCAGGCGGCGACAATGGCCTCGCGCACCACGCCATTGATCGCGCCGCGGACAAAGATCGACTGGTCGGAGAGAGCGTTGATCTGCAACTGCGGCGGCAGTTGCCCCTTGATGCTCTCCAGCTTGGCCCGCACGCCAGCGATGATGTCCAGCGTTGAGGCCGAACCGATCTTCATGACGCTCATGAGGATGGCGCGGCTGCCGTCCACGCGCACAATGTTGGTCTGGGGGGGATTGCCGTCGCGCACGTGGGCCACGTCGCGAATATAGATGACCGCGCCGTTCACCGCCCGGACGGGCAGATCGTTCAGGTCGTTGATGACCGAGGGGGCTGAGTTGGTTTCGACCACGTACTCGTAGCGGTCGATCTTCATGGTGCCGGAGGGAGCGATGAGGTTCTGCGCGGAGATGGCGTTGACCACATCGACGGGTGAAAGTCCCTTGGCCTGCAGGGCCGCGAGGTCCAGGTCTACCTGCACCTGGCGCTGCTTGCCGCCATAGGGAAACGGCGTATACGCGCCCTCGATGGTGGCCAACTGGACGCGGATGTTGTTCTGGCCCAGGTCGTTCAACTGCTGCTCATTGAGTCCCTGGCCGGAGAGTCCCAACTGCAATATGGGAACGCTGGAGGCGTTGTACTGGATGATGAACGGGGGCGTGGTGCCCGGCGGCAGGGCGCGCAGCATCACCTGGTTGACGGCGCTCACCTGCGCCACGGCGTTGCCAATATCCACGTGCGGCGGAAAGAAGATTTTGATGATGCCGATGCTGTTGAGCGATTGCGACTCGCCGTGCTCGATATCGTTGAC
>Ga0182014_10002447_pt1 | contig 23415 bp, 23 predicted proteins | sample 612S2DmetaG_FD_120489 | JGI IMG/M metagenome (GOLD analysis project Ga0182014, IMG submission 120489) | Permafrost microbial communities from Stordalen Mire, Sweden - 612S2D metaG | ecosystem: Environmental > Terrestrial > Soil > Wetlands > Permafrost | place: Sweden: Stordalen | collected...
CCAATCCCGCCGCCTCAAAGCAGCGGGACGGAAAAAAAAGAATCTCAGGACCGCCGCCACAACCAAGCATGCCGGCCATCAGGCAAGCGATCCTCGACCTCTTCGCACGACCTCCACCCCGACAATGTCCTCACTGTGACAGGTTCCTTGCAGATATCGCCAAGCCTAAAGTGCCAAAGTAGTGCTAGTCACATCGTCAAGCCTGCGGCGGCCGGCAGCGGCAGCTACCCTAATTCGCGCGTTACTGCTATTTTGGTTGTTGTGTCGACTATCTTCTCCTTTTTTCAGGATCTCAAATGTTGGGAATTCCTCGGCGCTACAGTCATTTTGTTTTTGGCGTAATCCAGTCCGGACTGACCTCCGCAATTGCCGCGGCAATAGCGAGTTTCCCTTTCCTGGCGGACGGGTCCTTCGCGATTCACTGGCTTCGGTCCGGACTGCTTGCCTGGCTGGCGATGTTGCCAATCGTGCTTTTCGCGGCACCCGCCATTCGCAGATTGACGCACATTTTGACCCGGGAAGAAGCATCCTGAGCAAGGGCTTAGCGGCGAATGGCTTCGTGCGCTTTCTTGCGCCGCACCGGTGAAGCCCGGAATTCCAACGCCCGAAGCCGCAATGTGTGCAGCGACCGTATTTATAGGCGGTGAATGAACTCTTCGCAATGTTGTTGGTGCAACCACCATCGCGAGCCGACCACATGGTTGCGTTGCTCTTCGAATTACGCTTCCGACTTTCAACTTTTTCGGAAAGCACGCCAGCATCTCTGCGGCAATATCCAAGCAAGAGTTTCTATTTCCGTTGAAAAATCGAGAATGTCCACGAACGCGCAGTACCTCTCTTCATAACTTAGCCCTTTTTTCACTAGCGTTTTCCCCGAAAATTAACGGCCCCGCGTTACCCCTGCTGTGAGTGAAGAAATGTTTGATCGCCGGTTAGTTGCGCGTGACTCCCGTCAAAGGGCTATCGCCAAGGCCCTTCCATCCGAATTCAGACGTGGTGGTTTTCCCGAGCAGGACCGCGCCATGTTCTCGCAGCCGAGCGGTGGCGGGACTGTCCTCGTTCCATTCCTGCGCCGGATCGATCGCGCGGCTGCCGCGCAACGTCGGCCATTCCAACGGCGGCGACATCTCGATGTACTTCGCCAGGATCCATCCCGATCAGGTCAAGAAGGTCGTCACGCTGGACAATCTACGCGTGCCATTCATGACCGACGGCAAGTTCAAGATCCTGTCTTTTCGCTCTCGGGACCCTGTCTTCAAGGCTGATGCCGGTGTCGTTCCCGATGACGACACCTGCGAGAAGGTTGGTATCACGGTCATCCGAACCAGCTTTCAGCATACCGACATGAGCGACCGCGGCCCGGATGACGTCAAGTCAAGCATTCAGACCGTTCTCGACAAATTCCTGGATGACGAGAGTTATCCTGCGCCCATCAATGACGGTGCTCCGAAAATCAGCCAGACAGCGCCAGCCGTCCAGCTCACGGGGGCTTTGAACTGACAAACCCTATCGACGCAGTTCACGGCAAGTTGCACATTAGCATGATTGCACGAATTTCCGTCGAGTGACGCGCCGAGTTAGGCTTCTTTATACGATCGGTTTCAGCGTTGTAAGACATTAGCAAAAGAGCAGGGAAGTGAAATTCTCACGACGCAACGGCGTTCGGCCGTCGGTTGGTTTGTACCGAAAGTAAGGTAATGCACCATCGCCCCTCATAAGAATTTACCACCGCGTATGGAGTGCACGGAAAAACTTAGTGGTTGCCAGAGCATTTTAGTACTTCAGTTGACCAACTCACCATGCTCATGCTTCAGGTCCTTATGCTTTCACTGTTGGGATAGATAGCCCTGCGCCAGTACAGCCGCCTCTATGAGACGCGAGCGCGTTTTGGGCAAGATTCGTCCGAGACCAATCTGTCGGCTCATTAGAACAGCGGCCTCCTCTACCCCAGAACCTTCAATCAGGAATTGGATCGCAAGCGGAGCCAATTCTGCCAGCGGAATATCCACATGATCCCGTACGCTCAGCGGAGCGCGCCTGAACGGCGACGTCAGATGCGGAGCATTCGCTGTTTCGGGCCAAATAATTGTCCGATCACCTTCTGCGGTCCGCGCAAACTTCTGTTCGGCGATCTCCCGGGTAATCTCGAGCAGCTTGCGGGTCGCGCGTGTCAATCCGTGAGCACGAGCAATCCTGCGCGCTAACAGGTCTTCGAAAATCGGAGCTTCGGCGACGATAATGTGCGCGGCTAAACGTCTCAAAATAGGGCGATATCCAACATCATAGAGACGGTCACGGTCCGGAGCAAACCCTAAGCCCTCGAAGTCCGCGACCTGGTAAGTGGTGGCATCAATTTGGCCCGGGTTGTCGCGGAGATTCGTCGGCCCGTCGAAGCCGAAAAGCCCAGGTGAAGGGCTATTTGAGGTTGGCTTCGCTTCCGGCTCGGCACGCCTACCGCTGCCATAATCTTCCCGGCCGGAACCATGTTCAATCACAGCCCGAGCAGGTGTATCATCATATATATGCAATCCATACGTGAGTGCATCGAGCGTCCTAATAACGAGGTCCAGTGGGGCGCTGCTTTTGCCTCCCTCGAGCTCAAGCAGCCACTGCCGCCCCACTCCGACTTGCGTTGCCAGGCGACCTTGCGACCAGCCAAGTGCTCGGCGGCGTGCCCGGATCATCGGACCTAGATCACGCGGCTTCCAGATGCGCATTGCTGCCCAGCTCCTGTCTCCGTTTGGCGACAAATAATGTACTTATTCAGCGACAATATACTAATTTACTAAATATTTTCAATATAATTTTGTCGTTAATTAGTGACACTATATCTTTGCATTTCGCAGGATCGCCGGTCCCGCTGACTTTCGGTCCCTTACCGCCCTCCGCCCCCCTGAATTCACCGTGACATACGCCACGAAAAGCGATATATTTTTCGTCATGTAACGAGGGGAGATAGATTTTAATATGAGGGACGCTACCGGCCGAGAAGTTTCCCGGACTGAAGGAACGGTGGCGTCTTACAGGGCGCGATATCGGCGGCTGTTCGATGCAGCGGGCGTCGAGCGCGACGACTGCGCGAGGGCTGTTGATTGGTTTGCGGCGCAAGACAACCGGTGGGCCCCCGCCACCATTTCGCAGTACAGGGCGGCACTCCGGCAGGCTATCGAGGACAGCGGTTCCACCCTCGCGGAACTTGAAAGCTTGGCCCGCCGCCTTACCGAAGGACCTAGGGCTAGACAAAGCGGCTCCCCGCGGACCTCGGCCCGGAAACGCAGATCGATTCCGCGCCGCGAGTTCCGCAGGCTGATCCGATGGTTAATTGCAAGACCCCATCCGGATGATCGCTTGGCCGCGCGGCTCCTTTCTCACAATGTCTTACTGTTCCTTCGCCCAGTCGAATGGCAAACAACTGCCGTTGAAGACGGATTTCTTATTATTCGAAATGCAAAGGCCACAAACGGTCGAGCGATTGGCAGCGAGCGACGGCGCGACTTAAGCGATTACGGTGACGATGGCGCGAAGGACCTGCGTGATCTCTTGGTCATCCTCAGCACGCGTGCAGCCGCGGCAGGCGGCTATGGTCGTCTCTGGGCGCGCCTGGCGTCCCGCATCGCCCGGGCCTGCGAACAAGTCGAAATCAAGCGCGTCGCACTGTATACAACACGCCACGTCGGTATGGCCAACGCAAAGTCCTGGATGTCGCCTGAAGAGGTAGCCGCGAGTGCAGGGCATAAGACTACAGCGACAGCTACGTCCCACTACGCGAAGCGTCGCACCGGATGGGGCTCCGAAGCTAAGCGTGTCGCTCGCCCCAGTGCTGAAGACGTCGAGAAGGTAATCAGGTCTCCTAAGGCGAGCAGAGAGGAAAACCTTAGGCAGCTTGCAAAAAGGCGCGCTGAGCGCGAGGCAGACGAAGAGGCGACAATTCCGTCACTTAAGATGTGATCTATATTGCCCACGCGGGGATGATCCACATTAGGGGAGCCCTCATTTTTCGCCTGAAGCTCAACTGCGCCGACACAAAGGCGAACGCGGCGATCAGCCGTTCGATAGCTGCAGACTTCGATTGCGCGAGCCCAACAGCGGCGGAGTTGAGGGGGGATAGCCGGGGCTGATAGGACGAACCAGCCCGCAAACGCCGCCAGAGGCCCCGTGGAGGCCCGCGTGAGCTCTCCACGGCTAATCAGCCTTTTCGCTTTTTGACCCCACCCCTTTGCCTTCCTAGCGGTCTTCCGGCTGAGGTCGTCACAGACGCGCCAGCGGCGCCGCCAGCCGGTCCGGCCGATGAGATGCCGCCGAAATACTGGCGAGCCGTCCTAATAGACGACGCTGCCGCCGATCGCGGACCACCCGGCCCCTCGATCCGGACGCAGCGGCTGTCCGACATACAGCTACACCTTCTGCGGGTTGCCTGCCGCCACTGCGGCCGCACCGTCGAGATCCAGAAGATAGATGCCGTCCGGCTGGTAGGACTCCGAGCCGTCTGGAAGGATGTTGGACAGCGGCTATTGGACGATACCTGTCAGCAGCGTTGTACCGGCCGCCTCGAAGAGGACGGCTGCTGGCCCTCGTTCGAGTAGTCGCCGGCGCGCTGGCCTGCCGCCTGATCTAGGATGTCCGGATGGAGTCGGCCTTCTATGGCACACACTCGATGCGGCGTACGAAGGCTGCCCAGATTTATCGTAAGACAGGCAATCTGCGCGCGGTGCAACTCCTCCTCGGCCATACGAAGCTGGAGAACACCGTCCGATATCTCGGGATTGAGGTAGATGACGCTCTAAATATGGCCGTGCAGATCGAACTCTAACCGTCGACCACCGGCTTCACGCCCGTGGTCCCCTTCGCGGAAAGGCAGCATATGGAGAGGGTTCGCTTTGACCCCGCGGAAAGCTCACCCAACAACTCCTGCCCCCCAGATTCGCAGTCCGGGGCCTGTGAGATCGTTGAGGTTCCATACCGAGAAGATGGCTTTGGCACAAGAACCGGCCCCCAAATACACGCCATGGGCACGGTACGCGAGCTGGATCCCGCACCATGCCCACCAACCATGGGTTACGGGGCGTTCTTCAGAGCGGCAATGATGTCCGCGCGCTCCTTGGCGTCGGAGATGCCGATGAGGGTCTTTGCAGTGCCTGGCAGGAACTTGCTCGGCGAAGTCAGAAACTTATCAAGGTCGGCTTCGGTCCAGTTGCCTCCGGCATTCCGCAGCGCCGGCGAATAGCCGTACCACTCCGCCCGCGCCTTACGCGCTCCCACGATGCCATGCAGCGGCGGCCCGACGCGAAGCGGCCCGCCGGCCTCGACGCTATGGCATACCACGCATTGTCTTAGCGGTCCGTCGGCGCCGGCCGGCATCGCCTTGAACTTATAGGGGCCGGCCGTCTGCAGGCCCGGCGCTCCCGCCGGCGGCATCCCGACCGCCCAGGAGATGCCCATTACGACGGCGATGATGACCACGGCGGCCGCAACATAGGAGCCAACGCGTTGCATGGTTTACACCCGAATAACAGCCCCGCCTCTACGGCCCGATGCCGATTATGCGGCCATTTGCGCCCTTAGCCCCGATGCGGGTCGAGCGTCGTTGATGATCGTCAATTTTGCTCGATATCGCCGGCCAATGCCTCGCCCCGACCGACAGCGATGATCGGATGCAACGCGAAAGGCGGCCGGACGCTGCGGTCAGGGGCGTTACTACCTTGGGGGTAGGTCGGCAATAAGTTGCGATATGTCAAAGCCGCTGACGCCGGTGGCGTCATCATGCCGGCCAGTTTTGGCACGACCAGAACGAAAGAATGTTTGGGACGGGATCGAATGGAGGCTGGGCCATGGCGCAGACCTGCACAAGGCACGAGGGGCAGGCCTGTCTTGTATGCCACGTCGGGCGGCGGAGCGATTGGCACGATCTCGACCAAGCCGCGAGCCTGTTGCTCGCCAGCGGGCGGCGGCGGCGCGAATATGGTTCCGGCGAAACCGTCTACGCCCAGGGCGAGCAGAATGACGGCGTGCACTGCGTCTCCGGTGGCACAGTCGGAATCCGCAGGCTCGATGACAACGGTAATTCGGTGTTGTTGGAGCTCGCCTATCCCGGCGACACCATCGGGTACCGTTCGTTCCTTACTGGCGGTGAGCACAAGACCAGCGCCGAAGCGCTGGGTCCAACCGTGGTGTGTCATATCGATCGCGCGACAATTGCGGCGCTGCTTGCCGGCAACCCGGCGCTCGGCCTGCATTTTCTCAAACGCTCGATCGGCGAGCTCGAACACGCGCACGAAATGATGTTTCGTCAGGCAACGCTGTCGAACCGCCACAAGCTCGTCCACCTTCTGCTCGTCCTGGTGGGACGGCACGGCCGTCGGAATTCGAATGGGTCCCAATCAATCGATCTGCCGGTGTCGCGACGGGATCTGGCATCGATGATCGGCACGCGCCACGAGACCATTTCGCGCATCATTGGCCGGCTTGAGGCGGATGGGGTGGCCCATTTTTCCGGCCGCCAGGTCACGATCCCCAGCGTGGAAGCGCTCGCAGCCGAGATCGATCGCCTGATCCCGGCGTGATCGCCGCTTCATCAGCCCTGTGCGAAAAAATTGACGATCGTCATCGCCGTCTTGTGGCACCCTTGATAACGCGTCTCGTGGACGAATCTCAAAGGGGCCGGCCATGGACGCCACTTCCAATCCCGACATCGATTATAAGGCCTCCTTGGGCCCCAACCCCGATGAAACGGTATATGGAGGCCTGAGCCGCCGGCAGATGCTGCAGTTCTGCGCCGGGATCGCCGCCACGATGGGTCTTTCGTCGACCGCGGGCGTGCGCATGGCGGAAGCGGCGACAGCGCCGGCACGGCCGCCGGTCATCTGGCTGCACGGCCAGGAATGCACCGGTTGCACGGAATCGCTGCTGCGCTCCTACCACCCGACGCTGGAATCGATCCTGCTCGACGTCATCTCGCTCGATTATCACGACACCCTGTGCGTCGGCGCCGGAAAGCAGGCGTTGGATTACAAGCACGCGATGATGGAGAAGAACAAAGGCAAGTACGTGCTGGTGACCGAGGGCGGGACGCCGATGAAGGACGGCGGCATCTACTGCAAGGTCGGCGGCAAGACCCAAGTTGAACTCGTGCGCGAGGCCGCCGAGGGTGCGGCCGCCGTCATTGCCATCGGATCGTGCGCTTCCTGGGGCGGCATTCAATCGGCCGACCCGAACCCGACCGGCGCGGTCGGCACGCAGACCGTCATTCCCGGCAAGCTGGTGATCAATATTCCCGGCTGCCCGCCCAGCCCGTACAACTTCCTGTCGACCGTTCTCTACCTTTTGACCTTCGGTCGGCCGCCCGAACTCGATCAACAGAACCGGCCGAAATTCGCCTATGGCCGGCTGATCCACGAGAACTGCGAGCGGCGGCCGCATTTCGATGCCGGTCGCTTCGCGCTCGAGTTCGGCGACGAGGGACACCGTCAGGGCTTCTGCCTCTACAAGATCGGCTGCAAGGGTCCGGAGACCTATGCGAACTGCCCGTCGATCGGTTTCGGCGACGTCGGCTTCGGCTCATGGCCGGTCGGAACCGGGCATCCTTGCTTTGGCTGCACCGAGAAGGAAATCGGGTTCCGCAAGCCGCTGCATTCGCTCGCCACGGTCAAGACCCTGACGCCGCCGACCGCCTTTCCGCAGGTCGACGCCGAGAAGGGGCAGGGAATCAGTGCCGGCGCCGCGGCAGCGGTTGGCGTGGTGGGTGGCATCGTGGTGGGCGCCGGCGCGATGCTGCTCAAGCAGATGGGCGAAGACAAGAAGAGCGCCCCGGACTCGACAACAGAGCGGACCTAGTCATGACCGACGTCGACCGCAGGGATTTCCTGATCGGTGCCGGCTTCGCCACCGCGGGGGCGGCCGTGCCAACCGAAGCGTCAGCCATTGCCAGGCCTCCGAAGGAGATGCCGCCCCAGGCGGTCGGCATGCTCTACGATTCGACGCTTTGCATCGGCTGCAAGGCGTGCGTGGCGGCCTGCAAGGCGGCCAACGAGATGCCGGCCGATATCCCGGAATACCTGAGCGGCTGGAACGAAAATACCTGGGATTCCGCTGAGGATCTGTCCGGCCGCACGCTCAACGTCATCAAGGTCTACCGCAACGGGAAGGTGGAACAGAAAGACCGCGAAATTGACGGCTTTGCATTCGTCAAGCGGCATTGCCTGCACTGCGTCGACCCGTCATGCGTCTCGGTCTGTCCGGTCGGCGCCATGCAGAAGGATCCGGTGACCGGTATTGTCAGCCATGACCCGGACGCCTGTATCGGGTGCCGCTACTGCGTCTACAGCTGCCCGTTCGGGGTTCCGCAATTCGATCTGGCCAATCCGTTCGGCAAGATCGCAAAGTGCCAGTTCTGCCGACACCTGCAGAAGGACGGCAAGCTTCCCGCCTGCTGCGACGTCTGTCCGACCGGGGCTTCGCTGTTCGGCACCGTCAAGGACCTCAAGCAGGAAGCCGCGCGAAGGCTGGCCGCCCCCGCCGGCACGCCGTACCAGTTCCCGCGCGGCAAGCTCGGCGGGGATCGGCCACCCAACGTCGCGACGATTCCGTCCTACATCAAGGGAATTTACGGCGAACACGAAGCAGGCGGCACCCAGGTCCGCTATCTGGCCGGCGTGCCGTTCCCGAAACTGGGCTTGCCGACGGTCGGGCCGCAGTCTCCTGCCTCGCTCGCCGAAGGCGTCCAACACACGATCTACCAGTGGCTGATCGTTCCGATGATCGCCTTCGTGGGTCTTGCGTTCCTCACGCGTCGCAACGCGCCCCGGGCCGACGCCGGCGACACGCCAAAGTCTCGAGGGGGTTGATCGTGAGCATCGCCGCACCGCTGCGCAGAAACCTGATAACGCCCACGACGCTGGTGCTCGCCGCTCTGGTCGTCATTGGATTCTTTTTCCTCGGGCTGCGGCTGATCTACGGACTGGGCGCGGTCACCAACCTCAATTCCGGTTACTCCTGGGGAATCTGGGTCGCCGTCGATATCTTCATCGGCACCGCACTGGGCTGCGGCGGTTTTTCGATGGCGATCCTTGTGTATATCTTCAACCGCGGCGAATACCATCTGCTGGTGCGGCCGGCCCTGCTCGGCGGACTGTTCGGCTACACCCTCGGCGGAATCTCGGCCTTCACGGATCTCGGCCGCTACTGGCAGGCCTACAACATCCTGCTGCCGTGGCATTGGCAGCCGAATTCGGTGATGTTCGAGATCGCGCTGTGCCTCCTGGCCTACACCGGCGTGGTGTGGATCGAGTTCGCCCCGGTATTTCTCGAGCGCTGGCGGTTTCCGGTGGTCAAGCGCTTTCTCGACCGCTGGATGTTCGTCTTCCTGGCGCTCGGCGTCCTGCTACCCTTGATGCATCAATCGTCGTTCGGCTCGGCGGTGCTGGTGATGGGAACCAAGCTGTCGCCGCTATGGTTCACGGTCTGGCTCCCGCTTTTGTTCGTCGTCAGCGCGATCCTTATGGGCTATGGCGTCGTGATGTTCGAGGCCACCGTGGTATCCAACAGTTTTGGGCTGCCGTCCGAGCGCGCGCTGATAAGCAGGCTTTCCAAAATCGTCGGCTGGATCACGCTCGGCTGGCTAGTCATACGCTGGGCGGACCTGCTCAACCGCGGTGTCGTGAGCCTCGCCTTCGCGGGCGACCTGAAATCCTGGACGTTCTGGATCGAAAATGCGCTGTTTATCGGCGCGGCCGTCGTGTTCCTGACGTCGGCCGGCCGGGCCAGCCAGCGCGCCTCGTTGCTCGGCGCAGTCGCACTGCTCGCGGCCGGCGCGCTCTATCGTCTCGATGCCCTCATCATCGGCCTGCGCCCGGTTGGAAACTGGATCTACTTTCCGTCGGTTCCCGAGTTGATGGTCACGATCGGCATCATCGCGCTCGAAATCCTGCTCTACCTCGTCTTCATCAAGATGTTCGCCGTGCTCCCGGTGGCGGAGGCATCGTCCCCGCGCACTGCCGATAGGAGGCTGCCTTGACCCGTATCACGATCGACCCCATCACCCGCATCGAGGGGCACCTGCGCATCGACTGCGAGGTCGACAACGGCAAGGTCACCAAAGCCTGGTCGTCGGGACAGATGTGGCGAGGCATCGAGCTCATCCTCAAGGATCGAGACCCGCGCGACGCGTGGATTTTCACCCAACGCATTTGCGGGGTTTGCACCACCGTGCACGCCATTACCTCGGTGCGGGCCGTGGAAAACGCGCTCGCGCTCGAAGTGCCACTCAATGCCCAGTACATCCGCAACATGATCGTCGCTGCCCACGGCGTGCACGACCATATCGTGCATTTCTATCACCTCACCGCGCTCGACTGGGTCGACATCGTCTCAGCGCTCAAGGGCGATCCAGAGGGCGCTTCCAAGCTCGGCGCGAGCCTTTCCGACTACAAGGCCAACAGCGTTCCCAATATCCGATCGGTGCGCGACAAGCTGCAGACCTTCGTCAACAGCGGCAATCTCGGCGTGTTCGCCTCGGGCTACTGGGGTCACCCTGCCATGAAACTGCCGCCGGACGTCAATCTGCTGGCGGCGACGCACTACATCCAGGCGCTCGAAGTGCAGCGGGTCGCCAACAAGATCGTCACCATCCTGGGATCCAAGACGCCGCACATCCAGAACCTCGCCGTGGGCGGGGTGGCGAACGCGATTAATCCCGATAGCCAGTCGACCCTGACGCTGGAACGGCTCTACGCCATCAAGGCCCTGATAGACGAGCTCGGCGACTTCGTTTACAACGCCATGATGAACGACGTCGCCGCGGTGGGCGCGCTCTATGCGGACTGGACGCAATACGGAGCCGGCATCACCAACTACCTCTCGGTCCCCGACCTACCGCTCGACACCAAGGGAACGAAGTTCGAGCTTCCCGGTGGCTACATCCCCGGCGGTGACCTGTCGAAGTTTCAGCCGATCAACAATTACCAGGACGCCTATTTCCGCGACGGCGTGAAGGAAGCGGTCAAGCATTCCTGGTACGAGTATTCCGGCGCCAGCGCCGCGCTGCATCCTTTCGATGGCCAGACCACGCCGAAATACGACGATTTCCGCGACGACGGAAAGTATTCCTGGATCAAGGCGCCAACCTTCCTCGACAAGCGAGCGCAGGTCGGTCCGCTCGCCAACGTGCTGGGCATGTACGCCGCTGGCCACGAGCCGACCAAACGACACCTGACCAAGCTGATCGACGTCGCGAGCAAGGTCGCGGGCGCGCCAATTCCGCTCAGCGCGCTGCACTCGACGATCGGACGTATCGCTGCACGCGCTGTGCGTTGCGCGGTGCTGCACGAGGCCCTGCAAAACCAGTGGCAACTGCTGGTCGACAACATCGCCAAAGGCGATACCCGCACCTTCAATCGGCCGGTGTTTCCAAAGGGCGAGGTGCGCGGCTTCGGCTACCACGAGGCTCCACGCGGGGTGCTCTCGCACTGGGTCGTGATCAAGGACGGCAAGATCGACAATTACCAGTGCGTGGTTCCGTCGACCTGGAACGCCGGCCCGCGCGACCACAACGACGAACCCGGGCCCTATGAGGCCTCGCTTATCGATACCCCGGTCGCCGACCCGAACCTGCCGCTTGAGGTGCTGCGCACCGTGCACTCGTTCGACCCCTGCATCGCCTGCGCGGTCCACATGGTCGACGCGGAGAACCGACCGATCGTACAAGTCAAGGCGATGTGAGAGAAAGGCGCAGTTGTGAACATCCTCGTCCTCGGCCTTGGCAATATCCTGCTGTCGGATGAAGGCGTCGGTGTGCGCATCGTGGAGGCGCTGGATGCGTCGCATGAGCTGCCGGACGGAGTAGAGGTGCTCGACGGCGGCACCTCGGGCATGGATCTGCTCGACATGGTCGCGGAACGCGACTGCCTGATCGTGGCCGACGCCGTGAATGCTGCCGGACCGCCCGGCCGTTTGATCCGCATCGAAGGAGAGAACATCAAGGTTCTGTTCGAAACCCGGTTCTCGCCGCACCAATTAGGGCTCTCGGACATGCTTGCCGCGCTGTGTCTCATCGACAAGGCGCCACGTCGGGTCGTTATCATCGGCGTCGTTCCGCAGAATCTGAGCCTTGGGCTGGATCTGTCGCCCGCAGCCGCTGGTGGACGAAACGCGGCCGTGACCATGATCGTCGATGAACTCACCCGTCTCGGAGCTGCGCCGACGCCGCGGCTACATTAGGTCATCGCAAAAATGTGCATCGCCGTTCCAGCTGAGGTTATTTCCGTTGATGGGCCGATGGCGCTTGTCGATGTCTATGGCAAGCGCTTCACCGTAAGCCTGATGATGATGTCGGAGACGGTGCAGGCAGGAGATTTCGTCGCGCTGCAGGCGCAGCGCTATGCCGTGACCAGGATCGCGCGGGACGACGCCCGGGCGGCCATGCGTTTCTTTGAAGATCTCTTTCCCGAACTCGCCGCCGCGGCCCAAGCCGCGCGCGTGCCTGAGCCATCGCCATGAAACTCCCTGGCCATCCGGACGACCATCCCCGCGTACAGGCCTTGATCGAGCTATTTCAGCGCATCGACGACGGAATGCGGGACTTGCCATTCTATAACGGAAAAATCGCCATCGAGGCGATCGGTTTCCGGCCCTTCGGCGAGGGCGAACTTTTGGGCGTCGTGCTCACACCTTGGTTCATGAACCTGATCGCGCTGCCGATCGAGCCGGTGCGGATGGAGATGGCCAAGATCGGCAGGACCGTCTCCGTTGAGCTTCCCGCGGGGAAGCGGATATTCGCGGTCGGCGGTGACGAGACAACCGGACTTTACAGGGCCCATTCGCTACATTCGCCGGTGCTGAACTTTACGCTGCCGGGTCAGGCACAAGCCGAGGCACGGCGGATGCTTGCATTGCTGATGACGCCGCCTACCATGACGGCGGAAACCGCAACAAGCGGTCCGGATGCGAAACGGCTCGACCGCCGCGCGCTGCTGTTCGGGCACAGGAACGCCTGAATCATCGCGAAACACCGAAGATTGCTTATACCTCCGTCGCAGGCCTTCAACTCCGTTGGCCTGCGTTCCCGTGTCACCGGTCACACCAGACTGATGGTGAGCCCCGCCCCGACGAGCGCGATGGCGACGCCGCAAGTCTGCATCGCAAGGCGCCTTAGCGCTTCCTCGAACCGGCCTATCGCAAGGCCGAGCATGATGCCGAAGCCGTGCAGCAACGCAGTTGCGGCCATAAAGCCGATGCCATAGACAGCCCCGGAGGCGCCGACCGGCATTTCGGCGCCATGCGCGTGGCCGTGGAAGGCCGCAAAGATTCCGACGAGCGCCATGGCGGCGAGAACCGGCGGCGTTATTCCGGAGAAAATCACGAATCCGAATACCAGAACCGACAGCGCGATGGCGGCCTCGGTGAAAGGCAGCGACACGCCGACGGCACCGAAAATACCGCCGAGCGCCATCACGGCAACGAAGGTCGCCGGAACTGCCCACAGCGCCCGCCCACCCAGATGGGCAGCAAACAGGCCGACGGCCGTCATCGCCAGCAGATGGTCGATACCGCCGAGCGGATGGACGAACCCGCCCAGAAGGCTACTGTCTCCGCCGTACCCGGGATGCGCCAACGCGCGGCGCCAGCAGTACGGTAATTGCCAAAAACAGACGAAATGCCGTTCGCGACATGGCGCTCTCCTTTTGAAACCTCCCGCTCCGGAGGAGCCGACGAACCAATCTTTTTCGCTTTTGTTTGGTCCCACGACTTCCGTCGCCTGGTCGTGAACAGGGTACCTTCCGGCAACCGTAGGTTTTTCGGCTCGAATTCCTCGACAAGCATTGACCTATATCAAGACCGGTCAGTGGTTTGTTCTCGATAATTCTCGATGTTTTACGAAAATCTGATTGGGACGTACCCAGTCGCGTAGCGCCACGTTGAAATCAAGTGGCAAAGCGTCGTTTCACTCATTGGCTTCGGGGGAAACCGCAACTGACGATACTGGCCTCGCCAACGCACGAACAACAGATTCGCCTCGATGCCGTTGCGATCGACGGGCGTTTAGTGACGAAGAGCTTGTCCGCGACGCGTGCCGGCGGCATCACCGGCGCGCTGTTGGCGCAGCCTGTACAGGACCTCCCGCAGCTGCTTTCGAGGCTCTTTCCGCTCTGCGGCACGGCGCATGCGGTCGCCGGTCTTGCAGCGATTGAGGCGGCCTTGGGACTCGAAGCGTCGCCGGCCCAGTTCGCGTTCCGGGAACTGATGCTGCTCGCCGAACACGGTGCCACATTGGGATGGCGGATCCTGATGGATTGGCCGCCGCTTCTCGGCGATGCGCCCGAAGTGCGTGCCTGCGCGGACATCCGTCGCGCCGCCGCCGGCGCCGGCGACATCGTCGAAAACGGTGCCTGGTCGCGGATCGGCGGAGCCAGACTGCGGCCGGATCGCGATGATCTCCGTCAAGCCGTGTCTGAACTCGCGCGCCGGCTTGTCGAGCTGTTTTCGGAAGCGGCCGATCCGGCGCTGACCTGGAGTGGATTGCAGTCCTCGTTGCGAGGCGGCACCAGCGTGCCGGCACGCCTGATCAATGTCGCACGCACCGGCGTGCTGGCGGATTATGGCCACCATGATCGGCCGCTGCTCCCGTCGATGGACGCAACCTGGTTCGCGGCTCGGCTTGCGACAGAGCCAAGTTTCGTCACTACACCAACTCTCGACGGCACTCCGGCCGAAGTCGGCGCGCTCGCGGCGCAACGACATCCGTTGGTTGCCGACGCCGTCGCGCACTGGGGCGCAACGCTCGCGACGCGGCTTCTGGCCGCGGCTCTCGATGCTCCGGTGACTGCCGGCCGTCTCGTTCGCGCGCTTAATCGGCTTGCGGACGACGACCCGATCGAGTTCGATCTCGCCCGACCAGGACGCGGCGCCGGCGTCGTCGAGACGGCGCGCGGTCCACTCGCCTACGTCGTTGAGGTCGGCGACGGCCGCGCGCAGATGCTGCGCAGCGTCGCGCCGACCGAGTGGAATTTTCATCCGAAAGGGCCTTTCATGGCCGCGCTCGAAGCCGCGCCCAGAGTCCCGGACCCGGTGTTCGCCGCCCGACTGCTTGCCGCGAGCTTCGATCCCTGCGTGCAGTTCAGGATCGAGGCGTCGCCCGACCATCGACCGCCGGCGAATGCGGAGATTGCTCTTCATGCATGAGATATCGCTCGCAACTGCGCTGATCAGCCTCGTCCACGAGCAGGCAATCGCCGCACGTGCACGCCGGGTTACCCGCCTGGTGCTCGAGATCGGTGCGCTGTCCCACGTTGACACCCATGCGCTGCGTTTTGCGGTCGATGCGGCGGCACTGGGCGGGTTGGCGGAGGGCGCCGAGCTGGAAATTCAGGAACCCGAGGGCACCGCCTATTGCCTGGATTGCGAAGCCTCTGTGGCGATCGCGGCGCGCGGGGCGCCGTGTCCTCGCTGCGGCGGCGTCAAGCTTTTGGTTCAGGGCGGGGATGAAATGCGCCTTAAAGAGATGGAGGTCGTCTGATGTGCGGCACATGTGGCTGCGGCCAAGGCGAGAAGCGGGTCGAGGATCTTCATCCTCACCAAGCCCATGATCATGCTGGCCATGCCCACGGGCATGGACACGATCACGCGCATTGGCCCGAACACAGCCACACTCATCCGGACGGCACCACCCACCGGCATTCGCACAGCCCTGGGCACGCGCATTCACATCAACACCCCCCGGGCGACGATCCGGCCGCCGGCGAAACACGCCTGTTGAGCGTCGAGCGGGATATTCTTGCCAGAAATGATGCCATCGCGGCAGAAAACAGGCGTGCCTTACGGGCCGCAAAAACTCTCGCGCTCAACCTGGTCTCAAGCCCCGGTTCGGGCAAGACGTCGTTGCTGGTGGAAACGCTCAGGCGGATCGGCGGCAAGTATCCACTTGCGGTGATCGAAGGTGATCAGGAAACGACCGCCGACGCCGATCGCATCCGGGCAACCGGAGTACCGGCGATCCAGATCAATACCGGCAAGGGTTGCCATCTCGACGCCGATCTGGTGCGCACGGCCATGGCCCGGCTGGGCAGGCCGGACAACGGCATCCTATTCATCGAGAATGTAGGCAACCTCGTCTGTCCGGCCGGCTTCGACCTCGGCGAGGCCCACAAGGTGGTGATCGTGTCGGTGACCGAGGGCGAGGACAAACCACTGAAATATTCCGGCATGTTTGCAGCCTCCGCATTGATGGTCGTGACCAAGACCGACCTGCTGCCGCATCTCGACATCGACGTCGATCACCTGATCGAGAATGCGCGGCGGATCAATCCAACGATCGGCGTGTTGAAGCTCTCCGCGAAGAGCGGAGAAGGCATGGATCGCTGGATCCACTGGCTCGAGACCGCGCGGGCGCTCCGCCTCGCCACGGATTAGGGCAGGAGATCGCGCATGGACGAGCACGTGGACTTCGACATCGGTCATAGCGCTGCTGCCGTTGCCACGCGTCGCCTGCGTCTGCGCATCCGCGGTCTCGTCCAGGGGGTCGGCTTCCGTCCGCATGTCTGGCGGCTGGCGATGCGCAACGATCTCACCGGCTTTGCCTTGAACGACCAAGATGGCGTTCTGATCGAGGTGCAGGGCAGGATTGACGCCTTCGAAGAGGACCTCGTCGCGCTGGCGCCGGCGCTCGCCCGGATCGACGACATCGAATCTGAACTTTGTCCATTCGTTTCGGGCGAGAGCGATTTTGTCATTCGCGACAGCGAGCAGCACGGCCCGGCGCGGACCGCGATCACGCCCGATGCGGCGGTTTGCGAGGACTGCCTCGCCGAGCTGTTCGATCCGTCCAACCGCCGCTACCTCTACTCGTTCATCACTTGCACGCAATGCGGGCCGCGCTTCACCGTGACGCGGCGGTTGCCATACGACCGCCCCACGACAGCGCTGGCGGACTTTCCCCTGTGCGAAGCCTGCGCGGCAGAATACGCCGATCCCTCCGACAGGCGCTTCCACGCGGAGACGACATGCTGCCCGGCCTGCGGCCCGCAAATCGACACCCCGCTCGATGAGATCGGCGCCCGCATCCGCGCCGGCCAGATCGTTGCGCTCAAGGGCCTCGGCGGCTTCCACCTCGTCTGCGACGCGCACCGCGAAGACACCGTAGAACGGCTGCGTCTGCGCAAGCGCCGCGACGGCAAACCGTTTGCAGTCATGGCGGGAAACCTCGCGACTGCTCGTTGTCTCGCGGCGGTCGACGACATCTCTGCGCGGCTGCTCGCGGGTCGTGAGCGTCCGATCGTCATCGTGCCGGCGCGTGGCGAAGCACGGCTTGCACAAGGCATCTCCAACGGACTGCCTACCGTCGGATTGTTCCTGCCGTACACACCACTGCACTGGCTGGTGATCTGGGAACTGCTGGGGCGTCCCGCCGGCCTCCACTGGCTTTCCGCCGCCAGCGATCTCGCACTGGTCGCGACGTCGGCTAACGTTGCCGGCGAACCGATCGTGATCGACGGAACCGATGCGCGGAGCCGACTTGCCGGCATCGCCGACGCGATGGTCGATCATAATCGCGCGATCGTGACGCGCGCCGACGACAGCGTGGTTCGCGTCGTCGCCGGAGCGCTCGCCTTCCTGCGCCGCGCGCGCGGCTTTACACCGACGCCGATCCGTCTGGCGCGTGAGGTTCCGAGCGTCGTCGCCCTCGGCGCCCAGCTCAAGGCAACGGTGACGGTCACGCGCGGCCGCGAAGCATTTGTCTCGCAGCATGTCGGCGATCTCGATACGCCGGCGGCCGTCGAATTCCTCGAGGAAACCCTCCGCCACATGCTGTCAATCCTCGAGGTCGAGCCGGCGGCAATTGCCTGCGACCTTCATCCCGATTTTCCGTCCTCGCGGCTGGCCAATCGGCTCGGGCCGCCGGTAATCGCGGTGCAGCACCATCATGCGCATGTCGCCGCACTTGCGGCCGAGCATCAAATCGAGGGACCGCTACTGGGGCTTTCCCTCGACGGCTTCGGCCTCGGTTCCGATGGCGGCGCCTGGGGCGGCGAATTGCTCTGCATCGACCGCGGGCGATTCGAGCGGCTCGGCCATCTGGCGCCACTGCCGGCGCCGGGTGGCGACCGTGCCGCGCGCGAGCCGTGGCGAATGGCGGCTTCCGCTTTGCATGCGCTGGGCCGCGGAGAGGAAATCGAGCGGCATTTTGCCGACGAGCCCTTGGCTCGCTCGGTCCGCGGCATGCTGGCAAATGGAATAGCGTGCGAACCGACCACCTCGGCAGGCCGGCTGTTCGACGCCGCGGCGGGACTTCTCGGCGTGTCGCGCCGCCAGGCGTTCGAGGGCGAAGCGGCGATGCGGCTCGAAGGGCTGGCAACCGAGACGGCCGTGCTGGCCGACGGCTGGCGGATCGATGCTGGCGTACTCGATTTTCTGCCGCTGCTCGGCCGGCTCGCCGATGGTCTTCAGCCGGCGGACGGAGCGGCACTGTTTCACGGCACACTCGTCGCCGCCCTCGTCGAATGGGCCGCGGCGGCGGCTTCGGCGCGCGGCCTGCGCGCAGTAGCCCTCAGCGGCGGCTGCTTCCTCAACAAGGTACTTACCGAAGGCCTCGTCGAGGGGCTGCGCGCGAGAGGGATCGAGCCCTTGGTCGCCCGCGCCGTGCCACCGAACGACGGCGGGTTGTCGCTCGGCCAGGCCTTTATAGCTGCGTCAACGCTCATGAGCGGCTGGACCGCAGGAGAAACGGCATCATGTGCCACGCACTACCCGTAAAGATCGTTGCGCTGACCGGACCGGAGACCGCCAGGGTATCGCTTGGCGGCATCATCAAGGAAGTCTCGGTCGCGCTCATCGACGATCCGAAGCCAGGAGACTACGTCGTGCTCCACGTCGGCTATGCGCTCGCCAAGATCGACGAGGCGGAAGCAGAGCGCACGCTGGCATTGCTGGCGGCGGAAGGCTCCGACGCAATAGCGGAATTTTCAGCGGCCGGCGAGACGATCGAGGCACCGCCATGAAGCACCTCGACGAATACCGGGATTCCGAGACCGCCCGCCGCCTCGCCGCATCAATCCATCGCGAGGCGAACACCGGTCGACGCTATCGCCTCATGGAATTCTGCGGCGGCCATACCCATGCGATCTTCCGGTATGGCCTCGAGGATCTGCTACCCGCGAACATAGAGACGGTCCACGGCCCCGGCTGCCCGGTTTGCGTGCTGCCCACCGGCCGGCTCGACATGGCGATCCGTCTTGCCAGGCGCGACGGCGTAATCCTCGCCTCCTACGGCGACATGCTGCGGGTGCCCGGCTCCAAAGGTCAGAGCCTGATGAAAGCCAAGGCGGACGGCGCGGATATTCGGATGGTCTATTCCACGACGGACGCGCTGAAGCTCGCGGACGCCAATCCGGACCGCGAAGTGATCTTCTTCGCCATCGGGTTCGAGACCACAACCCCGCCAACCGCCCTCGCGATCGAGGCCGCGGCCAGGGCGGAACTCGGAAACTTCTCGGTGTTCTGCAACCACGTGCTGACGCCGTCGGCAATCGCGGCGATCCTCGAGGCGCCGGCGGTACGCGAACTCGATGCCGTCGAGATCGATGGCTTCCTCGGGCCCGCGCATGTCTCGGTCGTCATCGGCAGCCAACCATATGAGTTCTTCGCCGAGGAGTACCGCAAGCCGGTCGCGATCGCCGGATTCGAGCCGATCGACGTACTTCAATCGATCCTGATGCTGGTGCGCCAGCTCAACGAGGGCCGCGCCGAGGTGGAGAATCAGTATATCCGCGCGGTCACCCGCGACGGCAATCTTCGGGCCAAGCAGGTGGTGTCGCGCGTCTTCGAACTGCGGCGCGACTTCGAATGGCGTGGCCTCGGTCACATCCCGTATTCGGCTCTGCGCCTAAAGGATACCTATGCGGCCTTCGACGCCGAGCGGCGCTTCGATGAGCCCTATATCCCGACCGAGGGAAACAAGGCCTGCGCCTGCCCGGCGATCCTGCGCGGCGCCAAAAAGCCCAACGACTGTCGGCTGTTTGGCCGCGCCTGCACGCCTGAAACGCCGATCGGATCCTGCATGGTGTCCTCGGAGGGCGCCTGCGCCGCCTATTACAGTTACGGCCGGATGCGGGAGCGCGCGTCATGAACTTCGCCTCCCATGCGCCGCGTGTGGCCACACGCCGGCTGGATATTGTGGACGGTCGCGTGGATCTCACGCACGGGGCCGGCGGACGCGCCATGCAGCAGCTCATCGCAGAGATTTTTCACCCGGCCTTCGACAACCCGATGCTGGCGCGCGGCAACGACCAGGCTGCCTTCGACGTTCCGGCCGGACGCATGGTGATGTCGACCGATTCCTTCGTGGTCTCTCCGCTGTTCTTTCCGGGAGGCGACATCGGCTCGCTCGCCGTCCACGGCACCGTCAACGACGTCGCCATGAGTGGCGCGCGGCCACTCTATCTCTCGGCCGGATTCGTCATCGAAGAGGGCTTTCCGCTCGCCGAGCTGCAGCGGATCGCCCGTTCGATGGGCGAGGCCGCAAGCGCGGCCGGTGTCGCCGTCGTTACCGGCGACACCAAGGTCGTCGAGCGCGGCAAGGCCGACCGCCTCTTCATCAATACCGCCGGCATCGGCATCGTGCCACCCGGGGTCGACATCTCGGGTGACCGCGCGCGGCCAGGCGATACTATCCTGATTTCGGGCAGCATGGGCGACCACGGCGTCGCCATCATGGCGCACCGGGCCAGCCTTGAATTCGAGACGACCATCGTGTCGGATTCCGCAGCGCTAAACGGTCTCGTCGCCGACATGGTGGCCGCGGTGCCGACCGTCCGCGTATTGCGGGATCCGACCCGCGGCGGCCTTGCAGCAACGCTCAACGAGATCTGCGATCAATCGTCGGTCGGGATGCGGCTCGATGAAGCTGCAATTCCAATCAGGCCTGAAGTCCTCGGGGCGTGCGAACTGCTCGGTCTCGACCCCATGAACGTGGCCAACGAGGGCAAGCTCGTCGCGATCGCGCCGGCCGAAGACGCCGCGCGTTTGCTCGGCGTCCTTCGTCGCCATCCACTCGGTCGCGATGCCATGATGATCGGCGAAGTGATCACCGACCCGGCGCGCTTCGTGCGCATGACGACCCGGATCGGCGGCGAGCGTATTGTCGACTGGCTCGCCGGCGAGCAACTGCCGCGTATCTGCTGAGGGCATGATGCGGATCCTGTTGCTCGCCACCAGCTTCAACGCGCTGACCCAGCGCATTCACGTCGAGCTCGCCGAGCGCGGCCACGCACTTTCGGTCGAGCTCGACGTCAACGACAACAGCGTGACCGAAGCGGTGCGCTCGTTTCGACCGGATCTCGTGATCGCACCGTTCCTGCGCCGTGCCATCCCGGAGGCCGTCTGGCGCACGGTGCGTTGTCTGATTGTCCATCCCGGCCCGGCCGGCGACCGCGGCCCCGCCGCGCTCGATTGGGCGATCCTCGAAGGCCATGTGGCGTGGGGCACAACGTTGATCGAGGCCAGCGGCACGTTCGACGCCGGCGACATCTGGGCGACTCGCAATTTTGACCTGCGCGCGGCCACTAAATCTAGCCACTATCGCGACGAAGTCACCGAGGCCGCGGTCGCATGCGTGGTCGAGGCGATCGGCAAAATTGAACGCGGCGTCAGCACCGGCCGACTCTTGTTGGAAGCAATGCCGAACGGCGGCACCTGGCGGCCCGCGATCAGGAGCGACGAACGCGCCATCGATTGGTCCTCCGACTCGACCGCGACCGTGATGCGCAAGCTCCATGCCGCGTCCGGCCAGCCGGGCATTTCCGACATTACACTGGGGCTCTCCGGGCGGCTTCACGATCCCTGGCCGGAAGATATCTTGCGAGGACCGCCGGGAGCGGTCATCGCCTGGCGCGACGGCGCAGTCTGCCGGGCAACCATCGACGGCGCGGTGTGGGTCACTGCCATCACGCCGGAACCCGTCCCCGGCACCCGTCGGTTCAAGATCCCCGCGACGCTGGCATTGGCCGGCCGCCTCGACGGCATCGCCGAGCAGGCGATCGGGCTCGGAACCGGAGAAGGCCCGCGCACCTTTCGCGAGGTTTCGTACCGCGAGGCGAAGGGGGTCGGCTGGCTCTCTTTCGAGTTTCTTAACGGAGCAATGTCGGTCGACCAGTGCCGCCGGCTGCTCGATGCCATCCGATACGCGGCGGAAAGCCCTGCCAGGGTGATCGTGCTCGCCGGCGGGCGTGAATTCTGGTCGAATGGCATGCATCTCGGCGTCATCGAGGCTGCGGCAAGCCCGGCCGATGCAAGTTGGGCGAACATCAATGCCATCGACGACGTCGCACGCGCGGTGCTTCTCACGACCGACAAGCTAGTGATAGCCGCACTGGAAGGCAATGCGGGGGCGGGAGGCGTATTTCTCGCGCTCGCCGCGGACCAGGTGCTTATGCGTGACGGTATCGTTCTCAATCCGCACTACAAAAACATGGGCAATCTCTTTGGGTCGGAATACTGGACCTACGTGCTGCCGCGACGGGTTGGCGCGGATCGTGTCGAGGCGGTGACCGGATCGCGCCTGCCGATGGGGGCGGCGGCGGCACGGCGTCTCGGCCTGGTCGACGCCGTGCTGCCCAATGCGCGGTCTTCCTTCCGCACGGCCGTGCGCGATCACGCCGAACGGCTCGCTGCGGATCCGTCATTCGATCGTCTGCTTGCCGACAAGCGGGCGCGGCGGGCCCGTGAGGAGACGGAGAAGCCGCTCGAAACCTACCGGTTGGACGAATTGGAACGCATGCGGCTCGCCTTCTACGGCTTCGATTCGAGCTATCACGTGGCGCGATGGCGCTTCATCACCCGCGAGCCGATCGCCCGCACGCCACTGTATCTGACACATCACCGTCTCCAGAGAAACGATGATCGTGACCCGAGTGTGTCTGGAACACGTCTCCCACTGATTGAGGGCAAAACATGAATCGGTTTAGGAACACATTCACGTCAGCACTTGCGTTGGTTGCAGCGGTGCTCGCCGGCAGCGCGACGTCTTTCGCCGATGATCAGTCAGCCCCCCAAATCAGGAGCGTTCCCCTGGACCCCGGCGATCAATCCTATTTTCTCTTGCTTAAAGGCCCCCCGGAAACCAAATCCTTTCGCTCGGGCCTCGTCACACTTGTTCCGGGGAAATCAATCGGAGTTCACAACAGTGGGGTGAACGAGGAGATGATCGTGCCGCTTGAAGGCCAGGGTGAGCTTCGCTTCGCCAGCCACCCGCCCCTGCTTATCAAATCTGGCCTGATCACCTATGCGCCAGCACACACGGAACATGACGTGATCAACACCGGTTCCGGGCCCTTGCGGTACATCTTCATAACCGCGAAGGCAGAGTGACGATTGCGGCGCACGATTCCGGCTGTGGCAGAAGCGAGCATTCCAATCCACCAATATGCGTATGAA